>JAESFY010000385.1_pt1 | contig 9948 bp, 8 predicted proteins | sample 9266201 | NCBI WGS metagenome assembly JAESFY01 (sample SAMN14515071, study PRJNA621656) | algae metagenome | isolation source: Nodosilinea sp. WJT8-NPBG4 and co-occurring heterotrophs from soil, lower... | place: USA: Pinto Basin, Colorado Desert, California | collected 2006-05-27 | reverse complement strand
GGGCAGCGAACCCTGGCGCGACAGCTGTGTCGCGTCAGCGTTCAGGGGCGCCAGGGCACTGCGCCGGGGGTCGAAGCTCCAGCGAGCATCGTGATCGACCTCGTTGGCGGTGAACTCGAGCTTGATGATCCAGCCGCTCTCGTCCTTCCAGCTGGCCCAGCGCTCGGCAGAGGCTTCGACCTCCGACAGCTTGGCGCGGATCGCGGTGCCGAAAGTGGGCTGGGCGTCTGGCTCGACGTCGCTGCCGATCAGGACCGGCACTGCGAGCGCCTGCCCGATGACGTGCTCGCGCTCGGCGAGGACGGGTCCTTCGAAGCGGATGACGTCGTCGACGCCGATCCCCAGGAGTGCGGCGACCTCGGGTGCCGTGAGACCGGCGCGGATCTGCGCCTGGATGTCGCGCGGACTCGCGGCGAGCCGCTGAGCCGTCGGCTCGCTCTGTCGCGTCGCCCGCCGGATCTCGCGGTGCAGGACGTCGTCGATGGGCAGCGCGAACCGCTCGCCCGACTCGGTCGCGAGTACGAGCAGTCCTGCTTCTGTGCCGACGATGGTGACGTTTTCCATGCGAATGCCCCTCTGATGGGTGTGCGTTCATGGTGTCACGCGGGGCCGCTCAGAACCGGGAATACTCTGGGCGTGCCGTGAGTTTGGTCTGTCGCAGCCGCGGGCATTTGCTTATTCCTCCGCGGTCATGCAAACTATGGCCGCCGATTACCCCGACGGCGCACCACCCACTCGCATGAAAGTGGAGATTCACCACATGGCAACCGACTACGACGCTCCCCGCAAGAGTGAAGACGACTCCGAGTCGATCGAAGCCCTCAAGGAGCGTGTGCCGGACAAGCTCTCCGGCTCCTCGGGAGACGAAGACGCGGACAATCCGTCCAGCTTCGATCTTCCTGGAGCCGATCTTTCCGACCTTGAGCTCGATGTCGTCGTGCTGCCCGCGCAGCAGGACGAGTTCACCTGCATGAACTGCTTCCTCGTGAAGCACCGTTCGCAGCTCGATCACGAGGGCGCTTCCGGCCCCATCTGCAAGGAGTGCGCCGCCTGAGCGCACCAGAGAACAAGATCTCACGCGCCCCCGACCTCACGGTCAGGGGCGCGTCGTCTTGTGGTCGCGTCAGTGCTGCGTGGCGGCGATCGCCGCGGCCAGCCGATCAGGTGTACGCGTGGAGATGGTCCAGGTGTCCACGGGATCATCAGGGTCGTCGTTCGGAACGACGACGACGCCGTCGACCCCGCCGCGGATCAGGTGCCAGCCACGTGCGGGCAGACCGGGTCCCCGCGCCTGGCGCGCCTCTTCAGCGCTGAGCGCCCTGGGAGCGCCGAGGTGGCGGGTCTCGATATGCGCTCGGCCGGCACGCAGCACGTCGCCGTCGACCGAGACGACCGGGGCGAGCACGATGAAGGCGACGACGAGCAGAGCCGAGACGACCGCTCCGATGATCAGCGCGATGGTCGAGCCGATGGGCACGAATATGAGCGCCACCATGGGGCCCGCCAGAGCGACCGTCACCAGCAGCCACAGGCTGGGGGACAGTCTCTCGCGGTAGCGGGTGCGCGCGTCAGGAGCCATGTTCTGCATTAGCCTCGTGGGGTGACTGATTCCGTTGATGTCCCCATTATCGCCTCTGTGGTGCCCGGCTACGCCCACCCCGGTGATGCGGGAGCCGATCTCGTCGCTGCGGAGGCCGTCCATCTGGGTCCTGGTGAGCGCGCGCTCGTCGCCACCGGCGTGCGCATCGCGCTCCCCGAGGGATACGCCGCATTCGTGGTGCCTCGCAGCGGTCTCGCGGCCAAGCACGGGATCTCGATCGTGAACTCGCCGGGCACGGTGGATGCCGGATATCGGGGCGAGATCAAGGTGAGCCTGATCAACACCGACATCCGCAGCGCGTACGATGTGGCCGTCGGCGATCGCATCGCGCAGCTGATCGTGATGCCGGTGACGCGAGCCACGTTCATCCCGGTCGACGAGCTGCCCGAGAGCCTCCGCGGCGAGGGTGGCTTCGGCTCGACCGGATACCAGGCAGGATCCCATTCCCCTTCGGCAGGACACACCAATGACTGACAACAACGCGACTCCTTCGAAGTCGGCGCCGGATGACCGCGCGACGCAGGGCCCCTTCGACGACTCCGAGGCGAACCCCGTCCGCCCGTACATCGACCTCGGCGGCATCAAGATCCTCCCGCGTGAGGGTCTGAACCTCCGGCTCGAGGTCGAGGAGCAGTCCAAGCGGATCGTCGCCGTCGGCCTCGACTACGCCGACTCCTCGCTGCAGGTCCAGCCCTTCGCCGCACCGCGCTCCGGCGGACTGTGGGATGAGACCCGCGTGCAGCTGCGCGATCAGGTGCGCAGCCAGGGAGGTCGTGTCGAAGAGCGAGAGGGTCCCCTCGGCAAGGAGCTGCTCGCCGAGGTGCCGGCAGCCGCGAACGAGGGCTCCGAGCTGCGGCTCGCTCGCTTCATCGGCATCGACGGTCCGCGGTGGTTCCTCCGCGGCGTGATCGGCGGTGCAGCCGCCTCCGATCTCGAGGCTGCGGCCAAGGTCGAGGATCTCTTCCGTTCGATCGTGGTCGTCCGCGGTGGCGCTCCGATGCCTCCGCGCGACCTGATCCCGCTGAAGATGCCCGCGACTCCCGGATCCGCGTGACGATCCCGGCCTCCGAGCCCGAGCGCGAGCGCGAGCAGAGCGCTTCGGACATCGTCGGCGCGGCCCTCGGTGGCGCCGCTCGGCGTGCAGGGCTCGACCCGAACGAGAGCGGCGCGACCCACAGAGTGGTGTGGTCGGCGATGGGCGGATGGCGCGGCATCCTCGAATCCGTGCTGCCCAGCCTGGCGTTCGTGATCCTCTTCACGCTCCGTCCAGAGCCGCTGATCCTTCCGCTGGGAGTGTCCGTCGGACTCGCCGCGGTGTTCACCATCGTCCGGCTGCTGCAGAAGTCCCCGCCGTCGGCCGCGATCGGCGGACTGGTGGCCGCGGCCGCGGCCGCGGCACTCGCGCTCTGGACCGGTCGTGGCGAAGACAACTTCGTCCCCGGACTGGTCACGAACGCCGTCTACGGCACCGGCATGCTCGTCTCAGCCCTGATCGGCTGGTCGCTGATCGGCCTCGCGGTCGGATTCCTGATGGGGGAGGGCACCGCCTGGCGTCGGGACCGCCGCAAGCGCCGGGCCTTCCTCTGGCTCGGGGTCGCCTGGGCCGCGCTGTTCTTCGCGCGACTCGCGGTGCAGCTGCCCCTCTACCTGGCGGGCGACGTCACGGCGCTCGGCACCCTCAAGCTCGTCATGGGCCTTCCGCTGTTCGCCCCGCTGATCGCGGTCACGTGGCTCGTCGTCCGCGCGCTCTATCCGCGCGCGTCGGATGCCGAGGCGCCTGCGCAGTCGTGATAGATTTATCTTGACATCAAGATAAATTGCAGGCTTTCGCCCGGAGGCTGAGCAGAGCAGACTGGTTAGGTCTGCCTTGCTAGCCGCAGGGGCTCGCTGGCGAGCAAGATGGAGGCGCCTGTCGCTCCCATCCGAATAGAAGGAGACGGATTCGTGTCCACGGTGAACAGCTTCGGTGCCAAGAGCACCCTGACGGTCGGCAGCACCGACTACGAGATCTTCCGCATCGACACGGTGCCCGGTTTCGACAAGCTCCCGTTCAGCCTCAAGGTGCTCCTTGAGAACCTGCTTCGCACCGAGGACGGCGCGAATGTGACGAAGGCGCAGATCGAGGCCCTGGGCTCCTGGGATGCCGCGGCGGACCCGAGCACCGAGATCCAGTTCACGCCGGCCCGCGTGGTCATGCAGGACTTCACCGGTGTTCCCTGCATCGTCGACCTCGCCACCATGCGCGAGGCCGTGACGGCGCTGGGCGGAGACGCGAACAAGATCAACCCGCTCTCGCCCGCCGAGATGGTCATCGACCACTCGGTGATCGCCGACCTCTTCGGCTCGGAGAACGCCCTCGAGCGCAACGTCGAGATCGAGTACGAGCGCAACGGCGAGCGCTACCAGTTCCTGCGCTGGGGCCAGACGGCCTTCAGCGACTTCAAGGTCGTTCCCCCGGGGACCGGCATCGTGCACCAGGTGAACATCGAGCACCTGGCCAAGGTCATCTACGACCGCGACGTCGACGGCGTGCTGCGCGCATACCCCGACACCTGCGTCGGCACCGACTCGCACACCACCATGGTCAACGGTCTGGGCGTGCTCGGCTGGGGTGTCGGCGGCATCGAGGCCGAGGCCGCGATGCTCGGCCAGCCCGTGTCGATGCTCATCCCGCGCGTCGTGGGCTTCAAGCTCTCGGGCGAGATCCCCGCCGGTGTCACCGCGACCGACGTCGTCCTCACGATCACCGACCTGCTGCGCAAGCACGGCGTCGTCGGCAAGTTCGTGGAGTTCTACGGCGAGGGCGTCGCCTCCGTGCCGCTCGCGAACCGCGCCACCATCGGCAACATGTCGCCCGAGTTCGGTTCCACCGCGGCGATCTTCCCGATCGACGACGTCACCCTCGAGTACCTGCGCCTGACCGGTCGCAGCGAAGAGGCCGTCGCGCTGGTCGAGGCCTACGCCAAGGAGCAGAAGCTCTGGCACGACCCTTCGCAGGAGCCCGTCTTCAGCGAGTACCTCGAGCTCGACCTCGGCACCGTGGTGCCGTCGATCGCCGGCCCGAAGCGCCCGCAGGACCGCATCCTCCTCTCCGAGGCCAAGTCGCAGTTCGAGCAGGACATCCTCGCGTACGCCTCGGCGTCGACTTCGGACTCCCTCGTCGATCTCGAGTCGAAGCACTCCTTCCCGGCATCCGACCCCGGTTCGGTACCCGGCGAGGAGGAGCCCACCACGACTCGCCCCGTGCACATCAACAGCGGCGCTCCGGCGCACGCGTCGAAGCCCGTGCCGGTGACGACTCCGTCCGGCGAGAAGTACATCCTCGACAACGGCGCGGTGACCCTCGCGGCGATCACCTCGTGCACCAACACCTCGAACCCCTCGGTGATGATCGCCGCAGGTCTGGTCGCCCGCAAGGCGCTCGAGAAGGGGCTCAAGCAGAAGCCGTGGGTCAAGACCACGCTCGGCCCGGGGTCGAAGGTCGTCACCGACTACTACGAGAAGTCCGGTCTCGACAAGGACCTCGAGGGTCTCGGCTTCTACACCGTCGGCTACGGCTGCACCATCTGCATCGGCAACTCGGGCCCGCTGATCGAGGAGGTCTCCGCGGCCATCAACGATCACGACCTCGCCGTGACCGCCGTTCTCTCCGGAAACCGCAACTTCGAGGGACGCATCAGCCCCGACGTGAAGATGAACTACCTCGCGAGCCCGCCGCTCGTGATCGCCTACGCGCTGGCCGGGTCGATGCACTTCGACTTCGAGAACGACGCGCTCGGCAAGGGAACCGATGGCGAGGATGTCTTCCTGAGGGACATCTGGCCCACCCCGGCCGAGGTCCAGGAGCTCGTCGACTCGTCGATCTCCCGTGAGCAGTTCATCAAGCAGTACTCGACCGTCTTCGACGGTGACGAGCGCTGGCGCAGCCTGCCCACCCCGGACGACGACATCTTCCAGTGGGACGAGAACTCGACGTACGTGCGCAAGGCGCCGTACTTCGACGGCATGACGATGGAGCTCACCCCGGTGCGCGACATCGAGGGTGCCCGGGTCATGGCGACCCTGGGCGACTCGGTCACGACCGACCACATCTCGCCCGCCGGCAACATCAAGGCCGGCACGCCCGCAGCGCAGTACCTCACGGAGCACGGCGTCGACCGCAAGGACTTCAACTCCTTCGGATCGCGTCGAGGCAACCACGAGGTCATGATCCGCGGCACGTTCGCGAACATCCGCCTGAAGAACGTCATGGTCTCGGCCGTCAACGACGGTCAGGTCGTCGAGGGCGGCTTCACCCGTGACTTCACGAAGCCCGGCGGACCGCAGTCGTACATCTACGACGCGAGCATGAACTACCAGGAGCAGGGCACACCCCTCGTCATCTTCGGTGGCAAGGAGTACGGCTCCGGCTCGTCGCGAGACTGGGCGGCAAAGGGCACGAGCCTGCTGGGCGTCAAGGCCGTCATCACCGAGAGCTTCGAGCGCATCCACCGCTCGAACCTCATCGGCATGGGCGTCGTCCCGCTGCAGTTCCCCGCCGGCGAGAGCTGGGAGTCGCTGGGTCTCGACGGCACCGAGGTCGTCTCGATCACGGGTCTCGAGGAGCTCAACAACGGTGTGACGCCGAAGACCGTTCGCGTGACCGCGACGCCGACGGAGGACTCGCCCGAGGGCAAGCAGGTCGTGGAGTTCGACGCCGTCGTCCGGATCGACACCCCCGGCGAGGCGGACTACTACCGCAACGGCGGCATCCTGCAGTACGTGCTGCGTTCGCTGGTCTGACCGCACCGTCAGGAGGGGCCCGGTTCCATGGGACCGGGCCCCTCCTGCGTCTCCTGGCCTCTGTCAAGGGGGCGCCGCTCTCCGAGCTTTCACGGACGCCCGGGGTAGGATCGAGCAGGCGTCCGAACCGGGATCGACGCCGCGAACGGTGCCTATGAGGAGGTGCAGATGCCCATTCTTCCGAGCATCTCAGGACCCCGTGACCTCGACGCTCTGTCAGAGGACCAGCTCATCGAACTCGCCGGGGAGATCCGCGAGTTCCTCGTCGAGAACGTCTCTCGCACCGGTGGCCATCTGGGTCCGAACCTGGGCGTCGTCGAGCTCACGATCGCTCTGCATCGTGTCTTCTCCTCACCCGACGACCCGTTCATCTTCGACACGGGACACCAGTCCTACGTGCACAAGCTGCTCACCGGGCGCCAGGACTTCTCGTCTCTGCGTGTGCGCGGCGGTCTGGCGGGCTACCCGCAGCGCGGCGAGAGCGCACACGACGTGGTCGAGTCGTCACACGCCTCGAGCTCGCTCAGCTGGGCCGACGGCGTCTCGCGCGCGCTGACCGCCACCGGTCGGGCCGATCGGCATGTCGTCGCCGTCGTCGGTGACGGCGCGCTCACGGGCGGCATGACCTGGGAGGCGCTCAACAACATCTCCGACGACAACGACCGCAACCTCGTCATCGTCGTGAACGACAACGGCCGCTCCTACGCCCCGACCATCGGCGGGATGTCACGGTACCTGAACCGCGTGCGCACCGCCGCGGCCTACAAGGAGCTGCACCACAAGTCGGATCGTCTCTTCCGTGCCTTCGGGCCTGTCGGCCGAGCGGTCTTCCGTGGCGTGCGAGGCGGCACACACGGGTTCCTGTCGCGGTTCACGAACAACGAGGCGCTGTATTCGAACCTCGACATCAAGTACCTCGGCCCGGTGGACGGGCACGACCTCCCGGCGCTCCTCGAGACCCTCGAGCTCGCGAAGTCCTACGGCGCACCGGTCATCGTGCACACGATCACCGAGAAGGGGCGCGGATACCAGCCGGCTCGCGACGACGAGGCAGACCAGTTCCATGCGGTCGGACGTATCGACCCGGCCACCGGCGAGACGCTCTCGTCGAGCGGCACCGGCTGGACGGACGTCTTCTCCGACGCCCTGGTCTCGGTCGGCGAGCGGCGCGACGACGTCATCGCGATGACGGCTGCGATGCTGCGTCCCACGGGGCTCGCTCCGTTCGCCGAGCGCTTCCCCGACCGCGTGTACGACGTGGGCATCGCCGAGCAGCATGCTGTGGCGTCCGCCGCGGGTCTCGCGTTCGGCGGGCTGCACCCCGTGGTGGCCCTCTACGCGACGTTCATGGGACGTGCATTCGATCAGGTGCTGATGGACGTCGCGCTGCATCGCGCAGGCGTCACCTTCGTTCTCGATCGTGCGGGTGTGACCGGACCCGACGGGCCCAGTCACCACGGAATGTGGGACCTCGCGATGCTGCAGATCGTCCCGCACATCCGCATCGCGGCACCGCGAGACGGAGCGCGCCTGACGGAGGCTCTCGACGAGGCCGTGCTCGTCGACGACGCCCCCACGGTCATCCGCTTCCCCAAGGGCGATGTGTCGCCCGAGCTGCCGGCGATCGAGCGCCTGCACGATGGCGTGGACGTGCTGGCGCGAGGAGAGTCCGAGGACGTCCTGCTGGTGGCCATCGGCCCGTTCGCGTCGCTCGCCATGGATGTCGCGGAGCGGCTTCGTGCGCAGGGCATCGGCGCGACCGTGATCGACCCGCGGTGGGCGATCCCCGTGCAGCCCTCGATCGTGAGCATGGCCGCGCGGCATCGTCTCGTGATCACCATCGAAGACGGCATCCGCGTCGGCGGCATCGGCACTCGCGTTCGTCAGGTGCTTCGCGAGGCGGGCATCGACACGGCTGTCGACGAGCTGGGGCTGCCCGACGAGTTCATCGATCACGCGTCGAGGGACCAGATCCTCGCGGACGCAGGCCTCACCGCGTCGAAGATCGCTCAGGACGTCGTCTCGCAGGTGCTCGGGACTCGCATCCCCGTCGCACGGGATGCCGGCACGAGCGGGAAGATCGACCTGCCGCTGCACGAACGGCGCTGAGCGACGTCCCGTGCCGCATGTCGGTCGCTCACGGCCGGATACGCAGCGAACCTGATCGTCAGTTCAGTGCGTGGAGGGCCGCGACGGCCTGGGCTCCGCGGTCGGAGTCACGGAGCGCGGTCGAGAGCAGGTAGCCGTCGGTCAGCGCGTCGCCGGTGACCATGACGCGCACCAGCTCGACCCCGCACGCGCGGCGCACCTCCTCAGCGCTGGCCGCGATCACCCGGGTGTTGATCTCGTCGTTGTGCGGCAGCTCCGCGCCGTCGAGCCCTCGGATGACGTCTCTCAGCGCAGCGCCGACGATGTTCGAAGCGCGCTCCTTGACGTTGACGACGTCGAGTTCGAAGACCCGGAGATCTCGTCCGGTCGGAATCGGACGCCACTCGAAGGAGGCGTGCACGCGGTGCTGATGTCCGTTCGCCCCAGTCATCTCGCGCGCGGGCAGATCGGCGGCGCGGCAGCGCACATCGATGAGCCGGTACCAGTAGAAGAGCGGGAATGCGCCATGGGATCCGGGGTCGAGCACGACGACCTCGCCGACCGCGCCGCCGCGGGAGGTGGGACGACGCTGCGGTCGGTGGCGGATGATCGGCTTACCGTTGCGCGTCCGGATCGCCGCCCAGCCCTCGTCCACCGTGACGATGAAGATCTTCAGCAGAGCCGGGACGACGAGCAGGATCGTGAGGATCGCAGTGCCGGTCTTGAAGAGACCCGACATTCCCTTGCCGCCCAGCATCGAGAGGAGCATGTCCATGCCACCACTGTGCCTCGTCCTGCTCCTGCGCACGGGCATCCGGGGCCCTGTGGCGCCGGTGTTCACACGCTGTTCCGTCGACGTTCTCGCCGGCGCCGTGACGTGGCAAGGGTGTGGGCGCGATCGACGCTCGAGACGGCTCAGACGAGATCGGCGAGCACGGCTTCGATCACGGGCATCGCCCGATCGCGATCGACGTCCACGAGACCGATGCGAGTGCGGCGATCGAGGACGTCGTCGACCGTCATCGCGCCCTCCGCTCTGACGGCGAACTCGATGTGCGAGCGGGGCAGTGTGCCGTCGACGGCGGTCCCGGACAGGATATGGGCGGTATCGGTGAGCCGGAGGGCTGCCGTCCGGCTCGGCGCCGCGTCCAGTCCGTGCGAGTGCGATGCGAGGTCCACGGCATCCTCGGCCATCCGCCGATAGGTCGTCAGCTTGCCGCCGAGGACGTTGACGAAGCCGCTCTCCGAGACGGCGACCAGATGGCGGCGCGAGATGTCGGCGGTCGAGTCGGCTCCCGTATCCACGAGCGGGCGGAGGCCGGCGAAGGCTCCGCGGACCCGATCGCGCCTGATCGGCTCCGCGAGCACAGTGTTCAGTGTCGAGAGCAGGAAGGAGATCTCGCCCTCCGTCGGGATGGCGATCTGCGGAACGGGGCCCGGCGCATCCTCCTCCGTCACGCCGACGATCACACGTCCGG
>JAESFY010000384.1_pt1 | contig 9961 bp, 7 predicted proteins | sample 9266201 | NCBI WGS metagenome assembly JAESFY01 (sample SAMN14515071, study PRJNA621656) | algae metagenome | isolation source: Nodosilinea sp. WJT8-NPBG4 and co-occurring heterotrophs from soil, lower... | place: USA: Pinto Basin, Colorado Desert, California | collected 2006-05-27 | reverse complement strand
AGAACTTCTGCTTCCCAAGCAGATAGCGCGGGTTCGATTCCCGTCAGCCCCTCCACAGATGTCTCGCACCGTCCGTCGATGACGATCAAGGCGCGTACCTTCAGGAGAGAGCCGCCTCCGGCTCCCTCGAGAAGGCCCACGCGATGACGCTCGATCCTGTCGGGTTGCTGTATCTCGCGGCCAGCGTCGCCACGCTGATCGCGGCGCTTCTGCCGCGCCTGCTCAGCCGGGCGCCGATCTCGATGCCGATCATCTTCGTCGCGGCCGGCATGGGCGCGTTCGCCCTGTTCCGCGACCTGCCGGACCCCGATCCGCTGCAGTATCCGGAGTTCGCGCTGCACCTCACCGAGCTGTGCGTCATCGTCTCGCTCATGGGCGCCGGGCTCGCGATCAACCGCCGGTTCCGATGGCGGACCTGGTCGACCACGTGGCGTCTGCTGGCGATCACGATGCCGCTGTCGATCGTCGCGGTCGCACTTCTCGGCTGGTGGGGACTCGGGCTCGGAGCGGCCAGTGCCGTGCTGCTCGCCGCCGCCCTCGCGCCGACGGACCCTGTGCTCGCCAGCGAGGTGCAGGTCAGCGAACCGCTCACCGATGACGAGGACAGCGACGACGACGAGGCCCGCTTCGCGATCACCTCCGAGGCCGGCCTCAACGACGGCCTCGCCTTCCCCTTCACCTACGCCGCGATCGCCATCAGCCTGGTCGGATTCGCACCCAGCGGCTGGCTCGGCAAATGGCTGCTCGTCGACGTGCTCTGGCGCCTGTCGATCGGGGTGGTCGTCGGCCTCGGTGTCGGATGGCTCCTGCGCCGCATGTTCTTCTCCTCACTCTCGCAGCGGATGGGCTTCGCCGACCGCGCCGACGGGTTCATCGCGCTCGGCGCGACCTTCCTCGCATACGGGGCCGCAGAGGTCGCCGAGGGATACGGTTTCGTCGCCGTGTTCGTCTGCGCCTGCACGATCCGCGCCGGCGAGCAGACGCACGGACTCCACTCGGTGCTGCACACCTTCGTCGAGCAGATCGAGCGCCTGCTCACCGTCATCGTCCTGGTGCTGCTCGGCGGTGCCGTCGCACGAGGACTCCTCGACTCGCTCACCCTCGCCGACTACCTGTTCGCCGCGGTCGTGCTGCTCGTCATCCGACCGCTGGCCGGCTGGATCGGACTGACCCCGGGCAAGACCGGACCCCGCGAGCGCGCGGTCATCTCCTTCTTCGGCGTGCGCGGAGTCGGCTCGCTCTTCTACATCGCCTATGCGCTGCAGGAAGGCGAGTTCTCGGGCGCCGGCCACCTCTGGGCTGTGGTCTCGCTCGTCATCCTCGGCTCGGTCCTGATCCACGGCGTGGCCGCGACGCCGACGATGCTGGCGCTCGACCGCGCGCGACGGCGCCGGGCGGAGCGCCGAGGCGACTCCGACCGCGAAGTCGACACCCCGGTGTGACCCATCCGGCTGACCTTCTGCGACGAACAACCATCATGCGCCGACTCCGCTCCCTCGCCTCCGTGATCGCCCTCGCTCTGGGCCTCACCGCCTGCACTGCGGCGCCCGCGCCCGACACGTCCCCCTCTCCCGCCGGAGACGGTCCGGTCGTCGCGTTCTACGGTGACTCGTACACGCTCGGCACCGGCGCAAGCGACCCGGCTCTGCGATGGTCGACGATCATCAGCGAGGACCGCGGATGGCGCGAGTTCAACCCGAGCGTGAACGGACTCGGGTTCGTGAACCATCGCTCGGACTTCGAAGAGGATGACCTGCCCGCGCTCGTCATCGAGTCGAAGCCCGACATCGTGTTCGTCACCATGGGGCTGAACGACAACTTCAGCTATGCGCAGCGCTCCGATCTCATCCGAGAGACGATCACGGACGACCTGGTCCGCATCAGCGAGGCGCTGCCCGACGCACGCATCATCGTGGTCGAGCCGTTCTGGTACACCGAGAAACGTCCGGAGTCCCTCGAGCAGATCATTTCCTGGGTCGAAGACGCCGCCGGTGAGATCGGCGCCGACTGGATACCCGGCGCGAGCCGCTGGCTCGATGGGCACTACGCCGAGTCGGCCGACAGTTGGATGGCATCTGACGGCCTGCATCCGTCCGACGTCGGCTACGCGCAGATGGCGAAGCGGATGGATGCTGCGCTGGCGCAGCGGGATCCGCCGCTCTGATCACCCCGCAGCGAAAGCCCGCGCCACCGCCACTGTTCGGTCGGTCAACTCGTCGATGGTGATGCGGTCGAAGTCGCGCACAGCGCTCCGCACGTGCACGTGGGTCGTTCCGACCAGCTCGGCAGGGATGCCGGCGGCACCGTGCATCGCGCCGAACACGCAGCCGACAGTCGCCCCATTGGAGTCGGTGTCGCGCCCGCCGGCGATCGTGATGCCGACGGCGTCGATGAAGTCATCGCCCCAGAGCAGTCCGATCGCGATCAGCGCAGCGTTGTTGATCGTGTGCACCCACGGGTACTCGCCGAGCGTGGCGTCGACCCAGTCGAGCGCGGCCACGTGGCTCGCACCCGACTCGAAAAGCTCGAGCACGCCTCGCAACGCCGCGGCGAGGCGCGAGCCGGCCGGGATGACCGGAAGCGAGCGCCGAACGGCATCCTCCCCGGTCGTGGCAGTGAGCGCCGCGGCCACCAACGCCGCCGCCCAGACCTCGCCATAGATGCCGTTGGCCGTGTGGGTCAGCCGCGCATCGACGAGTGCGAGCCGTGCAGCGCCGCCCGGATCGCCGGGGTGCACGAATCCGAACGCATCGCCGCGGATCAGCGCGCCGATCCACTCCCGGTAGGGGTTGCTGCGTGTGGCGGTCTCCGGCGGCGCGAAGCCGTGGATCAGGTTGCGGTACGCGGCGCGCTCCGCCGTGTAGGTCTGCGTGAAGGGCACTCGGTCGAGCCATTCCGCGGCGATCTGCTCGGTGGTGAGTCCGGAGCCGTACGTCTCGAGCAGGTGCAGGCCGAGCATGGTCCAGTCGATGTCGTCGTCGCGCGGCACGTCTTCGAAGCGGCCGGCGGTCGCCGACGGAGCCGACGGATGCAGCTGGCCGACGCCCTCCGGCAGCGGGTCCAGCAGCGGGAGATACCCGCGCAGCGGCCAGTGGCCGGCCGCCTTGAGATAGATCTCCATCTCCGCGCGGGTGAGACCCTCCACGGGCTTACCGAGCGTGTTCCCGACCGTTCGTCCGAGCCACGCGCCGCGGAAGCGATCGCGCAGACCGTCGGTGTCGACGGCGACCCTCGGCGCCGTCGCGAAGAGCTTCACGAGGGTGGAATCGTCGTCGGGCTCGTCATACCCCCAGCCCGGATGCCGGTCGAGCCGGCCCAAGGACTCCTCGAGCGCGAGAAGTCCCGCCACGTCGCCGCGCACGGCCGCCGTTCGCGTCTCGGCCTCGAGGGTCCCGACGTCATAGCCGCTCAGCCGCAGCTGCTCGGCTTCGTCCGGAACGTAGTCGCGAGGGTCGAGGACATCATGCATGTGTGTCGTCTTTCGGGTCGATGCGGTGGATGAAACGCCGGTCAGCCCTTGACCGCGCCGGAGAGGAAGCCCTGCGTGACCTGCTTCTGCAGCAGGATGAACACCACGATGACTGGGAAGATCGTGATGAGCGTGCCGGCCGCGAGCGGCCCGATGTCGATCGATCGACCGCCGAGGAAGAGGTACAGACCGGTCGTGAGCGGCCGGAACTCTCCGCCGGGCACGTAGAGCAGCGGCACCAGGAAGTTGTTCCAGTTCTGCAGGAAAGTGAAGACCGCGAGCGCTCCCGCTCCCGCCGACACCAGCGGCACCATGATCTTCGAGAAGATCTGCCATTCGGACGCCCCGTCGATACGCGCGGCCTGCTCCAGCTCGGTCGGCAGGTCGGAGAAGAACGCCCGCATGAAGAACGTACCGAACGCCAGCCCCGTCGTCGTGAGCACGAGGTTCACGCCAGGGAGGCTGTCGAGCAACGCCATCTGGCGGAGCTGGAAGTAGAGCGGGATCATGTACGTGAAGAACGGCACCAGCAGCCCGAGCATCACGAAGTAGAACGCCACCCCGCGACCAGGGAAGGGCAGACGGGCGAACGCGTAGCCGGCCATCGTGGACAGCACGACCACGAGGAGCGTGCTGGGCACCGAGATCAGGAAGCTGTTGAGCAGATAGTCGCTGAAGCTGCCGTCGACCCAGGCCGCCTCGACGTTCTCGAATGAGAACGACGAGAAGAGTCCGAACGGGTTCACCGTCACGTCGGCATCCGTCTTCAGAGCCGTCGAGATCGTGAGGATGATCGGGAACATCGCGAACAGCGAGAGCACGATCAGAAGGCCGTGCTTTCCGATGCGCCACGCCCTGACCCGAGGGGATGCGGTGTTGTTCGGAGAGGTCATGCGCTGGTTCCCTGCTGAGAGAGTCGCCGTTGGAGCCGGTTGAGTCCGACCGCGAACGGGATGGCGAGGATCGTGATGACCAGGGCGATCGTGGTGCCGTAGCTGATGCGGTTGAGTTGGAACGCCTCGCTGTAGGCGAGCGTTCCGAGCACCTCGGAAGCACCGGCGGGGCCACCGCCTGTCATCACGAAGATGATGTCGAAGACGCTGAAGCCTCCGACGAGGGTGATGGTCGTCACCATGAGGAACACCGGCATGATCTGCGGAAGGATGATGTACCAGAGCCGCTGAGTCGCGTTCGCCCCGTCGAGTCGCGAGGCGTCGACGAGTTCGGTGTCGACGTTGCGGAGCGCGGCGAGCAGGATGACGAAGATGAATCCGGATGTCGCCCAGACCGCTGTTGCGAGCACGGCGAACAATGCCGTGTCGGGGTTGCCCAGCCAGCCGGTGCGGAGGAAGCCGAGCCCGACCGCCTCGAGCGCCTGATTGAGCCAGCCGCGCACGGGGTCGTAGATCCAGCCCCAGACCACGCCGACCGCGACCTGCGGGAGGACGAACGGCAGGAAGAACGCGATGCGGTAGAGCACGCCGGTTCGCCCGACGTTCCACACCAGCAGCGCCAGGATGAGGCCGATCACGAGCGGCGCGAGCGTGCCGAGCACGATCCAGATCGCGTTGTTCTTCAGCGCGGGCCAGAGGCTCGGGTCCTGGAAGAGCTCGATGAAATTGGCGAAGCCCACGAACTCGGGGGTCGGGTCGACGCCGTTGAAGTCGACGAACGCGTAGTAGATCGCGTTCACGAGCGGCACCAGGAAGAACACCACCACGAGGACCATCGCCGGCGCGACCAGCAGGATGCCGAGACGCGTCTGCGCGCGCCGGGTCATCGGGGGCGTGTCCGACACGAACTTCCGCGCCCGCTTTCGGCGCTTGCCGTTCGGATCTGGGTCACCGGCCACCGCGGTGGCGCCGACGGCGATCCCGACGGTCACTGCGCCGACGCCGTCTGCATCGCGGCCGCGACCTCTTCTGCCGTCATCTGACCGGAGAGGATCGCCGCGACGCCGTCGAGCATCGCCTCGTTGAACTCATCGGTCGTCAGCACGTCGATGTTGTAGCCGAAGTCGCCCGAGCCGTCGGACACCTTCGCCGTGTCGTCGAGCACCTGGCGGAAGAGCGGCGACACATCGACGCTCTCCGAATCGATCGGCTGCGGCGGGATGACGTTGAGGTTCTCGACCATCCACTGACCGTGTTCCGGGGAGGCGAGGTAGTTCACGAGTTCGAGCGCAGCATCCGTCTTGGTCGTGTTCGCAGAGATCATCGGACCGGAGCCGAGCCCGCCGGCGAAGATGCCGGGGCCGTCTTCCGCCGGGAACGGGATGTAGCCGACCTCGAAGTCGACATTGTCATCGATCTCGGAGATGAGCCAGCTGCCGGTCGGGACCATCGCCGCCTCGCCGGAGTAGAAGAGGGCGCTGGCGCCGTCGTAGCTCAGCGAGGTCGGGAACTCCGGAAGCTGGCCGGCGTCCAGGAAGTCCTGCCAGAGCTGGAGCGAGGCGACGACGTCGGGGGAATCCCAGGAGGTTTCGCCGGAGATCAGCGCGTCCATCCCCTCGGAGCCCACGCGGCTCGAGAGGGCCATGCTCAGCAGGTGACCGCCCTGCCAGCCCTCCTGGTCGCTCGCGGCGATCGGCACGATTCCCGCGTCGGCGAGCTTCTCCGCCGCCGCGGTCAGGTCGTCGAGGTTCTGCGGCTCATCGATGCCCTGCTCGGCGAACAGGTCCTTGTTGTAGAAGAGACCGATCGTCTCCATCTCGCCGGGGATGCCGTACATCGTCCCGTCGAAGGTGACGCGCTCCTTGGCGAAGTCGTAGATCGGCCAGTCGTACTCGGCGTATGCATCGGTGAGGTCGTAGAGCAGGCCCGCCTCTGCGAGCACGCCGCCGAAGCCGGGGCCGGAGCCCCAGTTGAAGACATCGGGGCCGTCACCGGAGCGCAGCTGCGTCTGCAGCACGGTGCGCATGGTGTCGAACGGCATGGCCTCAACCTCGACCTTGACCCCGCTCTCCTCGGTGAACTCGTCGAGGTGCGCCTGCAATGCCTTGACCTGCGCGGGGTCTTCGGGCTGCTCGACGAGATAACGCAGCGTATCGCCGTCGGCGTCGGATGCCGGGGCACCGCCCGTGCACCCGGTGAGGATCAGCGCGCCGACCGCAGCGACCGCGACAGCAGGCGCCCGGAGAGATGAAATATGCGTCATTGCGATTCCTTAGCTCGATGGATCCTGCGCGCCGTCGTCGGATGTCGCGCTCTGGCCTCTCGTTATAGTTTCAGCCTGAAACTAGAAATGTCAAGGAAACGGCGGTGACGAATGGGTGACTTAAGCCTCGGCCCCCATCGGGAACTCCTTCTGGATCGCCAGGACGGCTGCGCCGCGGGCCCACTCGACGAAGCCCATGGGGCGGACGATGAGCTCGCTGTGCAGTCGCCCCTCGATGTCGAACTCGGTCCGTCCGTCCTCCACACTCGAGCGCGCGACGTCGACCAGGTGCACACCCTCGCCGGTGAGGATGATCCGATCGACGCCGGTGAGCGTCGTGATGGCCGCCGCCGCACGACCGAGGGCGCGAGCAGCCTCCCGCACCACTCGCACGGCGGTGGCATCGCCGGCATCCGCCATCTCCAGTACGTCGTCGTAGTCGATGAGCCGACCGTGCGCCGCCGACACCGCCCCGGCGATCGCGGGCGACGACAGGAAGGCCGTCATGCATCCCCGGTGTCCGAGCGGACAGAGCGGGCCCGACGGGTCGATCGGGAAGTGACTGACCGGGGTCACGAGGGTCGGCACCATCACATCGTTGATCACCAGCCCATAGCCGACACCCGCGCCGACGGTCAGCAGCGCGAAGCTGGAGAATCCCTTGCCGTAACCGAACCACTGCTGCGCCCTGGTGAGGCCGACGACGTCGTTGTCGAGGTGCACCGGAAGCCCGAGCGCCTCGCCCAGCAATGAACGCAGCGGCACGTCCCGCCAGTGCAGGAACGGCGAATCGGCGACGATCTCCCCGTCGTCGACGCGACCGCCGACCGTCACGCCGACCGCGGTGATGCGCTGGTCGGAGCGACCCCGGAAAGACGCGACGACCTCGCGCACGGCATCCACCACATCCGCCACCTGAAGCGACCGCAGCGGTGCGGTGATGTCGTCGAGGATGCGGGAGCGCACATCGGTGACGACGGCGTAGATCGTGTCCTCGGTCAGTTTCACGCCGATGAACCTGTCCCGTCCGGGGACGACGTCTAGGGGCACGAAGGCGCGCCCTCGCCCTGGCGCCTTGACCGCCTCGGACTCGGCGAGCACGCCCGCCTCGACCAACGGCTTCACCAGGCGGGTGAGGGTCGCCGGCGACAAGCCCATGCGCTGCGCGAGGCGCGCCCGCGACTGCGCTCCGTGCACGAGGATCTCGATCGCGACGGCCTTCGACGAGGCCGAGATCAGGGCTTCTGGCTCCGAAACCGAGTGCGCCGAAGAAGTCGGGGTCGTCTGATCGATCTGTGCCATGCTTGACTTTAATAGTTTCGGAACGAAATATGAAACGTGGACAAGGGAGTTCGGATGAGTGTACCGACGGCTGAGCGGACGCAGCGGGCGATCACGCTCGAAGCCGGGGGAACGTCGGCCGTGATCGACGTCGCATCCGGGGTCCCCCGCCTCCTGCATTGGGGTGCTCCCTTCTCTCCGTCGATGGCCGACGAGGTCTTCCTGCTCTCGCTGGGCGACACCCAGGGCGGTGCCGACCTGCTCGACGTGCGGAAGACGCCCGCCATCCTCCCCGAGCAGTCGGCGGGGTGGATGGGCACCCCCGGACTCGAGGGACACCGCAACGGCGCCACATTCTCGTCGCAGTTCTCGCTCACGGGGTCGCGCCTCGACGCGTCTGCCGATGGGGGCCAGGTCCTCACCGTCGATGCCGCGGACGACACAGCCCGGCTCGCCCTCACCACCACGATCGATATGCTGCCCTCGGGCCTGCTCCGCCTCTCCGCCCGCGTGATGAACACGGCGGACGACAGCGACTACCAGCTCGACGCGCTCCGCCTCGTCGTGCCCGTTCCGGCCGAGGCCGACGAGATCCTCGACTTCACCGGCCGGCACCTGCGCGAGCGCACTCCGCAGCGGCATCCGTTCGTCGCCGGCACGCACCTGCGCGAGGGACGACGCGGGCGCACGGGCTCCGACGCGAGCATCCTCCTGGCCGCGGGAACGGCCGGATTCGGCTTCCGCTCCGGCGAGGTCTGGGCCCTGCACACAGCGTGGAGCGGCAACCATGCGACCTTCGCCGAACTCGGGATCACCGGCACCCGCGTGCTCGGGGCAGGCGAACTGCTGCTGCCCGGAGAGATCATCCTGAAGCCAGGCGACTCGTACGCCTCGCCGTTCGTCTACGCCGCCTATGGCGCGGGGCTCGACGCGGTCGCCGGGGCGTTCCACCAGCACCTCCGCACCGGCGCGGCCCACCCCACCGGCCCACGGCTGGTCGTGATGAACACGTGGGAGGCCGTGTACTTCGACCACGACCTCGACGCGCTCACCACCCTCGCCGAACTCGGCGCCCGCGTCGGCGTGGAACGTTTCGTGCTCGACGACGGCTGGTTCACCCACCGCCGCCACGACCGGGCAGGGCTCGGCGACTGGCAGGTCGCGTCGGATGTCTGGCCCGACGGACTCGGCCCCCTGGTCGATAAGGTGCGCGAGCTGGGCATGGACTTCGGTCTCTGGTTCGAGCCCGAGATGATCAACGAGGACTCCGATCTCGCCCGCGCGCATCCGGAGTGGATCCTCGCCCCCGGTGAGCGCCTGCCGATCTCGGGCCGCTCGCAGCAGGTGCTGAACCTCGCGATTCCCGAGGCGTTCGACCACATCCTCGAATCGATGAGCGCGCTGATCACCGAGTACGCCATCGACTACATCAAGTGGGACCACAACCGTGATCTCGTCGAGGCGGGCGACCGCACGACGGGTGCCCCGCGGGTGCACGCGCAGACCCTCGCCACCTATGCCCTCATGGACGAGCTGCACCGCCGGCACCCGGGCCTGGAGATCGAATCCTGCTCCTCGGGCGGCGGGCGGGTCGACCTGGCCGTGCTGGAGCGCACGCAGCGGGTGTGGGCGAGCGACTGCATCGACGCGCTGGAGCGCCAGCAGATCCAACGCTGGACCGGGCTCCTCCTTCCCCCGGAGCTGATCGGCTCGCACGTCGGCGCCGCGACCGCTCACACCACTCACCGCACGCACGCCCTCGCTTTCCGCGCAGCGACCGCGCTCTTCGGCCACTTCGGCATCGAGTGGGATCTGCGCGAGGCGTCGCCTGTCGAGCTCGACGAGCTGGCCGCGTGGATCGACCTGTACAAGCAGGAGCGCGAGCTCATCCACACCGGGGTCGCCGTGCACAGCGACTACCCGGACGAGAGTTACTGGGCTCACGGCTACGTCTCCCCCGACCAGGGCAGCGCGATCATGTCGTTCGTGGCGATGGCCACGACGGCGGCCGTGCACCCGGGCCGCATCCGCATCCCCGGCCTGCGGGGCGACGTC
>JAESFY010000382.1_pt1 | contig 10164 bp, 11 predicted proteins | sample 9266201 | NCBI WGS metagenome assembly JAESFY01 (sample SAMN14515071, study PRJNA621656) | algae metagenome | isolation source: Nodosilinea sp. WJT8-NPBG4 and co-occurring heterotrophs from soil, lower... | place: USA: Pinto Basin, Colorado Desert, California | collected 2006-05-27 | reverse complement strand
GGCGATGCCACCGGCCGCGATGACCGGCACATCGACGGCGTCGACGACCTGCGGCACGAGCGCGAAAGTGCCGACGAGCGACTCCTCGGCCGGGCGCAGGAACGACACGCGGTGCCCTCCGGCCTCGAAGCCGGTCGCGACGACGGCATCGACCCCGGCTTCGGCGAGGGCGGCGGCTTCAGCGACGGTCGTCGCGGTTCCCACGACACGGATGCCGCGCCGATGCGCCTCGTGCACGACGTCGCCGGAGGGGATGCCGAAGACCGTGCTGAGCACGGGCGGCGCTGACTCCCAGATCGCGTCGAGCTGCTCGTCGAGCGGTGGAAGGTAACGCTCGGGACGCGCCGGCACCTCGAGGCCGACGGCGTCGTAGAAGGGCTGCAGCGCCTGCGCGAACACGGTGTGCTGCGGGTTCGGCTCGACCTCGTCGCCGGTGGGCAGCCAGATGTTCACCGCGAACGGCCTCGAGGTCGCTTCTCGCAGCGATGCGACAGTCGCGCGGATGCGGTCGCCGTCGTAGCCGTACAGCCCGTATCCGCCGAGTCCACCGGCCTCGCTGACGGCCGCGGCGAGCGCGACGGAGGAGAGTCCGCCGAACGGACCGAGGAAGACGGGGTGTTCGATGCCGAGCAGCGCACGCAGGTCAGTCATGTATCGAGGCTATCCCCGGTCCCCCGCGTCGAGGCGGGGGCGGACAACCGATCCCTCGCTCGGATGCCGGTGATAATCTCGGCGTGAGGGATCAGGGAGGCGCGCATGAGCGAGTGGTTCGGGCAGATGCTCGGCTTCGTCACGGCCGCGCTCGGGATCATCGCGGTGCCCGATGCCGCAGCCCTCGGTGTCGCGATCGCGCTGATCGCCCTGACGACGCTCACGATCGCCGTCGCGCTGAGCCTGGCGCCGCCCTCGCCGAGCAGCGCTCCGCACCCGCTGCGGGCGATCGACGTCTCGACGCTGCTCGCGCAGAGCGATCCTGATGCCGCAGGTCACCCGCGCCCTCGTGCGCCGGGAGTCGCCGCCGCCGCGTAGTCCGTCCTCGTACGGGACTGCGCGGCTTTCGCCGACCCTTCCCGACACACGAACGGACTTCCATGGACATCTTCGCCTTCCCACCCCTGACCTTTCTGCTCGATGCGGCGTACGGCGCCCTCGCCGGGCTCTCCGCTCTCCTCGAACCCCTCGCCGGCGCATCCGCCGCCGCCCTCGCTGTGGTGATCGTGACACTTCTCGTGCGCGCCCTGCTGATCCCCGTCGGCGTCTCACAGGCGAAGGCCGAGCAGACCAGGGCGCGCCTCGCGCCTCGGCTGCGCGAGCTGCAGCGTCGGCATAAGAAGAACCCGGAGCGCCTGCAGAAGGAGATGCTCGAGCTCTATCGCTCCGAGAACACGTCTCCGTTCGCCGGCATGCTGCCGGTTCTCGCCCAGGCACCGGTCGTCGGCATCCTGTACACGCTGTTCATCCGCCCCGACATCGCGGGGCACGCGAACGACCTGCTCACTCACGACCTGTTCGGTGCCCCGCTGGGAACGAGCCTCGTCGCCGCCGTCTTCGGCGGCACGGCGACGCCTGAGACGCTGCTGGTGTTCGGCGCCCTGATCGTCGTGATGATCGCGGTGGCCGAGATCACACGGCGGGTTTTCCGGCCGGCGGCGGTCGACGACGATTCGCCGCTGAACTCGCCGACGATGCTGAGGGTGACGAGCGCTCTGCACTACCTGACGGCCGTGTTCGCCGTGTTCGTGCCGCTCGCCGCCGCGCTCTACCTGACGGTCACCGTCGTCTGGACGCTGGTGCAGCGCATGCTGCTGCGGCGCCGCTATCCCCTTCCCATGCCGGCCGGGGTCAGCGCCTGACCTAGGGCGGCCGCTCAGGCCGCGGGAGGGGCGATCAGAGGTGCTTGCCTCCGGTGACCGCGATCACCGCGCCGGAGGTGTACGACGACTCGGCCGAGGCGAGGTACACGTACGCGCCGGCGAGCTCGGCCGGCTGTCCTGCCCGGCCGAGAGGCGTGTCGGAGCCGAAGGTCTGCACCCGCTCGTCCTCCCAGCCGGTGGCCGGAATGAGTGGCGTCCAGATGGGTCCGGGGGCTACCGCATTCACGCGGATGCCTCGCTCTCCGGCCTCCTCGGCGAGCGCCTTGACGAACGCGACCTGCGCCGCCTTCGTCATCGCGTAGTCGATGAGACCAGGAGACGGCTCGAAGGCCTGCACGGATGACGTCACGATGATGCTCGATCCGGGTTCGAGGTGCGGGTACGCGGCCCTGGCCGAGTACAGCAGCCCGAACAGATTCGTCTCGAACACGCGGCGCAGACGGTCGGTCTCGAGGTTCTCGAAGCCTTCGATGTCGTGCTGATACGCGGCGTTCAGCACCAGGATGTCCAGCCCGCCCAGCGTGCTCCTCGTCTCGGAGACCACATCGGTCGCGAACGCCTCATCCCGGAGATCGCCGGCGAGACTCAGCCCCTGCCTGCCTTCTGCGCGGACGAGCTCGATCGTCTCGTCGGCATCCGACTGCTCTTCCGGCATGTGCACGATCGCCACGTCGGCTCCCTCACGGGCGAAGGCGATTGCCACCGCCCGGCCGATTCCGGAGTCGCCACCCGTGATCAGGGCTCGGCGGCCTTCGAGCCGCGCGTGACCCACGTATGACTTCTCGCCGTGGTCGGGAACCGGACGCATCTCGTCGGTCAGCCCCGGCTGGTCCTGCTGCTGAGCGGGGAACTCCGCCTGGCGGTGCTGGCTACGGGGGTCGGGCGTGCTGTCTGCCATGGTGTCTCTCCTCTTCCTCGCGACTCGCGACTCGCGACCACCGTTCGTGGCGCAAGTCGGGTGTCCTTCGAGACTCGCGGCCTCTCGACGACCTCGGCAGGGGGTTGACAACCTGCGCCTCGGTCGACGACCGGAGCGCGGAAGCCGAACGGGGTTCTCTCCCCGCTCAGGCTCCGGGAGCGGAGGGCTCCTCGTCGCCGGCAGCCGAACCGGGGACGTCCTGCGGCTCGGGCACCAGATACAGCCCGCTCGGAGCGTTGGCCGTGAACGCGAGGGCCTCGACCCAGGCACGGTTGATCGACGGCTGCCTGCTGCCGAAGTACTTGAAGACCAGCGAGCTGCCCGGCTGAACCCACACGGTCGTGCGGCCGCCGCCGACGCTGGCGTCTTCGCGCCAGCTGAAGGGGAAGGGCTCCGCACGGCGCAGCTTGGCGGTCATCACCAGCTGCAGGTGGGTGAGGGCGCGATCCTCGATCTCGGTCTTCACGCTGCCCTCGTAGATGAACTTGCCCATGCGGCGGCCTCTCCTCTGGTGTCCGGGTCTCCGCCTAGAGTTTATGGGAACCCGCGACCTCGATGCGTCGAAGTCAACCCCCTGCGGTCACTTCCCGCAGCCGCATATCCTGGCTGGGACTGCGAGGAGACCCACCATGAACGCACGACACATCGACGACCGTTCCGATGAGGGCTACACCCCCACGACCACTCACGCCGAGTTCGGTGAGGGCAACCCCCGCCTGCGGGTCACCCGCGACGGTGAGCGCGCGGAGTTCGCCCTCGAGACCGACGTGGTGCGCATCGGGTCGGCGGCCGACAACGAGCTGCGGCTCGAGGGTGCCGATCCCGTGCACGCGACGATTACGCACGACGACCGCGATGAGTACGTGCTCGAGCTGCACGGCGCGGGCGAGATGAACAGCAACCCCGACGCCACCGCCACGCACCCGGGCGACCAGTCCCAGACACTGCGCACGGGTGCGCGCTTCACGGTCGGAGAGTGGGAGCTCGTCTACGCCCGCGACGAGTTCGCCGATCACGGTCGCCCCTACGGCGGGCGCCTCGGCGGCGAGTACTCCGACCAGCCGCTGCAGCCGCCGCGGCCCGACTACTCCGACGAGGCGAGCATCGAATCGGATGCCCCGACGCACGCCGACTCCGCTGAAGAGAAGTGACAGCAGAGAAGTCGCCGCTGGATCGCCTCAGTGAGGTCGCGGCTGAGCGCGGCTTGCGCATCTGCGTCGTCGAATCCCTGACCTCCGGGCGTCTGGCGAGCACGATCGGCGCGGGCGAGAACGCAGGCGGATGGTTCGCCGGCGGCATCGTGGCCTATCTCACGGATATCAAAGAGAGCCTGCTCGGTCTCACACCCGGGACCGATCCCTGCTCTGCCGAGTGCGCAGAGCATCTCGCCGAGAGTGCACGGCGGCTCTTCGACGCCGATGTCTGCATCTCGACCACCGGCGTCGGGGGCCCCGACCCCGAAGGCGGGCACGACCCCGGCACCGTCTTCGTCGGCTGGGCCACGGACGACGGAGTCGGTCATCGGATGCTGGCGCTGACCGGCGGTCCGCAGGAGGTGCTCGACGAGACCGTCGACACTGCGATGCGACTGCTCGCCTTCCATGCCGAGGGGATCAGGCCTGCGGGCCCACGGCGCTCCGGAACGGCGTCGTCGTCGGCGTCGGCGTCGTAGACGTCGTCGTGGACGAGCCGGCCGCCCTCGAGCGCTCCGCTCCCGCTGCATCCGCTCCGCGTCAGCGCCCTGGCACGAGTCCGATGCGCAGCGGCGCACCCGGAGCGGATGCCGCGGCGATGGCCTCGTCGACGGCAGCGAGCTGCCGCACCTCGCCGACCGCATCCGCGAACGGGTAGGCGCGTCCTCGTCCGGCGAGGAATCCGACAGCCTCGGACAGCTCCTCTCCCGTGTAGTTGTGCACACCGCAGACGGTCACCAGCCGACGCACGATGCTCTCGGCGTCGAACGGCACAGGCTCGGCGGGGAAGACGCTTCCGACGAGCACGACCGTGCCTCCGATGCCGGCGCCGGCGAGTGCCTCGGCCACGGCATGCCCCGACGCTTCGATGACGATGTCCGGATCGCGATCGATCCGCCCGGCGCCGAAGCGCCCAGCCAGCGCGAGTCGCGCAGGCACGGGGTCGAGCACTTCGACCGTCGCGCCCTGCTCCACCGCGATCGCAGCGGCGGAGAGCCCGACGAGTCCGGCGCCGTGGACGCGCACGGCTGCGCCCTCGAGGTCGTGGTCGCGTGCTGCCCTGGCGACAGCGGCCCAGGCGGTCGCGGTCGCACACGATGCCGGCGCGAGCACGGAAGCCGGTAGCGACTCGGGCACCCGCACGATCGCGGTGCCCGCTCGCACCTGGACGTGCGTACCGAAGGCTCCGGAGAGATCGCCGTGCACGCCTATCCGGTCATGTCCGTATTTGCCGAGTGTGCGGCACTTCTGCGGCATCCCCTGCACGCACCGATCGCAGGTGCCGCATGAGATCGTCACAGACCAGACGATCCGGTCGCCGATGCGCACCGGGGTGCCGTCGACGGCGACCGCCCCGGCATCGCCCAGGGCGATCACCCGCCCCACGCTCTCATGGCCGAGCACCAGGGGCACCGGAGCCGATCGCCGCCCCTGCACGGTGTGCACATCGGACCCGCAGATGGTCGACATCTCGACCGCGACGAGCACGTCGTTCTCGCCGAGAGCGACACCGGGCACCGCGATGGTCTCGTGCGGGTGTCCCTCGCCGATCCAGACCATCGCGGTGGCTGCGGGACGCAGAGTCACGTCGCGGCGCTGGCCGGGAGGTCGGATCAGCAGAGTTCCCATCTCAGCGCCTCAGGCCGTGGGCACGAGCGGAAGCAGGCCGCGCTCGGCGAGCGCGCCGTGGAGATGCGTCACATCTGCGAGCACGGCATCGGCGCCGGCGAGCTCGAGAGCACTCAAGTCGTGGGCGCCCGTGAGCACACCGGCCACGAAGCCGGCGCCTGCGCGGCGTCCTGATTCCACATCGCTGACGGTGTCTCCCACGACGGCGACCGACGCGACCGACGACGTCTGCATGCGGATCAGCGCCGTGAGCACGAGGTCGGGAGCAGGGCGGCCCCGCCCTGCGTCGATCGGTGAGAGCGCCAGGTCGACGAGACCGTGCCAGCCCAGACCGTCGATCAGCGCGTCGCGGGTGACCGGCGCGAATCCGGTCGTGAGCACGACGGCCAGACCGGCATCCTTCAGGCTCTGGATCGCATCCGCAGCGCCGGGGATCTCGGTGACCCCCTGCTCATCCACGATCTCGGTGTAGGCCGCCTCGAACGCTGCCGTCGCCCGTTCCGCTGCGGCGCGATCGCCGCCCGCGAGATGCGTGAAGACGTCGATCTTGGACTGCCCCATGGTCGCGCGCACGTGGGCGAGCGCGTCACCCCACGGCATCCGGTCTGCGACTCCCGTGCGCTCGGCGGCGCGCTGGAACGCGGTCTCGACGACTCCGTCATCGAGCACGGTCGTGCCGGCCATGTCGAGCACGACGAGTTCGAGTGCGGGAGGTGCGTCTAGTCGAGTGGTCATGAGGTTCCTTCCATTGCGGGTGCCCACCCGAAGGCGGCGGTGAGATTCTCTTCAGCGAGCCCCAGACCCGTGGTCATTCCGATGCCGGTGGTCGCGGCGAGCACCAGCACCCCCTCCTCGATCCTGTCGACGAGGAAGTCGTGCGGCGCCTTGGCATAGACGCCCTGCCAGCGCTCCAGCACACGCGGTGTCGGCATATCGAACAGCGCCTCTGCCTCCGCGAGGAACGCGTCGAATGCCGCCTCCGGCTGAAAAGGCTCGGGGGCGGTCGACGTGGTGTGCGAGTCGCCGATGATGAGCGTGCCGTCGGGCAGTTGCGTGTACATCTGGTTGAGGTCGAGAGCCGCGAGGTCGGGGCGCTCGGAGTGCAGGCGCTCGCGCAGGGCATCCGCGGCCGCGCCTTCGGCGAAGCGCCCGTACCGCACGAGCGACCACCCCGTCAGCAGCGGGGCTGCGAGCGGATGCCGCAGCGTGGCCGCTGCTCGCATCATGTCGAGCGCGCATCGCTCCACGCCGGCGCGCTCCGCCACCTCAGGCAGCAGCTGGTCGACATCGTGATTGACCGCGACGACGACGGCACCCGTCGTGATGGTGCCTCTCGTCGTCTCGACGCGTCGCCCGGCGACCGAGGTCACCGCCGTGCGGAAGCGGAAGTCGACTCCGAGCACTGCGAGGTGCCGCACGATCGCCACCGCGGCGGTGCGCGGATCGGTCTGCAGATCGGTCTCGATGTGCGCCCCGCCGACGAGCGCCTCCGCACGGAGCGGGGCGAGACGCAGCAGCTCGTCTGCCTCGAGCATCCGGATGCCGCCGTCGGCCGCCGCGTGCTCGAGCACCGCGATCTCGTCGGCGTGACGGGCGGCGACCAGCGTGCCGGATTCGCGCAGCCAGAAGTCCGCGTCGTGAGCGAGGCGCAGCCACAGGTCACGAGAGAGATCGGCGTAGCGGCGTGCGTCGCCGGTCTGTGCGCCGATGCAGAGATGGCCGAAGTTGCGGATCGTGGCCCCCACCGGCGCATCCGCTCTGTCGACGACGATCACCGCCAGACCGCGTCGAACAGCGGCGTAGGCCGCACCGAGGCCGATGATGCCCGAGCCCACGACGACCAGATCCGCGCTGTCGGCGAGTCCGCGGCGCTGAATGCCGCGCTGCGTGCTGTTCATCGGAACACCTTCCGCATCCACATCGCGAGTCCTTCGACGACGAGCACCGTGACGAGGATCATCAGCACGATCGCGGTGACCGTCTCGTAGCGCGACCCCTGGCTGGCATTGAGCAGGTAGTAGCCGACCCCTCCTCCGCCGACGATGCCGAGGATGGTCGCCGCGCGGATATTCGTGTCGAGCATGTAGAAGCTGTGCCCGATCAGCGCCTGCATACTTTGCGGCACGGTCGCAGAGGCATAGGTCTGCAGCCGCGTGGCGCCGACGGCGCGCAGCGCACGCTCGGGGCCGCGGTCGACCTCCTCGAGGGAGTCGGCGATCAGCTTGCCGAGCAGTCCGATGCCGCCGATGGCGAGCGCGATGACTCCCGCCTGCGCGCCCAGCCCGGTGATCACGACGAGCACGATCGCCAGGATCAGCTCGGGGATGCCCCGGATGCCGACGAGCAGGAACCGGGCGACGCCGCGTGCGCCCTGGCTCGGTGCGACGTTGCTGGCTGCGAGCGAGCCGAGGATCAACGACGGCAGCAGGGTGAGCACGGTCGCGGCGAGTGCGATCGCGACCGTGTCGCGCATCGCGGCGATCATCGCGGACGCCTCGTAGCTGCCGAAGGACGGCGGCCAGAACTTCGCGGCGACCTCGGGGAGCTTGGCCCAGACGGTGAAGAAGTCGAGCCAATTGATCTGGCTGACGGCGATGCCGCCGATCACCACCGACACGGCGACGACGATGCCGCTCGTGTTGCGCACACGCTCCGCCGTCCACGGCCGCCGCACCGCCGCCTGCGGGCTGGCGGCCCATGCGGGCCGGGTCGCTTCTGACGACGTCTTCGCGCCGCGCAGCCGAGGGTGGATGATGCGGTCGATCCACGAGCGTGTGTGCCTCTGCTGGCCGAGCATCGCCCCGCGCACCAGGCTGGAGACGATCTCCATCGCGACGCACAGGATGAAGATGACCACCGCGATCCCGAGGCCCTTGCCGTAGTTCAGGGCCTTGAAGGCATACGACATCTCGAGTCCGAGACCGGCGACGCCGACGTAGCCGAGCACGACGCTGCCGCGCAGGTTGATGTCGTTGCGATGCAGCACCGTCGCGACCCAGCTGGGCAGCACCTGCGGAAGGATCCCAGACGCGAACTCCTGCATCTTCGATCCGCCGGCGGCGCGGATCGCGAGCCGGGGGCCTTCATCGATCTGCTCGATCGCGTCGGCGAACATCTTCGAGATCATCCCGATCGAGTGGATGCCGATGGCCAGGATGCCGGGGAGGGTGCCGAGCGAGAACATGAGCACGAACGCCATGGCGAGCACGACGTCAGGCAGCGCGCGGGTGAGCACTCCGACGAACCGGGCGGCGGCCCGCCAGCCATGACCAGGAGTCGTGTTGGAGGCTGCGAGGTAGGCGATCGGCACCGAGAGCACGGCGGCGAGCAGCGTGCCGACGAGCACGAGCCCCACGGTGAGGGCGATCAGCCACGCGAGGTCGGCGGGCTCGGGAAACGAGAGTCCGCCGACACGGCCCATGAAGTTCTCGGCGTTGCCCCAGCTCTGCACCATCGCCGGGATCGAGATGCCGACCTCTCCGACCGCGAGGATGCCGAGCACCAGGAGAGCCACCAGGGTGAGTCCGGCCGCGATGCGCTCGGCCGAGATCGGGCGGCGAGGCGCGCGATCGGCGACGGTGGCACGTCCGGGCGCCGAGGGCGGCGCGTCCGACAGCACGGTCACGAGGCCCCCGCCCTGTCGAGCTCGGCGACGTCGACCGTGATCTCCGTGAGCTCGTCGTGCACGGCGCGGATCTCTGCCGTGGTCGTGGCGACGCGACCGTAGATCTCCATGACCTCGGCCTTGGTGAGGTCGCCGGTCGGTGTGTCGAGCACGATCTCGCCGTGGCGCAGACCGACGATGCGGTCCGCCCACGAGATCGCGAGATCGACCTGGTGCAGGCTGCACACGACCGTGAGGCTCTCGTCGGCGGCGATCTCACGGATCAGCGCCATCACCTGGTCGCTGGACTCGGGGTCGAGCGAGGCTACCGGCTCGTCGGCGAGCAGGATGTCGGGCTTCTGCATCAGGGCCCGGGCGATGGCGACGCGCTGCTGCTGGCCGCCGGAGAGAGTGTCGCTGCGCTGGTAGGCGCGGTCGAGCAGTCCGACGCGGTCGAGGTGCTCGAGCGCGCGCAGCTTCGCCGCCTTCGAGTAGCCCCACAGCCCGAGTCTCGGGCCGCGAACCTCGGAGAGCGAACCGGTGAGCACGTTCTCGAGCACGGTGAGCGAGGGCACGAGCTCGAACTGCTGGAAGATGAAGCCCACTCGACTGCGGAGCCTGCGCAGGGCCTTGCCCCTCAGCGTCGGAACCCTCGATCCGAGCACCTCGATGTCACCCGAGGTCGGGATCTCGAGACCGTCGAGGTGGCGCAGAAGGGTGGACTTGCCCGAGCCGGAGAGGCCAAGCAGCACGACGATCTCGCCGCGCGAGATCTGCAGCGACGCATTCTTCAGCGCCGTCGTCGAGCCGAAGGTCTTCGTCACGCCGTCCAGGCGGATGAGGGCATCGGATGCCGTGTTCATGTCTGTGCTCCGTGTCTTCGCGTCGTGTGGGATTGTCTGCGAGCGAGCGCCCGTCGTTCCGCTGCTCCCGCGGGAGCAGTGC
>JAESFY010000381.1_pt1 | contig 10165 bp, 9 predicted proteins | sample 9266201 | NCBI WGS metagenome assembly JAESFY01 (sample SAMN14515071, study PRJNA621656) | algae metagenome | isolation source: Nodosilinea sp. WJT8-NPBG4 and co-occurring heterotrophs from soil, lower... | place: USA: Pinto Basin, Colorado Desert, California | collected 2006-05-27 | reverse complement strand
GTGTACCGCTCGCAGGGTGTGCCGATCCACGACAAGCACATCGAGGTCATCGTCCGTCAGATGCTCCGCAAGGTCACCGTCGTCGATCACGCCGACACGACCCTGCTCCCGGGTGAGATGGTCGACCTCAAGCGCTACCAGGCGATCAACCGCGAGGCTGTCGCCGAGGGCAAGCGTCCGGCTTCCGGCCGTTCGGAGCTGATGGGTATCACGAAGGCGTCGCTCGCGACCGAGTCGTGGCTGTCGGCGGCGTCGTTCCAGGAGACGACCCGCGTGCTCACCGAGGCTGCCATGCAGGGCAAGCGCGACCCGCTGGTCGGTCTCAAGGAGAACGTCATCATCGGTAAGCTCATCCCCGCCGGAACCGGACTCTCGAAGTACCGCGACGTCACGGTCGAGGCGACCGAGGAAGCCAAGAGCGAGCGCTACCCGAACCGGATCTTCGCATCCGACGGCGCGTACGCTGACGGCGACTTCGGCTACGTCGACTTCGACGCGTTCTCGACGGATGACGTGACGCCCGGTACCTATAACTGACGAGCGCAGCCCGTCAAGATTGAGCGAGTCCGCGCGAAGCGTGAACGAGTCGAAACACTGAAGTACTGAGTGACTGAGAAGGCCCCGGGGTTCACCCCGGGGCCTTCTTCGTGTGCTCACGGGGGCGTTCGAATCGCTTGATTGGTCGGTTTCCGGCACCGGGAACGACCATTCGCGCGATTCGAAAGCAAAGCCCTAACCGAAGAGGTGCTCGACGATCGCTGAGGTGTAGCCGGACGGCGCCAGGTTCGAGTAGCGGGTGTCGATCAGGATGTCGTCGCGCCAGAACAGGGTGCGTCCGTCGGTCACCGGGTACTGCGTGTTCTGCCAGGTCTTCTCGCATCGGGTGCCGCCGTCGGGCGTGAAGCACGAGAAGCCCTCGGTGTCGGCCAGGGCGTTGAGCATGTCGAGGGCAGGCCCGCGGTTCATGGCGGAGATGGTCGTGACGAGAGTCGTGGTGTCCGCCCGCGGGTCGGCCCAGATGCAGGTGAGGGTCCCGTCGTCGGCAACGCCGGAGGGACCGAAGGCGGCATCGTTGAGCGGGAGTCCCTCGAGCTGGGCGAGGACATCGTCGGAGAGGATCGCACGGCAGTCCGTCGGCAGCGCGACGCCCTTCGACGTCGGACTGGGGGAGGGGGAAGGCGTGCCCGTCTCATCCGGGCCATCGGATGCTCCGGCGGAAGGGCTCGGCGAACCGCCGCCCTCGCTCGGCCCATCGGATGCCGGTCCGCACGCGGTCAGGACCGCCACCAGCAGGAGTGCTGCGGCGCCCGCGGAGAATCGTGCCTTCATGGCCATACCGTAGCGCGGTTGCCGTGGCGAAGACGGCATTCGGCGGGCCCGCTCCGATAGCGCGTCACGATAAGGTCGGCGGATGAGCATCGAGAGTCTCCCCGCGGAATCTGCCGGCACAGCATCCGCGGTCGTGATCGGCGACGCGCTGATCGATGAGATCCGCGACCATGCGGGCGTGCGGGAACTGGTCGGCGGCGCCGCCCTCAACGTGGCGGTCGGGCTCCGGCGCCTCGGCGTGGCTACGACACTCATCGCGATGGTCGGCGACGACGAGGCCGGCGGACACATCCGGGAGTACCTCGCTGACCACGGCGTTCGGCTCATCGAGAGTGCGGCTCAGCACGGCTCGTCACGTGCGGTCGTGCAGCGGGCGGCGAACGGCGAGCCCGAGTACATGTTCAATGAAGCGGCGCAGGGACGCAGCATCCGCTACTCTGACGACGCCCGATCGGCGATCGCGCATGCGGCTCTTGTCGCGATCAGCTGCTTTCCGTTCGACGTCCCTGCTGAGGTCGACGCGCTGGTGGCGGCCACGGAGGGCGCTCGCCTGGCGATTGATCCCAACCCGCGGGCCGGGATGCTGACGGACGGCGAAGAGTTCGTCCGCGGCTTCGAGCGCGTGGCGGCGGAAGCCGAGATCGTGAAGGTCGGCGCCGACGACGCGGCGATCCTGTACGACGGTGACCTCGACGCGCTGCGCGCACGGCTCCGCGGCCTCGGGGTGCGGGCTGTGCTCGCCACGGCCGGCGCCGACGGCGCGATTCTCGAGACGGATGCCGGCACCACGGCCGCCCCGATCTCGCAGCTTCCGGGGCGCATCGTCGACACCGTGGGCGCGGGTGATGCGACCCTCTCGGCGGTCGCTGCCGGCCTCGTGTCGGGAACCCCTGCAGAGCTCGACGACTGGCACGCCCTGCTCAGCCGCGCCATGGACATCGCGGCGGCGACATGTCGCGCCGAGGGCGGTCTGCTGCGCACTCCGGAGTCGCTCGCCGAGGCCGATCGAGGCGTCTTCGGCAGCTGACGGGCCGATTTCATGTGCCCGCGTCTGGCGGGTATGATGGTCTTTCGTGCCCCCGGTTGGCTGTTCAAGTCGGACGGGTGCGCTCTGGCGAGTTACCCAAGCGGCCAAAGGGATCTGACTGTAAATCAGACTGCATCGCATTCGGGGGTTCGAATCCCTCACTCGCCACGCTCCGCACCATGACGCGGTTGTTGGGCCCTCACCAATCGGAATACCGATTGGCTGAGGGCTTTCTACTGCCCTGCGGCACAGTTGCTGGGCACAGCAGTGCGCGCAGAGGGCGGAAGGAGGGCCAAACCGCCCTCAACAGCGGTACCGGCACGGCCGCCCACGAGGTGCGTGTACAGGTCGCGCCTGATCTGTGCTGTTCAAGTAGCCCTGGACTGGGAGCAGAGACAGAGGCGCAACAGTGGCGGAGGGGGCTACTCGAACACCTCGTACGTGCACTCGCCGTTTGCGTAGAGCGCCGAAACCGCGTGCGGACACAGGCTGTAATGCCAGGACACGTCCTCTCCGGCGAACTTGTCCCGGCGCACATCCGACCACGTCTCTATCCCGCCGGAGGGCAAAGCACGGAACCAGGTGGTGGTCGGGTCGCCTTCCAGGGTGAGCGCAGTCACGATGAGTTCCGCGCCGCCCACCTCGCCGATCGCATTGTGTACGCAGCTCATGGCGGTCGCGGGGATCGGTTCCTCCATTTCGAGTTCGAACTCGCCGCACGAAGGCAGCGGTGCGCGGTTCAAGAACGCCTGCGGTGTTGAGCCGGGCGTCGGCCAGGTTTCCGCTTTCGCGATTCCGCCCTTATGTTCGCCCGCGTCCGCCGTGCACGCGGTCAGCAGAAGCATGATGGTGGCGAGCGCGGCGAAACGGACCTGGTGGGGCACGATGGATTCCTCCTTCTTCGAAGTGTCGCAGGTGAGCCATTCGTCTCAAGCGTCGGATCTCTTCCTTTTCGTCTCTCTCGCCTGAGTCCCCGCTCAGCGCGCCGTAGGGCACGAGACAGCGAAGCACATGCCAAACAAGTCAGGGGATTCCCATAAGACGTTGTGGGGCAGCAGCACCGTAATCTCGTGAGGCCTGGCTTGCTCGATGAGCAGCTCGTCCTTGACTGGCAAGCCCCGCTCTCCGCTCACGTTCCACCTGCCGCCATTCCATCGCAGAAGACGGCAGCAGCGGGCACTGCCGGATAGCAGCGGCCAAAGGGATCTGACTGTAAATCAGACTGCATCGCATTCGGGGGTTCGAATCCCTCACTCGCCACGCTTCGAAAGGGCTCCGCATCTGCGGGGCTCTTTCGCGTCGCCCTGACAATCCCGTGACACCGAGGCCCTGCATCCGCCACACTGAGTCCCATGGGATCAGCGTTGACCACCATCGGATTACCCGTCGCCCTCGGCATCATCATGCTGGGACTCGGGCTCAGCCTCACCGTCGCCGACTTCGCGCGGGTGCTGAAGCAGCCCAAGGCGGTGCTCATCGCGCTGCTCTGCCAGCTGGTGCTGCTTCCGGCGATCTGCTTCGGACTCGTGCTCGCGTTCCAGCTGCCTCCGATCCTCGCGGTCGGCATGATGATGCTCGCCGCCTCGCCCGGCGGCACGACCGCCAACCTCTACAGCCACCTGTTCCGCGGTGACATCGCGCTCAACATCTCCCTGACAGCGGTGAACTCGGTGATCGCAGTGATCACGCTGCCGCTCATCACGAACTTCGCCATCGCCTACTTCCAGCCGTTCGACGACCGCCTCGGCCTGCAGTGGGCGAAGGCGCTCGAGGTGTTCGCCATCGTGCTCCTCCCGGTCGCGCTCGGCATGCTGATCCGCCGATTCTGGCCGCGGTTCGCCGACGGTATGGACAAGCCTGTGCGCATCGCTTCCGTCATCATCCTCATCGTCGTGATCGCGGGTGCGGTGGCGTCGAATTGGGCCCTCCTTGTCGCCAACTTCACCCAGCTGGCGCTGATCACGGTGCTGTTCTGCCTCATCAGCCTGACCGTGGGGTTCTTCATCCCGCGGTGGTTGCGCGTCGGACGGCGCCAGGCGATCGCCACCTCTTTCGAGATCGGCATCCACAACGCCACGCTCGCGATCGTCATCGCGCAGTCGGTCCTGGGCTCGGTCGAGCTGAGCCTTCCCGCCGCCGTCTACGGCGTGCTGATGTTCTTCATCGCCTTCGGGTTCGGCTTCCTGATCCGCGATCGGGCCGATGCTGAAGCGCCGGCTGCGGCCTCGACGCAGCCGCAGGCTTCATAGACTGGAGCGATGCGAGCGCTCACCGAAGCCGACGTCCGGGCGTCGTTCGTCAACGCGGACGAAGACGAGCTGCGCACCCTGGAGATGCCGCACGACTTCATGATCGTCGACTGGGACTACCTCGACTTCTTCGCCTGGCGGGATCCGAGTGCCGCGAAGCGCGGGTACGTGCTGATCCAGCACGAGGGAGCGGTCGTCGGGATCGTGCTGCGCGCCTCCGAGCCCGGTCGTGGACGCTCGGGCATGTGCAGCATCTGCCACACGATGCAGCCGGGCAATCAGGTCGCGCTGCTCTCCGCCCGGCGCTCCGGCGAAGCTGGCCGTCGAGGCGATTCCTTCGGCACCTACATCTGCGCCGACCTCTCCTGTCACGAGAACGTGCGGCTCGCGCATCCGCTCGCCCCGAACGAGGTGCGCTCGCCGGGGCAGGTCGACTTCCGGCTCGACGGCACGCGTCGGCGGATGGAAGCATTCGTCTCCCGCGTGTGGGAGCACGACTGAACCTCGTTACGCTGGACCCACCCGTCCCATGCTCGAAGGAGAAGCCATGAGCGATGCCATCCTGTTCGCCGTCGAAGAGGGGATGGCGCGGCTCACGCTGAACCGTCCGGCCCGCCTCAACGCGTTCAACGCCGACCTGGCCCACGCCTGGAAGGATGCCACCGCCGAGGCCACCTCGCGGACGGATGTGAAGGCGATCCTGATCGACGCGGCAGGCCCGGCCTTCTGCGCAGGCGGCGACGTCATCGACATGGCCACGACGATGGGGACCTCGTCGGGTGCGGACATCACGGCGCTCGCCGAAGTGATCAATGCCGGCATCCGCTCGCTGACCGAGTCGGCCGTGCCGGTCGTCGCTGCGGCGCACGGGACGACCGCCGGCGGAGGGCTCGGCATCCTGCTGTGCAGCGACTACGCCGTCGTCGGGTCCCGGTCTCGCCTGGGCAGCCTGTACGCGAACATCGGCCTCACGCCCGACCTCTCGGTGTCGGCGCAGCTCGCTCGCGCCGTCGGGCAGCGCCGGGCGCTGCAACTCGTCCTGCAGGACCGCCTGCTCACCGCGCAGGAGGCGGTGGAGTGGGGGCTGGTCGCTGAGGCTGTCGATGGCGAGGATGCCGCGGCAGAGGCTGCACTGGTGCGGGCGCGCGGCGAGGAGATCGCTCGGTTCTGGCTGGCGGGCGCCGCAGATGCCTACGGCCAGGCGAAGCGCCTCGTGCGCTCGCAGCCCGAGCGGTCGTTCGTCGAGCAGCTGAGCGAGGAGGCCCGGTCGATCGGTGCGGCCCTGGAGACGGCGGATGCCCAGGCGAGAGTCGCGGCTTTCGCTGCGGCATCCGCGAGCGCGGCCGCTAAGAAAGCCCGCTGACCCGTTCTGCACAGACTTCGCTTCTCGCGATGACTTCGCACAAGCCGGAAGGCCGCCGAGGTAACGGGCGCGACGCGTGGCAGTATGAGGGCATCGCCACTCAACGAGAGGATGGCCATGTCTCAGCCCGAGATCACCGCGCATCAACCGCAGCAGGGTGAGAAGAAGAACATGTCGCTCCTCATCAGGGGTGCCATCTGGATCGCGATCGGCGCACTGATCGCTGCGGCGCTCGTCTGTGTCGTCTGGGTGCTGATCGGGGATCAGGACGGCCTGATCGGCCGGGCGTTCCTCACGATCCTTCTTCTCGCGGCGTTCGCCGGCATCGCCATCCTCGAGGCGGGGCTGGCACCGAACAGGCCGGATTGGCTCGCTCTCGCCAGCATGGTGACCTGGATCGTCGCACTTCTCGTCGGTGCAGTGAAGATCTGGCTCCCCGAGGAGGACGGCTACTTCACGGGGGCTGAGCGCTTCTTCCAGCTGCTGCTGGTCATCGGCATCCTGCAGCTCGCCCTGTTGCACGTGCGGCTCTTCACGCCGGCCGCGCAGCGCCACGTGACCACGTTCACACGCATCATCTACATCGCGACGCTCGTCTTCCTCGGTGGCCTCGTCGCCATGCTCATCTTCTTCCTGGCCTTCCCGAACAGCTTCGACTATGGCGAGCTGTACTGGCGCATTGTCGTCGCCCTGACCATCCTCGCCGCGGTCGGTACGACGCTCATCCCGCTTCTGAACGCGCTCTTCGCGCCCAAGAAGCCGCAGCGGCAGACGGCGCATGCGGTGGCGTCCGCGCCAGCGTGGCCCACCTACGCCGATGGAGTGACACCGCTTCCGCCGCTGCCGGATGGTTCCCCTGATTGGAACGCGTACTACACGGGCTACCCGAGCGTCGCGCCGCAGCAGCATGCGCTGGGACAGGCGCCTGCGGTGCCCTTCCCGGTGTCGCCCGAGCCGGCCCCGCCGCAGTATGCGCAGCCCGGCCCGCCACAGTACGCGCCACCCGCGCCGCAGGGCCCGGTCGCCGACCAGCCTGCCGCGCCGCAGCAATCCGCCCCGCCGGCGTTCCCGCCGCCTCCTCCTGCACCGTGACACTCGAGATCGAGCTCAGGGAGCTTGCGACAGAGATCGCGCGCGAGGCGGGAGAGCTCGCGCTCCGGCGCCGTCGCGACGGCGTACGCCTCGCCGCCACCAAGACGACGATCGCCGACATCGTCACCGAAGCCGATCGCGAGGTCGAGGCGCTCATCCGGGCACGGGTCGACTCGGCCCGCCCGGGCGATGGTTTCCTCGGCGAGGAGACCGGCGCGGAGGCAGGGACCAGCGGCATCACCTGGGTCGTCGATCCGATCGACGGCACTGTCAACTACGCATACGGGATGCCCGCCTACAACGTCAGCATCGCCGCCGTGCGAGGCTCGGCGGACCCCGGCTCGTGGGAGGCGCTCGCCGCCGCGGTGAATGCGCCGGCGCTCGGCGAGATCTTCACGGCTGCCCTCGGACACGGTGCTTGGTCGGAGGAGACCCGGCTCGCGGTCACCTCCGACACCTCAGCCGGCGCGCTGCTCGCCACCGGCTTCGGGTACGACCCGGCCACGCACGACGGCGATCTCGCCACCCTGCGGCGGGTGATGCCCATGGCCAGGGACCTGCGTCGTTCAGGCTCCGCTGCACTCGACCTGGCGTACGTCGCCGCAGGACGACTCGACGGCTACTTCGAGCGGGGACTCAAGCCGTGGGACTTCGCCGCGGGAGCACTGCTCATCACGGAAGCCGGTGGCCTCGTCTCGCGGCACGGCGACGAGTCCGCGCGGCCCATGCTGATCTGCGGAGGACCGGAAGTCCACGCACAACTCCTCGCCCTCCTCGGCGAAAAACGCTGACCCGTTCATGGCATTCCCAGGCGGATGCAGGTAGTGTTTATCCGATCGTTACTTTCACCACCCGAAGGTGAAAGCTGAGTTAGCGCCCCCGAGCTTGCGCACGACCCGAGAGATAAGTTTTGCCCTTCGAGAATCCCCAGGCTGCTGCTGCGCCCACGCGCCGGTCCAGCCGACTCCGCACTGAGGCCGCTGAGGCCCCCGCGGCGGGACCGACGGAAGCTGTCGCTGCAGTTGAGACCGTCCTCGCCTTCGCCGCTGTCGCCCCGCTCTCCCGTCGCGCCGCCCGCCAGCGGCCGGCCGACGAGACCCCGATCGTCAATGCCCCGCTCGTTCCCTTCGGGGTCACGACGGCGGACGCCGATCAGGCCGCGATCGCCGACGCTCCCGTCGAGACCGAAAAGGTCGAGGAGTCCATCGAGCTAGCCGAGCCCACCGCGGCCTCAGACACCGGGGCCTCAGACAGCGCTGCCGATGAGGACGATGCTTTCGAGCGCGCTTCCCGGGCCTTCCGCACAACGGGGCCGGTGCCGACGGCATCCGCCCGCGCCGCCTCGAACAGCGAGCCGGATCGCGAACAGAAATCTGACATCTCTTCGCATGTCCCCGCGCGCCGCCCGCGCAGCATGCGCAAGTTCCTCACCGTCGGCGCGACCGTCGGCGTGATGAGCCTCGCCGGAATGCTCGCCGTCTCCATGACGCTCCCGGCTGAAGCCGTCGCCGCAGTCCAGGGCTCGCCTCTCGCGGCGACCTCCCTGGTCAGCGCCTCGGCCGCATCGTCCGAGGCTGCGGAGGACGAGATCCAGGCCTTCGTCGCCCCCTCCGGTGTGCAGAACGAGTCGCTGGCACGAGCCGACGACTTCAGCACCATCTCACTCGTCCAGGTCGCCGCGGAACAGGGCATCAACTACTCGAGCGAGATCTTCACCAACGACCCTGAGGCGGCCATCCAGTGGCCGTTCCTCGTCGGCGTCGGCATGAGCTACGGCTACGGCATGCGCAGCGGTCGCCTGCACGAGGGCATCGACTTCGTCCCCGGCAACGGCGCCCCGGTGCAGGCGATCGCCGACGGTACCGTGCGCATCGCGACCGAGCAGGGGGGCGCCTACGGCGTGACCGTCTACATCGATCACGTCATCGACGGCAGCGTCATCACCAGTCACTACTCGCACATGCAGTACGGGTCATTGCAGGTGACGCAGGGACAGACCGTGAAGGTCGGCGACATCGTCGGCAAGACCGGCAACACGGGTCGCTCCTACGGCGCTCACCTGCACTTCGAGCTCATCGTCAACGGTTCGACCATCGATCCGCTGCCGTGGCTCAACGAGAACGCAGGTCGCTCCTCCTACTGACCCGCCGTGATTTCATGAGGACGCCTCAGTGATGGTATTCTCGTGTGGTTGCCCCGAGAGGGGCAGCACGCCCCGATAGCTCAGTGGCAGAGCACTTCCATGGTAAGGAAGGGGTCGTCAGTTCAATCCTGACTCGGGGCTCGCAGCATTCTTCTCACACGCGGACGGATGCCTCGCGGCAGGGTAGCTCAGCTGGTTAGAGCGCACGACTCATAATCGTGAGGTCGCGGGTTCAAGCCCCGCTCCTGCTACAGACAGCCCCGGTTCGCCGGGGTTTTTCTGTGTCCAGACCCGGTGCAATGTAGCCGAGAGTGTGGCCGTGCGCCGGCTTGCATCTGGGCCGTGGTGCACGGCAGATGACCATAGCCTCTGTCGGTGCCTGCGCGTTACAATTGAGAGACGGCGGGCAGTAGCCCTCGGAGCCTGGCAGTCTTCCGGACGGTAGACGAGCCAGGCTCACGTGTTTCTACAGCCGGGCGACCCGCGACTCCACGATCTTGTCGACGCGGCGAATCCAGTCGCCGCCGTTCGAATAACACCAGGCGACGGCGTCGCTCACCCAGAGCAGCGGATGCTCGTGGGGCGCGACGTGTTGGTACTGCATCTCTGATGATCCAGAGCGACGGATCACATCGGCAATGAGTCGTCGGTCAGCGCGCTCAAGAGACTCGTCGCGTTCGATGATCAGTTGTGCCACACCCACGCGGACGGCCTCTGCGACGAGTGCGTTGAGGGACAGCGGTCGCGCCTCTTTATCGGGTCGCCGTTTCACGATCCATACGGAGACGCGCACATCGAGCGCGCACATGCTCGAGAGGATCTGTCGCCGGCGGCTGTCGCGCTCACTTTTGAAGTGGATGCGTCGCTGACCTGGCTTGAGAAGGTCACGGAGAGCTCGCTCGGAGGCTCGTAGGTCTCCGATCGCAGTTGCGGTCGCCACAACGTAGTAACCGCGTGCCTTG
>JAESFY010000380.1_pt1 | contig 10172 bp, 9 predicted proteins | sample 9266201 | NCBI WGS metagenome assembly JAESFY01 (sample SAMN14515071, study PRJNA621656) | algae metagenome | isolation source: Nodosilinea sp. WJT8-NPBG4 and co-occurring heterotrophs from soil, lower... | place: USA: Pinto Basin, Colorado Desert, California | collected 2006-05-27 | reverse complement strand
GCATCCGCTCTCGGCCTTGCCGTGGTGGCTCGATCTGTGCAAAGCGGCCCCTCCGCGGGTTGTCGAAAGCGCACCTCCCGCGCCGTGCGGGGTCAAGAACGCACCTCCCGCGCGGTGCGGGGTCAAAAACGCACCTCCCGCGCGGTGCGGGGTCAAAAACGCACCTCCCGCGCGGTGCGGGGTCAAAAACGCACCTCCCGCGCGGTGCGGGGTCAAAAACGCACCTCCCGCGCGGTGCGGGGTCAAAAACGCACCTGAATCGGTCGATTCCGATGCGTTTCTGACCCCGCATGCGCGAGCGGATGCCGCGCGGCCGACTACAGGTTGCCCTCCGCGTAGATGCGGAGTGCGTCGCGGACGAACTCTGCTCCCTGCGTGCCACCGGCGGACGTCGCGTAGTTCGCGCCGAAGCGCGGGTCTGCGACGTACATCTCACCGAGTCCGATCACGTACCCCTTGGCGTCACCGCCGGGCACGGCCGCGGGGGTTCCCGGGATGCCGGTGAGCCACTCGACGTGGCGGCGAGCGACGTGCTGAGCCTCGGCGGATGCCGGGTCGATGCCGCTCTCTGCGGCGGCGATCCAGTCGCGACCGAGGTCGGAGACACGCTGCTGCCAGTCGGCGCGCTCGGCGTCGGTCATTCCGCGCCACCAGCGATCGCTGTCGGCGTAGGCCTTGCGGCCCCAGCGATCCTCGACCTCCTCCTTGTACTTCGTGTGGTCGAAACCGTCGAACATGTTCTCTGCCATGAGTTCTTCACCTCCTCTCAACGCGTTGATGGTGTTCTCGACCGACGCGATCTGTCGCGCCAGCCGGTTCTGCTCCTCGCGCAGCAACGCGAGGTGGGTTTCGAGAGCGGACTCCTCGCTCCGCCGGCTCGCCGCCTGAGTCCCTGAGCCTGTCGAAGGGTTCAGCACCTCGGCGATCTGCGGCAGACCGAGCCCAAGCTCGCGCAGCAGCAAGATGCGCTGCAGGCGCACGAGCGCAGCCTCGTCGTAGTGGCGATAGCCGTTGTGCGCGATGCGCGACGGCGGCAGCAGGCCGACGTCGTCGTAGTGGCGCAGCGTTCTGCTGGTGGTGCCAGCGAGTCGGGCGATCTCCTGGATCGACCAATCGCGACCGGTCATCGCTCCTCCTTCCGCGGATCCGTTCTTCGATAACTCCACGGTAGAAGTTGACGCTGCGTCAAGGTCAAGCGTTGTTCGAGAACCGGTCTTCGCTGTCTTCCCCACGGCGGTGGCCCGACAAGACGAGGGTGATGCGGTTCGCGGCGAAAAGGGCGACGACGTCGGCAGGGATCACGATCCCGGCGATGCCGTAGCTGGCAGACAGCTCGATCGCCAGCTGGTCGGTGCCGCCAGAGATCGCCCGGTGCATCGCCTCGATGAGCAGGACCTGTCGGCGTGCCGCTGAGGACTCGACGATCTGCGCGTGACGCTCTTGTCCCCCGCGGCGCCAGGTGACCGTCACGGCATCTGCGCTCGGCGACCCTGGCACCTCCGCGTCGCCCTCAGGATGCGAGACCTCTGCCCAGATCTCGAACGCGCGCCCGCAGGCGCTCAACCAATCGCCTTCGAGAACCACCGCATGCGTGTTCGCCGGCTCGAACCAGATCGCGACGTCGAGGTCGATCGCCGTCTCGCCGGAGAGCGCGCGCAATACGGGCTGATCCCGACGGATGATCCCATCGAGCGCGATTCCGAGGTTCACCGCATCCGCGGGAAGCGGGATGTCCACGGCGAAACGCGAAGGACCTGAGGCCTTGTCGCGACGCCATTCGAAGTCCCAATCGCGCCTGATGCGATCTGCGTCCGGGCCGTCCAGGACTCGCCCGAAGAGCGTGCACGTCACCCTGTCAGCTTCCATGGTGACCGCTCGCTCTCGCCGTTGTCGAACGACCAGGGTATCCACGTTCATCCTTCAGAGTCGCCTGCGGTTTCGGGGCGGGCAGCGGCTGCTGTGCGAGTGACACCGCCACCACAACCAATATTCTTCACTCGCTCGTCACACGGATCGGCCCGACGCTCGCTACGGTCGTCTCGTGCCCGAATCACACTCGTCCCTGCATCCGCTCGCCGTCGCTCCCGTGATCGCTCCGCCGAGCACCGCGGATGAGTTCGCGAAGCGCTTCCTGCACAACCTCAACTTCGACCGGGGCGTCGCGCTGTCCGCGTCCAGCGCGAACGCCCGCTACCTGGCCCTCGCGCACACCGTGCGCGACTACCTCATGGCCCGGTGGCTCGAAGACGTCCGTCACCAGAAGGAGGTCCAGGCGAAGGGCGTCTGCTACCTGTCGGCCGAGTACCTGCTGGGCCGCCAGCTCGACAACAACCTGCTCGCGGCCGGTCTCGCCGACGTCGCAGATGAAGCCCTCGCCTCGTGCGGGGTCTCGCTCGAAGAACTCCGCGCGCACGAGGTCGAGCCCGGTCTCGGCAACGGCGGGCTCGGCCGGCTCGCCGCCTGCTTCATCGACTCGCTCGCAACGATGGCGGTGCCGAGCATCGGCTACGGCATCCGCTATGAGTACGGGATCTTCCGCCAGACTTTCGTCGAAGGCCAGCAGGTCGAGCAGCCCGATGCGTGGCTCGCGCTCGGCTCGCCGTGGGAGTTCGCGCGCCCCGAAGACGCGCAGACCGTCGCCTTCGGCGGTCACACCGAGAAGTATGACGATGAGGGCATCACCCGAAGCCGCTGGGTGCCCGCGTGGAACGTGCAGGCCGTGCCCTACAACTACATGGTCCCCGGATTCCAGAACGGCCGCGTCAACACTCTCCGACTCTGGAGCGCGGTCGCCACGAGCGCCTTCGACCTGCGCATCTTCAACTCCGGCGACTACGAAGAGGCCGTGCGGGCGCAGACCTACGCCGAGAACATCTCGAAGGTGCTCTACCCCGAGGACTCCACCCCGCAGGGCAAGGAGCTGCGCCTGCAGCAGCAGTACTTCTTCGTCGCGGCATCCATTCACGACTTCCTCGACAACATGCTCGCCGACGGCTTCGACCTCGCGAACCTTCCCGAGCGAGTGATCTTCCAGCTCAACGACACGCACCCCGTGATCGCGGTGCCCGAGTTCATGCGCGTGCTCATCGATGAGAAGCACCTCGAGTGGGATGCCGCGTGGGCCATCACCCGGCAGTGCTTCGCGTACACCTGCCACACTCTTCTGCCCGAAGCGCTCGAGGTGTGGCCGGTTGAGCTCTTGGGCCGCCTGCTGCCCCGCCATCTCGAGATCATCTACCGCATCAACGACGAGTTCCTCGTGGCGGTGCGCGAGCGGTTCGGCGACGACGAGATGCTCGTGCGCAACATGTCGATCATCGCCGAGCACCCCGTGCGCTCGGTGCGCATGGCGTATCTCGCGACCGTCGCCGGAGCGAAGGTCAACGGGGTCGCCGAGCTGCATTCGCAGCTGCTGCGCGAGAAGGTGCTCAGCGACTTCGACGCGTTCTTCCCCGACAAGTTCACGAACGTCACGAACGGCGTGACCCCGCGGCGCTTCCTGCGCCTCGCCAACCCCGAGCTCTCGTCATTGATCACGGCTGCGATCGGCGACGGCTGGGCAACCGACCTCGAGCGCCTGCGCGAGTTGGAGCCGTTCGCCGAGGATGCCGAGTTCCGCACCGCCTTCGCCCGAGTGAAGGCCGCGAACAAGCGCCGCCTGAGCGAGGTGTTGCGCGAACGCGACGGCGTCGAGATCAGCGACGGCCACATGCTGGACGTGATGGTCAAGCGCCTGCACGAGTACAAGCGACAGCTGCTGAAGGTGCTGCACATCGTCACCACCTACGAGGGCGTGATCTCGGGGCGCATCGCGGTGTCGGATGTCGTGCCGCGCACCGCGATCTTCGGCGCGAAGGCCGCGCCCGGATATGCCATGGCGAAGCGCATCATCCACCTGATCAACGCCGTGGGCGAGGTGGTGAACACCGACCAGCGCCTCGAGGGCAGGCTGAAGGTCGTCTTCCCACCGAACTACAACGTCACCCTGGCCGAACGCGTGATCCCCGCCGCCGATCTGTCGGAGCAGATCTCACTCGCCGGCAAGGAGGCGTCGGGCACCGGCAACATGAAGTTCGCCCTCAACGGCGCGCTCACGATCGGCACGGATGACGGGGCCAACGTCGAGATTCGCGAACTCGTCGGAGATGACAACTTCTACCTGTTCGGCATGAGCGAGCCCGAGGTCGAGGCGCTCAGCGCTCGCGGCTACCGACCCCAGGAGTTCTACCAGGCCGACGAGGGCCTCCGCCGGGCGATCGATCTGATCGCCTCCGGCGCCTTCTCGCGCGGCGACCCTTCAGTGTTCGAACCCGTGGTCTCGAATCTGCTGTACGAGGACCGCTTCATGGTGCTCGCCGACTATGCGTCGTACATCGCAGCCCAGGACAGGGTGGATGCGGCATACGCCGACCAGGACGCCTGGACCCGCGCGGCCATCCTCAACGTCGCCCGCACGGGGTTCTTCTCGTCCGACCGCTCGATCCGCGACTACATCGACCGCATCTGGCGCACCCCGCCTCTCGTGTGAGGCATGCCCGAGGTATCCCGTCGAGCAGAGACCCGAATGCGAGACTTCTTGACAGGATCGAGATATATCGTGTTACTCTCTAAGGACACGATATATCGTGTTCCCTCAAACCAGGAGAAGCAGACATGACCGAGAAGTGGCTCATCGCCCCCGGCGAAGAACGCGTCATCGACATCGAGAACGTCACCCGGCTGAAGATCGGCCTGGTCGGCGGTCAGGTCGATGTCATCGCACACGACGAACCCGGCATCCGAATCGAGGTGCACGGTGTCACGACCAAGGACCTCCGCATCGAGGCGAACGGCGGCGAGGTCGAGATCGACCACCCGCAGCTCGGCTGGGACAACTTCCTCGAGGTCTTCCGCAACTTCGGCTCCGGCGGGCCCAAGGCCGAGGTCAGCGTCGCCGTGCCCCGCTCGATCGCCCTGAACCTCGGCGTCGTCAGCGCGGGAGCACTCGTCTCGGGCATCCGCAACGACGCCCGCCTCAACACCGTCTCGGGTGACCTCATCGTCGACACCCTCATCGGCGACCTCACGGTCAACTCGGTGTCCGGCGACGTGCAGGTGCGCGGCCTCACAGGCTCGATCACAGCGAACAGCGTCTCAGGAGACGTCGCCGTCACCGGCACCATCCGTCGCGCCACCGTCGACATCGTCTCTGGGTCGACCCTGGTCGACGCCGCCGGCGACGTGAACGCCATCAACATCAACTCCGTCTCCGGCGGCACCACCGTGCGCCTCGACGAGTCGCTCGCCGCGAACTACGTCGTGCGCTCGCTGAGCGGTCGACTGCTGATCGACGGCATCGAGCGCGGATCCTCCGGACTCAACAACTACACCGGCTCGTCCGGTGAGCTGGCCGGTCGCTTCGTCGACCTGCGCGCGAACTCCGTCTCGGGCGGCGTCACGGTGCTGCGTCGCACGCCGGCTTCGATCACGGACGATGAGGAGTGGGAAGCATGAGTCCCGCAGTCTTCTCGCACGGCGACCTCAGGCTCTACCTCCTGTCGCTGCTCGCCGAGGCACCGCAGCACGGCTACGGCATCATCCAGGCTCTGACCGATCGCACGGGTGGCACCTATACGCCGAGCGCAGGCACGATCTACCCTCGGCTCGCGAAGCTCGAGGAAGAGGGCCTGGTCACCAAGACCGTCGACGGCCGCACCACCATCTACGCGATCACTGACGCCGGACGCGCCGAACTCTCGTCACGCGAAGGCGACCTCGCCGGCATCGAGGCGGATCTCACCGATTCGGTGCGTCTGATCGCCAACGAGGTGCGCCAGAGCGTCAAGGAGGCCATGAAGAGCCTTCGCGCAGACCTGGCCACGGCGGAGAAGGATGACCTCGCAGCATCCAAATCCCGCCCGCGCTCGGCGGGCGACGACGAGCGCATCGTCAGCCGCGAGGAGCTGCACCGAGCGGATGCCGTCATCAACGCCTTCCGCGCGCGGGTGCGCACCGACCTCCGCACACACGTGGCGAAGGGCGGCACGCTGCCGGCATCCGTCGTCACGCAGCTGGAGGACGGGCTGGATGCCGCGGCTCGAGGAATCACGACCGCATTGGCCTCGCTCGGGCGCTGAGCCCACAGGGCCATACGTTCGAAGCCCCTCCCGTCATTCGACGAGAGGGGCTTCGTGCGTACGGATGGCTGGCTTCTTCCCGGCGGGCTGCGCCTTGTGGTCGATAAGCCCAGCCGTGCGGGGATCGACCAGCCATCCGAACCGGAAGAGGAAGTCGAGACCTACTCGGTCCAGATCTCGGGCTGTTCGTCGGGCACCGGTTCCTGCAGCGGAACGACGAGCACGGATCGGGACTGACGGTGCGCGAGGCGGGCCGCGACCGATCCGGTGAAGAACTCGCGGATCGACTCTCCGATGCCGCGCTTGCGCGTTCCGACGACGATCAGCTGGGCGTCGAGCTTGTTCGCGAGCTGCTTGATCGCGAGGGCCGGGTCGCCGACGAGCTGGCGGGCCGTCCATGTCAGGCCCGTTCCATCGAGCGCGGCAGTCGCCTCGGCTTGCACGGCCTCGAACTCGGCGGTGCCGGCGTCGAAGTTGATGTCGATGGGCGCGGAGTGCACGTAGCCGTCGGGATCTTCGTATGTCACGAATCGTGTGACATCGACGTGCGCGACCACGAGCGGCACACGGAGAAGGCGCGCGAATCGCGCGGCTTCCTCGATCACTCGCGTGGGCTGACCCGGCTGCATTCCGACGATCACGGCCTTCTGCAGCGTCGCATTCTGTGCGGCCTCGTCGGTGGGCGTCGAGGTGTTGTCGGTCATGAGGATCGCTCCCTTCACCAGCGGCCAACGGGCCAGTAAGGTCTGGCCGCGTGCTATTCTGAATGCTACTCTTACCGGCCCTCAGCCGGTGTCGTGAATGACTCGGGCCGATGGTTGCCCGCAGCTTAACTCGTGAGGGGGTCTCAGGCATGGGCCGTGGCCGTCAAAAGGCGAAACACACCAAGATCGCCCGCGAACTGAAGTCGTTCAGTCCGTCGGTGAACTACTCGGCGCTCGAGCGCGAACTCGCGCACCCGAGTGACGCTGAAGACGCATACGTCGACAAGTGGGCCGACGAGCATGCAGACGAAGACGAGGACGAACTCGAAAAGGCCTGACCGCCGATTCATTCGTCATCGACTCCCCCGTGCACTGCACGGGGGTTTCGTCGTGCCCGGAATTCCGGAACCCATCGGCGTCCATGCCCCGTCGGTCACGAGCGGACCTCGACCGGCCTGAGAGGATCTCCCCATGGCCAGCGTCGTCTCCCTCTTCCGCCACCCGATCAAGGGCTTCACTCCCGAATCCGTCGACTCTCTGACCGTGCAACCCGACGGCCGCATCGCGGGTGATCGTGTGCTCGCGTTCCGCTTCGCCGACGCGGTCGCTCCCGAGGATCGCGAGGGACTCGACTACTGGCCGAAGGCGAAGGGGCTCTCGCTGCAGGACTTCCCCGGACTCGCGGCGCTGCGCACCGACTACGACGATCATCGGCGGCGGGTGCGTATCGAGCATGAAGGATCCGTGCTCGTCGAGGCCGGGCTCGATGATGCCGGCCGCGTGGAGCTCGCGGATGCCGTGACGGACTTCGTGCTCGCGAGTGCGGAGGGCCGACGGATCCGACGCCCAGGACGACTGCCGCTCGTCCTGGTGGGCGACGGCGCGACGTCGAGGTTCCAGGACCGCGCTCGCGGCTTCGTGTCGGTGCACGGTCGGGGCAGCGTCGATGCGCTGAGTGACGCCCTCGGATTCGGCGTCGACGACCGCCGATTCCGCTCGAACGTCGTCATCGATGGCGTCGCCCCGTGGTCCGAGCTCGACTGGACGGGTGAGGTGAGCATCGGACAGGTCACATTCCGCACTGCAGGGCCGATCGTGCGGTGCCTGGCGACCCACGCCAATCCCGACACGGGAGTCCGCGACGCGAAGGTGCTCAAAACGCTCACCAGCGCACTCGGCCAGGATGAGCCGACGCTCGGCCGACTTCTGCTGCCGCCGGAGGTGCCGCCGCAGGCCGCGGGCGACGAACCGGCGCTCTGGACCGGGGGCACCATCAGCGTGGGCGACGAGGTGCGAGCGCACTGAGGTCGCGCCGAGGGCACATTGCGGGCCCACCGGGGGCTGAGCACCCCTCAGCGAGTCACCAGCGACCGCGCCGGCGCTCCCAGTCCTCTTCGATCGTGCGGCGACGCCCGGCGATCCACCCGGCGGGGATCACCGCTATCAGCACTCCCACGAGTACCCACAGCGGGATCTCCCAGCTGTCCGTCATGTCGTGCAGCAAGCCGATCAGCAGCGGGAACACCGCGGCGACCGCGTATCCGATGCTCTGCACGAAGCCGCTGAGCGCCACGGCACTCTCCGGGGTGCGCGCCCGGATGCTGAGCAGCACGAGCGCGAGCGGGAAGAGCCCTGGTGCGAGGCCGAAGAACACGACCCAGACCGGCAGAGCCACCGTCGGGAGAAAGAGGAATCCGAGGAGCCCGATGAAGCCGCATCCGATCAAGATGAAGAACACGGGGCGCGTGGCCTGGAATCGGACGATGAGGATCGGGACGAGCAGAGAGCACGGCAGGCCCATCAGGGCGAACAGCGAGAGCAGCAACCCCGCGTTCGCCGGCGTCACCCCACCCACGTCGATCATGATCGACGGCAGCCAGGCGAAGGAGACGTAGGCCAGCGTCGACGAGGCGGCGAACACCAGCGCGATGGACCACGCCATCGGCAGCCGCCAGAGCCGGCCGAAGACCCGGGGGCTCGCGGGCGTCGTAGCGATCGGGCCGGTCGCCACGGATGCTGCGTCGTATCCCTCGCGCTCGGCCTCGGCCGAGGCGGGGTCGACGGGTGCAGGCGCGGCAGCCACGGCATCCGCTCGACTTGCGACCAGCATCGCCACCCACGGCACCAGCGCGATCGCGGCGAACACGCCCCACAGTCCCAGCGACACCCGCCACCCTGCCGAGTCGGCGAGCGGCACCGCGACCAGCGGCGGCACGAACGTCGACACGGCCATGGTCGTCGAGTAGACGGTCATCATCAGACCGAGACGATCGGGGAAGTACTTCTTGACCAACGGCGGCAGCAGGACGTTGCCCGAGCCGACGCCGGCGAACACCACGGCTGTCGCGGCGAGCAGCGATGTCGAGTCGACGGCGAGGCTGCGCAGCAGGAGCCCTGCGGCGATCAGGGCGATCGCCACCACGGCCACCCGCTCGAGTCCGAACCGCCGCTCGAACAGCGGCGTGAGCAGACCGAACACGGCGAAGCACACGGGCGGCGCTGCGCCGATCAGACCCGTGACGACCGACGACACCGCGAAGTCCTCGGCGACGTGGTCGAGCACGGGCGACAGGGATGCCACGGCCGAGCGCAACGAGAAGGCGACCAGCACGATGCCGATCAGCGCGAGCGCGCGACCACGCCAGAGCGGCTGCGCACCCGAGGTCACGAGGTCTGCGACCCCTCCACCCACGCGAGGTATTCGTCGGAGACCGTGCCGGTGACATACCGGCCGTCGAAGCAGCTCATGTCGAGGTCGCTCAGCACGGAGCCCTCGGTGATGGCGGCCTTGAGGTCTTCGACCTCCTGATAGACCAGGTGGTCGCAGCCCAGCTCGGCGGCGATCTCGGGGATCGTCCGCCCGTGGGCGATGAGCTCGTGACGCGACGGCATGTTGATGCCGTAGACGTGCGGATACCGCACGGGCGGCGCTGCGGAGGCGAACGTCACCGAGGTGGCACCGGCATCCCGCGCCATCTGGATGATCTCCTTCGACGTCGTGCCCCGCACGATCGAGTCGTCGATCAGCAGAACGTTCTTGCCCTGGAACTCGGTCGACATCGCGTTCAGCTTCTGACGCACGCTCTTCTTGCGCACGGCCTGGCCGGGCATGATGAAGGTGCGGCCGACGTAGCGGTTCTTGTAGAAGCCCTCGCGGTATTCGATGCCCAATTTGCGGGCGACCTCCATGGCCGCTGGGCGAGACGAGTCGGGGATCGGCATCACGACGTCGATCTTGTCCATCGGCACGTGCTTGGCGATCGTGTCGGCGAGCTTGTCGCCCATGCGCAGGCGGGACTCGTAGACCGAGACGCCGTTCATGACCGAGTCGGGTCGAGCGAGGTAGACGTAC
>JAESFY010000379.1_pt1 | contig 10199 bp, 10 predicted proteins | sample 9266201 | NCBI WGS metagenome assembly JAESFY01 (sample SAMN14515071, study PRJNA621656) | algae metagenome | isolation source: Nodosilinea sp. WJT8-NPBG4 and co-occurring heterotrophs from soil, lower... | place: USA: Pinto Basin, Colorado Desert, California | collected 2006-05-27 | reverse complement strand
GTCCTGTGATGTGAAGTCATTGCTCCGAAGTCGCGTGCTCGGCGACTAGGGGCGGGAGCGTGTGTCGGCGCGACGAGCCGAGTCGGCTTCCGTGATCGCCGGGTCGTCCACGACGACAGTGATGCTGTCCGTTGCGGACACTGTGGCCTGAGGTGCGCGGCTGCCGGTCTCCGGGAGCGTGAAGTAGACGATGAGGCACAGGCTGACGATGACGATCATGTAGATCGCGACCCCCATGGGATGTCCGGCGCCGACGAATGCTGCCGCGATGAGCGGTGCTGTGCCGCCGAACACGGCGATCACGATCTGGTGGGCGAAACCGATTCCGGAGACACGGACGGCAGCGGGGAACAGCTCTGCCTGAATGGTCGGGTAGACGGACTGCCAGATGCCGAGGACGACCCACCCGGAGGCGGCGACGAGCACATAGACGCCGAAGCCGGGTGTCTGCAGGAGCAGCAAGAGCGGGAAGAAGAGGACGATCATTCCGATCGCGCCGGCGATGGGGAAGATCTTGCGGCGGCCCATGCGGTCGGAGAGGTACCCGCAGGTGGGCACGACGATCACAAGCAGGGCGAGGCCGATGACGCTGCCCGCCAGTGTGGAGGAGAGGTCGCGCCCCGAGGTGAGGTTCGCGTAGGTCGGCAGGAAGGTTGCCCATGTGTAGTAGGCCACGGCGGGAGCCGAGAGAGCCGCGGTCTGAAGGATGGCCTTCGGGTGGTTGCGGAGCAGCTCCAGGAGCTTCTTGGGCGCGGACTTCTGCTCGACGAGCGCGCTCGCTTCGAATTCCGGGGACTCGTCCGAGCGCGCCCGGAGAATGAGACCCACAACGCCGAAGAGGCCGCCGACGATGAAGGGGATTCTCCATCCCCAGGATTCGAGAGCCTCAGGAGCGAAGGCGGAGGTCACGATGGCGGCGGCCCCGGTCGCGGTGAGGGTTGCGAGACCGCTTGCCATGTTGGTGAAGGAACCGAACAGGCCGCGTCGATTGGCGGGTGCGTGTTCGACCATGAACGCGATGGCGCTTTGCCCCTCGGTGCCCGCGGAGATGCCCTGGAGGATGCGCGCGACCACGAACATGATCGGAGCCAGGTAGCCGACGACGGCGAAGGGCGGCGTCAGGCCGATGATCAGGGCGCCGAGAGCCATACCCGAGACCGCGAGCGACAGGATGCGGCGACGACCGTACTTGTCTGCGAGCGGGGACAGGATGATGCCGCTGAGCGGGCGCACGATGAACCCGATGGCGTACGTGAGGAACGCGGCCATCAGGGACGCGAACGGCGAGTCCGAGGGGAAGATCTGCGAAGAGAAGACGGCCGCGAGGAGGCCGTAGACGTACCAGTCGTACCACTCGACGAAGTGGCCGACGGTTCCGGCCAGCAGATTGCGGGCGCGTCCCTTCCGGACGGGTACCTCAGTCACGTCCGGGGTGGACGCGGTGGCGGTGTGCGGGGAAGTTGTCATTCGGCTCCTCCTCGGAAGACGCGGCGGCGGCTGACCAGGAGCCGACGTTGGACACAGTTGATAGAGGTTGATCGATGTCCGATCAACCGAAATGGGGTGAATCTCAGCGGTGAGCTGGGGCTACGCGGAAAGTTCCTCGCTTGCAATGAGATATGCGTAGCTCGGCCAGCTCTTGGCAACCTCGGCGGCCGCTTCGAGCAGCAGTGGGGAGAGCTCAGCCATCCGTGCGCGCGTCATCCGGACAGACGGACCAGCGATGCTGATGGTTCCGGTCGCTTCCCTGCCCGGTCCCGCACCGTAGATGGGTGCCGCCACAGCATTGATGCCCAGGTCCATCTCCTCGAACGTCGTGGCGTATCCACGATGCCGGACTTCGTCGAGCTCGACGAGAAGCGCGGGTCGATCCAATGGTGACCGTGAGGTGACGCTCAGCCGGTCCTCATGAGCCAGCACGGTCTCGATGCGCTCCGATGAGAGCGTGGCCAGCCATGCCTTGCCGGACGCGGTCGCGTGGGGAACGACGTCCTGACCCATCACCGGGTCGAGGCGGAGCGACGAGTTCGAACCCTGAGCCTTCGCGATCCATTGCAGCGAGTCGTTGGTCGCGACTGCCAGGCGGACGAGTTCCTCACTGTCAGCCGCAAGGGAGTCCAACGATCTCTGCGCCCACGTCCCCACGCCGGAGGACGACAGCTGCCGCAGTCCGAGCGCACCGAGGCTGTGTGTAGCCACGTAGCTCGAGGTGCGGGCGTCCTGGCTGACGTACCCCACATTCGTGAGCGCGGCGAGAAGGCGGTGAGCGATGGCCTTGTTGATGCCCAGGCGCTCCGCGATCTCGCTGACGCGTCGGCCTTCGGGCCGCGATGCCAGAAGCTCGAGCGCATGCATCGCGTTCGCGACGTCTTCCGCTAGTGCCATGTTGTGATTCCTCATCATCGTGGGATCGGTAACAGCGTTTCAAGTAACGCCGTTACCGACGATCGCACGAGACATGGGATCTGTCAACCATGAAGCAGAAAACTGATCGGGGGGCTTCGAGGACTCACCCCATCGGGCGAGTCAGATCAGAGCGGCCACGCGGTCGAGGGCAGAGTCGTCGTCGTTGGTGACGGTGACGTGCTCACCGGTGGTCCAGCGGCAGCGCACAGCGCCGAACTTCGCCCAGTAGCCGTCCCAGTCCGCGAGCTTGATTCGATCTCGCTCGTTGCCACGCTCGGTCAGTCTTCGGCGAACGATGTCGGGGGAGGTTTGGACGTGGATCACCCTGATACGGGTGGGGGGCCAGGTCGCGTTCTCGGTCGAGCGGCGAAGGAAGTCCGGGTCATCGAGGTATGCGACGAACGGTGCGTCGAGAACGACCGAGTGACCCAGCTCGAGATTGCGGCCAGCGGTGGCGAAGAGGGTCTCATACTCGGCGGGCATGATCTTCTGGAGGTACAGCGCATTCGATTCTCGATCGGAGGGGTCCTGCCCCAGCGCTTCGAGCGCGACCTTCACCAGGGGCCCGGCCAGGGTGTCTTTGTCGAGGTAGGCCGCGCCCGTGAGGGAGCTGAGATGTCTTGACAACGTCGACTTGCCCGAGCCCGCCCCGCCGAGGGTAATGTAGGCGACCGGAAGTGCCGGCTCGTTGACCGTCATCGCTTCGCTCGGGCGATCGCCGCGACGAAGCCCTCCGCCGCCTCGGTGACCTTGCCCATGTCGCCGTCGGGGCGGCCGGCCTTGGTGATGGCGCTGCCCACCCCGACGGCGACGACGCCGGCGTCGAACCAGTCACCGACGTTGGCGGTGGTGACGCCGCCCGCCGGGAGGATCGGAATGTGCGCGAGCGGTGCGAGCACGGCTTTGGTGTACGGGATCCCGCCCGCTTCGGTGGGGAACAGCTTGACGATGTCCGAGCCTGCTTCGGCTGTGTTGAGGATCTCGGTGGGAGTGTACGCGCCGCTGATCGTTGCGATCTGGTAGCGGTTGGCGACCCGGATCATGTCGGGGTTGAGGTTGGGGCTGACCAGGAACTGGGCGCCTGCCTGGATGCTGGCCCAGGCAGCGTGCTCGTCCAAGACGGTGCCGGCGCCGAAGGTCACGTCTTGGCCGGCAAAGCGTTCGACCAGCCGTTGGATCACGGTCAGAGCGCCCGGAATCGAGAGCGTGATCTCGAGCGCGCGGATCCCGCCGGCCACGGCGGCGGAGGCGACCTCGTATGCCTCTTCAGCGGTGTCGAGTCGCACGATGAGGACGTTGCCGGAGTCGCGGATGGTTTCGAGGACTTCAAGTTTCTTGAACATGACATCGAGGATTACACCACTTTCGCCCGTTCCGCGAGCCCACCACCGACGCCCGTTGACAGCACTTGGTCCCGTATGCGATTCTTTCTGCGATCGATCTCAGCAATCGTTCTCATTTTTCGAGTTCGACTGCTGAGGCATGGATGGAGGAATCAACGGTGATGGAAAGCCATTCCGCTGACCCCCGGCCGACGGCCGTGCTGCTGGGCGCCTCGCACTGGCACGCACCGCTGTACCTCGACGGGCTTGCTCGGCGGTTCCGGGTCGCAACGGTGCAAGATGTCGATCTTGAGGCCGCCCGCCGACTCGCGGAACCGCTAGGCGCATCCGTCACTGCGAGCATCGATCACGCGATGGACGCCGACGATATCGATGTGGTGTTCGTGTTCAGCCCGCACCACCAGATGCCCGCGATCGCCCAGCGACTCATCGATCGTCGGATCCCCTTCGTGATCGAGAAGCCCGCAGGCACGAACCTCGATGACCTCAGAAGGATCGAAGAGAAGGCGCGCCTGGCCGGTGTCGCAGCGACCGTGCCATTGGTTCAGCGTGATGCCCACATCGACACCTGGTTGAGCCAGGCGGGTGACATCGTCTACGAGCGGATGGCGTTCATCGCCGGGCCCGCCAGACGCTATCGGCAGAACGGCAATCCTTGGATGCTCGACCCCGCGCTCTCCGGCGGCGGCAGCCTTATGAATCTCGGCCCGCACTTCGTGGACATGGCCATCCGCCACCTCGGCCGCCCCGACGACGTCGTACGACGACTGTCTACCACCCTGCATGCTGAAGCCGTCGATGATCATGCGACGATCATCCTGACGACCGCCGCGGGACGAGAGGCCATCGTGGAAGTCGGCTACGCCTTCCCCGATTCGCCATTAAAACGGTATTGCAGCTTCTCGGCGGCCGGCTCGAACGGGTTCGCCTCCGTCGACGCCGCCGGAGGCGCATCGTTCACCGACCAGCGGGGTATCACCACGAATGCGGTCCTCGAGGTCGACAGCGATCCGCTGTATGAAGTGTTCGTCGACGGCGTCGCCGACACCCTCCCGGTGGGGTTCGCAGGCATGCCGACGTTGGCGGAGCTCATGGAGACCATGGAGGTCATCTGGTCACTCGACGAGGGGCGGGCGGTAGACCGTGGCTGACGTGAGTATCGACGATGTCGCCGAGGCGGCCGGAGTGCACCGGTCGACCGTGTCGCGCGCGTTCTCCAGACCAGACGCCGTCCGCACAGCGACCCGGGAGCACGTGCTGCGCGTCGCATCCGAGCTGGGCTATTCGATGAATCCCCTCGCTCAAGCGCTCCGGCGCGGTTCCAGCAATCTCATCCCGCTGATCGTCCCGGACATCACCAATCCTTTCTTCGCCGAGCTCGCAAGGGCGACGACCGCTGCCGCTGAAGCGCGCGGCTTCCAGCTGATGCTCTGCATCACCGGCGGGGACACCGGTCAGACCGCCGGCTACCTGGCCTCGATGCGCTCCATGTACTCTCCGTTCGGCGTCGTCGCTCCGTCCACCCGAGTCGATCTGGAGGCGCTGCGCGAATACGCGTTCCAGAACAGGATGGTGGTCATCGACCGGGTGAAAGACGATGCGGCCGTGCCCACCGTCACGGTCGACAGCGCTCACGGCATCGACCTCGCCTTCGACCACCTCCTGGGTCTCGGCCACACGCACATCGCCTACGCGCCGGGGATCGTCGGCACCTACACCGCGCAGGACCGGTGGGACGCTTACCACCACGCGGCCGAACGCCACGGGGTCTCGCCTGTCGTCTTGGAGGCGGCAGCGGGCGCCGATCTCGGACCAGGAATCGTCGACCACTGGCTGCGGGAGTCGGTGCGCCCGACAGCCGTCATCGCTTCGAACGACGTCATCGCGTTCGCTGTGATCTCGGAACTCAGCAGTCGCGGGTTCGCCGTGCCGAACGACCTGTCAGTGGTCGGGTTCGACGGCCTCGACCTGGGCGCCGATTTCAGCCCTCGCTTGACCAGCGTCCGGCAACCCATCACGGAGCTCGGTCGGATCGCCATCGAACTCGGCGAAGCTCTCATCGCAAACCGCCCTCCCGACCACGTCGTCCTCGAGCCGACACTCCTCGTACGCTCATCCACTCAGAAACTCCGCTGATGAACACAGACACCTCTCGTCTTCCCGGCCTGCAGTACGTCGACCACGTCGCGTTCACCGTCCCGGACCTCGATGACGCCACACGCCTCTTCACTGTCCTCCTCGGGGCCGAAGTGCTGTACGAATCCACCCGCGGACCTGACGCCGCCGTCATGCCAGAGCACTTCGGCGTACCCGAGGACGCTCACCTGAGGCTGCGCATGCTGCGACTGCCGCCGAACCTGAACGTCGAGCTCTTCCAGTGGTGGAGCGCGGATCGCTCACCGGCGTTCCCCCGCGCCAGCGACGCCGGAGGCCACCACCTGTGCTTCGTCGTGGCCGACGTCGATGACGTCGTCACCGCCATCTCAGACCTCAAAGGCATCGAGATCCTCGGCGCCAGGAAGGAGGTGGCCGGCGACAGTCCCGCGGTCGCTGGGAACCGGTGGGTGTACGCCCGCACCTCCTGGGGACTGATCCTCGAGTTCGTCGACCGATCGCGGGTCGCCGACCCCCCGCACCTCGTCGGCCCTCGCGACTGGCATGCCCACTCCCCCTCAACCACCCCGGAGACACCCTCATGAGAATCGCTGGACACACCCTCGGAACCCCACACCACACGGTCCCCGAAGCGCTCAAGCTGTTCGCGCGGTCCGGCCTCGATGCGGCCGAGGTGATCTACCAGGATGACTACATCAGCGGCCTTCCCGTCGGCGATGCCGCAGCCGCCGCGGAGGCGGCACGCGTCGCTGACGGCGAAGGCATCGCCATCATCGGTCTGACCCCCTACACGACCGCCATCAACGCAACCGATGAGCGCACCCGCGGGGCCGCGGTGGATGAGTTGAAGTCTGCGATCGACATCGCTCACTCCGTCGGCGCCACCCGCATCCGCGTGTACTCCGGCGCCTGGCAGCCGGGTCAGTCGGACCACGCCGCTCACTGGACGCAGCTGGTCCGGTCCTTCGAGGAGTTGTCCAGCCCGGCAGCGGACGCCGGGGTGATGCTGTGTGCAGAGAATCACTTCGGCACCATGACGCAGACGGCGCGGGACACTGCCAAGCTCGTCCGAGCGGTGAGCTCACCCTCTGTCCGCGTGCTCTACGACCAGGCCAACCTGACCTTCACCCACGACGAGGGTGTGGACGAGGCCTTCGCCGTCCAGGGAGACCTCATCGGCCACGTGCACGTCAAAGACCTGATCTTCAAGGACCCGAACGCGCCGTTCGTCGCCTCGGAGACGGCACGCGTGCACGCTTCAGAACGCGCCGTCATCTCGCGCGTCGTCGGCGATGGCGCGATCGACTGGTCGCGCGCCCTCCGTCACCTCCGCGACGTCGGCTACGACGACGTACTCTCGCTCGAGTACGAGTACCGCTGGCACCCCCAGGATCTCGACGACCCCGAGACCGGTTTCCGTCGCGGCGCGGAGCACCTCCGCGGGCTGCTGTCCGAACTCGAGCCGACCGTCACCGGCCAGGCTTCTGAGGGTCGGTCGTGACCGCACTGCGCGTCGGCGTGGTCGGCGCCGGCAACATCGCCAGTATCGCCCAGCTTCCCACGTTGGTGCAGCGTGACGACGTCGAGCTACGTGCGCTGGTATCCCGGCGTGAGGACCCGAGCGCCTTGCAGCGGCGGTGGGGATTCGCGAACGTCTATCGCACGGTCGACGCGATGATCGCCTCCGAAGAGCTCGATGCAGTTTTCGTCCTCACGCCCCGGTCCGAGCATGTGGCGGCCGTCGAGAGCGCGCTCCACGCCGGAATCGATGTGTTCTGTGAGAAGCCTCTTGCCACTTCCACCGCTGATTCGGTTCGCCTCGCTGAACTCGCGGACGAGAACGGCCGAATTCTGATGGTGGGACTGAACCGGCGATTCGCGCCCGTGTATGTCGCGGCGCGGGAGGCGTTCGGCGCGGCCGGGGCGTCGTTCTGCGTTGCGCAGAAGAATCGCGCCGGCACCGAGTACCGGGCCACGTTCGAGAACGCCATCCACATGGTGGATCTGCTCCGCTGGTTCTGCGGCGGAGACGTCGTCGACGTCACTGCCGCCGCAGCCGGAACGAACCCTTGGGAGGAGGACGGCACCGCTGCTCTCGTTCGATTCTCAACCGGGAACACCGGTGTGCTCGTCGCCGCCAGAGCCGCTGGCGCCTGGGGAGAGAAGCTCGATGCCTACGGGCAGATGCGCTCGGCCGAAGTCATCGCACCGGACTCCGTCGCAGTGACCGTCGACGGCGTCCGGACCGTTCGGTCCATGAGCCCGGAAGCGTTCGGGTGGGCCACCGCAACCGAGACCTTCGGATTCGCCGACGCAGTCCGACACTTTCTTGACCGTGTCCGAGACCGGGAGCAGCCGCTGACCTCCGGGTGGGAAGCGGTCAAGACACAGCAACTCCTGGATCAGATCCTCGCCTCGGCGGGTCTGCCCACGGAAGAGCAGGAAGGAAGGACATGGTCCAGCAAGGCAGTTCAGTGAGTCCCTCGGTGCCGCCACAGATCGCACTGGTCACGGGCTCGAGTGGGGGCATCGGCGCAGCCGTTGTCACCGCACTTCAGGCGCGCGGGGACATCGTGGTCGGAGCCGACCGCGCACCGCTGGAAGGGCAGGACATCGCCGACTTCTACGAGCTCGATGTCACTGACGAGCGAAAGACTGCGGAGGTGGTCCGCCAGGTCGTCACCCAGCACGGGCGCATTGACGTCCTTGTGCATGCGGCGGGCGTGCTCGGTGGCACCCCGGACCCACTTGTCACAACGACCGAAGAGTTCGAGCGCGTCATGCGAATCAACGCCTCCGGAACGTTCACGATCACTCGCGAGGTCGCGAACATCATGCGGGAGAACGGGACGAAAGGAGCGATCCTGCTGCTCTCCTCAGTTGCGGCGAAGGAAGCGCGTGTCGACTACCTCCCGTACAACGCCAGCAAGATCGCGGTACTGCACATCATGTGGTCGATGGCGAAGATCCTCGGACCCGACGGCATTTCTGTCAACGCCGTCAACCCCGGGCCGGTGAACACACCGCTGTGGGCTCAGCTTGCCGATCAATCCGGCTCCGCGCAGGCAGCACGCGACGCGCGCGCTGCCCAACTGCCGATGAAGCGCTTCGCCGAATCAGCCGAGGTCGCGAGCGCGATCGCCTTCCTCACGGACCCCGCGAACCGGTACATCACCGGGGTCTCCCTGGACGTCGCCGGCGGGGCACATCTGGGCATGGGCTCCTGATCAGCCGCACACTCGGTTGCCGAGTGCGGGGCACTCCCAGGCAGCTCGACCGTCGTCAGCCATTCGCAAGATGGTCGACATGAACATGTCGGGTGGGCCGTGGGGGGCCGCAATGCGCGGCGCCGCACAGCTACTCAGAAGTCCCAGTCGTCGTCTTCCGTGGCCTCGGCCTTGCCGATGACGTAGGAGGAGCCCGACCCCGAGAAGAAGTCGTGGTTCTCGTCGGCGTTCGGCGAGAGGGCCGACAGGATCGCCGGGTTCACGTTCGTGACGGTCGAGGGGAACATCGCTTCGTAGCCGAGGTTCATGAGCGCCTTGTTGGCGTTGTAGTGCAGGAACTTCTTGACGTCCTCGGTCAGCCCGACGCCGTCGTAGAGGTCCTGCGTGTACTGCACCTCGTTGTCGTAGAGCTCGAAGAGCAGGTTGAAGGTGTAGTCCTTCAGCTCCTGGCGGCGCTCCTCGGTCTCCTTCTCGAGACCCTTCTGGAACTTGTAGCCGATGTAGTACCCGTGCACGGCCTCGTCGCGGATGATGAGGCGGATCAGGTCGGCCGTGTTCGTGAGCTTCGCCTTGGACGACCAGTAGATCGGCAGGTAGAAGCCCGAGTAGAACAGGAACGACTCGAGCAGGGTCGAGGCGACCTTGCGCTTGAGGGGGTCGTCGCCCTGGTAGTAGTCCATGATGATCTGAGCCTTCTTCTGAAGGTTCGGATTCTCGGTAGACCAGCGGAACGCCTCATCGATCTCCTTCGTCGACGCGAGCGTCGAGAAGATCGAGGAGTAGCTCTTCGCGTGCACCGACTCCATGAACGCGATGTTCGTGTACACCGCCTCTTCGTGAGGCGTGATCGCGTCGGGGATCAGCGAGACCGCGCCGACCGTGCCCTGGATCGTGTCGAGCAGGGTGAGGCCGGTGAAGACGCGCATGGTGAGCAGCTGCTCTTCGGGCGTCAGCGTGTTCCACGACTGGACGTCGTTCGACAGCGGCACCTTCTCAGGCAGCCAGAAGTTGTTCACCAGACGGTTCCAGACCTCGAGGTCCTTGTCGTCCTGGATGCGGTTCCAGTTGATCGCCTGAACGCTGTCGACCAGCTTGAGCGGGGGGTGAG
>JAESFY010000378.1_pt1 | contig 10247 bp, 10 predicted proteins | sample 9266201 | NCBI WGS metagenome assembly JAESFY01 (sample SAMN14515071, study PRJNA621656) | algae metagenome | isolation source: Nodosilinea sp. WJT8-NPBG4 and co-occurring heterotrophs from soil, lower... | place: USA: Pinto Basin, Colorado Desert, California | collected 2006-05-27 | reverse complement strand
GAGACCCGGTGGTCGGCGTGCCCCTCGACGCTGACCTGGTTGTCTACCGTGGCCAGCACATCTCCGATGGTGTCGAGCACGGCATCCGCCTTCGCCGAGAGGTCGGTGCTGTTGTCGGCGAAGAAGGTCTCGGCGCCGACCAGCCCGACCTGGAGTCCCCGGTCGTCGATCACGAACTGCACGGTGTCCTGCAGTCCCTGGGACGCCAGAGACGTGCTCATGCGATCGCGCAGGCCCACGAGCGACTCGAACTCGGTCTCCGCTCGGGCAGCGAGGTCGACCACGCCGTCGTCGTCCTGCAGCTCAGGCGGCACGATCATGCCCTCGGCGCTGTCGGCGCCGCCCTCGGTGCTCTCCTGCCCGAAACCCGTCGCCAGGCTGTTCGCGAGCATCTCGAACTTCGTCTTGTCGACGTTCGACACCGCGAACAGCACGATGAACAGGCACATCAGGACGGTGACCATGTCGGCGTACGAGACGGCCCAGCGCTCGTCCGGCTCGTCGTGCGAGTCGTCCTCGTGCGCGCGACCGCGAGTTCGGCGGGCTGCGCTCACTGGACGCCCTCTGCCCGTTCAGGCTCGCGCTTCTGCTTTCCTGCCTTGGGCTTCACGGTCGACAGCGCCTCGAGTCGCTCCTGCAGGAGGTGAGGCGCGCTTCCGGCCTGGATGGCGAGCATCCCCTCGGAGACGAGGGTCATCCTCTCGAGCTCGACCGCCCCGATCCGGCCCAGTCGTCCGGCGATCGGGTTCCAGATGAAGTTGGCGGAGAGCAGGCCCCAGAGGGTGGCCACGAAGGCCGCGGCGATCATCGGACCGAGGTGGTCGGGTTCGTCGAGCTTCTCGAGCACGTGCGTGAGAGAGACGACGGTGCCGACGATCCCGATCGTGGGCGCATATCCGCCCAGCGAGCCGAAGAACTTCGACGCGACGCGGTTTCGCGACGATGTCGCGGCGATCTCGTCGTCCATGACCGTGCGCAGATCCTCGGCATCCGTGCCGTCCGCGAGCGCCTGAAGAGCCTGCCGGGTGAACTCGTCCGGCGCGGAGTCGAGTTCCTGTTCGAGAGCGAGCAGACCTTCACCCCGAGCCTTCTCGGCGTATCCGACGAGGAACGGGATCACCGCCTCGGGCGTCATCTTCGGTCCTCTGACCATGCGCCCGAGGCTCTTCACCGCGAGGATCGTGTCGCGGAGGGTGTGGCTGGCGATGCCGACGCCGATCGTCGAGCCCAGCACGAGGATCATCGGCGCGGGAATGAGCAGAGCCTCAAAGCTGGCCCCCTCCATCGTGATCATCGCGACCAGCGCACCGAACGCCAGGATCACTCCGATGATGAACGCGGGATCCACGATCATGCCCCCGTCTGCGACGTCAGCGCCTGGGCTGCGCTGAGAACTCGCGCGCGGTAGGTGACGATCAGGTCGATCAGGGTGTCCAGGCTCTCCTCGACCACGTAGACATGCCCGTCGACCATGTGCAGGGTCGTGTCCGGTGAGGCGTGGATGCGCTCGATCAGGTCAGGGTTCACCGCGAACCGAGTGCGGTCGAGGCGGGTGACGATGATCATCGGGGGGATCTCCGGGCTTCGGACGAGAGGGGGAAGTCTGCGCCGACTATCGCGACGCGGCCCTCCCCCGGTAACCGATCGACAGTCGTGCTGAGCCTGTGCAGGACCTTCGGCCCTGGCAGACGACGCAGCGGCGTCGGATGGTGGGAGTATCCCGCAGCGACATCCCGTCAGCGGCATCAGGTGAAGGATTCCCCATGACTGCTCTGCAGACTCCCCCCTCGCGCTCGGATGAATCCTCGACGACCGCGACGGGTGAGCAGACACATGTCGTGACCATCGCGAGCGGGCGGCGCTGGCTCGCCGTCCTGAGGCTGGCGACCGGCTTCATCTTCTTCTGGGCTTTCCTGGACAAGACCTTGGGCCTCGGCTTTTCGACTCCGCCTGAAAGGGCATGGATCTCCGGCGGAACGCCGAGCCAGGGCTTCCTCAACAGCGACTCGGTCGTCGGTCCGCTGAAGCCGTTCTTCGCCGCGATCGCCAGCCCGGTGAGCGATGTGCTCTTCATGGTCGCGATGCTGGCGATCGGACTGGCCGTGATCCTCGGCGTGGGACTTCGTATCAGCGCCGTCGTCGGAACGATCCTCATGCTCGCGATGTACCTCGCGGAGTGGCCCTTCGGCGCCAACGCTTCCTCGACCAATCCGCTTGTCGATTACCACATCATCTACGCCCTCGCCCTCATCGTCATCGCCGCCCTCGCGGCCGGCGACACGTGGGGCCTCGGTCGGCCGTGGAAGGCACTTCCCGTCGTGCGCCAGAATCGCTGGCTCGTCTGACCAGATGCTGGGCCACGAGGCTGCACCGGAAGGGTTTCGTCGTATGAAGACCATCGTCGTGGGTTTCGACGGAAGCAACGCGTCCTTCGTGGCCACGGACTGGGCAGCCGAACGGGCCGCCCATGGCACGACTCGGGTCGAGATCGTCAACATCGCGGGAACGATCCTCTCGGGCGAGTCTCGGCCCGACGCGTCCCTCCGCGCAGCCGAACTCCGTGTGCTCGACATCGCGCCGGATTGCGATGTCACCTCTCGACGCGTCGAAGGCACAATGCCGGCGGCTCTGCTCGAGCAATCGGCGGCCGCGGAGCTTCTGGTCGTCGGAGCGCATCGCAACGGCGCAGCTCGTTCGATGCTGTCCGACCGATTCCTCCGGCTTGCGTCGGGAACCGCCATCCCGATCGTCGTGGTACCTGATCACCGGACGCGCACCGATAGTGCAGTCGTCGTCGGCTTATCTGGTCACAGTGAACTCTCTCGGACCGTCGAGGTGGCCGCCGGCGAAGCGAACGCCACCGGCGCATCGCTCACGATCGTGCATGCCTGGCAGATGCCCGTTCCGAGGGTCGAGGGGCCTATCTCTCTGAGGGCGTCCCCGATCCAGGTGAGAGCCGATCACTCGAAGACTCTGCGCAGCGCTGCGCAGAGATCGCGCGCTGCGTATCCCGCCCTCGCGGTGGAGCAGGTCCTGTCGCACGGAGACGCGGCCGAAGTGCTTCTGGGGCACACACGCGTCGCGTCTCTACTGGTCGTCGGCATGGCTCATCACGGTCTCCTCGCTGACGCCCTGCTCGGATCGGTCACCCATGAGGTGCTGACCCACGCCCTGGTTCCGGTGTGCTTCGTTCCGAACGCGGCCCTGGCCCCGTGATCGCTCGATAGACTCGCGACGACGGGAGGCAGCGATGTCCGATCGTTCATGGCCGGCTGATGAGGCTGCCGACGCAGCACTCGCACAGCGCAGACTCCGTGACCTGCTCGACGCGAACACTTCCATCGTGGAGCGCTTGGATCTCGAAGTCGTGCTGCGCCGGATCGTCGAGGCGGCGATGAGGCTGGTCGATGCGCCCTTCGGTGCTCTCGGGGTCATCGCGCGCGATGGCGGAATAGAGCGCTTCATCCACGTCGGCATGGATGCCGCCACCGTGGAGCGGATCGGGCACCCGCCCGCCGGGCACGGGCTCCTCGGGGCCGTGATCACCGAACACGCGACGATCCGGGTCGCGCACCTCGCCGCGGACTCCCGTTCCACGGGTTTTCCCGAGCACCATCCTCCGATGGATGCCTTCCTCGGCGTTCCGGTGCGCGTCGGCGACCATGTCTACGGCAACCTCTATCTGACTTCGGGAGACAAGGGTCCGTTCACCGACGAGGACGAGAGGCTGGTCATCGCCCTTGCGGCGACGGCGGGAATCGCGATCGAGAATGCGCACCTGTACGACATCGCGAAGACACGCGAGATCTGGAGCGATACCACCGCCGACGTGATGGCGGCGATGCTGGAAGTCTCTGACGAGAGTGTGCTCGAGGTCATAACCGAGCATGTCGGCGCACTGATCGACGTCGACCTGGTCGTGGTTGCCGTGCCGCACGGCGACGACGACTTCCGAGTCACGACGGTCCACGGTCGCGATGCGGATTCCTTGCGTGGTCGGATCTTCCCCGCCGCGGGAACACTGGCGGCCCGCGCACTCGCGACGCAGCGGGCGGCGAGCATCGCCGGTGATGCTGACGGTGGTTCTGATGCCGACCAGGCGCCTGTCGACTGGCAGCCAGGATCGGGTCCCACAGTCGCCATTCCGCTCTACAGCGGTTCGGAGCCGCTGGGTGTGCTCACGCTCTCTCGGCATCTGGGGGCTGCGGCCTTCACCGACGCGGATCTGGAACTGGCGTTCGCCTTCGCGGGGCAGGCCAGTGTCGCGATCGAGGTGGTCCGGGCTCGAGAGGACAGGCGGCGCCTCGAAACGAACCGAGACCGCGCCCGGATCGCCCGTGACCTGCATGACCACGTCATCCAGCGCCTCTTCGGCGCGGGGCTTTCGCTGCAGGCTGTATCGGGGACGGTCGACGCCGCGACATCCGCAGTGCTCGAAACGCAGGTCGATGCGATCGACGCCGCGATCAAGGACATCAGGACGGTCGTGTTCGCGCTGGGCGCAGGTGAACGCGGCAACCAGAAGCGCGTCCGCGATCGCCTGCTCGATACCGTCGCCGAAGTCTCCGCCGGCCTCCCGTCCACTCCCCGCATCACATTCTCGGGGCCGCTCGATTCACTTGTTCATCCGTCTCTCGCTGACGACCTCGTCGCAGTGCTGCGAGAGTGTCTGACCAACACGGTCAAACACGCTCAGGCGCACCACATCGAAGTGGCCGTCGAGGTCGCCGACGCCGTCGTCGCTCTCACGGTGGTCGATGACGGTCGCGGCATCCCGAGCGGATCGCACCTGAGCGGCCTGGCGAACATCACCGAACGCGCCCACCTTCGCGGCGGCCTGTGCACCGTCACCGCCGAGCCGCCGACGGGAACGCGTATCCAATGGACGGCCCCGGTCGCCGGGGGCCAGTCAGGAGAATCATGATCCGCGTCTTTCTGGTGGATGATCACGAGATCGTGCGGCGCGGGATAGCCCAGCTGATCGACGCGGAGGCCGACCTCTCCGTGATCGGCGAAGCGGGCACGTTTCGTGAAGCTGTCCGGCGGATCGACGCCACGGTGCCCGACGTCGCTGTTCTCGACGTCCGACTCCCCGATGGTGACGGGGTGACCCTGTGCCGCGACATCCGCTCGACGCATCCGGGGATCGCCTGCCTCATCCTCACCGCGTACGACGATGACGATGCCCTGCGTTCGGCGATTCTTGCGGGCGCGAACGGGTACGTCCTCAAAGACATCCGCAGCGGGGCGCTCATCGACGCCGTCCGCCGCGCCGCTGCCGGAAGCTCGATCCAGTCCACCGACGTGCTCCAGCGCGGAGTGACCGCCATCCGTCCGACTCCGCAGGGCGATGAACCGGCAGGTCTCGACCTCACGATGCGCGAGAACCAGGTGCTCGACCTGATCACGGGCGGCCTGACCAATCGTGAGATCGGAGAAAGGCTCGGGCTCGCTGAGAAGACGGTGAAGAACTATGTGAGTGGGTTGCTCGCGAAACTCGGCATGGAACGCCGCACCCAGGCAGCTGTCTACGGATCGGAGCGGAAGCGCCCGGCAGACTGAGCTGCTCGGACACAGCCTCGCCGTCATCCTGCAGAAGCGCCGCGGTGCCACCGCCCCTGGCGGCTTCGTCAGCTCAGCGGAGGGAAATGCGTGATCGGCAGGCGGCGGACAGCGTCGCGAGAGTGACGGTGCGTTCGCATCACCGTGTCGTCCACAGGTCGCGTCGGCTCCTGTGCGCCGATCGGGTGCTTGACGATCGGCCTCGCGCGTGCTGCGGTACTGCCGTCGGACCTGTCGATGAACCGACGGCCTGAGACTGCGGTGGGTTCGATGCAGACGTAGTTGTACTTGGCCGTCGGGCTCTGGGAAGCCAAGAACTTGACGCCCGAATCGTGGATCTCCTCGTCGCTGTCGAGGCGCCGTAGCCCACCATGGACGACAACGCTCCACTGGAACCCCGACTCCTCACCGTCGATCTCCAACGCGACCACCGGATGAAGGATGATCGCGGCGAGCTTCGAACCCGGCGCAGATCGGAAGTAGATCGATCCGTCATAGACGGTGTAGTTCAGGGGGAAGATGTCAGGGGCGCCGTCGCGTCCGGTGATGGCGAGGCGTCCGAAGGATTCGGTCCCGATGTGGCGCCAGCACTCCTTCGTCAGCAGATTCTCCACACCGACGTTTGCCTCCATGTCGGTCGTGCGCGAGCTTGATTCGGCTCCAGCAGTCGTGCTCGCGCCCAGTCCGACGTCGTCGCCAGGTGAAGTCATGGTTCGCCCTTTCGTTGCTCCCATTCGATACCGACTGCTGACGAACCGGCAGGGCCGAAGGTCCCGCCTGCATACGACGCCCGGTCGTCCGGAGCGGACACGACGCTTAGGAGGTCAGACGCCCTCGGCGACAGCGTCGACGGTGGAACGCGTCTTCTCATGCTTGGCGGCGACGAGTCCGGTGGGCGGACCTCCCAGTGCGCGGAGGGCATAGAGGATCGTCGCGAGGTCGACCGCTTCCTGGACGAGAGCACCCGCGACCGCCGGGATGATCCCCGTCATCGCGATGAGCATCAGCCCCACGCTCAGTCCGATGCCGATCCAGATCGCGGTGAGCGCGACACGCAGTGTGTGTCGTCCGATGGCGACCGCATCGACGACCTTCGTCAACGAGTCGACGAGGATGACGACGTCAGCAGCGTCGCCCGCAGCGGTCGCCCCTCGCGCGCCCATCGCGACACCGATGTCGGCGGCCGCCAGCACGGGCGCGTCATTGACTCCGTCGCCGACCATCATCATCGGTCTCGGGTGGAGGTCGGCCGCAAGCCTGACCTTCTCCGGCGGGAGGACTTCTGCGTGGACATCGTCGATCCCGACCTCGCGCGCGACGGACTCCGCGGTCGATCGAGCGTCTCCGGTGAGCATCGTGATGCGCTCGACGCCGTGGGAGCGGAGCCATGACACGACAGCGGTCGCATCAGGTCGTGGCGCATCGGCGAGGATGAGGGCGCCCCCGAACCGACCATCGATCGCCACATAGGCAGCGGCTTCGCCCGTTTTGAGCGTGGCGCGCACCGTGTCAGGGGCGAGCGATGTGACGTATGCGGGCTTGCCGACGACGATGGTGCGACCGTCGATGACGGCCACGACCCCGTTGGTCGCGACTTCACTCGCGTCATCGGAGCGACGAAGATCGAGGCGACGTTCTGCGGCGGCGCGGCGGATTCCTTCGGCGAGCACGTGCGATGAGTACTGTTCGGCGGACGCCGCAAGCATCAGCAGTTCGTCTGCGTCGATTCCGGTGGCTGGGCGCACATCGACGAGGTCGGGTCGCCCCTGTGTGAGTGTGCCCGTCTTGTCGAAGGCCGCCGACCGCACACGAGCCAGCTGCTCGATCACCGCACCGCCCTTCATGATCACTCCGCTCTTGGCCGCGCGGGAGAGCCCGCCGAGGAATGCGACGGGAGCAGCGATGAGGAGAGGGCACGGGGTCGCGAGCACGAGCACCTCGGCGAACCGTGTCGAGTCACCGGAGATCGCCCATGCTGTGCCGGCCAGCACGAGTGCGACCGCCGTGAACGGAATCGCGAACCGATCGGCGAGACGCACGACCGGGGCGTGAGATTCTTCGGCTGCGTGCACGAGCGCCACGATCTGCTGGTACTGGCTGTCGGCGCTCGAGCGCAGTGCACGCATTCGAACGGCCCGCGCTCCGTTGATCGCTCCGGACAGCACCTCTCCCCCGGCATCGCGAGCCACCGGCATGCTCTCGCCGGTGAGGGATGATTCATCGAACTCCCCTGATTGCGAGAGCAGTACGCCGTCGATCGGCACGATCTCGGCCGGACGCACGAGAAGCGTGTCGCCGACGGAGACATCGTCGACAGCGACATCCCGAACCTCCTCTGAGTCCGCTGCCAGCGGATGCACGAGGACATGTGCAATGCGCGGAGATCGATCCAGCAGGGCCGAGAGGTCCCGTTTCGCGCGGCGGCTCGCAAAACGCTCCAGCGCTTCACCGCCCGCGAGCATCAGGACGATGATGAGCGCCGCGATGTACTCTCCGACGGCAAGAGTGGCGACCATCGCCACGACCGCGAGGATGTCGAGCCCGACGTGCCCGCGAAGCACATCCCGCACCATTCCGACGAGTGTCCATACGACGAACGCGCCGACATAGGCAGTGGCGATCCATCGTCCGACGGCGCCCATCCCGATGATGTGCAGAGTGAGCACTCCCGCGAGAACCACGGCCGTGATGATGATCGCGAGGTACCGCTGGATGAAGCGCATGGCCTCAGCTTCTCGCCCGCCCGACCCCGGCGCCAGGGGTTGTTTTCGACAGAGCCTGCCCCAGTAGGCCTCTGCGATCGCGGTGTGACTTTGGTCCCACACCTCGCGCGGTGAGTGGCCGCACAGTGGAGGGATGGAAACTGATCAGAAGCCTCGCCCCACCGTGACAGTCGTCTACGAGTCGATGTTCGGGAACACACGGCGAATCGCGCAGGCCATCACCGCCGGCATGGGCGATCGCGTTGACGTCGTGGTGAGCCCCGTTGCCGACGCCGCAGTGCTGCCTCTGTCCGATGTGCTCGTCATAGGCGCCCCGACGCACGCCCATTCCTTGAGTCGGCCGGAGTCAAGGGCTGAAGGTGCGCGCTGGGCTGCCCGATCGGGGTCGCGCCTCACACTCGACGACGAGCAACACTCCTCGGGTATCCGGGAGCTCCTAGACACCGACATTGCCGCCCGCCTGGGGTATGTGGCTTTCGACACCCGGGTGGACATGCCGAAGATCTTCACAGGGTCGGCAGCGACCGCCATCGCGAAGCGACTACGGAAGAAGGGTCTCAGTGAGCTCGCTCCATCGCAGAGCTTCCTCGTCGACAGAGACAGCCGACTCATCGCCGACGAACTCGAGCGAGCCAGGCTATGGGGCACCGAACTCGCTGATGCAGTGCTGGGGGCGCAGGCTGCCTCCGCAAGGCAGGCAGCCTGACGCTGACCGGACCTCCCCCAGGCGCCCGGCACCCCGGGACGGTGTCGCGTCCGTCCGTATCAGCGCTTCAGCTGGGTGAGCTCCTGCAGAACCTCGTCGCTGGTGGTGATGATGCGCGCGTTGGCCTGGAAGCCGCGCTGCGCGACGATCAGGTTGGTGAACTCCTGCGAGAGGTCGACGTTGCTCATCTCCAGCGCACCCGACACGAGGTTGCCGAACCCGGCCTGGCCAGGCTCGCCCATCCGCACAGCTCCGGAGTTGACAGACGCCCGGTATGCCGTGCCACCGGCCTTCTCGAGCCCCTCGGGGTTGGCGAACGTCGCCATGGCGATCTTGCCGAGCGTCTGCGTCGCGCCGTTGCTGAACGTGCCGACGATGGATCCGTCACCGGTGATGCTGTACGACTTCAACGTGCCGGCAGCCGAGCCGTCCTGCTCGGACACGGCGACCGTCGACAGTTCCGCATAGCCGGTGACCGAACCGAGGTCGACACTCACAGCCCCGGCGGTGAGCGTGAGGCCTGCTCCGGTCTGCTTGCCGTCGGTGAAGGCCAGCGACCCGGTCGCGCCGCTGGCAGGCTCGGTGACGTCCCATCCGGTCGCCGTCCTCGTGAAGGTCAGGCTGAGAGTCGAGGGCGTGCCCTGCGCATCGTAGATAGTGACGTCGCGCACCAGCTCATCGCCGGTCGCTGCCGTCGACGGGAGGTTGCCGGTGACGGTGGCTTCCGTCGTCGCCTTCGCGGGCGACACGGCGTCGAGCGGGAGCACGATGTTGCCCGTCGCCTGGCCGGTGTTGACGACGCCGTCCTGTGCCGACCAGCCCTGCACGACCGAGCCGTCGGCGGTGACCATCTTGCCCGTGGGATCGAACGAGAAGCCGCCCGCCCGGGTGTACAGGGTCTCTCCACCAGACCGGACCGCGAAGAATCCATCGCCCGAGATCATCAGGTCGCCTCCTCGCCCGGTCGCCTGAGCCGACCCCTGCGCGAAGTTGGTGCGCACGCCGGCGACCTGCACGCCGAGACCGACCTGGGCGGGGTTGCGACCGCCGACCTCGTCGTCGGGGATGCCGGGGTTGCCGATGAGCTGAGACAGCGAGTCCTGGAACAGCACTGACGAGCCCTTGAACCCGGCCGTGTTGACGTTCGCGATGTTGTTGCCGGTGACGTCGAGCATGGTCTGGTGCGAGCGGAGGCCGGAGATTCCGGAGTAGAGCGAGCGGAGCATGGGGTTCTCTCTTCCTGGGTGAGACGGAGA
>JAESFY010000377.1_pt1 | contig 10282 bp, 11 predicted proteins | sample 9266201 | NCBI WGS metagenome assembly JAESFY01 (sample SAMN14515071, study PRJNA621656) | algae metagenome | isolation source: Nodosilinea sp. WJT8-NPBG4 and co-occurring heterotrophs from soil, lower... | place: USA: Pinto Basin, Colorado Desert, California | collected 2006-05-27 | reverse complement strand
CCTGCTCCGCTGCGCCTCTGTCCGCCATGAACGACGTGAGCGAGGTGAGCATGGTGCCGAAGAACATCCCGACGCCGAGTATTCCGACGACGACGATTACCAGACGCGGGCTGAAGAGCTCCGACACGGCCGACGGAGCTCGTCCGTCTTCGTCGCGGTGCAGGGACACGGCGCGCGCACTCGGATGCAGGGCGAATGCGCCGACGAACACCACCGTGAGCACGGCCGCGCCGATGAGCGGCGCCCAGGGCGCGATCGCCGACGCGAGGATGCCGACGATGAAGGGGCCGAACACGAACACCGTCTCGTCGGCGGCGGACTCGTACGCCATGGTTCCCGAGACGGTGCGGGTGCGGACGGCCTCCGGCATCCGGTCCGCGATCATCGTGACGAGTCGGGACCGTGACAGGGGGGCGACCTGTGGCGCCGTCGCGCCGATGCCGAACGCGGAGATCAGCACGAGACCGTCCGCTCCGCCGCCGTAGACGACGACGGTGAAGAGCACGAGCATCGCCCCGTTGGCGACCGCCAGGATCAGCAGCACCATGCGCTGGCCGAAGCGGTCGGCAGCGGCGCCCAGCAGAGGGCCGAAGCAGGCCGTGCCCAGGCCGACCGCGGCGGACGTGAGTCCGCCGAGCGAGAGCGAGCCGCGCGCCGAGACGACGACCGTGAGGACGCCCACGACCATCATCGCGAACGGCAGCCGTGCGATGAAGGCGATGAGGAAATAGGGCAGGCCCGCGATGCGGAGCAGTCCAGGCTCCTCAGACGGCGGGGCCGGGGCGGGGTGCTCCGGAGTGGGAGTTGCGTGTGTCATTGGCTCTCGCGCGTCCACGGACGCGGGGTCGGGTGCCGCCGCTGTCCGCCGGGAAGCCGGCGGCCGGTAGATACACGGATTGCGGCCGCGGACCAGCCGCGACCCCTCCATGGTACCGCGCCCGGTGCGATCGTGCCTGTGTGGCCGGCAGTACTCTGGTGGCACCCGGAACCGACGAGGAGGATCATTTGTCCGCCCCAGAGACACTCACCGCGCTTCCCCAGCGCTCTCAGCGCGCGGGTTCCGCCAAGACCTCGCCGGTGCGCGATCTGCTCGCACTCACCCGGCGCCCCGAGGTGATCTCGTTCGCCGGTGGGCTGCCCGCGCCGGAGCTGTTCGACCTCGACGGGATCAGGGACAGCTTCGACCAGGTGCTCCGATCCCCCGCCACACTCCAGTACTCGACCTCCGAGGGCGATGCCGCACTGCGTGAGGAGGTCGCCAGACAGTATTCCGCGGACGGCCTCCCCACTGACGCGTCAGACCTGATCATCACGACCGGGTCGCAGCAGGGTCTCGGCCTGCTCTCGACCGCTCTGCTCGATCCGGGCGACGTGATCCTCGTCGAGGAGCCGTGCTACCTCGCGGCCCTGCAGACATTCGCACTGGCGGGGGCGCGCGTCATCGGCGTTCCCTACATCGGAGACGACCTCGACGTCGACGAGCTCGAACGACTCGCGGTGGCGCACCGCCCGAAGTTCCTCTACACGGTGCCCACCTTCCAGAACCCCACCGGCCGCACCCACGATGTCATCGCCCGCCGGCGGATCGCGGAGGCTGCGCACCGCCATGGATTCCGGATCATCGAGGACGAGCCCTACCGGCAGCTCCGGTACAGCGGAGAGCCGCTCCCCTCGATCGCTGCGTTCGCGCCCGACCGCGTTCTCAGCCTCGGCAGCTTCTCCAAGGTGATCGCCCCCGGACTTCGGATCGGCTGGGTGCGCACGACGCCCGACATCCGTCCGACGGTCACGATCGCCAAGCAGGCCGCCGATCTGCACACGTCGACAGTGGATCAGGCTGCGGCCGCGCACTATCTCACGTCCGGGCGCGCCGGCGCGTCGCTCGACCGCATCCGATCCGCCTACGCCGAGCGGCGCGACGCCATGCTCTCGGCCCTTCCGACGGCGCTGCCGGAGGGCAGCACCTGGAACGGTCCGGACGGCGGCATGTTCGTCTGGGCGCGGCTGCCCGAGGGCATGGATGCCACGCGATCCCTGCCGGCAGTGCTGGAGCATGACGTCGCCTACGTGCCCGGAGCTCCGTTCTTCGCGGGTGATCCCGACGAGCGGGCGCTGCGACTGTCCTTCACGACGTACGCTCCTGACAGAATCCGCACCGGCTTGTCAAGGCTGGGCGCCGCATGGCCCTCGGCGGGTAGCGTGAGGGCATGAACTACCTCTCGGGTACCGGACTCATCGGCGCGATCATGACCGGAGTCACTCTGCTCCGCGGCTCTCGGGACACCAAGATCACGTGGCGATCCGCCCTGGCCTGGGTGAGCTGGGCCATCAGCCTCTCCCTCGCGATCGGCGCCGTCATCGACACGCGACGCGCCAAGCAGGGGCGCCCCGTCTCACCTGACTCGCCCGTCTACGCGAAGCAGCAGAGACAACACGAGAAGGAAGCCAAGAAGGAGTCGAAGGGCATCAAGCCCCTGAAGCGCTGACTCCTCAGCGAGTGAGGATCAGCGCCTCACCCTGGCCACCGCCGCCGCACAGTCCGACGGCAGCGATACCCGAACCGCGGCGCGCGAGCTCGTGAGCGACGTGCACGACGAGCCGGGTTCCCGAGGCTCCGATCGGATGGCCGATCGCGATGCCACCTCCGTGGATGTTGACGATGTCGCTGCTCAGTCCGAGCTCGACCTGTGACCGTGCGACCACCGCTCCGAACGCCTCATTGATCTCGACGACGTCGAGATCCGAGGGTGTGATCCCGTGCTTCCGGCACGCCCGCTCGATGGCACGTGCGGGCTGGGCCTGCAGCGAGTTGTCCGGGCCGGCCGTCTGACCGCTCGCTCCGACCGTGACGAGCACCGGCCATCCCCTGGCATCCGCCGTGGCGCGGGTGGTCACGACGACCGCCGAGGCCCCGTCGGAGATCTGGGAGGAGTTCCCCGCCGTGATCGAGCCGCCTTCGGCGAACGCGGCCCGAAGACCTGCGAGCGACTCCACCGTGGTGTCCGGTCGGATTCCCTCGTCGGCGGTGACGAGCACCGGCTCTCCCCGGCGCTGCGGAACCGCGACCGCCACGAGCTCGTCGTCGAACACGCCCGCAGCCTGAGCCGCCGCAGCACGCTGGTGCGAGAGGGCTGCCACCTCGTCCTGAGCGGCCCGGGTCAGCTCGTAGCGGGCGTTGTGCCGCTCCGTGGACGCCCCCATGCTCTCTCTGTCATAGGCATCCGTGAGCCCGTCGTGAGCCATATGATCGAGCACCTCGACGCTGCCGTACGTCCACCCGTCGCGCGAGCCCATCAGCAGGTGCGGAGCTCTCGTCATGGATTCCATACCGGCCGCGACAACGACCGCCGCGTCGCCCGTGCGGATCATCCGAGATGCGTCGATGATCGCGGTGAGGCCGGACAGGCAGACCTTGTTCACCGAGTGAGCCGGCACATCCCAGCCGATACCGGCACCGATCGCCGCTTGTCGTGCGGCGTTCTGACCGGATCCTGCCGCCAGGACCTGGCCCACGATCACGGCGTCCACCTCTGAGGGGTCGATGGATCCCTGCTCGAGCGCCCCTCGGATCGCGAACGCACCGAGTTGCGGGGCGCTGAAGCTCGCCAGCTGGCCCTTGAGCCGACCCTGCGGGGTGCGCGCGGCGGCGACGATGACGACATCCTGATCGTTCGGGTGCTCCTGGGCGATCATCTCAGCCCCTCCGTTCTCTGTGTTCATCGGTCGAGCATCTCTGCGGGGATGGTGAGTGGGGGCTCGGTCGACCTCACTACCTGTTCGACCGTCACACCCGGTGCGAGTTCCACGAGTGCGAGGCCGTCGGGTGTGACGTCGATCACCGCCAGGTCGGTGATGATGCGGTCGACCACCGCCCGGCCGGTGAGGGGAAGCGAGCAGTCGTGCACGATCTTCGCCGAGCCGTCCTTGGCGGTGTGCTCCATCAGGACGATGACGCGCGCGGCGCCGTGCACGAGATCCATCGCCCCTCCAGGACCCTTCACCATCTTTCCGGGGATCATCCAGTTCGCGAGGTCTCCGGTCGCGGACACCTGCATGGCGCCGAGGATCGCAGCGTCGATCTTGCCGCCTCGGATCATGCCGAAACTCATCGCGGAGTCGAAGTACGCCGCACCGGCGAGAACCGTCACCGTCTCCTTGCCGGCATTGATCAGATCAGGGTCCACGGCATCCTCGTGCGGATACGGCCCGACCCCGAGGATGCCGTTCTCGGACTGCAGCACGACGGTCACGTCTTCCGGCACGTGGTTCGGCACGAGCGTCGGCAGCCCGATGCCGAGATTCACGTACGAGCCGTCCTGCAGCTCTGCGGCTGCGCGTGCTGCCATCTCCTCGCGTGTGAGCGCCATGTCAGACTCCCTCGGCGGCGACGGTACGGCGCTCGATGCGCTTCGGGGTGCCGGTGCCGACCTCTATGACCCGGTGCACGAAGACACCCGGCAGATGAACGCGGTCCGGATCCAGCTCGCCCGGTTCGACGAGCTGCTCCACCTGGGCGATGCACACGCGTCCGGCCATCGCGGCGAGCGGATTGAAGTTGCGTGCGGCCTTGTTGAAGATCAGGTTGCCGTGCCGGTCCCCCGCCAGCGCGTGGACCAGCGCGAAATCGGTGGTGATCGCCTCCTCCAGCACGTGGTCACGTGGTCCCGCAGGGGTGTCGAAGGTTCGCACGTCCTTCGGTGGGGACCCCACCGCGACGCTGCCGTCGGGGTTGTAGCGCCGCGGAAGCCCGCCCTCGGCGACCTGCGTCCCGACACCCGTCTGCGTGAAGAACGCGGCGATACCCGACCCTCCCGCACGGAGCTTCTCGGCCAACGTTCCCTGCGGCGTCAGCTCGAGCTCGAGCTCACCGGAGAGGAACTGCCGCTCGAACTCCTTGTTCTCCCCGACGTAGGACGATGTCATCTTTCGGATGCGTCCGGCTGCGAGCAGGATGCCGAGACCCCAATCGTCGACCCCGCAGTTGTTGCTCACGATCGACAGTCCGCCTGTGCCCTGGGCGAGCAGCGCCTCGATCAGCGCGATCGGATTGCCGGACAGTCCGAACCCTCCGACCGCGAGGGATGCACCGTCCTCGATGTCCGCGACCGCCTCTGCGGCGTTCGCCCACTGCTTGTCGATCACGCATGCTCCTTCGAAAGACGTATCTGTCCAGCATCCGCGCCCCCGGCCTCCTGGGGAAGGAACCTCTTGCCATGTGGACGAAAGAGGGCCTAGCGTCCACATTATGGAATCGCACACGATCATTCCAGGAACGCAGGCGATCGCCCGCGCCGCGAAACTCCTGCGGCTGGTCACCTCCAGCGGTCACGACGGCGCATCGCTCCAAGACCTCGCGCGCTCGGCCGAGCTGTCCCGCTCGACCACCCATCGACTGCTCTCCGCGCTGCGTGTGGAAGGTCTGGTCGACCGCGATGAGACCCGCGCCCGTTGGATGCCCGGGCCGGAGCTCTTCCTCATGGGCTCGGTCGCCGCCGCGCGGTATGACGTGACCTCGCTCGCGCGGGACATCGTTCGCTCGCTCGCGGTCAAGACGGAGGAGAGCGCGTTCCTCTCGGTGCGCCGGGCCGACGAGACGGTGTGTCTGCTCCGCGAGGAGGGCTCCTTTCCGATCCGGTCGTTCGTGCTGAGCGAGGGCGTGCGATTCCCGCTCGGCGTGGCCAGCGCAGGACTCGCCATCCTCGCATTCCTCCCTGACCACGATGTGGACGCCTATCTCGAACGGCATCCCGAGCTGGAGACCACCTGGGGTCGAGCGCACGGCACTCGCCCCTTGCGGACGCGCCTGGCGGAGACGAAGGAGCGCGGCTACGCGGTGAACCCCGGCCTCATCGTCGAGGGCAGCTGGGGCCTCGGCGCAGCTGTCTTCGACCGCTCAGGGCGGCCGGAATGGGCCCTGAGCCTGACCGGCGTCGGGTTTCGCTTCGGTCCCGATCGAATCGGCGATCTCGGCAGGACGCTCCTCGCCCACGCGCATCAGCTCTCAGCAAGGATCGCCGGCGCACGACGCTGACCCGAACCGATACATAACAACAGGTATATACTTGGTGGTATGAATCGCCAGGATGTGATCCCCTCACTCGTGCTCTCCGGGTACGCGCTCGGTCGTATCGCGGCGCAGGACGCCGGCAACGACGCACCTGCCGCCCAGTGGCGCGTGCTGAGTCTGCTCGAGCAGTCGGGGCCGAGACGGGTCGGAGAGCTCGCGGCCGCGGCACGCACGACTCAACCCGGGATGACGCGACTCATCGGGAATCTGGAACGCGAAGGACTCGTGGTCCGCTCCCCCGATACCGACGACTCCCGAGCGATCGCCGTAGCCATCACGGATCACGGCTCCGGAGCTCTGCAGGCGTGGCGCGAAGAATTCCGCGACACCCTCGCTCCCCGCTTCGCCGATGTCGACGCCGACGAGTGGCACATCCTGACCCGCGCCGCCGAGATCCTCGCAGCGCACACCACCCCCGACTCGACAGGAGCACCAGCGTGAACACCCCCGCCACCTCAGTGTGGAAGCAACCAGCCCAGGTCTGGGCCGTCGCCTTCGCGTGCGTCGTCGCCTTCATGGGAATCGGTCTGGTGGATCCGATCCTTCCGGCGATCGCCGAGTCCCTGCAGGCAACCCCCTTCGAGACGGAGCTCCTGTTCACGAGCTACCTCGCGGTCACCGGACTCGCGATGCTCGTCACCAGCTGGATCTCGAGCCGGATCGGCGCCAAGAAGACGCTCCTCATCGGACTGGCGCTCATCGTGGTGTTCGCCCTCTTCTGCGCGCTCAGCGGCAGCGTCGACGCGGTCATCGGCTTCCGCGCAGGGTGGGGCCTGGGCAACGCGCTGTTCATCTCCACCGCCCTCGCCACCATCGTGGGAGCGGCGTCCGGCGGCAGTTCGGCTGCGATCATCCTCTACGAGGCCGCCCTCGGCCTCGGCATCGCCATCGGCCCGCTCCTGGGCGGCCTCCTCGGTGAGCAGAGCTGGCGCGCACCGTTCTTCGGCGTCGTGGTGCTGATGGCGATCGCCTTCCTGGCGGTCCTGGTGCTCCTTCGCGGCCCCGCTGAGAAGCGCACGCCAGTGCCCTTCTCTGCGCCGTTCAAGGCCCTCGGCAACCCCGCCCTCGCGGTGCTCGCGACAGCGGCGTTCTTCTACAACATCGGGTTCTTCATCCTGCTCGCCTTCTCACCGTTCCCGCTCGGCTTCGGTGCGATGGGCATCGGCTTCACCTTCTTCGGCTGGGGCCTCGCCCTCGCGGTCACGAGTGTCTGGGTCGCTCCCCTGCTCATGCGCCGCATGTCCCGCACGTGCGTGATCCTCGCGGTCCTTCCGCTTCTCGCGGTGGATCTGATCATCGCGGGCCTCCTGGTGACATCCGCGACCGCGCTCGTCGTGTGCATCGTCATCGGCGGACTGCTGCTCGGCGTGATGAACACCGTGCTCACCGAAGCGGTGATGGAAGCCACCGACCTGCCCCGCTCGGTCGCTTCGTCGGCGTACTCGTCTGTGCGGTTCCTCGGCGGAGCCATCGCGCCGCCGCTCGCCGCGGCGCTCTGGCACGCGTTCAACGCGACGGTCCCCTATGTGGTCGCGGCCATCGCAGTGCTCATCGCCGCCGCGACCATCTTCCTCGGCCGGAGGATCCTCGCGCACATCGACGATGAGCCGGACGACCCCGCGATCGAAGACGCGCAGGCCATCCTGCTCGGCGACGCGGCGTGACACGAGGGCCTGCTGCGTTCGATACCGTGGGGCGATGAGCGACCTTCCAGAGCGCAGCAGGCTCGTGCAGCAGCATCTCGCAGACGCAGGAATCGAGACCCCGATCCGGGTTCTCCCCGACTCCGCACGCACCGCGCCGGAAGCTGCGGCGGCGATCGGCTGCGAGGTCGCAGCCATCGCGAACAGCCTGGTGTTCGTGGCGGACGGCGTTCCGGTCCTGGTGATGACGAGCGGTGGCCATCGCGCGGATCCCGAGGTGCTCGCGCGCAGCATCGGTGCGACATCCATCGCAATGGCTCCGGCATCCGTCGTCCGCGAGGCCACCGGCCAGGCGATCGGCGGCGTCGCACCCGTCGGCCACCCGGCGCGGCTGCGGACCTACATCGACGAGGATCTCCGTGAACATGAAGAGATCTGGGCCGCAGCCGGGCACCCGCACACGGTGATGCCGCTGACCTTCGAGTCCCTCCAGCACCTCACCGACGGAGAAGTCATAGCGGTCGACTGAGAGACGACTATTTCACGGTCACCGTGATCTCCGCCGTCTGCTGATCATCGGCGTCTTCGGGAACCGTCCCTCGGAACTGGTACTCGAACTGGATCACCGTTGTGCCGTCGCCTACAGGTGCGAAACGATACGAGACCTCGCTCGGAGCGCCGGTCTCACCATCCTGGCCGAGGTAACGGGATCGTTCATCCCCGGGACCGAGCACGGCCGGGTCGGGCTCTCGAGTGATCACCCACGCATCGCCGACTGTCGGGTTGATCTCACCGAAGTCGACCACGAGGGCTTCTCCGGGCGCGAGTGTGACGGACGAGGTCGTGTACTCGATCGTCCTCTCGGCGGCCGAACAGCTCGTCAGTCCCAGACCGAGAGATGTCGCGACCGCCACGACGACGCAGACCTTCACCAGTCTCCACATGGCCATCCCCCTAGCGTTTGCATCACGCTAGCGCACCGGAAGCCTGATCCTCGGCATCTCCGTGGGTGCAGAAAAGCCCCGATGACTGGCGAGAGTCATCAGGGCTGATCCGTGCACCCCCTCGGACTTGAACCGAGAACCCACTGATTAAGAGTCAGTTGCTCTGCCGATTGAGCTAGAGGTGCGTGGCCCGGGAAATCCCCGGCCGAGGAATTACATTACCAGCGGATCGCCACGGCGCGAAATCGGGGTGGCCCGATCGCGTCCGCCGCGCGTGTCGCCTCGTGTCGAGCCCTCTCCGTCAGCCGTGTCCGGGCGGTTATCCTGGAATCGTGACCGCCTCCCCCCGCGTCGACGACTTCTCTCGCGACCTCGCCCTCGCCCTCCGACTCGCCGATGCCGCCGACGCGCAGTCGCTCCCGCGGTTCGACAGCCCGGACCTGGAGATCTCGACCAAGGCCGACAACTCGCACGTCACCGATGCCGACCTCGCGACCGAGCGGGCGATCCGGTCGCTCCTGGCGATCGAGCGGCCCGATGACGGCATCTTCGGCGAGGAGTTCGGCGCTGAGGGCAGCACCCACCGGCAGTGGATCATCGACCCGATCGACGGCACCGCGAACTTCCTCCGCGGGGTGCCGCTCTGGGGCACCATGATCGCCCTCGCGATCGATGGAATCCCGCAGGTCGGCGTCGTCAGCATGCCCGCCATCGGACGCCGCTGGTGGGCAGCCGCAGGCTCGGGTGCGTGGACCACGACGGATGCCGAGCCGCGCCGCATCCGAGCGTCCTCCGTGTCGTCTCTCGACGACGCCAGCGTGAGCTTCCAGAGCATCACCCAGTGGGCTGAGTCCGGACACATCGACCACCTGTTGAAACTCGCCGACCGCGTATGGCGCGACCGAGCATACGGCGACATCTACGCCTACATGCTCCTCGCCGAAGGGCGGATCGACATGGTCGCGGAGTTCGGCGTCAAGGAGTACGACGTCGCGGCCGCTGTGCCGATCGTGCGCGAGGCGGGCGGCCGCATGACCGGGTTCGACGGTGCCGAGACGATCTCAGATCGGTCGACACTGGCCACCAACGGAGTGCTTCACGACACCTTCCTCGAACTTCTGCAGGGCTGAACCCCGATGAAGGCCCGCGCGATGAACCGCTTCACCTCCGCCGCACTCGGCGTGCTGCTGCTCACTGTCGCGCTCGCCTCGTGCGCAGGAACTCCCGAGGGATCCGGGTCGCCCACGCCGGACGCGCCGAAGCCCTCCCCCACAGCCACGGCCCAGCCTGCGAGCACTCCGACCCCCACACCCGCAGCGGAACCCGCTTGCGACACGATCGTGTCGGCCGGCACTGTGAAGGTGCTCACCGATCAGGGGTGGTCGTTCGAAGAGAAGGAGTTCGTCGTGGGCGGCGTGACGCTCACCGGCGGACTCCTCTGCTTCTGGGCCGACTACAGCGTCGCCTCCGACCATGGCCAGCTCTACGGATGGTCGACGATCAGCGCGGAGGACGCTTCGACGGCCCAATCCTCTCTGCTGGCAGAGGGCTGGACCCGAGAAGACGGCCCCGACGGCATCTACATCACCGAGAATCCGCAGTTCGCCATGGGCACTGACGAAGACGGA
>JAESFY010000376.1_pt1 | contig 10293 bp, 9 predicted proteins | sample 9266201 | NCBI WGS metagenome assembly JAESFY01 (sample SAMN14515071, study PRJNA621656) | algae metagenome | isolation source: Nodosilinea sp. WJT8-NPBG4 and co-occurring heterotrophs from soil, lower... | place: USA: Pinto Basin, Colorado Desert, California | collected 2006-05-27 | reverse complement strand
CGCCCCACCCGCTTCAGTCCAGCGCCGTCATCACGTGCTTGATGCGCGTGTAGTCGTCGAAGCCGTACTGGGAGAGGTCCTTGCCGTAGCCGGAGTGCTTGAATCCGCCGTGCGGCATGTCCGACACGAACGGGATGTGCGTGTTGATCCACACGCATCCGAAGTCGAGGTCGCGCGAGAACCGCATCGCCCGGGCGTGATCCGTTGTCCACACCGACGAGGCCAGCGCGAACGGCACGTCGTTCGCCATCTCGAGCGCCTCCGCCTCAGTCTCGAAACTCTGCACGGTCAGCACGGGACCGAAGATCTCGCCCTGCACGGCCTCGTCGTCCTGGCGCAGGCCCGACACGATCGTCGCCTCGAAGAAGTAGCCCCGGTCGCCCTGACGCTTTCCGCCCGTCTCGATGGTCGCATGCGCCGGAAGCCGCTCCACGAACCCCGACACCTGCTCGAGCTGCGCGGCGCTGCTCAACGGCCCGTACAGCACGCCCTCCTCCTGCGGCCCGCCAGTGCGCGCCGATGTCCGCGTGTGCTCGACGAGCGCGGCGACCACCTCGTCATGGATCGACGAGTGCACGAGCACCCGGGTGGCGGCCGTGCAGTCCTGACCCGCGTTGAAGAACGCGGCGTTCACGATCCCCGCGGCGGCCTTCTCGATCGCGGCATCCGGGACCACGATCGCCGGCGCCTTACCGCCGAGCTCGAGATGCACGCGCTTGACGTCGTTCGCTGCCGACCTCGCGACGGCCATGCCTGCACGCACGGAGCCGGTGATCGCGACCATCTGCGGGGTCGCGTGCTCCACCAGCTGAACGCCCGTGTCGCGCGCGCCCAAGACCACATTGAACACACCGGGAGGCGTGTGCAGCGCGACGATCTCGGCCAGCAGCAGTGTGGTGAGCGGCGTCGACTCCGCAGGCTTCAACACCACGGTGTTGCCCGCGGCGAGCGCCGGAGTGATCTTCCACACCGCCATGTTCAGCGGGTAGTTCCACGGCGTCACCTGGCCGATCACTCCGACCGGTTCGCGGCGCACGAACGAGGTGTGCCCGGCGAGATACTCCCCCGCGGCCCTGCCCTCGAGGCTGCGGGCGGCACCGGCGAAGAACCGCAGCTGATCGACCGACTGCATGATCTCGTCGGTCACCAGGCTCGCGCGCGGCTTGCCCGTGTCCTGCGACTCCAGGTCGGCGAACTCCTCGGCGCGCGCCTCCATCTCATCGGCGATGCGGAAGAGCGCCAGCTGACGATCGGCCGGAGTCGTGTCGCGCCAGATCGGGAATGCAGCGGATGCCGCGGCGTAGGCCGCGTCGACATCCGAGGCGTCCGAGAGCGGGATCTCCCCATAGGTCTCCTCGGTGACCGGGTCGAGCAGCGGCATCCGTCCGTCGCCCGCTGCGGGGACGAAGCGCCCGCCGATGAAGTTCTGCAGCGGCGCGGCGCTCTCCGGGAGATCAATGCTCATGGCGTCAGCGTAGCGGTTTCGCCACGAATTCGGAAGGTTTCATCCTGCCAAAACGACTGAATCAGTTGCTATCCATGATTGAGCCTGACAATATCGACCCATGAGCACGAAGCCGAAGCAGCCCGCACTGGACGACATCTCGAAGCGGATCGTCGAGCTCCTCCAGGAAGACGGCCGCCGTCCCTACGCCGAGATCGGCCGCGAGGTCGGACTCAGCGAGGCCGCCGCCCGCCAGCGCGTGCAGCGCATGACCGAGGCCGGCATCATCCAGATCGTGGCTGTCACCGATCCGATGCAGCTCGGCTTCCGGCGGATGTCGATGATCGGCATCCGCGTGTCCGGCGACCCGCGTGAGATCGCTGAAGAGCTGACGAAGATCCGGGAACTGGCCTACGTCGTCGTCACCCTCGGCACCTTCGACATCCTCGTCGAGGCCGTCTGCGAGGACGACGAGCATCTCATCGACCTCATCGCGACCCGCATCCGCACCATCCCGGGCATCGCGCACACCGAGAGCCTGCTCTACGCGGGCCTCTACAAAGACCTCTACAACTGGGGCACGCGCTGACGCGCGCCGCCCACAGATCACGCACGCCACATCACGGACACCACGGAGAACACCATGGGAACCACCGTCTTCGAACGCCGCCTGCCCGCTCCCGTCGCGATCGACACGTCGCTGCGCGACACCGCGTTCGGCGTCTTCTGGCTCGACGACGTGGAGCGCCCCGCGCACCCGACGCTCACCGGCCACGTCACCGCCGATCTCGTGATCGTCGGCGGCGGCTACACGGGACTCTGGACCGCCGTGCGCGCCAAGGAGCGCGACCCCGAGCGCCGGGTCGTGCTGCTGGAGGCCTCCCGCATCTCCTGGGCGGCATCCGGTCGCAACGGCGGATTCTGCGAGGCGAGCCTCACGCACGGCCACGAGAACGGGCTGACGCGCTGGCCCGAGGAGATCGACCGCCTCGAGGAGCTCGGCCTCGAGAACCTCGACGGCATCGAGCAGACCATCGCCCGGTATGACATGAAGGCCGACTTCGAGCGCACCGGCCAGCTCGCGGTCGCCGTCGAGCCGCATCAGGTCGAGTGGTACCGCGACGAGCCCGGCTTCCTCGATCAGGATGCCGTGCGCGCCGAGGTGCACTCCGACACCTTCCTCGCCGGCTCCTGGGAGCGCGAGGGGTGCGCGATGGTGCATCCGGCCAAGCTCGGTCTGGAACTCGCGCGCGTCGCGGCAGGCCTGGGCGTCGAGATCTACGAGCACAGCCTGGTCAAGCGCATCGACGGCGACGGATCTGGGCCCATCACGCTGGTGACGGCGAACGGCCAGGTGACGGCGGATGCCGTGGCGCTCGGCACGAACGTCTTCCCCTCGCTCCTCAAGCGCAACCGCCTCATGACCGTCCCGGTCTACGACTACGTGCTGATGACCGAGCCCCTCACGACGGAGCAGCTCGCGTCGATCGGCTGGTCGAACCGGCAGGGGCTCGCCGACAGCGCGAACCAGTTCCACTACTACCGACTCTCCGCAGACAACCGCATCCTGTTCGGCGGCTACGACGCGATCTACCACTACGGCGGCAAGGTGCGGCCCGAGTACGAGGACCGGATGGAGAGCCACCGCCGGCTCGCCTCCCACTTCTTCACCACGTTCCCGCAGCTGGAGGGTCTGACCTTCACGCACCGCTGGGCGGGGGCGATCGACTCCTCGAGTCGCTTCTGCGCGTTCTTCGGCACGGCCCGTCGCGGCCGAGTGGCCTACGCGACCGGGTTCACCGGCCTCGGTGTGGGCGCCGCGCGCTTCGCCGCCGACGTCATGCTCGACAAGCTGTCCGGCGAGGAGACGGAGCGCACGCAGCTGCGCATGGTGCGCGAGAAGCCCATCCCGTTCCCGCCCGAGCCCGCGGCATCCGTCGGCGTCAACCTCGTGCGCGCGGCGATGAACCAGGCCGACCACAACGAGGGCAAGCGCAACCTCTTCCTCAAGACGCTCGACGCCGTCGGCATGGGCTTCGACTCGTGAGCGGACTCGCCGCCGGCGTCGCCGTGGATGCCGCGACGCTGGCTCTCACGCATGGACCGCTGCCCTCGGAGGAGGTGGTCGCCGGCACCCCGACGACCGCCACCCACCCGCTGACCGCGCTGAACGGCGTGGAGATCGGCATCTGGGAGATGTCGCCGGGCACCGCGACCGACACCGAGATCGACGAGGTCTTCATCGTGCTCTCCGGCCGCGCCACGATCTCGTTCGCGTCTTCCGGGCTGCCCGACCTGGAGGTCGGCCCCGGCTCGATCGTGCGCCTCGCCGAGGGGATGCGCACGACCTGGACCGTCACCGAGACACTGCGCAAGGTGTACGTGGCCTGAGGGTTCCGCGGCCTGCCCGGTACACCTGTCGGAACCTTTCACGGATGCCGGACGGAATCGCCGTGCCGGGCCGACATCTGTACGATCTCCCGACAGGTGTACCAGCGGTGAGCCGCCGCGTGGCTAGTTCGAGTGCCGCGCGACCTCGGCGTGCGGCATCCGCTCGCTCATGACCCGGACCGCCTCGGGGTTGTCGTCGACGAGCACGGCGTCACGCCCCAGTGCGGAGGCGACGGCTCCGGTCGTGCCGCTGCCGGCGAAGAGGTCGAGCACGCGGTCACCCGGGCGGCTGGATGCCGTCACGATGCGCCGCAGTATCCCCTCCGGCTTCTGCGTCGGATAGCCGGTCTTCTCGCGGCCGGTCGTGGGCACGATCGTGTGCCACCAGACGTCGGTCGGGAGCTTGCCGCGTGCGGCCTTCTCTGCCGTGACGAGGCCCGGCGCCATGTACGGCTCGCGGTCGACTTCGTCGGAGTTGAAGACGTACTCCCTCGGATTCTTCACGTACACCAGGATCGTGTCGTGCTTGGTCGGCCAGCGCCGGCGGGACTTCGCGCCGTAGTCGTACGCCCAGATCAGCTCGTTCAGGAAGCACTCGCGCCCGAAGACGGCGTCGAGCATGACCTTCGCGTAGTGCGCCTCGCGGTAGTCGAGGTGCAGGTACAGGGTGCCGTCGTCGGCGAGCAGCCGCCACGCCTCCTCGAGCCGCGGCATGAGGAACGCGCCGTAGTCGTCGAAGCTGTCGTCGTAGGTGCGCAGCATCCCGCGCACACGCTCGTAGGCATGGCCGTGGAAGCCGTGCCGCACCTCGGGCGGCGCGATTTCGCGTGAAGAACTCCTCTGATCCGCCAGCCCGGCGTCTTCAGCAGACGCCGCACCGCGAGATTCCGGGGCACCCCCGACGGCCGGATCAGATTCCGGAGGAGTTGTTCCCGCCCGCCGCGCGGTCACGACCTGCCGCTCCTGCGCCCGCCCGGTGTTGAACGGCGGATCGAGGTAGACGAGCGTGAAGGATGCCGCCGGCAGACTCGCCGCCACGACGAGGTTGTCGCCCTCGATGATCGAGACGGATCCGCCCGGATGGGCCTCTGAGCCGGTCGCAGGGTCCGTCACGGAACCCGGTGCAGCCACGCCTCGGTGGCGAACTTCGACTCCACGAGGGCTTCGGCAGCGGCGTACTCGTCGGCGGTGACGGTGCCGGTCTCGGCATCCGTCAGCGAACGGAACGTCGCGATGAAGCGCTCGATGATCTCCTCGCGCGTGAGACCGGTCTGACTGCGCAGCGGATCGACGCGCTTGGCCGCCGACGTCGTGCCCTTGTCGCTCAGCTTCTCGCGGCCGATGCGCAGCACCTCGGTCATGACCTGACCGTCGAGGTCGTACGAGAGCGACGCGTGGTGCAGCACTCCGCCGTTCGCGAGGCGCTTCTGAGCCGCGCCGCCGATCTTGCCCGACGGGCTGGCGATGTCGTTGAGCGGCCGGTAGACCGCGTCGATCCCGACCGAGCGCAGCGCCTGCAGCACCCAGTCGTCGAGGAACGCGTACGAGTCGGCGAACGTCATGCCCGCGACGAGGGATGCCGGAACATACAGCGAATACGTGATGATCTGCCCCGCGGGGATGAGCATCGCGCCACCGCCGGAGATGCGCCGCACGACGTCGAAGCCGTGCCGGGCCGCACCTTCGGGGTCGACCTCGTTGCGATACGACTGGAACGAGCCGATCACGACGGCCGAGCCGTCCCACTCCCAGATGCGCAGGGTCGGGCGGCGGCGCCCCTCCCCGACGCGCGAGGTGAGCACCTCGTCGAGCGCGAGGTTCATCTGCGGCGAGACAGCCTTGTCGTGCACGATCTCCCAGTCGAAGTCGCGCCAGCCCGGAGCCGTCACGAGCGCGCGGCGCACGGCCGTGCCCACGGACTCCGGTGTGAAGCCGAGCAGCTGCGCCCCCTCGGGGAGAGCCGCGCGCACGGCGGTGGCGATGGCCGTGGAATCCGTCTCGACCGGCAGCCCGTTCACCGCGGCGTTGATGTCGTCGAGGGCCGTATCCGGCTCGAGGAAGAAGTCGCCGGCGAGGCGGAAGCGGGCGATCTTGTTGTCTTCGACGTCGAGGTCGACCACGACGAGCTTTCCGCCTGGGACCTTGTATTCTCCGTGCACGATCCCAGCTTAAGGCGCGGAGCGCCCGAGAGGGCGGGTCAGCCGCCGAGCACCACGACGCGCTCGCCGGCGCGGATCGGGGTGGAGTACCGGTTGCCGGGCGGCGGGAGCGGGCAGATGAACTGATCCGAGAACGCGCACGGCGGAAGATAGGCACGGTTGAAGTCGATGACCGCCGAGCCGTCGTCGGCAGGTTCCTCGAGCGGCAGGAACCGGAACCGATAGGTCTCCAACCCGTTGGTCCCGTCGGCGAAGACGGCGCGCAGTGTCCCCTGCGAGCCGCGGGTCACGGTCACCGTGTGCGACGCCCCGGCGAGTTCGAAGTGCAGGCGTCCGGCGACCGGTGTCTCGCGCTCTTCCCCGTCGACCGCGGTGATGACGACCCGCTCGTCCGGGGTCGCCTCGAATCGCGCGGGCAGGCGCCAGCGCTCGTCCGGGGCGTAGGCGTCGATCGCGGTGAACCACTCACGCTGCGGACGGGCGGGGTTCAGCACACGAAGGGCAAGGGTGCCGTGACGATCGAAGACGCGCAGTTCGCGCCGCCCGAGGCGCACAGTCTCCGCGCCACGCAGTGTGACGCTGGCGCCGGACTGCCCGAGCTCGCTGCCGCGGATGCCGCCGTCACCGGTCAGCGCCCAAAGACCGGGGATGCCGTCGACCGCGGCGGGCATCGTGATGAGCCAATTCGTCGACTCGAGCGAGGACGGGCCGTACTCCGAGCCCGCGAGGCGCTCACGCGCCGCGTGCCAATCGCGCCATTCGCTGACGAAGCTCATCTGACCGCCCTCTCGCGTTCCCGCGGATTACTGGTCCGAATGTAGAGCGGGGCCGGCGTCGCGCGCCCTGATGACGTCACGCGCCTTCACGGTGCGTAACGTCGCGACTCAAGGGATCGTCACCGCCGGATGCTTTCGAATCGCGCAACTGGTCGATACAGCGCCCCAAAACGCGCCATTTGCGCGATTCGAAAGGCGTCAGGCGCGATTCGAAAGGCGTCAGGCGCGATTCGAAAGCGGTCAGGCGCGATTCGAAAGCGGTCAGGCGCGCGCCGGAATGTGCCGGTCGAGCCAGGACAGCAGGTCGGCGCGCACCTCGTCCTGCTGGAGCTCGTTGAAGATCTCGTGACGCGCGTCGGCGTAGACCAGCGTCGTGACGTCGGTGAAGCCCGACCGCGAACGGTACTCGTCGGCCAGCTTGTGCACGCTGCGCGGCCCACCCACCGGGTCGTCGCGGCCGACGAGCAGCAGCATCGGGATGTCGCTGCCGCCCTTGGTCACCAGATCCCTGCCCGGCCGGCCGTAGAGCCGCGCGGCCTCGATCGGACCGAAGAGCTTCAGCAGCGGCACATCCGTCGTGAGCGGGTCGTCGCCGAACGCGGCCCAGATCTCGGGATCGCGGCTCAACCACTCGAAACCGGTGACGCCCTGCTCCTTCGCCCACCGCGCGTTGAGCGGCGCGGCGTTGAGCCAGCGCGGAGTCAGCAGTGCGGATCCGGAGAGGATCACGGCATCCCAGGCCTCGGGGTGATGGTTCACGAGCTTCTGCGCCAGGAACGACCCCCACGAGTGCCCGAGGAGCACGAGCGGCAGGTCGGGATTCTCGTCGCGGATGATGCCGGTGAGCTGCCAGATGGCGTCTTCCGCGGCGCGCAGCCCGCCCTTGCCGAGGCGTCCGAGTCGCGCGGGTCCGTCGTGCTGACGGATGCCGGTGCGGCCGTGGCCCCGGTGGTCGTCGGCGTAGACCGTGAAGCCCGCCCCGGTGAGGGCGGCGATCAGCCTCGGGTAGCGGCCGGCGTGCTCGCCGACGCCGTGCAGGAGCTGCACGACTCCCCGCGGTGGCGTGGCCGCCGGATGTACGTCGTAGACGATGGCGATGCCATGGGCGTCGGTGAACTCGCGGGTATCCGTCACGGGGAGAGCCTAGCGACCGAGAGCGGCGCAGATCGCGAGCGCGATGTCGCGGTCGGTCACCTCGTATCCGCCGACCCCATCGGATGCCGACCCCATCCGCACCCCGCCGGTCTCGCTCACGGCGCGCTTGGCGGAGAAGTGGATCGCATCGACGCCGACAGCCGCGAGCGTCGGTGCGCTAGCGGCATCCACGCCGCTGCCCGCCATGATCTCGATCTCTCCCTCGGCGGCGGCCACGAGCGCGCGCAGAGTGTCGATGCCGTCCGCGGCGACGGATGCTCCGCCCGAGGTGAGCACGCGACGAAGGCCCAGCTCGCGCGCCGTGCGCAGGGTCGCCACCGGATCGGCCGTCACGTCGATCGCGCGGTGCAAGGTGACGGATGCTCCGCCCGCAGCATCCCGCAGACGCGCCATGGCGTCGACGTCGAGGCGTCCCTGATCGTCGAGCGCGCCGATCACGACGCCCGCGGCACCGGCCGCGACGGCCAGGCGCACGTCGCGCTCGGAGACGGCGATCTCGTCGGCGGTGTAGTGGAAGCCGCCCGCGCGCGGCCGGATCAGCACGTGCACCTCGGGCCCGGCGTTCTCGGCAGCGTTCTCGTGGGCGCTCTCGGCGGCCGCCTCGATCGCGAGTTCCAACGTCGCGGGCGACGGCGTCAGACCGCCGAGGGCGAGGGCGCTCGCGAGCTCGACGCGCGCGGCGCCGACCTCCGCGGCGATGCGCACTCCGGCGGGGTCCTGCACGGCGATCTCGAGAGCGAGGGTTGGGGTCATCCGACCATTCTGCCGGAGGGCTGTCGCTCGGCCGTCAGCGCGCCGTCAGCGCGCCGAGAGCCTGCGTCAGCGCGCCGAGAGACTGCCGGCAGCGCGCCGGGATCGCGCCGTCAGCGCGCCGTCAGCGCGCAGGAAGCGTGCCGTCAGCGCGCCGGAAGCCTGCCGTCAGCGCGCCAAGAGCCTGCCGTCAGCGCGCCGGGAGCGTCCGGATCTCGAGCATCACCGCGAACCGCGCATCCGGGTCGTCGAGGTCCACGTCGCCGACCTCCGCGACGCGCCGCAGTCGGTACCGGAACGTGTTCGTGTGCACGAAGCACGCGGCCGCCGCCGCTGTGACGTCGCCGAACCGGTCGAGCCACGCGGTGAGCGTGTCGACGAGGTGTGCGTCGTTGCGCGCGTCGTACTCGATGAGGCGGGCGAGCACGCCCGAGGCGAGATCTCCCCGCGAGCTGCGGAGGTCGCGCAGGTCGAGCAGCAGCGACTCGGTCTCGACATCGCTGATGCGGGCGACGCTGCGCCGGCCGGCATCCGCCCTCTCCGATGCTCCCCCGGGCTGGCCGGACACGCGTTCGAGCACCACGCGGAGAGCGCGGTGGGCCTCGGCACGGGAGCGGGCGATCTCCGCGATCGTCGCGGCAGGACGCCCCACGCCGATGACGGCGGGGATGCGGTCGCCGACTCGGTGCAGGAAGTCCTCGGCGAGGCTGACGGAACGATCTTCGGCCGTCGCATCGGCGACCGGGAGGATGCCGTAGACCGTGTCGCCGACGAGCGCCACGGCCGCCCCCTGCTGCACGGCCGAGAGATGCAGCGCCAGCGCGTCGGTGAGGCGCTCGCGCTCGGCGATCGAGTCGTGCTCGGTGCCGTCTCCGCCGCGCGGCGCGAGGGCCGCAGCCGTGACCCAGACGCGGCGACCGGAGAGACCGAGGCGCCCCAGGGCGTCCTGGGCATCCGCACCCCCGTTCACCGCTCGGCTGACGAGCTCGGCGCGCAGGCGGCGTTGGGCGTCGGCGCCCGCACGGATGCGCAGCAGGTGGAGGGCGACGAGCTTCGTGGCATCGCGGAGCGTGGCGGCGCGTTCCTCCGTGAGGGGTCCGTCCATCGCGGCCCAGATCGAGCCCAGCACCTCGTCGCCGGCGCGCACCGCGATCGCGATCCGCTGCGTCGAGACGCCCTCACCCAGCGCCACCGGGTCGACGATCACCGGAGCGTCGTCGCGATACAGCGCGCGGAAGACGCCCATCTCGGTCAGCACGCGGGAGTAGCGATCGGGCACCTGCCGACCGATGATGGTCTCGACGCGCGAGGGGTCGGCGCGCTCCTGACCACCGGAGAAGGCCAGCACCCGCGAAGAGCGGTCCTCGATCGTCACCGGGGCGTCGAGCAGAGCAGCGATCGCGTTGGCGACCGCGAACAGATCGCCGGATGACACGCCTCCCAGCGACTCCGCCGGGGTCTGCCCCACGTCGTCTTCGGCGAGCAGAGAGCGCAGCAGGGCCGCGAGCTGGGTCCAGGTGGCGCCGCGGGCGAGGTTGAGGATCGCGACCCCGGCGCGGTCGGCCGCGTCGCGCACGGCATCCGGCAGCTCGGTGGACGCGCGCACCACCACGGCGAC
>JAESFY010000375.1_pt1 | contig 10298 bp, 12 predicted proteins | sample 9266201 | NCBI WGS metagenome assembly JAESFY01 (sample SAMN14515071, study PRJNA621656) | algae metagenome | isolation source: Nodosilinea sp. WJT8-NPBG4 and co-occurring heterotrophs from soil, lower... | place: USA: Pinto Basin, Colorado Desert, California | collected 2006-05-27 | reverse complement strand
GGTACACAAACCCCTTCATGTAGTCGAACTTCGCCCGCTGAACCTCGATCCTCTGGGGTGTCTCTCCGACCGTGCGCTGAAACCTCGGGCCCGTGCCCTCGAACCCGCGTTCCCTGAGGTACGGCCGGACCGTGACGCGTTCGAGGTCCTTGACGGTCTGCGAGAGCTTCATGCTCATCAACCATACGCAAGCGCACGGGAGCGACCCGCGCCGCCTCAACGCAGACGCGGTCGGCTAATCGCCAGAGGCGCCACCGCACCCGCTGACACTCATCCTGAGGAGCCGCCCCGCGCGCGATGCTGACCGACGCGCGACCTCGAGGAGACACCGATGTCTCTCATCATCGCGATGCGCGACGGTCGGATCGAACACGCGGGAACTGTCGCCGAAATCATCACCGCCGAGATACTGGGGATTCTCTACGACACGCCCGCCGCCGTCGAGCAGCTCAGGAACCGCCGAGTCGTGATGTGGGGCGAGCTAGATTGACCGGGACACCCGGCGCGATCGCGTCGATCGCGACTACCGCAGAGCTGGTTGCGTCGATCACGTTCCTGCTCAGCGAGGACGCGGTGAGCATCAACGGGGCGATGCTGCGCTCTGACGGTAGTTGGTCCGACCCTTCGCGCCCGACGTCGGCGTGGTCATCACGGTCATGAGGATTGTGCGTTGGTGCTCTGTCAAACGGTCGAGCACTGAGTCGCGGAAGGCTCGACCATGAACGTCGAACGCGCGGACGAGATGCGCCTTGCCTGCGTCTGTCAGAGATACCGTACGCGCGCGGCCTTGCCCGGTGTCCTCCCGACCGACCAGGCCGCGATCCTCGAGGCGCCGGAGCAGGTGTGAAGCCCTCGACGCCGACCACCCGAGCGCTGCTACCAAGTCCAGCTGCGGCATCGCGCTGTCCGGCTGATTCCAGAGGTGTGTGAGCACCTCGAACTCCGGAACGCTCAAGTCGGCCGCGTCGGTCACCGCACGATTGACGATTGTGTGGACGCTCTGACTCCAGTGCAAAAAAGCGCGCCAGAATGCCACATCGTCGCCCAGTAGAACTCCACTTTCCATGCGATACAGTCTAGATCATGACTTGACACGTCAACTCACATCTGCGCATAATTGCCATTCATGTCTATCCCGAAAGGTCATCGTGCCCGCATCCGTGCCTCAGCCTTCGTTCAAGCGGGTCGCATCGATCCTCTGGTTTCCGTTCTTCCTCGCAGTGGCGATGTCGCTTCTTTTCGTCGCACCCCTGGCGCATCCAGCTCCCCACAACATGCGTATCGGAGTTGTCGGCACAGGCGCTTCGGAACTTCAGTCAACCCTGGATAAGGCGCAGCCCGGCGGCTTCATCGTCGAGTCCCTGAGCTCCACCAACGCCGAGAGCGCAGTGCGCGAGAATCACGTGGCTGCCGCCATCACCACTGGCACGAAGCCCCAGGTACTTGTCGCGTCGAGTGCCGGAGCTACCCGAGTGTCATTCCTCGAAGGCTTCCTGCCCTCTGTTGTCGATGCCGAGTTTGACGATATTGCGCCGAGCGCCATCGGCGACAAGACCGGCACCGGGGTCTTCTTCTACACGCTGCCGATCGGCGTCGTCGCGATGGTCAGCGCTATCGTCCTCCTCCAGCTGGGCGCCTGGTCATATCGACGCAGACTTGCCGCCGTCACAGTCGTGGCCGCATTCACGTCAATAGTGACCTTCGCGGTCGCCGCAGCGCACCAGGTCATCCCCGTGACCGGTTCGTCCGCTCTGCTGATGCTCGGCACATTCGCCCTCGTGCAAGCAATCGGCTGGACCCTCACTGGCGCGGCGGAATTCGTCAAACAGTTTCCGGTCCCCATCGCATTGACATTCGTGCTCGTACTCGGTGTCCCAACCGCAGGCGCACCGGTCACACCGGACATGCTGCCCGCCGTGCTCGGTGCAGTCAACCAAGTGATGCCGCTCGGGCAGTTCGTCTCACTCGTACGCTCACTGGCATACGGAGTGGGCTCACCGCTGCATCCGACAATCGTGCTCCTCGCGTGGCTCGCCGTCGGCGCACTGCTCATCTACCTTGCGGAACGACGCCGCGGGGCTATCCACGTTGTCACACGGGCCGCACCGAAGGGCTCATCAACAGCAACCTCCATCCACGGCACAGTCACGACCCTGTCGGGCGCCCCAGTCCCCCACGCGACGTTGTGGCTCCTGAACGGCGGCAACGAGACGATGGTGCGTACCGAGACCACCTCGGCCGGCGATTACGTTGTCTCAGGTATCAGCGAGGGTGAGCATCACATCGTGATCACCGCCGAGGATGCCGAACCGGAGATCGTCACTCTGACCGTGCATGGGCACCCAGATCGCCGTCACGATTTTGCTTTGCAACTCTGGACCGACCCCGCAGCAAACCTCGCTGATGACACCGTCGGCGAACGGACTGCGCCGAGATAGTCGGCTCCTCCAGCCGTCCTGGACACTGAGAAGGCACTCAGCTAGACGGGCGGGCAGTCCTGGGGCGACTTGGGCCGCCCCGATGATTCACCATGTCGTTGGGGTCGCTTCCGGGCGCACTTGCTTCTCACGGAAGCGCTGCGCTCAACACCATCCAGCAGCTCGGAGGCGCAGCCGGTCTGGCCGTGCTCGTCGGGGTCTTCAGCGCGAGCACCGACGGCACCGATGCCACCTCGATCGCCGATGGTCTACGGGTCGCGTTCACTGTCGGAGCTGTCATCGCAGTCGTGGCCCTCATGGTCGCATTGTTCGTTCCACGCCGCACACGGTGAGTTCCGAATCGTTCCGGAGGTAAGGCGATCTCCGATCCGCCATTTTTCAGACAGGTGTGTATAAAAGGGTATAGTCGGAGGTATGCAGAGTGGCGCGCGGACGAAGCCTGTAGACCCTCGTCCGGCCCGGACGCGGGCCGCGATCTACGAGGCGGTGGCAGGGCTCACGAGTGAGCAGGGGCAGGACATCTCCGTCAACGCGATCATCCGCGCGTCCGGCGTGAGTCGCAGCGGCTTCTACGCCCACTTCACGGGCCTCGATGATCTCCTCGTCGCCATGTACACGGACGCCTACCGCGACATCGCTGCGACCTATTCCGGAGCGAGCGATGCTGATACGGCGCAGGCTGTCCGGCATGCGCAAGAACAAGTCGTCGCGTTCACCAGCGAGCGGTGGGCCTTCGCCCGCTCGTCGCTCGATTGGCCCGTGAGTTCTCGCGCCCACGAGCTCGTCATCCAGGCGCACGCAGACGGCATCCGCGCCGCCATCCACGCACGAGGCGACGCAGCGCCGGCTGGCATCGATATCGACGACATGTCCACGTTCATCGCCGGCGGAATCGTGGCGGTGCTGACCAGATGGCTCCGCGAGGGCGACGAATCGCTCCCCCAGAGCGTCGTCGTCGACCGTCTCCTGGCCGTCATACCCGGATGGCTCACCGGCTCGAGCTGAGCTCGATCGAAAACTTCTCCGCACCTATCAGCGGAGGTCGCGTGACACCCACGCTGACCCTGACCTCACACGATGAGAAAGGCAACACGAAGAAATGACTAGGACATATGTCGTCACCGGAGCTGGATCGGGCATCGGCCAGGCCACCACGGAACATCTCCGCAACCAGGGCCACACCGTCATCGGCGTCGACATCAAGAACGCGGATGTTCTCGCCGATCTCAGCACAGCTGACGGACGCACCGCGATGGTGCGCGAGGTCGAGGAGCAGTCCGGCGGGAAGCTCGACGGCATCATCGCCGTCGCTGGACTCAGTGCGGCGAGCCCTGTCACGGTCGCTGTGAACTACTTCGGCGCGAAGGCCACTCTTGAAGGGCTTCGCCCTCTCCTCGTCGACTCGGATGCTCCGCGAGCGGTGGTCGTTGCATCGTTCGCCGTCGTGCAGGACCCGGAAGAAAGCCTCTACAAGCTCCTGCTCGCTGACGACGAGCCGGGAGCCAAGGCCGAGACGGAGCGGCTCGGTGACTCGAAGAGCGCGATGGGAGGAAGCGCCGCCTACATCGCCTCGAAGAAGGCGATCGCCCAGTGGGTGCGCCTCCACGCCACAGACCCCGAATGGGCCGGTGCCGGAATCGCCTTGAACGTCGTCGCTCCCGGCATCACCTCGACCCCAATGACAGCAGAGGTGCTCCAGACAGCGGAGGGCCGCGCGGCGCTCGAGGCAGAATTGCCGTCGCCTCTGAATGGTCCGGCGGCACCGCCCGCCGCTCCCGCGGCTCTCCTTGCCTGGCTGACCAGCGCGGAGAACACCCACGTCACCGGTCAGATCATCTTCGTCGACGGTGGCGCGGAGAGCATGCGCCGCCCGGAATTCCTCTGATCACCTCACGCTGACGGGAAGCAGCGATTCGCTCTCCTCCCGCTTCCGTAGCGCACTGCATCACGCACTGAGAACAGCCACTCTCACGGGAGTGGCTGTTCCGTGTATTCCCCTGCAAACCCGCTCCGATGGCGGATTGCCACCCGAATCAATACAGTCAGAAACGAAGGCGCATCATGAGACGTTGGCAAGCGGCCGAATTCGGCCCTGTCGAGCAGGTCCTGCGACTGGAGGACGTGGCGATGCCTGTCCCCGGCCCGGGTGAGGCACTGGTGCGCGTGCTCGCCGCGAGCGTCGCCCTTCCCGACCTGATGATGGTCGAGGGCGAGTATCCAATGGTGCCTGTTCCGCCCGTCTCGCCGGGCCAGGAGGTCGTCGGCATCGTCGAGACGGCAGGCGACGGGTTCCCTTACCCGACCGGGTCGCGCATCATCGGCAACAGCCGGTTCGACATCGGTGTCGGCGGGCTGGCCGAATACACGCTCGTCCCGGGGCAGAGCGCGGTGCCCGCCGTGGAGGGCCTCAGCGACGAGCAGGCCGTGGGATTCGCCGGCTCGTTCCATGTCGCGCATATCGGTCTCCAGTACCGCGCGAGTCTGCAGCCGGGAGAGACGCTGCTCGTTCTCGGCGGCGCGGGCCGCACCGGGTCCGCCGCGATCCAGCTCGGAAAGGCCATGGGGGCGACCGTGATCGCGACCGCCCGCACCGAATCGAAAGCCCGGTTCTGCAAGGCCCAGGGTGCGGACCTCGTTGTCGATCTTTCAGACCCGTCAGCGCGGGCGGACGTTGCGGCACTGACCAACGGTCATGGAGTCGACGTCGTCTATGACACCGTCGGCGGGCAGGCGTATATCGATGCCACAGCGGTCCTCGCGTCCTCGGGCGCGCGGGTCCTCATCGTCGGGTTCGCCAGCGGCACGCCAGCTCGCCCCGACGCTCAGGACATGCTCTTCCGCGACTACTCCGTGATCGGCACCCTCTCATCGTTCCGTGACGATACCGAACGAGCCCACACGATCAGCACGCTCTCCACTCGCCTTTCCGCCGGACAGATCAACCCGCCCGTCACATCCGTGCACTCCTTCGAAGACGTTCAAGACGCCTTCGCGCGGCGCGCTGATGAGGCTCTGGGGCAAACCGTCGTGCGGGTCGCGCCTAGTGCACAAGAGGTAGCCTCTCGATGACCGATCCGTCATTGCGAGCAGCGTGGGTATGGCCCGCCGGGGGTGGTTAAGAGGCGCTGCCGAGCGAGGCGGCACCCCTTGGATGCCGCGCCCGGCGTCGAGGGGATCCGCGCGCGAGGGGGAGATGCAGCCCGGATGACGGATCTGTCGAACTAGATCGGGCGCGCACGAGGGCCCGCCTGACTGCCCTCACCGTGCGAGGGCGCTGACACTGCTGCGGAAGACCACACCTAGACTTCCGAATACGTTCCGAATAGACTGAGATCATGTCCCTCCTTCATGATGTCCGCACGACCACGCGACGCTCGTCCGATCTGAGCAAGCACTCCGCGGACGTCTTCGCTGAGGCGGAAGACCACCCGGTGCAGATCACGCGTCGAGACGGAGAGCCGCTCGTGCTGACCTCTCAGCGCGAGGTCGACGAGCGTGCGATGCTGCTGCAGTTCGCCGCCGATCTCATCACCGTCACGCTCGACGACGAGGGAACTCTCGCCTCTCGCATGGCTCGCAAGTTCGAGTGGATGCACGCACTGAGCGCCGCCGACCAGGCTGCATGCGCGCAGGATCTCGTCGACGCCGCACGCGCGTCGTTCTCGACTGGTCAGGCCCACCTCGCGGTGGCCGAGCTGACCTCTTGGCGCGAGACCGCGACCGCGATCGCTGCCGGTCTCACCGCCGCGCCAGCCGACTGGCTCGATGCGATGCCTCAGGTGGAGCGCCCGAGCTAGTGCCGAAGGGCAACCCGGTCCCCCGACCGACGAAGAAGTCCGAGTACGCGATCGTCTTCGCATCCACGAACGCCGAGAAGGGCTGGCGCGACCTTCGCGCAACGATCCTCGGGCCTCTCGCCGGCACCTGGGACTTCCTCACCAGGACGCCCACTGAGCGCACACCCACCAACTACCCATTGAAGGGCGAGCTCGGCGTTGTCTCTCACGCCGGCAAGAACCACGTGCGGTGGCAACACAAGCCCACCCGTCAGGGCGACGCACGTATCTGGTTCTACGTCTACGCCCAGACCGTCTACCTCGAGCAGGTCCACACCGCTCACCCGAATCAGACGAAGTAGCGATCGGCGAGAACGGCGACCCTGCGAGACGGCGTGATCACCTGCATCCCGCGTGTACCGGCTCGCGTCGCGACGCTTACGAGAAGAAGCATCGAACACGAGCGTCAGTAGGACCGGAACCGCCCCGATGGCCAAGGTGGCGTGATTGGACGGCAGCGACCGGTCCCCCGCCGGCGGGCACTCCGTCGCCGTCACCCGGCGCGAACATGGCCGTGCCTGTGCGAACAGCACCTTCAGGCCTTCGCTCGTGGCATACGCCAGCACGACCCCGATCGATGCGACCATGGCGCGCGACCGTTGCGCCGGGTGCTTCAACCCGCGGCGGCAGTGGCTGGGAATCGGGGGCCGAGGGTCTGGAACCCGATCCGATCGTGCAGGAGAGGATAGCCGGGTGACATCCCGCGACGTGGAGTCACGGCTGGTCAGCAAGTACCCGAGAAGAGCAGGCGCTGTCGCCGGCGAAGGTCGGCGGGATCTGACCGAACCCGCCGACCTCTCATCCCGTTCGCGTTGTTACTTGCGGGGCGGGTTGAGCGGCAGCCACTCGTCGAGACGCGTTTCGAAGATGTGCGCGCCGTCGAGAGGAACGAGCGTCCGTTCGGCGATCTGAGCCCCGTAGTAAGGCGCGGTGTCGTCGCGCACAACGGTGCGAGGGTCCTGGCGGAACGTGAGCCCCTTGCGGATGAACTCGTCCATGCCGAAAACCTCGGGCCCCGCGATCTCGAAGTCACCCTCCGGCGTGCCGGCGGCCGCGCGTGCCACTGCGGTGGCGACGTCGTCCGCCGCGATGGGCTGCACAAGCCCTCCGGGGAGGCGGATTTCATTGCCATCGGTCGAGATGTCGGCGATGCTGCCGATGAACTCGAAGAACTGTGTGGCGTGAACGAGGGAGTAGGCGATGCCGGATTCGCGGATCAGCTCCTCCTGCGCGATCTTGGCCGCGAAGTACGGAATGGCCTGAGGGCGGTTGGTTCCGACGATGGTGAGCGCCACGTGGTGCTTCACACCGGCGTCCGCTTCCGCGCTGAGCAGATTGCGGGTCGAGGTGGTGAAGAACTCCATCACGTCGTCGGGTGCGAACGAGGGAGAGTTCGACACATCGACAACAGCGCTTGCGCCCGCCATCGCCTCAGCGAGGCCTTCGCCGGTGAGCGAGTTGACGCCCGTGTTCGGCGAGGCTGCGACGGCTTCGTGACCGTGCTCCGTCAGCTTCGCGACGACCTTGGATCCGATGAGGCCGGTGCCTCCGATGACGACGATCTTTGCCATTTCATGCCTTTCAGTCGGAGGGTGCCGTAGCGGCGCCCATCAGCTATGACAAGGCGGGTGCCGTAGTTGTGACGGACCCCAGCGATGAAATCGCGCGAGGGCAGAACTCCGTCGGGCTTCGCCACTTCCTGACCGGAGCGTCGACGCCCATCTCGGAGTCAGATCACTGCTCGGCGCGCTTGATGCGATCTGTGATGGACCGCAGCACCTCAAGAGCAGCAGCAGCTCGCTCCGGCGTGAACCCGAACGTATCGGACACGGCCTGATAGATCCGCGGGGCGTGCACTCTCATGGCGTCGCCCTCGTCGGTCAAGCTGATGATGACGGACCGCTCGTCCTGCGGGTTGCGCGTGCGTACGATCAACCCCTGGGTCTCCATCCGCTTGAGAAGCGGAGTGATCGTTCCGTAGTCGGACTGAAGCCTGGAAACGAGGGCTCCGACGGGAAGGTCCCCGCCGTCCCAGAGAACAGCAAGTACGAGGTACTGCGGATAGGACACGCCAAGCGGCTCGAGCAGTGGCCGGTAGACGGATGTGACCGCGCGGAACGTGGCGTGCACGTTGAAGCAGACCATGTCGTCCAGTGCCACCACGGGTGGGTCAGTCGCCTCGGCCATGCGGCGAATGTAACACGAAATACCTAGAAGCCCATTGAATGGCTTACGAGGAGAGCGTGACGGCAGCGAGGCGCAAGCGCGATCACACCGTGAGAGGCGGAGCTCCCAGCATCGGCGTCAGTTTCGCGGGATTCATGATCCAGAAGATCTGCTGCACAGCGCCCGCCCTGGCGGAAACCGTGAGAAGAGCGAAGGGGCCGTTGGCTCGGTGCAGTACGGCACCCTCGCGACCGTTCGCCTCGATCAGCTCAACCTCGACATCGTCCCAGAACCATGCCGAGACGCCGATGAGAAATCGGATGAGCGTTTCCCGCCCGAAGATCGGTCGCCTCGCTGTTCTCCGCACGACACCTCCGCCGTCGGTGTAGCTCACCGCGTCAGCGGCGAGAAGCCTCTCGAGCGCACCCGCGTCCCCGCCTTGAGCTGCGGCAAGGAACGCCTTGAACAGTCGCTTCTGCCCCTCCCGGTTCGCCACATTGGCCGCGTCGACCGACAGATGTCTGCGCGCGCGGCTTACGAGTTGGCGGGCCGAGACCTCCGTCGTACGGAGGATCTCAGCGATCCTCGAATAGGGATACGCGAACGCTTCGCGCAGAACGTATGCCGCACGTTCGGTTGCGGTGAGCCTCTCCATGAGGAACAGGGTGGCGAGCTCGAGCGCCTCGGCGCGTTCGGCCCCCAGCATGGGATCCGCTGACGTGTCGACGGGACTCGGCAGCCACGGACCTATATAGGTCTCTCGGCGCGAGCGCGCACTGTTGAGGATGTTGATGGCGAGACGCGTCGCGGTGGTCGCGAGGAAGGCGCCGGGATCACGAACCGCTGTCTGGTCGCACAGATGCCACCGGATCCACGTTTCTTGAACGACATCCTCGGCCTCGAATGCACTCCCGAGGATGCGGTAGGCGATGCCGAACAAGCGCCGCCGCTGATCTACGAACATCGCGAGGGAGTCGTCGTCGGAGTGGTGCACATACTGCGGATACGGATTCATCTGCCGCTCCAGGGGGAGGTCATGCGCTGAGTTAGCGACAGATTACATCGCATACTACTAAATAGGAAGCGATGTATCGAACTTCAGGCCAAAAGATTCGCGACACCTGCCGAGGTCGCAATGCGCCAGTCGTGATACCTCGTCGAAGCGATCGATGCGGTGGCCTCCGGGAGGAGGTCGCGGCTGGCGAGGCGCGCGCCGAAGTATGTTCCGAGCGGGTCGGGAACCACCTCGCGCTCGTCCTGTCGGAACGACAGATCGAGAACCGCCAGGTCTTTGAGGCTGAACACCTCTGGTCCGCCGAACTCCACCATCCCGAAGAGGGGGTCTCCCACCGCCGTGGCGGCGACAGCCTGAGCGACATCGTCTGCCGCCATGGGCTGGATCAGCACGTCCGCCACGCGGACGACGTTGCTGCGCGTCGCGTGATCCGTGATGTTGCGGATGAACTCGAAGAACTGCGTCGCGTGAACGAGCGAGTACGGGCGCCGGGACTCTCGGATGAGGCGCTCCTGCTCGTCTTTCGCGACGAAGTACCCGCCCTCCGCGCGTGCCAGGCGATCAGTGCCCACCACAGAAAGCGCGACATGGTGGCCCACACCGGCAGCTTCCCCATAGCTGAGCAGATTCATCGTGGAGGTGAAGAAGAAGTCGCGCGCCCCCGCTTCGTCTGTGTATGACGAGTTCGACACGTCGACCAGGACATCGGCGCCGGTCAGCGCGTCTTCCAGACCTTCGCCGGTGTATGAGTTGACTCCCGTCGAACGCGACGCGACGAGCACGTCGTGACCGGTTGCTCGCAGCCGCCTGACGACCCTTGTGCCGATCAGTCCCGTCCCGCCA
>JAESFY010000374.1_pt1 | contig 10343 bp, 8 predicted proteins | sample 9266201 | NCBI WGS metagenome assembly JAESFY01 (sample SAMN14515071, study PRJNA621656) | algae metagenome | isolation source: Nodosilinea sp. WJT8-NPBG4 and co-occurring heterotrophs from soil, lower... | place: USA: Pinto Basin, Colorado Desert, California | collected 2006-05-27 | reverse complement strand
CGGCGAGCAGAGCTGCGCCGGCTGCCAGAGAGGTGGCAGTCAGGAACTGCCGCCTGGACAGATCGAGCGGGGGCGTCATCGTCACTCCTTCGTGACCGGTGGGTGGGTTGCCCCATCATTACATCGATGTAATCGCGTGCGCAAGAGCGTGGTTTTCTTTTTCGAATCGCGCAAATGGGCGGTCGGCGGCCACGACATCGACCATTTGCGCGATTCGAAAGGAGAACGGATGCTGCGCGTCAGGGCCGGTAGCCGGCGGGCCGGCCATCCGTGCTCGAGCGCTGCAGCAGGTGGTGCGAGAGGGTGAGCGCGCGGGGAGCAGCGCTGCGGTCATTCATGCGGGTCTCGAGCAGTCCGAGCGCGGCGACGGCGAACGCCTGCCGGTCGAAGGCGACCGAGGTGAGCGATGGCGAGGTGTACTTCGAGAACTCGACGTCGTCGAAACCCGTCACGATCACATCGTCGGGAACGCGGATGCCGTGCTCGTGCAGGGTGTGCAGCGCGCCGAGCGCGAGCGAGTCGGTCAACGCCACGATCGCGTCGAAGGCCACTCCGCGGCCGAGCAGCGTGCGGGCGGCATCCGCTCCTCCCGACATCGACCAGGGCAGCCGGTTGACCTCGAGCGCCGGATCACGCGGGATGCCGGCGTCGCGCAGCGCATCGTGCACGCCTTCCAGGCGCAGCCGGCTGGTGGCCGTAGCGATCGAAGCGTCGTCGTCGGCGCCGATGACCGCGATCCTCCGGGCGCCGCGAGACAGCACGTGCCGGGTGGCATCGGCCGCGGCGAGACGGCTGTCGATGCGGACGTGATCCGCGCGATGCTGTTCGACCTCGCCGATCACGACCACGGGAGGAAGTCGATCGGCGTAGCGCACGACACTGTCCTCGAGGCGGATCGGATTGAGGATCAGGCCGTCGACGAGGTGCGCCCTGGCGCGGGACACGAGCTCCTTCTCGCGTTCCGGCTCGGTCGCGGTCTCCTCGATCTGCACGGCGAGGCCGCGCTCGTGCGCCGCCTCGACGATGCGATGCAGCAGCTCGGCGGAGAAGGCGGTCGCGAGGTCGGGGAGTGCGACGGCGATGATGCCGGAGCGGCCGTTGCGCAGGCCGCGCGCGCTGAGGTTGGGTACGAAGTCGAGCTGCATCATCGCGGCTTCGACCTTATGGCGGGTCTCCTCCCGCACGGCGACGGTGCCGGTGACGACGTTGGAGACCGTCTTCGTCGAGACCCCGGCGAGAGCGGCGACGTCTTTCATCGTCGCGCGTGGCGGGGGCGTCACAGTCATCCGGTCAGCCTAGCGAGCGGGTCTCGACGATCGCAGTACATCGTTGTAGCGAATCGATCCGTGGTTATATGGCGCCTATGGTCATCGAGCGCAATTGGGCAGGAAACCTCGCATATCGGGCATCGGAGATCGCGCACCCCGCGTCGCTCGACGAGCTGCGCGAGGTGCTCGCGCAGGGCGGCCCGGTGCGGATGCTGGGATCGCGGCACTGCTTCAACGACATCGCCGACACCGACGGCACGCTTGTCGCTCTCGACCGGCTGCCTACGGTGTTCGAGGTCTCTCCGGAACGGGATGCCGTGCGCGTGTCGGGTGCCCTGCGCTACGGCGACATCGCCCCGCTGCTCGAGGCGGAGGGGCTCGCGCTCGCGAACCTCGCCTCGCTGCCGCACATCTCGGTCGCGGGCGCCGTCGCCACCGGCACCCACGGCTCGGGTGACGCGATCGGCTCGCTCGCGAGCGCGGTGCGCGCCCTCACGATCATCACCCCGGCGGGCGAGACGCGCACGCTCCGCCGCGGAGACGACGACTTCGACGGAGCGGTCGTGAGCCTCGGCGCGCTCGGCGCCGTCGTCGACGTCACGCTCGACGTCGAGCCGACGTATGAGGTCGCGCAGTTCGTGTTCGAGCATCCGGACTGGGAAGCGATCCTCCGCGACTTCGAGGAGGTGACGGCCGCCGGCACGAGTGTGAGCATCTTCTCGACCTGGCAGCGCACTGACATCGCCGACCAGATCTGGGTGAAGCAGCGGCTTCCCGAAGCGCACGAGGCAGCGCGCGAGTCGATCTTCGAGAAGCTTGGTGCTGAAGCGGCCGTGAGTAAGCGGCATCCGATCCTCGGCGTCGATCCGGTCGCCTGCACCGAGCAGGGCGGTGTCGGCGCGCCCTGGTTCGAGCGGCTGCCGCACTTCAAGCTCGAGTTCACGCCCTCGGCCGGCGCCGAGATCCAGACCGAATATCTCGTGCCCCGCGCCGACGCGGTCGCGGCCATCCAGGCGGTGCGTCAGCTCGCCGGCCAGATCGCGCCGTTGCTGCTGGTGAACGAGATTCGCACCGTCAAGGCCGACGATCTGTGGCTGAGCTCGTCATTCGGGACGGATGCCGTCGGCATCCACTTCACGTGGAAGCCCGAGGAAGCCGCGGTCAGGGCGCTGCTGCCGATCATCGAGGCCGCGTTGCCGACGACCGCCCGCCCGCACTGGGGCAAGGTGTTCGAGCTGGACGCCGCCGAGGTGCGCTCGCGGTATCCGCGCTTCGACGACTTCGCGGCGCTGGCCGCGCGCTTCGACCCCGAGCGGCGCCTGGTGAACTCGTATCTGGAGCGCCTCGGGCTGTAGGGAGCATTTCGAATCGCGCAAATGGTCAAAACTCGGGTCGAACATCGACCATTTGCGCGATTCGAAAGGTTTGTGGGGACTGAGAGCCCGTTGCACCGCGCGGGTTGTTCTCGGTAACATCACCGGAGCAGCCGACGGAGGTGCGCATGGTGAACGTCGGCTCGGACAAGCCCAACATCCGGCAGGTCGCGACGATCGCCGGGGTCTCCCACATGACCGTGTCGCGGGTGCTGAACGACCACCCGAACATCAAGCCCGACACCCGTCGCCGTGTGCTCGAGGCGATCGAAGAGCTCGACTACCGGCCAAACCTCGTCGCCCGGGCGCTTGCGACGCAGCGCACCCGCCGTATCGGCGTGATCGTCGAGAGCGCCGTGGCGCACGGCCCCACCAGCATCCTGAGGGCGATAGAGCTCTCCGCCCGCGCGGCGGAATACTCGGTCACCCCGATCGCCCTGCATGAGGGCGACGCGCTCTCGCCGCAGGAGGCCGTCGACAACCTCATCACGCAGGGCGTCGACGCGCTCTGCGTGATCGCGCCGCGGTCGTCGTCCGTCGCGGCGCTCCGGCGCATCTCGATCGCGGTGCCGATGCTCGTTGTCAAGGCGGATGCCGATCCCACCTTCCTCACCGTGTCGATCGACCAGCACGCCGGTACGACGCTCGTGGTCGATCACCTCGTCGCGCTCGGGCACCGCGACATCCTGCACATGTCGGGCCCGCTGGATTGGCTCGACGCGCGCGCCAGGGAGCGGGCCTTCCACTCGCGGGCGAAGTCGTGGGGCATCCGCGAACGGCCGATCGTCGTGGGCGACTGGACCGCCGACTTCGCCTACGACTTCGCGATGGGGCTGAAGAAGCTCCCCGACTACACGGCGATCTTCGCCGCGAACGACGACATGGCGATCGGCCTGATCCACGGCCTGCATGACAAGGGTTTCGAGGTGCCGAGAGACCTCAGCGTCGTCGGGTTCGACGACGTGCCGCTCGCCCGCCACTTCCTGCCGCCGATCACGACCGTGCGGCAGGACTTCGGCGCGCTGGGCATCGCGGTGGTCGAGATGCTGCGCGCGGCGATCGAGGGACGGGAGATCCCGCCGCTCACCCGCATTCCGACCGAGCTCGTTCCGCGCGCCTCGTCGGCGGCACCGCGGGAGACACGGTGACCGCCGAGCCCTCCCGCGAGTCTCCTCCTGAACCAGTCGTGCGGCTCGAGGGGATCACGGTCGAGTTCCCCGGTGTCCGCGCGCTCGACGGCGTCGACTTCCGGCTCTTCCCCGGCGAGGTGCACGCCGTGATGGGCGAGAACGCGGCTGGCAAGTCGACGCTCGTGGCCGTGCTGACGGGCACCCGTGCCCCGGCATCCGGTTCCGTCTTCGTCGACGGCGAGCCGCGTCGTTTCAGCGGCGTCGCCGACAGTCGTGCCGCGGGGATCGCGACGGTCTTCCAAGAGACGCAGCTCAGCCCGAACCTCAGCGTCGCGGAGAACGTCATGCTCGGGCGCGAGCGCCGCGGCTACTTCGGCATCGATTGGAAGCGCACCAGAGCGGATGCCGCGGAGGCGCTGTCGCGCCTCGGTCTCGACGACCTCGACCCGAAGACGCCGCTCTCGATGCTGACGCCGGCGCAGAAGCAGCTCGTCGCGCTGGCCCGAGCCGTCGTCGATGATCCCCGGGTCCTGGTGCTCGACGAGCCGACCTCGAGCCTCGACCAGGCCGAGGTCGCGACCCTCATGCGGGTGATCCGGGGTCTCCGCGAGCGCGGGGTGGCCATCCTCTTCGTCTCGCACTTCCTCGAGCAGGCGTTCGCGATCAGCGACCGGATGACGGTGCTGCGGGGCGGACGGCGGATTGGCGAGTACGCGACCCGCGACCTGGAGCGGGCCGATCTCATCTCGAAGATGCTCGGCAAGGACATCGAGGGTCTCCGGGCGCTCGGCTCGGAGCGCAAGGCGCATCACTACGCCTCTGACGGCGAACCGGCGATGCGCGCGACCGAGGTCGGTCGCCGCGGGGAGCTCGAGCGCACGGACTTCGAGGTGCACCGCGGCGAGATCGTGGGGCTCGCGGGTCTCCGCGGGTCCGGGCGGTCGGAGCTCGCGTCGCTGCTGAGCGGATCCGTGCGCGCCGACAGCGGCGAGCTCTGGGTCGACGGGGAGCGGGTGGAGCTGCGCAGTCCGTCGGCGGCGCTGCGCCATCGCATCGCCCTGTCGGCCGAGAGCAGGCGCACGCAGGGGATCATCGGCGACCTGACGGCGCGCGAGAACATGATCCTCTCGCTGCAGGCGCTGCGCGGCTGGACGCGTCCGCTGTCGGCCGCCGAGGAAGCGGCGCTCGTCGACACCTACGTCGAGGCGCTGCACCTCTCCCGCGCGGATCTCGACCGACCGGTGAAGCTGCTCTCCGGCGGCACGCAGCAGAAGGTGCTCCTTGCCCGGGCGCTCGCCGTCCGCCCGCACGTGCTCATCCTCGACGAGCCGACCAGGGGTATCGACATCGCCGCGAAGCTCGAGGTGCAGCGCCGCATCAGCCAGCTCGCGGGCGACGGCGTCGCTGTCGTGTTCATCTCCTCGGAACTGGAGGAGGTCGTGCGGTTGAGCGACCGCATCATCGTGCTGAAAGACCGCGAGAAGATCGGCGAACTCAGCAACGGACCGGGTGTGACAGTCGACACCGTGGTGGAGATGATCGCCGCGGATCCCGGTCCTGATGCGGAACTGTGATCGGTAACAAGGATCGCGGCGTGGAACATTCCTGATTTTTGGAACAATCCTTGTGTTCCAGAAATTGTTCCCGGTAACATCGCCGCAGGACAGGCAAAGCCGCTGTCCTGCAATCACGAAAGGGACCACGACAGGTCCACCGTTGCCGGACTGACAGCCGGCGTCTCAAGGAGGAGAACATGTCCGCGAAGAAGCGCACCCGCATCGCGCTGGGTCTGGTAGCAGCCGGCGCACTCACCATCGGCCTGGCGGCCTGCTCGACCGGAGGCTCCGGCGATTCCGGGGGAGACGGCGGCGGCTCCGAGGAGCTCACGACCGTCGGCTTCGTCGCCGTCGGCCCCGAGGGCGCCTGGCGCGAGGCCAACGAGCAGAACATCCAGGACACCTTCACGGAGGATGCCGGATACGAGCTCAAGTACGCCCCCGCCACCAACCTCGACCAGAAGTCGCAGATCGACGCTTTCACGTCGTTCGTGGATGAAGGAGTCGACGTCATCCTGCTGTCGGCGACCGAGGCATCCGGCTGGGAGGACTCGCTCAAGCGGGCACAGGAGGCCGAGATCCCGGTCATCCTGCTCGACCGCGGCATCGAGCCCGACGACGACAGCCTGTACGTGACCCGCATCGCGCCCGACAACGTCGAGGTCGCGAAAGAGGTCGGCACCTGGGCTGCGGCTGCCTTCCCCGAGGGCGGCAACTACGTCGTACTCGAGGGCCCGGCCGGCGTCGGCGTCGTGAACGAGCGCAACGAGGGCTTCGACGAGGGCCTCGGCGACGCGACGCTCACGAAGCTCGACGCGCAGACCGCGAACTGGTCGGCGGAAGAGGGCAAGAGCGTCTTCGAGACGATGCTCAAGTCGGCGAACAACGACATCCAGCTCGTGTTCGCACAGAACGACGAGATGGGTCTCGGAGCCGCGCAGGCTGCGGAAGAGGCCGGCCTCGTCGTCGGCGAGGACGTGAAGATCGCCACGATCGACGGCACCAAGAACGCCATGCAGGCGCTCGCCGACGGTCAGCTCAGCTACGTGCACGAGTACAACCCGCTGTTCGGCGAGACCGCCATGGAGGTCGTCGAGAAGGCGCTCGCCGGTGAAGACGTCGAGTCGTACATCGTCGTCCCGAGCGAGGCGTTCGATTCGGCGGATGCGGCCAAGGCCGTGCTCGCAGACCGCAAGTACTGAGCCAGGCCTAGCGATTCAGGCGAACTGAATCGGCCCGGGTGACGCGGAACACCGCGTCACCCGGGCTGTCAGACGGGAAAGACAGCGATGAATGAAGAACTCCCCCTCGTCGAGATGCGCGGGATCACGATCGAGTTCCCCGGGGTGAAAGCCCTCGACGGGGTGGGCCTGCGCCTGTTCCCCGGCGAGGTGCATGCCCTCATGGGAGAGAACGGCGCCGGCAAGTCGACGCTGATCAAGGCGCTCACCGGCGTGTACCGGATCGATGCGGGATCGATCGTCGTCACCGGTCTCGAGCGCAGCTTCGCCGGCTCCGGCGACGCGCAGGATGCCGGGATCTCGACGGTCTACCAGGAGGTCAATCTCGCCCCGAACCTCTCCATCGGGGAGAACGTGATGCTCGGGCACGAGGTGCGCGGCGCGTTCGGCATCAACTGGGGTGCGACCCATCGGGCCGCGAGTCAGGCGCTCAGCCGCCTCGGGCTCGGCGAGCTGGACCCCCGCAAGCCCCTCTCCACTCTCTCGATCGCGCTGCAGCAGCTGGTCGCGATCAGCCGGGCCATGGCGATCAAGGCCAAGGTGCTCATCCTCGACGAGCCGACCTCGAGCCTCGACGCCGCCGAGGTCGAGGGCCTCTTCACCGTCATCCGCTCTCTTCGCGACGAGGGCGTCGCCATCCTCTTCGTCTCGCACTTCCTCGACCAGGTCTATGCGATCAGCGACCGTCTCACGGTGCTCCGCAACGGACAGTTCGTGGGCGAGTACCTCACCCGCGACCTCGACAGGCACGCGCTCATCTCGCAGATGATCGGCAAGGACCTCGACGCGCTGAAGTCGCTCGGCGGCAACCGTCGCCGCGCTCCCCGCGACGTCGACGAGAAGCCGCTGCTGTCGGCATCCGGCATCGCCAGGCGCGGCGCGGTCGAGGCGACCGATCTCGACATCCGTCCCGGCGAGATCGTCGGCTTCGCCGGGCTCCTCGGCTCGGGCCGCACCGAGCTCGCCCGCCTGCTCTACGGCGCCGACCGCGCCGACGAGGGCACGATCGACCTGCACGGCAGCGACGCCCAGCTGAAGTCTCCGGCCGACGCGCTCGCGCGCCGCATCGCTTTCTCCACCGAGAACCGGCGTGACGAGGGGATCATCGGTGATCTCACCGTGCGCGAGAACATCATCCTCGCCGTGCAGGCGGAGCGCGGATGGGCGCGGCCCATGTCGCGGAAGGAGCAGGATGCGATCGTCGAGAGGTACATCGCCCAGTTCAACGTGCGCCCGGCCGACCCCGAGCGGATGATCAAGAACCTCTCCGGCGGCAATCAGCAGAAGGTGCTGCTCGGGCGCTGGCTCGCCACCAAGCCCGAGCTGCTCATCCTCGACGAGCCGACGCGCGGCATCGACGTCGGCGCCAAGGCCGAGATCCAGGAGGCGGTCGCCGAACTCGCCGAGGAGGGCGTCGCCGTGATCTTCATCTCGTCCGAGCTCGAAGAGGTAGTGCGGCTCTCCGAGCGCATCGTCGTACTCAAGGATCACCGGAAGATCGGCGAGCTCCAGAACGGACCCGACGTCACCGCGCAGGCCATCGTCGACGTGATCGCCGCGCACGGAGTGGATGCCGCGGCCGAAACCCTCGACGATGCCGACGGCGCCCTGCCGGATAGCATCGCCCACACGACCGACAAGGAGGCAGCGCGATGACCGCCGCAGCCGGCACCAGCTTCTGGCGCGACCTGATCCACAAGCCCTTCTTCTGGGGGATCGTGGCGATCGCCGCCCTCCTCGCGCTGAACGTTCTGAAGGATCCGACGTACCTCGCCCTCACGATCAACCCGAACAACGGCAACCTCGTCGGCAACCTCGTCGACATCCTGCGCCAGGCAGCTCCCGTGATGATGATCGCGATCGGCATGTCTCTCGTGATCGCCACCGGCGGCATCGACCTCTCGGTCGGCTCGTTGATGGCCGTCTCGGGCGCTGTGGCCATGGAGTTCCTCAGCGCCGCCGGCGACTCGGGGAGCGTCGGAGCGGCGCTCGCCGCGATCGGTCTCGCACTCCTCATTACCGCCATCCTCGGGGCGGTCAACGGCATCCTCGTCGCCTACGTCGGACTGCAGCCCTTCATCGCGACGCTCGTGCTCATGCTGGCCGGGCGTGGCATCGCCAAGGTGATCACCGGCGGACAGAACACCACCGCGTCCAACGATCCGTTCCGGTGGATCGCGAACGGCTTCGTGTTCGGCATCCCCGTCGTGTTCATCCTCGCGGTGCTGCTCGTGCTCATCGTGGGCTGGGTGGTGCGCAAGAGCGCCCTCGGCCTCATGATCGAGGCGATCGGCATCAACCCGCGGGCAAGTCGGATGGCCGGCATCAAGCCCAAGGGTCTGCTGCTCACGACCTACGTCCTCAGCGGCATCCTGGCCGGGATCGCCGGCATCATGTCGGTCGGCAGCGTGATGACGGTCGACATCTCCCGCACCGGCTACCAGCTCGAGCTCGACGCGATCCTCGCGGTGGTCATCGGCGGGGCGTCGCTGGCGGGTGGCAAGTTCTCGCTGAGTGGGGCGTTCGTCGGGGCGCTGCTCATCGCGACGCTCGACAAGACCGTGCTCTATCTCGGCATCTCGTCGTCGGCGACGCCCGCGTTCAAGGCGATCGTGATCGTCGTGCTGTGCCTGCTGCAGTCGGAGCGCGTGCGCAGCTGGTTCCGTCGTCGGCGCCGAGTCGCGCCCCCCGAACAGCTCGTCGTGAAAGAGGAGGTGGCGGCATGAGCGTCATGACCGCAGCGCCCGTCCTGCAGGAGAAGGAGACCGCGCTCGACCGCGTGCGACGCATGATCAGGGCGAACCCTTCGGTGCTGCCGACCATCGCCTCGGTCGTCATCTTCGTCGGCATGATCGTGTTCGGCGAGGTGGCCTACGGCCGCATCCTGCAGGCCAACACCCTCTCGAACCTGCTCATCAACAACGCGCACCTGATCGTGCTCGCGGTCGCGCTCACGTTCGTCATCCTGACGGGCGGCATCGACCTGTCCGTCGGCTCGACCATCGCGCTCTCCTCGGTGGCCGGGGTGATGCTGTCGAACGCCGGGTGGAATGCGTTGGCAGTGATCGTCGCGATGATCGGCATCGGAGCGCTGTTCGGCGTCGTGTCGGGGGTGCTGATCCGGTACTTCGGCGTGCAGCCGTTCATCGCGACGCTGGCGATGATGTTCCTCGGCCGCGGGCTCGCATCGCTGCTGAGTACCAAGCCGGAGCGCCTCGGCGAGGACTCGCCCATCCGCTGGATCGGCGTGCAGCTGAAGATCGTCGACGGGCCGAAGGTGAACGACCTCGTAATCACGCCGGCGGTGGTGATCGCGGTGATTGTCGTCGCCGTCGCCTTCTTCGTGCTGCACCGGACGCGCACCGGGCGCACGGTGTACGCGATCGGCGGATCCGAGAGTTCGGCGCTGCTGATGGGCCTGCCGGTGCACCGCACCAAGGTGCTCGTCTATGTGATCAGCGGTTCGTTGGCCGGCCTCGCCGCGGTGCTCTACACGGCACGCCTCGGCACAGCGCAGAACATCACCGGCATCGGATGGGAGCTCGACGCGATCGCCGCGGCCGTGATCGGCGGCACGGTGCTGACCGGAGCGTACGGCTACGTGCTCGGCTCGGTGATCGGCGCCCTGGTGCTGGGGCTCATGAACGTGCTGATCACCCGTGACGGCGGCATCCCGCCCGAGATGACAACCATCATCACCGGCGGCATCCTGCTCGTGTTCGTGCTGCTGCAGCGGGCGGTGACGAGGAAACGGGAGTAGCCCCCAAGCCTTTCG
>JAESFY010000373.1_pt1 | contig 10352 bp, 10 predicted proteins | sample 9266201 | NCBI WGS metagenome assembly JAESFY01 (sample SAMN14515071, study PRJNA621656) | algae metagenome | isolation source: Nodosilinea sp. WJT8-NPBG4 and co-occurring heterotrophs from soil, lower... | place: USA: Pinto Basin, Colorado Desert, California | collected 2006-05-27 | reverse complement strand
CGATGCGCCCCCAGCCGGTGCCCGTGGTGAACAGGAACGACTCATTCGTCGAGCGGCCGGGGCGAGCCGAAACGCAGGGCGCGAACGCCAGCACTCCCGTCGGCGCATCCCACTGTGCTCCGGTCGCTCCGAGCAGCAGCGCCCACGAGGCGAGCGATCGGGCGTAGTGGTTGCCGCACTCGATCTCGTTCCACGGGCTCCGGTGCGCGCCGTCGTAGCGCGAGCGCAGCGTGCGCTCGACGAGCAGCGCGTCGCCGTACCGGCCCGCGAAGAGAAGGGATGCCGCGACCTGGTGCTCCACGCCCGTCCACACCTCGTCGGAGTACACGAACGGGATGGCGGGTCGCCCGCCGTGCGGCCAGGAGGCGAGCAGCAGTCCGCCCTCGTCGTTCAGCGCGTAGACGCGCTGCGTGCTCTCGTGTGCCGAGAGATCGGCGCGGTGGTTGTGCGCGACGATCGCGGCGAGCGCGGAGTCCACTCGCTCGACGGGAAGGATGTGGCCGAGTCCGTTCACGTAGGCGTGGAACTGCCCGAGCAGCTGGTCGGAGAGCACGCCCTCGCCGTACTGATAGCGGTGCGCGTCGGCATCCTCGATCACCTGACGGTAGTACTCGCCGTTCCAGAGCGTCTCGTCCATCGCGGCCGCGACATGGTCGGCGCGCGCCGTCCACTCCTGCGCACGCTCCATCTCTCCGAGGTGCTCGGCCATTCGCACCCCGGCACGGAGGGCCGCGAGATAGACGCCGTTCGCAAGCGGCTCGGCGCCGTGGAACTCGATGTCATAGGTGTTGTGCATCTCCCCGTCGAGCAGGCCGTCGCCGTCACGATCCCACTCGCGGATCGCATAGTCGAGGGTGCGGGATGCCGCGGGCCACAATTCCCGCAGGAACCCGTCGTCGCCGCTGAAGCGCCATTCGCGGTGCAGACGCAGCAGCGTACCGAGTTGCCCGTCGACGGCCGGAGCCATGAACCAGGAGGGCCCGCCGAAGACGCGGTTTCCACGGAACTTCTGCGCCCCCTCCTCGTCGGTCTCCAGCAGGTACTCGACCCGGCGGGCGCTGCGCTCGAGCGACGGGAAGAGCCACGCGAGGGTCTGCGCGTACGACCAGACGTGGGTGCAGGTGCCCTCGCACGACCCGCCGTGGTCGAACGACCCCTCCCACGCGGCGAACACCGGCCCCTCTCCCAGCTCGGCGCGAGGCGACTCGAGCACGAAGCCGGTCGTCGAGCGCGCGGCCGCGATGTTCGCGCCGATGGCGTCGATGAGCACCGGGTCGAGGCTGCTGCCGTACAGCGCCTCGACGAAGCCATCCGTCGCCGTCTCGAGAGCAGGAAGTTCCCGGTGCAGATGGGTCGCGGCACTCCAGGCATCCGGCCAGAGGGTGGCGTAGTGGTTGCGGACGATCCCACCCTCGGGAGGGTCGGCGAACACGATATGCCCGTGCCACCCCCTGCGGCGGTTGGGGAAGCTCCAGGCCAGCACGAACTCGAAATCGCGGGACTCGGCCGGGGCGAGCGTGTGCACGATGCCGAGCGATCCGGTGCGCAGTCGCGGGAGCTTGGCGAGCATCTCCTCCTCGGTGAGCGGCGCGCCCTTCGACGAGCTCAGGGACCCACTCGCATCGAGCTCGGCGAACAGCCCGCGCGGGCGGTCCTCGAGAGTGAGTCGTTGCTCGGCAGCGAGGAGCCCGTCATCGGTGAGGTCGTTCCAGAACAGTCGCGCGCCGTCGGGCCAGTAGCTCGTGACCCACTGCGGTTTCACTGTCGTGGCGGCATCCGTCGTGGTCAGGCTCAGCGTGCCGTAGCCGGGATCATCCTCGGGCAGGTCGATGCCGAAGTCGAGCCCGCGGATGCCGTCGTCGTCGCGCCAACGCACGGTCTGCGTCGCACGCATCCCCCACGGCGCATCCGGGCCCGGCGTGCCGCGGCCGGCGGTGTGTGAGACGCTGCCGACGACCGTGACGGCGACCGGCACCGCGCCGGGGTTCGTCACCCGGTAGCGGATGACCGCGGCCGGGATGCCGGACGCATCGGCGTCGAGCGGCACGAGCGGTGTGAACGCGTGCAGCGAGACATCGACCGGGAGCACGGAGTCGGTGAAGTCGACGTCGACCACCGGGTACTCGCCGTGCAACGTCGCTCCGTCGAGACGCGGGAGCCCCGCCAGCTGGTCGAACGCGTAGCCTGCGTCGGCGTCGTGCCGGCCGGTGAGCCGTGCCTCCAGCACGCTCGTCACCGGTGTGCCGCCCTCGGGTCTGGCATGGATCGCGAAGAACGAGTGAGGGTTGCTCCGGCCCTTGTCCGGCAGGTTCTCGAGCTCCCAGTCGCGCAGCTCGCCGCGGGCGCCGATCGAGACGTTGCCGGTGCCGATGCCGCCCAGCGGAAAGGCCGTGACCTGGGATGTGTGCGGGATGCCGCGCGCGCGCCGACTCATGCCGCGACTCCGCGCTGCGTTGCGGCGAGCTCGTGCACGACGTCCTTCGAGCCCTCGTACAGCCGCGCGTACCGTTCGAACAGGGTGTCGGAGAACGATCGGAGGGAATCATCGGGGATGACGGTCCCTACGATCGGGTTCCAGTCGGCGATTGCGGGGATGGCGCCAGGATCGGCCGTCGCGGTGGCCGCGAGGAAGGCCGCGCCGTAGCTCGCACCGATGGTCCTCTCGGGCACCTCCTGAACGAGTCCCGTGACATCCGAGACGATCTGCAACCAGAGCCGCCCCTGCGTGCCGCCGCCGACCGCGACGATCCGCCGGATGTCGGCGCCCGCCGCACGCATGGTCTCGACGTTGTGCCTCACGCCCAGTGCGGTCGCCTCGAGAGCTGCGCGATAGAGGTCGCCGCGCGTGTGCGCGAGCGTGAGCCCGGCGATGACTCCTCGGGCATCCGGATCCTGGATCGGAGTGCGCTCGCCCGCGAAGTACGGCAGCATGAGCAGTCCATTCGCGCCGGGGCTGCTCGCCTCGGCATCGGCCAGCAACGCGGGGTAGTCGGCACCGGTCAAGCCCTTGAGCCAGGCGGTGAGCGCCCCCGAGGTCGAGAGTCCGCCGGCGAGGTTGCGTGTGCCGGCGAAGGCGCCCGCCGTCGTCCACATCGACGGGGTGCGCAGGGTCCGCTCCCCCGTGGCCGCGTTGTTCGTGAAGATCATGAACATCGTGGTCCCGTACATCAGCATGAGGTCGCCCGGCTCGTGCGCGCCGACGCTCACCGCCTCGGCCCAGGCGTCGATCGTGCCGGTGATGACAGGGGTGCCGGCGGGGATTCCGGTGACGGATGCCGCCTCGGCGCTGACCTCGCCGGCGATGTCGCCCGCCCAGGCGAGCGCGGGTTGCTCGATGCCGCCAGCGAACCGCTCCCACCACGCATCGAACCAGCATTCGTTCTCGATGTCGTAGAGCGGCGAGACCTGGCTCGCCGACTGGTGGTCGAGCACGTAGGCCCCGGTCAGCCTGCGCACGAGCCAGGATGCCGGCATGAACAGGCGCCGGGCTCGCGCCCTGGCATCCGGCTCCTCGTCGGCGACCCACGCGATCTTCGTACCCCCGGCCTGGGATGTGAGCGTCGAGCCTCCGACCCGCGTGATCTCGTCGGCCCCGAGCACGGCGGTCATCCGCTCGATCTGAGCCGTCGACCGGGTGTCGACGCCGTACAGGATCGCGGGACGCACCGGCTCGTCGTGCTCGTCGGCGAGGAGGACGCACGGTCCCATGCCGCTGACACCGACACCTGCGATCTCGACGTCGGGCACGGCGGCGAGGAGCTCGTGAGCGAGAGCTGTGAACTCGTCCCACCACACGCGAGCATCCATCTCCACCCAGCCCGACCGAGGACGGCTGACATCGTGCGCACGGGTCGCGGTGGCGAGGATCGCGCCGTCGGCAGCGACCAGCACTCCCTTGCTGCTGGACGTGCCGATATCCACCCCGAGGGTGCAGCGCATGGTGTCCTCCTTGAAACCGGGACTGCAGAATCTGAAACCTGTTCGTCACTGTACGCGAAATCGATTTCAAGACGCAAGCGGGTGGGACTTCTGCTGCACGATGGCCTTTGAGAAACGGGCGGTCCACCGATTGCGCCCGCAAAGCATCTGGCCACCGGAATACCGTGACAATCTGGTCTTTCCCTCGCAGACTGGAGACATGGAGATGACCGAACCGCAGGTGTGGACCCTCATCGGAGTGTTCGCCGCCGTGATGATCGGCGCGATCGCTCTGCTGCTGCGTCAGAACGACAAGATCATCACGTCGTTCCGCCACGAGATGGGTGCGCGGTTCGAGGGGCTCGAGGGAAAGATCGACGTGCGCTTCGACGCCATGGACCGCAGGCTCGAAGAACTCGATAAGGAAGTCACCAACCTGGCGACGCGCTTCTGGCGCTCGCAGTAAGCGCCCGTCAGCCGCGCTTGCTCGCCGGCTGCACCTCGTTGCGCAGCACCACGGTGCGCGACGGCTGATCGTCTCCCTTGATGCGCTCGAGCAGCATCCGCGCCGCCGTCACTCCCATGTGCCGCGCGGGCAGCCGCACAACCGTCACCGCGCTGGGCGACAGCGTGGTGAACGGCAGGGAACCGATGACCGCGACGCCCACCTCGGGAGGGGTGAGACCGTGCTCGGTGAGCACCTGGATCGCACCCACACCGATGAGGTTGTTTCCGGCGACGACCGCGTCAGGCGGCTCCGGCAGAGCGAGGAGTTCCTCCATGGCCGCGCGACCCCCGTCCACGCGGAAGGTCTCGAAGCGCTGCAACCCGTCGAGGTCGAGTTCGGGATACGCAGAAGTGAGCGCCGCGCGCCATCCGGCGGCGCGCTCGGCTGCCGTGTCGATGTGCTCGGGACCGCCGATGTACGCGATGCGGCGGTAGCCGGCGTCGATGAGGTCCTTCGTGGCCGATGTTCCGGCGGCGCGATTGGCCATCACCACGCCGTCGATGTCATAGGTGGTGCTGCGGTCGACGGCGACGACAGGGCGTCCGGTCGCGAGGATGGTGTCGAGCTTGGTGCTCTCGTCTGCCGTCGCGATGATGACGCCCGACATGTGCTCGGCGATCGCGATCCGGAGGTAGGTCGCCTCCTTCTCGACCTGTGCATCCGAGTTGCAGAGCACGACGGAGTACCCGGCCTCGGATGCCACGTCCTCGACGCCTCTGGCCATCTCGGTGAAGTACGGATTCTCGATGTCGGGGATCACGAGGGCGATCACCTCGGAGCTCTGCCGGCGGAGGGTGCGCGCCGTGCGGTTCGGCGTGAAGCTGAGCTTCTCGGCGGCATCCCGCACGGCAGCGACCTTCTCCTCCGACACGCTCGTGCCGTTGAAGACACGTGAGACTGTCGCGGGAGAGACTCCCGCGAGTTCTGCGACGTCGTAGATCGTGGCCATGCACCCTCACTGCCTGCCCGGACGTGCCGGACGTGAAGCAACAGTATCGCGCGGGAAGACGATCTCTGGAGTTCTTGTCTGAAATCGATTACATTTGCCCGCATGACTTCTGCTTCCTCTGACCTGGCATCCCTCGCAGCGCTGCGAACCGTGCAGACACGATCGATCTCGCCGGAGAACTTCGACGGTTCCGCTGGGGGCGGAGGCCGGGCGACCGAGGGCACGGGCGCGGCGAACGCGCGTGACCTCGGGCCCGGCTGGAAGATCTCCCCGAGCGTCGACGTCAAGGCGGGCGAGACCTTCGAGCTCGCGAACATCGCCGGCGCCGGCAAGATCACCCACATCTGGATCACGACCCACACCGACAACTGGCGCACGCTCCTGCTGCGCGCCTATTGGGACGGGTCGGACGAGCCGGCGGTCGAGGTGCCGTACGGCGACTTCTTCTGCAACGGCTGGGGCGTGTTCGCGCAGGTGAACTCGCAGACCATCGCCGCGAACCCGCACGGTGGCTTCAACTCGTACTGGCCGATGCCGTTCAAGGACGGTGCTCGCCTGACGGTCGAGAACACCTCCGTCGTCGACGTGCGGGTCTACTACCAGGTGACATACGAGATCGGCGGCGACCATTCCACCGACGGCTATTTCCACGCTCAGTGGCGGCGGTCGAATCCGCTGGAGGACCGCACCCCGCACGTCATCCTCGAGAGCATCGAGGGCCAGGGCCAGTACGTCGGTACGTACATCGCCTGGGGCGTCAACTCCAACGGCTGGTGGGGCGAAGGCGAGATCAAGTTCTACCTCGACGACGACACCGACTACCCCACCATCGCGGGTACCGGCACCGAGGACTACTTCGGCGGCGCCTGGAACTTCGACATCCCCGGCAAGGGCTACACCGAGTTCTCCACGCCCTACCTCGGGATGCCGCAGGTGGTTAAGCCTGACGGCCTGTACGTGAGCCAGCAGCGCTTCGGTATGTACCGCTGGCACCTGCTCGATCCGATCCATTTCGCGACCGGCATCCCGAAGGTCGACATCCAAGCCCTCGGCTGGCGCAGCGGCTGGCGCTATCTCCCGCTGCGTGACGACATCGCCTCGACAGCGATGTTCTACCTCGACCGTCCGACGGCACGCCGCCCGAAGACGCCGACCGCGGACGACCTGGAGGTCCACCTGGGAACCGCGCCGGTTCCTGACATCGGCGCGACTCCGCCGCGCGCTCCACAGGACTGAAGTCCCGATCGCAGAGGAGAGCAAGATGCTGTTCTCACTGACCGGCGCCAGCGGCGCCGGTAAGTCCACCGTGCTCGCGCATCTCGAGAAGGTCGACTGGGGCGTGCCGATCCGCTGCGTCGAGTTCGACTCGATCGGCGTGCCCGACGACGCCGACACGGCCTGGCGGCACGGCGCGATCGAGCACTGGGTGCAGCAGGCGCTCGATACCGAAGCCGCCGGCGCGCACATGCTGCTGTGCGGTCAAGTGCCGATGGGTGAGCTGCTGGCCGCGCCCTCAGCAGATCGACTCGACATCGCCGTGTGCCTGCTGCACTGCTCGACCGAGGTGCGCAGTGAACGCCTGCTTCGCCGCGGGGAGCACCCCGACGCGATAGTGCACCACAACCGGTTCGGCGAATGGTTCCGAGCGCACACCATCGACCCGACGCACGCGCCGGAGGTGATCCAGGTCGAGAGCGCGGTACCTATGGCATGGTCGCGATGGTCTGACCTCGGCCCCGGCGACGAACGATGGCAGGCAGAGATCATCGACACGGGACCACCGACGCCCGCGCAGGTCGCGGGGACCGTCGAGGAGTGGGTGCGGGCGCGGCTGTAGTCTCGACGGGTCCGCAGATCTCTCAGACGAGCCAGGCGGGAGCGCGTCCGCGCAACACAGCGCCGTCGAGCGAGAACCGGCCGGCACCCGTGAGCGCGAGCGCGAGGGCGGCGACACCGAGCACGGCGACGAACTCGTAGCCGCCGTCGCTGACCCAGAGCCCCGCGGGGAGATGCACGGCGACCAGAGCGACAGCCATGTCGACAGCGAGAAGGATGCCGACAGGACGCGTGAAGAACCCCAGGATCAGCAGGATGCCGCCGACGAACTCGACGAAGGCGACGACAGGTGCGGCGATCTCGGGCAGCGGTACGCCCATGCCGGCGAAGCTGCCGATGGTGCCGGGGATCGTGAACTCGAAGATCTTCTGCGCGCCGTGAGCGGCGAAGACCGCTCCGACGACGACACGGAGGACGAGGAGTCCCAGCGAGGCGGAGGCAGAGGGGCGGGTGGTGTTCGTCATGAGGAGTTCTTCCTTCGTGGCAGGACACGCGCGCGCCAGGCGCGGAGCAGGGGCATTCCCTGATCCGACCGTACGAAGGCGAGCTTTCCGTCTCCTGAGTGCAGTGCGATCCGGCATCTTGCGAAATTGCATACGCAGGCGTATGGTAAAGCCATACGCAACCGTATGGAGGTCGATGATCATGATTCGGAATGTGCACGAGCGCCTCGTCGACGGCACGCCGGACGAGGTGTGGCCGAGCCTTGCGGATCTCGGTTCGCTCTACCCCGCCCGCAGCGGTTCCTTCAGGCTGCCGGAAGGGTTGCACGTCGATGCGCCCGTGATCCACGACGGAACCCGCTATCGGGTCGCCGTCGTCGACCCGGGCCGCGTGCTCTGGTTCGACCTGGGGCGTGCGCTCAGCGGTGGCCACGGATTCGAGCTGTTCCCAGTGGGTGACCGGACACTCGTGCGCCACACCATCGAGGGGCGACCCGGCGCTCTCTTCGCTGTGATGTGGCCGTTGATGATCCGTCGCCAGCACGATCGCGCGATGACGGGCACGCTCGACAACCTGGAGCGGGCCATGGCCGGTTCCTTGGCCCCGTGATGGGCGCGATCCTCGGCGACGTGCAGCGAGCGGTGGGTCCGGCCGAGGTGCCGTCTCGACTGGCCGCTCTGGTCGCGCTCCCCGGACACCATTATGTCGATGCCTTCACGCTGGAGTTCGGCCGTGCGCAGGAATGGACCGCAGAGGAATGGGCGCGCGCCATGTTCGAAGATGATCGACCGGTCATCGTCCGCGCGGCGACGCGCGGTCTGCTCGGCGTGATGCTCGGCCGACCCGATCCTCGGGGAACGATCAGCGGCTACACGATCTCGGAGTCTGACCCGGGGATGGTGCGGGCAGATCAGGGATCGTCCCTCAGCGACGACCAGGTGATCGTCAGTGTGACACCGGGACGCGTCTCACTCGTGACCGCAGTCCGCTCTCGCACACCGATGGCCCGCGCGGTCTGGAGGGTGCTCTCCCCCCTCCACCGGTCCTTCGCGCCGCGGGTACTGCGTCACGCGGCCTCCCACCTGAGTGCGCGCAAGCGCGCCTGAACCGATATCACCCGGACCGAGGCACGGTCGGCGGGAGCCTGCCGACCTCGAGTTCAGTCCCGCTCGAGGAAGAAGCCGTCGATCAGACCGATGGTCGAACGCACGAACTCGCGATGGTCATCGCCACCCCCGGGCATCAACGCCGGAAGCGATGTCTGCAGCCGGACGAGTCCCAGCCACATCGCGTAAGCCTGGGTGGCGCGATGCCTCGCCGTCCGACGCTCGAACCCCGCCTCGGCGAACGCGTCGGCGACGAACGCGACCCGGCGCGCGCTGACCTTCTCGAGCACGTCCGCCACGGCGGGATCATCGGCACGATGGAGCAGATCGACCTCGGACCGGTCCTGCGGCACGAGCGCGAGCACCCGTTCGAACAGGGCACGCAGTCGCTCGCGCGGGTCGTCGATCCGTGCGACGCCGTCGATGATCTCCTCCGTCTCGATGCGCCAGAGCTCGAGGACCGTGGCCAGCAGCTCGTCGCGATTGCGGAAGTGCCAGTAGAAGCTGCCCTTCGTCGCGCCGAGGCGCACCGCGACACGTTCGACCGCCACAGCCTGCACACCGGACTCGGCGAACATCTCGAAACCGGCGCGCGCCCAGTCGTCGCGTCCGAGCTTCGCGCCCTCATGCCGTGCCATCCCGATACGGTACCGTACGGTCGGGCATCGCCGGGTATCCTCCAGACATGCAGCGTGGATTCCGTCAGGTCGATGTGTTCGGTGACACCCCCCGCACGGGCAACCCCGTGGCCGTCGTCCTCGATGCGAAAGGGCTGAGCGACGACGAGCTCCGCCGATTCTCGGTGTGGACCAACCTCTCCGAGTGCACTTTCGTGCTACCGCCGACCGATCCCGCGGCCGACTACCGTGTGCGCATCTTCTGCCTGAGCGAGGAGCTGCCCTTCGCCGGCCACCCGACGCTGGGTACGGCAAGGGCGTGGCTGGATGCCGGCGGAGTGCCCGCTGATCCGTTCACCGTGATCCAGGAGTGCGGTGCGGGCCTGATCCCGGTGCGCCTCGATGGCGACAGCCTGGCCTTCGCCTCTCCCCCGCGCATCCGCTCCGGCCGAGTGGCGCCCGAGCTCGTGGCCGAGCTGATCGAGATCCTCGGAATCCGCTCCGAGCAGGTCGTGGATGCCGAGCGGCTCGACAACGGCCCCGGCTGGGTCGGACTCCTGCTCGACAGCGCCGACACGGTTCTCGGCATCCGTCCTGATGTCGCTGGTCACCCCGGCGTCTGGGACATCGGCGTGATCGGCGCCCACGCGGAAGGCTCCGACGTCGCCTTTGAGCTGCGTGCCTTCTTCACCGACGGCGAAGGGCCGCTCCGGGAGGACCCGGTGACCGGCAGCCTGAATGCCGCGGCAGCCGAATGGATGCTCGCGAGCGGACGTGCGCGTGCGCCGTACCTCGCCGCGCAGGGCACGGCGATCGGGCGTCGTGGCCGCATCCGGATCAGTGAGGATTCCGGTCGGCTGTGGGTCGGCGGCCGTGCGGACGTGGTCGTCTCGGGCACTGTCGAACTCTGAACGCCGCCCCGCTCAGACCAGTCCCTGGATGCGGAACTGCTCGGAGTGATAGACGCTGTTGTT
>JAESFY010000372.1_pt1 | contig 10373 bp, 10 predicted proteins | sample 9266201 | NCBI WGS metagenome assembly JAESFY01 (sample SAMN14515071, study PRJNA621656) | algae metagenome | isolation source: Nodosilinea sp. WJT8-NPBG4 and co-occurring heterotrophs from soil, lower... | place: USA: Pinto Basin, Colorado Desert, California | collected 2006-05-27 | reverse complement strand
GGTGCATTCGTCGACCTGGGCGGCGTGGACGGCCTCGTGCACGTCTCCGAGCTGTCCTGGAAGCACATCGAGCACGCCTCCGAGGTCGTCGAGGTTGGCCAGGAGGTCACCGTCGAGATCCTCGAGGTCGACCTCGACCGCGAGCGCGTCTCCCTGTCGCTGAAGGCGACGCAGGAGGACCCGTGGCAGGTCTTCGCCCGCACCCACGCGATCGGTCAGGTCACGCCGGGTAAGGTCACGAAGCTCGTTCCGTTCGGTGCGTTCGTTCGCGTCGCAGACGGCATCGAGGGCCTGGTCCACATCTCCGAGCTCTCCAGCAAGCACGTCGAGCTGGCCGAGCAGGTCGTGTCGGTCGGCGAAGAGGTCTTCGTCAAGGTCATCGACATCGACCTCGAGCGTCGTCGCATCTCGCTCTCGCTGAAGCAGGCGAACGAGGCCGTCGACGTCAACGGCACCGAGTTCGACCCCGCGCTCTACGGCATGCTCGCCGAGTACGACGAGGCCGGCGAGTACAAGTACCCGGAGGGCTTCGACCCCGAGACCGGTGCGTGGAAGGAAGGCTTCGACACCCAGCGCGAGGCATGGGAGCAGGAGTACGCTGCAGCCCAGGCTCGCTGGGAGGCTCACAAGGCTCAGGTTGCCAAGGCAGCCGAGGCCGAGGCGGCCGCCGGCGACGACTTCGGTGGTCAGGTCTTCTCGAGCGAGGTCGCAGGCGCGGGCACGCTCGCAGACGACGAGGCTCTCGCCGCTCTGCGCGAGAAGCTCTCGGGCGGCAACGCTTAAGCATCACGCTCTGAACGGGCCGTCATCCTTCGGGATGGCGGCCCGTTCTGCGTGTCCGGGGGCTCCGCTGCCTACGTGACCGAACATTACGATCGCATTCGTCACATGTCCGACGGTTGGACAGCATGGGGTCATGACCTCTCTGCTCTCGGCGCCCGCTTCGGCCGGCGCCTCGGCGACTGCAGGCACCGCGCAGCCGGTGCGCCTGCAGGGAGTGGTGCGCAGCTTCCCGCTCTCCCGTGGCAGTCGCGAGGTGCTCCGAGGGATCGACGTGGACATCGCCGCCGGCGAGATCGTCGCCATCGTCGGACCTTCCGGGTGCGGCAAGTCGACGCTGCTGCGTCTGGTCGGGGGACTGGATACGCCGACCGGCGGCAGCATCCGCATCGATGAGTCGACTGTGGCCGATGTCGATGAGCGCACCGCCGTCGCGTTCCAGGAGCCGCGACTGCTGCCGTGGCGGACCATCGCACAGAACATCGAGCTGGGTCTGCCTCGGGGAACTGCCCGTCGCGACGGACGCGAGCGCGTGCGGGAGCTCATCGAGCTCGTCGGCCTGGAGCAGGCCGCCGACCAGCGCCCGCGCGAAGTGTCAGGCGGCATGGCGCAACGAGCCTCGCTCGCGCGCGCTCTTGCGCGGAACCCCGGGGTGCTGCTTCTGGATGAGCCGTTCGGCGCGCTCGATGCTCTCACCCGACTGCGGATGCACGATCTGCTCCTGAAGATCCATGCCGCTGAGCCGACCACAGTCCTTCTCGTCACACACGACGTCGAAGAGGCCCTCTATCTCGCCGATCGTGTGCTGCAGCTGCGCACTCTCGTCGATGCCGACCCAGAAGCGCCGTCGGTCGCGCGCGCGATCACGGTACCGGGTATCCGCCCCCGCGACCGCGCCGATCGCGGCCTCGCCGACCTCCGTGCCGAGCTCCTCGAAGGACTCGGCGTCGACACCCACCACCGCACTGCCACCGAGGAGACCCGATGAGCACCATCACCCGCCGAATCATCCCCGCGATCGCGATCGCAGGGACGATGATGCTCGTCGCCACGGGCTGCGTCGCCGGTGAGAACGCCACAGCCTCGGACGCGTCGGCAGACGATGCGGCGGCATCGGGCGAATGGTCTGCAGACACGCTCTCCATCGACTTCGCGACTTACAACCCCCTCAGCCTCGTGATCCGCGACCAGGGCATCCTCGAGGAGATCCTCGGCGATGACGTCGCTGTCGAGTGGGTGCAGTCCGCCGGCTCCAACAAGGCGAACGAGCTGCTCCGCTCCGGCTCGATCGATGTGGGCTCGACGGCCGGCTCCGCCGCGCTGCTGGCCCGCTCGAACGGCTCACCCATCCAGGTCGTCGACATCTTCTCGCAGCCGGAGTGGTCGGCGATCGTGGTCGGTCCCGACAGCGACATCACCTCGGTCGAGGATCTCGCGGGCAGATCGGTCGCCGCGACGAAGGGGACGGACCCCTACTTCTTCCTGCTCCAGTCGCTCGAGGAGGCAGGACTCTCGGTCGATGACGTCGAGGTGCAGAACCTCCAGCATGCGGATGGCCGGGCAGCTCTCGACGGCGGTTCGGTCGACGCCTGGGCGGGCCTCGACCCCATCATGGCCGCGGCCGAGGTGGAATCCGGCGACCAGCTCATCTACCGCAACGTGGACTTCAACACCTACGGGTTCCTGAATGCCACCGAGGACTTCATCGAGAACCACGCCGATCTCGCGCAGGCGGTCGTCGACGCGTACGAGCAGGCACGCGAGTAGGCGCTCGAGAACCCCGAGGAGACCGCGGCACTGCTGGCGGAGGTCGCAGGAATCGACCTCGAGGTCGCGACGACCGTGATCGAGGAGCGCTCGAACCTCGATGTCAGCGGCATCCCGGGTGACGCACAGATCGATGTGCTCGAGAAGATCGCCCCCGTGCTCGTGGAGTCGGGCGATGTCCAGGGCGGCGAGGAGTCGGTCGACAAGGCCCTCGACTCGATCGTCAACGCGACGTTCGCAGAGAAGGCGGTCGGAGGCGAGTGATCGTTCCCGACCAGCACGTGGCGGTGTCTGTGGACGCGACCGATGCTCTCGGCGCGGCTCGTGGAGTCCGTCGGCATGACGAGGCAGGGGCGCGTCATGCATGGGATCGACCGGCCGTGCGCGTCATCGGCGGACTGCTGCTGCCGCTCGTCATCCTGAGCGCGTGGCAGGTGGTCACAACCATGGGTCTCGTCGCGCCGTATCTCCTGCCGTCGCCGGCATCCGTCTTCACTGCGGGTGCCGAACTGGCCGAACGCGGGGCGCTGTGGACGCACATCGCGATCTCCGTCCAGCGAGTGCTGCTCGGATTCGCGGTGGGATCGGTGGTCGGACTCGCGGCCGCAGCCGTCGTCGGACTGTCGAGGATCGGCGACGTGCTGCTCAGCCCAACGCTCTCGGCGATCCGAGCGGTGCCGTCGCTGGCCTGGGTTCCGCTGCTGATCCTCTGGATGCAGATCGGTGAGGAGTCCAAGGTGACGCTGATCGCCATCGGCGCCTTCTTCCCGGTCTACACGACCGTGGCGTCAGCGCTCCGCCACGTCGACCCGCAGCTCGTCGAGGCGGGGCGGTCGTTCAGCCTCCGTGGCTGGTCGCTCTTCCGCACCGTGCAGCTGCCCGCCGTCGTGCCGTCGGTCGCGGCGGGTCTTCGGCTCGCGCTCGCTCAGGCGTGGCTGTTCCTCGTCGCCGCCGAGTTGATCGCATCATCGATGGGACTCGGGTTCCTGCTCACCGACTCGCAGAACAGCGGCCGCGTCGACAGGATCATCCTCTCGATCGTTCTGCTCGCCCTTCTCGGCACGATCACCAACGCGATCCTGGTTCTGATCGAGAAGTACCTGCTCCGCCGGTGGATATGACGATGACGGAGGCACGCCTGCACGAGACCCGTGCGTATCCCGCTCCCGCTGCGTTCGCTGCGCAGGCGAACGTCACGAAGGAGGCGTACGCCAGGGCCGCGGCCGATCCCGTCGCCTTCTGGGAGCAGGCGGCGGCTCGACTCGACTGGGTCGAGCCATGGCACACGGCACATGAGTGGGATCCGCCTGCCGGAGACGCCGTTCCGGCCGCACGCTGGTTCGTCGGCGGGCGACTCAACGTCGCATACAACTGCGTCGACCGTCACGTCGTCGACGGGCGAGGCGACAGGATCGCACTCCACTTCGAAGGCGAGCCGGGCGACCGGACCTCGGTCACCTACGCCGATCTGCAGCGTCGGGTCTCGCAGGCGGCGAACGCGCTGACGGCGCTGGGCATCACGGCAGGCGACCGCGTGGTCATCTACCTGCCCGTGCTGATCGAGACGGTCGTCATCACGCTGGCCTGCGCGCGCATCGGGGCGGTGCACTCGCTCGTGTTCGGCGGGTTCTCTGCTGAGGCCGTGCGGTTCCGGCTCGTCGACACCGGCGCCAAACTGCTCGTGACGAGCGACGGTCAGTTCCGTCGGGGCACCGCGACCGAGGTCAAGTCGACGGCGGATGTCGCGGCAGCGGATCTGCCCGATCTCGAGCACGTGCTGGTTCTGCGGCGCACGGGGCACGACGTTCCCTGGAGCGACGGCAGAGACGTGTGGTGGCACGACGTCGTCGACACCGCCTCGCCGGAGCATGAGGCGGAGGCGTTCGACGCGGAGCATCCGCTCTTCGTCATCTACACGTCGGGGACCACGGGAAAGCCCAAGGGCCTGGTGCACACCTCAGGCGGGTACCTGACGCACGCGAGCTGGGCCCACTGGGCGCACTTCGACGCGAAGCCGGACGACGTGCACTGGTGCACGGCCGATCTGGCCTGGGTCACCGCGCACACGTACGAGATCTATGGGCCACTCTCGAACGGCCTCACCCAGGTGATCTACGAGGGGACGCCGGACACCCCCGATCGCGAACGGCATCTCGAGATCATCGAGCGCTACGGCGTGACCGTGTACTACACCGCGCCGACGCTGATCCGCACCTTCATGACCTGGTTCGGAGCAGACCTGCCCGCGGGTCACGATCTCTCGACTCTCCGTCTGCTCGGCACCGTCGGCGAGGCGATCAACCCCGAAGCCTGGATCTGGTTCCGGCGCAACTTCGGACGCGACGAGTTGCCGATCGTCGACACCTGGTGGCAGTCCGAGACCGGCGCCGCGATGATCGCGCCGCTGCCCGGTGTCACGACGTTGAAGCCAGGGTCTGCCTCCGTCCCCCTGCCGGGGATCGATGCGACGGTCGTGGACGCGAACGGCGACGAGGTCGCCCCCGGGCGATCGGGGACGCTCGTGGTGCGCCGCCCGTGGCCGGGTATGGCGAGGACGGTGTGGGGCGATCCGCAGCGGTACCGCGATGCGTATTGGTCGGCCTTCGCGGGGCACGGCGAGCACGGCGGCTACTACGTGGCGGGTGACGGGGCGACCAGGGATGCCGACGGCCACATCTGGATCCTCGGACGCCTCGACGACGTGGTGAACGTCTCCGGACACCGACTCTCGACGATTGAGATCGAGTCGGCGCTGGTCGCGCACGAGACGGTCGGTGAGGCGGGAACGGCGGGGGTCGGCGACCCCGTCACCGGTCAGGCGGTGGTCGCCTTCGTCACTCCCTCCGGACGCGCGGATGTGTCGACGGCCGCGCTGCGTTCGCAGGTGGCGACCGCCATCGGTCCTGTCGCCAAGCCGAAGCACATCGTCGTGGTCGCCGACCTGCCGAAGACCCGCTCCGGCAAGATCATGCGGCGCCTTCTCGCACAGCTGTGGGAGGCCGAGCAGGATCGCCGCGCCGGACGAGCTCCCGCCCCGCTGGGGGACACGACATCGCTGCAGAACCCCTGGGCCGTCGGCGACATCGCCGCCGTGCTCGAGAACGCTGAACTGAGGACACCATGACGGAAGAACATCGCTTCGGATTCCGCACGAGGGCTCTCCACGCGGGCGGAACCCCCGACGCCTCGACGGGCGCACGCGCGGTGCCGATCTACCAGACGACGTCGTTCGTGTTCGACGACGCCGCAGACGCGGGCAACCTCTTCGCGCTGCAGAAGTACGGCAACATCTACTCGCGCATCGGCAACCCCACCGTGGCTGCTCTGGAGGAGCGCCTGGCGTCACTCGAGGGCGGGATCGGCGCGGTCGCGACAGCATCCGGGATGAGCGCGGAGTTCATCACGTTCGCTGCGCTGGTCGGCGCAGGTGACCACGTGGTCGCCGCAGCCCAGCTGTACGGCGGCACGGTGACCCAGCTCGACGTGACTCTGCGTCGGTTCGGTGTGGAGACGACGTTCGTCGCCTCCACCGACCCCGCCGACTATGCTGCAGCGATCCGGCCGGAGACCAAGGTCGTCTACGTCGAGATGATCGGCAACCCCTCGGGCGAGATCGCCGACATCGAAGGGCTGGCGCAGGTCGCCCATGCGGCGGGCGTGCCGCTGGTCGTCGACGCGACGCTGGCCACACCGTACCTCGCACGCCCGCTCGAGCACGGCGCTGACATCGTCATCCACTCGGTCACCAAGTTCCTGGGTGGCCACGGCACCACGCTCGGTGGCGTCGTGATCGAGAAGGGCACCTTCGACTGGGGCAACGGACGCTTCCCGCAGATGACCGAGCCGGTCGAGTCATACGGCGGCATCAGGTGGTGGGACAACTTCGGCGAGTACGGGTTCCTCACCAAGCTCCGCACCGAGCAGCTCCGCGACATCGGGCCTGCGCTGAGCGCGCAGTCGGCGTTCAACCTCCTTCAAGGAGTCGAGACGCTGCCGCAGCGCATCGATGCGCACCTCGCGAATGCGCGGATCGTCGCCGAGTGGCTCGACTCGGACCCCCGGGTCGACTACGTGACCTGGGCGGGTCTCGAACATCACCCGCACCACGAACGGGCGGCGAAGTACCTGCCGCTCGGCCCGGGGTCGGTGTTCGCCTTCGGGGTGAAGGCCGACGACGGCCGCGCTGCGGGGGAGACGCTGATCGAGAGTCTGCAGCTGGCGTCGCATCTGGCGAACATCGGCGATGCACGCACTCTCGTCATCCACCCCGCATCCACCACCCACCGGCAGCTCACGGAACCGCAGCTCGTGGCCGCAGGCGTGCGCCCGGACCTCATCCGGATCTCGGTGGGCCTCGAGGATGCCGAGGACATCGTCTGGGATCTCGATCAGGCCCTCACGACGGCGACAGGAGCGACCCGATGAACGGAATCGACAGCACCGGAGCCGACGCCTGCGCGCTTCCCACTGCGCAGGATGCTGCATCCTGCGCTCTCCCCGGATCCGCGCCGGTGCATCCCGATCGGATCTGGACGGGCCCCAGCCAGCAGCAGTGCTTCGGCATCCTCCGACGTGCGAAGTCCGTCGCCATCGTCGGCGCGTCGAACAACCCGGCGCGTGCGTCGTACTTCGTGGCCACCTACCTGCTCTCCAGCACCGCGTATGACGTCTACCTCGTCAACCCTCGGGAGTCAGAGATCCTCGGCCAGCCGGTCTATGCCTCGCTCGCCGACCTGCCGGTGGTGCCCGACATCGTCGACGTCTTCCGGCGCCACGACGACCTGCCGGGGGTCGCCCAGGAGGCGATCGAGGCCGGGGCGCAGACGCTCTGGCTGCAGCTGGGCTCGTGGAACGAGGATGCTGCCGCGATCGCCGAGGGGGCAGGACTCTCGGTGGTGATGGATCGATGCATCAAGATCGAGCATGCCCGGTTCCACGGCGGCCTCCACCTCGCCGGATTCGACACCGGGGTCATCAGCTCGCGTCGGCAGCTGCTCGCGCGCTGATCCGAGTTCACGGCCGAGCCTAGACTGGCGAGATGCCTCTCATCGCTCTCACCGGCGGCATCGCGTCGGGCAAATCGACCATCGCGCGACGACTCTCGGAGCTCGGAGCGGTCGTCGTCGATGCTGATCAGATCGTCCGCGACGTGCAGGCGCCCGGTTCTCCGGTCCTGGCGCAGATCGAAGAGGCCTTCGGCGCCGATGTCGTCTCGGCGGACGGCGCCCTCGACCGAGCTGCGCTGGGCGCCAAGGTCTTCGGCGATCCGGAGCAGCTGGCGCGCCTGAACGCGATCGTGCACCCCGCGGTCCGTGCCGAGTCGCAGCGTCGATTCGAGGCGGCCGCATACGCCGATCCCGGGGCGGTCGTCGTCTACGACGTCCCTCTCCTGGTGGAGGCGCGGGTCGACGACCCGTGGGCTCTCGTCGTCGTCGCCCATGCGCCCGCAGACGAGCGCAGGCGGCGGCTCGTCGAGCTCCGCGGCATGGCGGAGCAGGCGGCGCAGGAGCGGATCGATGCTCAGGTCTCAGATGAGCGCCGACTGGCCATCGCCGATGAGATCATCGACACCTCCGGTTCTCTGGAGCAGACGATCCGGCAGACCGACGCTCTGTGGGAGAGGATCCGCTCGTCGTGACCACCACGAAGCGGCACCTCCTCATGGTCGCTCGCTGCCACTGTCGACCGGGAGGATCGTCTTCATGCGCATGACCCACCTCGCAGCCTACGATCGCGAGCTGCGCACGGATGCCGAGGTGACGCACGCGCTCAGCGCGGCGACGCTCGGACCGCTGCGACTCGCCGTCTTCCCGGGCGGGCGGGGATTCGTGTCGTATGCCGACCTCGGCGGTCTCGACTCCGGCGGGATCGAAGCCCTCATCGACGTCGCGCTTGCACACTTCGCGAATCTGAGCGGCATCGATTCGATCGAGTGGAAGACGCGAGGGCATGATCGTGCGCCAGGGCTCGGCGAGGCTCTGGAGAGCCGGGGGTTCGTTCCGGAGGAGGCCGAGTCGGTGATGATCGGCGAGGCGGCGCTGCTCGCTCAGCCCGTCGACCTTCCCGCCGAGGTGGAGCTCCGGCGCGCGCGCACCGAGGCCGAGGTGTTCGCGATGGAGGAGATGCAGGGGAGGGTCTTCGGGGACCCGCGGTGGCGCGTGCGCGTCGAGACGACGCTGCAGCGCATCCGGGAAGACGCCACCGTCGAGCTCTGGACAGCCGTGGCAGACGGACAGGTGATCAGCGCTGGACGCCTGGAGCCCGTGGCCGGCACCCGCTTCGCCGGCCTGTGGGGCGGAGCGACGCTGCCCGAGTGGCGGGGGCGAGGGATCTACCGGGCGCTGACGGCCGAGCGCGCACGATCCGCCGTCGCCCTCGGCAAGCTGTATCTGCAGTCGGATTGCACGGAGTTCTCGCGGCCGATCCTCGAGCGCGCAGGACTCGTGAAGGTCTCGACCACCACTCCCTATGTGTGGACGCGGCCGGCCGACTGACCGGCACCGCCCTCGCGGCGCCTGCGCGCCAGACGGCGGAAGCCCACGACGACGACGATGACGAGGCCCACCAGCAGCAGGGCGGCCACGACGGGGATGACGATCGCCATGGCGGCGAGCATGAAGGACGCGCCGTCCTCAGCCGTGCTCAGGACGGGCGCCGCGAGGCCGCCGGTCACCGTGTTGGCGGCGACTCGCGCCGTGGCTTTCACGATGTGCACGACCAGGGCGATCGCGATGCCCACGACGACCGGTACCCATGCGTTGTCGGTGAAGAACGCGGCAGGGTCGTCGACAGCGATCGTCTGAGCGCCCGAGCCCGCGCCGAAGGCGATGCCTCCGGATGCCGGGCGCAGGATGCTCTGGATCACGTCGTTCACGGAGTCGAGTGCCGGGATCTTGTCGGCGACGATCTCGAGCAGCAGAAGACCCCCGAGGATCCAGAGGGCGAGGTCGCTCGAGAGCCACGACCAGGAGGACGGCAGCACCACGGCGGGAAGCAGACGATCAGCGAGACCGAGCAGGAACAGCGGCATCCAGGCGTTGAGGCCCGCTGACGCGGCGAGGCTGGTGCCGATGAGGAACTCGATCACGCCCCCACTCTAGGCGGAGGCCGCTCGTGGCCCCGATGTCGGTGGCCCGGCATACGCTGGAGGTATGCAAACCACGCGCAGCGTCCGTCCTTTCGAGGTCATCAGCGAGTACGCGCCGGCCGGCGACCAGCCCAAGGCCATCGCCGAGCTCGCATCGCGCATCAATGCCGGAGAGACCGATATCGTCCTGCTCGGAGCGACCGGTACGGGAAAGTCCGCGACCACCGCCTGGCTGGTCGAGCAGGTGCAGCGTCCGACGCTCGTCCTCGCGCACAACAAGACGCTCGCCGCGCAACTCGCCAACGAGTTCCGCGAGCTGATGCCGAACAACGCCGTCGAGTACTTCGTCTCCTACTACGACTACTACCAGCCGGAGGCGTACGTCCCCCAGACCGACACCTTCATCGAGAAGGACTCGTCGATCAACTCCGAAGTCGAACGACTGCGTCACTCGACCACCAACTCCCTGTTGAGCCGGCGAGACGTGATCGTGGTCTCCACTGTGTCGTGCATCTACGGACTCGGTGCGCCGGAGGAATACCTCAGAGCGATGGTCGCTCTCCAGGTGGGGGAGCGATATGACCGGGACGCGCTCATCCGGCAGTTCATCTCGATGCAGTACAACCGCAACGACGTCGACTTCTCCCGGGGCAACTTCCGCGTGCGGGGCGACACCATCGAGATCATCCCCGTGTACGAGGAGCACGCGATCCGCATCGAGCTGTTCGGCGATGAGATC
>JAESFY010000371.1_pt1 | contig 10399 bp, 8 predicted proteins | sample 9266201 | NCBI WGS metagenome assembly JAESFY01 (sample SAMN14515071, study PRJNA621656) | algae metagenome | isolation source: Nodosilinea sp. WJT8-NPBG4 and co-occurring heterotrophs from soil, lower... | place: USA: Pinto Basin, Colorado Desert, California | collected 2006-05-27 | reverse complement strand
AGCCGCTCGTTCTCTCGGAGCCACCCCCATTCCGACGCGACCATCGGGTGCACGCCTGGATCGGGGTCAAGGCGCTCTCGGACGCAGGGGACGCGCTGTGGACGATCGCGCTCGCGTGGACGGCAGTGCAGATCGCCTCGCCCGCGGTCGCCGGCCTCATCGTGGCCGCAGGAACCGTGCCCCGAGCGATCGTGCTGCTGTTCGGCGGCGTCATCGCCGATCGGTCGGATGCGCGCCGGGTCATGCTGCTGTTCAACGTCCTCCGCGTCGGCGTTCTCGTGGCGGTGGCGCTCTGGGTGCTCGCGACTCCCCCGACGACCGCGGTGCTGCTGTTCGCCGCCATCGCGTTCGGCGTCTGCGATGCGTTCTATGAACCGTCTGCCGGAACCATCGCCCGTCAGCTCGTGCGTCCGGGCGATCTCCCCTCCTACGGGGCGCTCGCGCAGACCGCGTCGCGACTGGGTACCATGCTCGGCGCAGCGATCGGCGGGGTCCTCGTGGCGTTCGCGGGACTCACCGGCAGCGCGTCCGTCAACGCGCTCACGTTCGGCGTCGTCATCGCGTTCATCGCGATCTGGCTGCGTCCGCGGTTCCTGCTCGCCCGCACCGCCAGAGAGCCGACCCTGCGCGGCATCCCGCGCGGGTTCACCCACCTCGGCTCCCACCCGGCTACCCGTACGCTCGTGATCGCTCTCTCCGGGCTGAATCTCGCCGTCGGGCCTGCCGTCGGCATCGGGCTCGCTCTGCGCGCCCACGCCGAGGGCTGGGGCGCGCCCGCTGTCGGACTGTTCGAGGCTCTGCTGGGACTCGGCGCGGTGATCGGCGCTCTGTCGGTCGTGAACTGGCGACCGCAGCGGCAAGCTCGTGCGGGCTTCTGGGCCCTCGTCATCCAGGGCGCGGGCATCATCGCCCTCGGCGGGGGTCCTGCGTGGGGCGTCGCCGCAGCCGCGTTCGCGATCGGGGCGACGGCCGGATACGCCTCCGTGCTCCTCAGCGCGACGTTCGCCGCGACCGTCGACACGGCCTACCTCGGCAGGATGAGCTCGATCACTCGACTCGGCGACGACTGCCTCATGCCGCTCGCGATGGCGGCGTTCGGCGTGCTCGCCTCGACCACGGCCCTGTGGGTGCCGTTCGCGCTCTTCGGCGGAGCGATGATGGCGCTCATGATCCTTCCGCTCAGCAGCAGGGCCTTCCGGACAATGGCCTTTCAGACCCCGGCCTGAGCCGGTGGCGGGGTGTCGACCCCCCACGGCGCTAGAGTCTTCGGCATGAGCGGCGCCGCCACCGAATCGACGACTCGCACGCCCCAGGAAGGGCGCGACCTCACTCTCGACCTGGCACGCGTCGTCTGCGTCATCCTGGTCGTCTTCGTGCACATCCTCTTCACCGGCGTCGGCAGATCGTCGGACGGCTCGCTGCTGATTGAGCGCACGGTCGAAGCCCAGTCCTGGTTCACCGCAGCTTCCTGGGTCGCCAACATCATGCCGCTCTTCTTCGTCGTCGGCGGCTACGCCGCCCGCGCCGGGTGGCGCTCCGCCGTCGCCAGAGGCGATACCGCTGACGCATTCGTCCGCGTGCGACTCGTCCGGCTCGCACGGCCGGCGCTCCCACTGTTCGTCTTCCTCAGCGTGGCGCTCGGATCCACCCGGGCGATCGGCCTCGACCCGGAACTGGTCGACACGGTCGCGATCGGCGTCGGATCACCCCTCTGGTTCCTCGCCGCCTACATGATCGTCCAGGCGGCCGCGCCGAAGATGGTGCGCCTGCACGAACGGTTCGGGGCGTGGGTTCCCCTCGCTCTCCTCGCCGGCGCCGTCCTCATCGACACCTTCCGATTCAGCATCATCGGCGGACTGCTGGGCATCCAGCCGGTCGCCGGCACGGGATACGGGCTCGGCCAGGAGCTGTTCGGCATCCCGAACATCGTCTTCGTCTGGCTGTTCGCCCAGCAGGTCGGATTCTTCCTGTTCGACGGCTGGTTCACGCAGCGCCCCCGGTGGCAGCTCCTCCTGCTGATCGCTGCGGGCTACGCCGGGCTCTGGGGCCTCGTGTCGCTGGGCGGCTACTCGTGGAACATGCTCGGCAACCAGTGGCCGCCGACCACTCCGATGGCCTTGCTCGCGGTCGTTCAGGCATCGGCACTCACGCTTCTGCATACGCCGCTGACCGCGCTCATGCGTCGCCGGAGCGCGCAGGGCGTGGTCTTCGTGATCGGCTCCCGCCTCATGACCGTCTATCTCTGGCACCTGCCGGTGATCATGACGCTCATCGGCATCGAGCTCCTGCTCCCGATTCCGATGCCGGCACCGGGGAGCGCAGTCTGGTGGTGGACGCGTCCGCTGTTCCTCCTCCTCGTGCTCGCGGCCATCTGGCTGCTCTCACTCTGGCTCGTCCGCTTCGAGAAGTCCCCCGCGCCCGGCACCGCGCGATTCCCGTCGAGAGCAGCGACGGCAACGGCCGTGCTTCTCTTCGTCGCGCCGATCATCGCGATCACTGCGTACGGCCTCGACTTCGCTCTCGCAGCCACCGCACTGGTCTGCACCGTGAGCGCGCTGTGGCTCACGGGAACCAGAGGCGGAGGGCGGGTGTGATCGGTCAGAAACGTGCCCGGATACGACGAAAGCCCTCGGAGAACCGAGGGCTTTCGCTTGTTGTGACCCCAGCGGGATTCGAACCCGCGTTACCGCCGTGAGAGGGCAGCGTACTAGGCCGCTATACGATGGGGCCGTTCTGGCGGAACGTTTCCGTGCCGCGACAACTGTTCAAGTATGCCACGACGATTCTCGCGTCGCCAAATCGAGCCGAGCCGTCATGGATTCCCGGGCGTGGCGCACCCGCTCGGCGGTTTGCCAGGGCGGCCGCGAAGGAGTTGACTCATCCTATGCGCGTCACGAAATTCGAACATGCCGCTCTTCGCATCCAGCAGGGCGATGACATTCTCCTCGTCGACCCCGGTTCGTTCACCTCTCCCCTGAACGATCTCTCGGGTCTCGTCGCTGTCGTGATCACCCACGAGCACCCCGACCATTGGACGCCCGAGCATCTGGATCGGATCCTCCGCGCCGCCCCTGGCACTCCGATCTACGCTCCGGCGGGTGTGGTGCGCGCAGCAGATGGGTACGACATCTCTGTGGTCGCTCCGGGAGACACCGTCGAGGTGGGTGCGTTCACGCTCCGCTTCTTCGGGGGCACGCACGCGGTGATCCACTCGTCGCTGCCCACCGTCGAGAACGTGGGCGTGCTGGTCAACGACATCTTCTACTACCCCGGCGATTCCTACGCTGTTCCCGAGGGTGTCGAGGTCGGCACGCTCGCCGCTCCGCTCGGTGCCCCCTGGCTGAAGATCGGCGAGGCGATGGACTACGTCCTGGCCGTCAGCCCCCGTCGGGCGTTCGGCACACACGACATGACCCTGTCGGTCGCAGGAAAGACGATGCACCGTCAGCGGCTGCAGTGGGCGACCGAGCAGGGCGGCGGAGAGTTCTCGGTCCTCGAACCGGGCGATTCGCTCGACATCTGACCGTGGCAGACTCCCCCTCCGCCGAGTACTCGCTCGACGAGCGCGTCGTGCGAGACCTTCTCCGAAGGACGAATCCCGATCTCGCCGATCTGCCTCTTAGTCTGTTCGCCGACGGCTGGGACAACTCGATGTGGCGGCTCGGGTCGGAGCTCGTCGTGCGACTGCCTCGGCGCGAGCTCGCTGTGCCGCTCATCGCGAACGAGCAGCGAGCGCTTCGCGCGATCGGCCCGGCGCTCGCGGCGATCGGCATCCGTGCTCCCTTCCCCCTGATCGTCGGCGAACCGAGCGAGCAGTTCCCGCGGCCGTGGTCGGTCGTCCCCTGGATAACCGGAACGACGGCGCTCGCGTCCTCTCGTGCGGATAACGCGGTGTGGGCGCCACGTCTCGCAGACGCTCTGCGTGCGCTGCACGTGCCCGGCCCGGTCGACGCTCCGCACAACCCGATGCGCGGACGCCCCCTGAGCACTCGGGACGACGTGATGCAGCCACGACTCGACGCGTTCGGGAACCGGGCGGCACTTCGCGACGCCTGGGCCGCAGGTCTCGCCGCGTCGGTCGGCTCGGAGCAGGTCTGGATCCACGGCGACCTCCACCCCGGCAACGTGCTGCTGGCCGACGGCACGCTTGCTGCGCTCATCGACTTCGGCGACGTCACGGTCGGCGACCCCGCCTACGATCTCGCATCGTCGTGGATGCTCTTCGACGCACCCGGGCGCGAGACCTTCCGGAGCGCGACGGGCTCCCGGTACGACGACGCCACCTGGATTCGCGCCAGAGCGTGGGCAGCGTACATCGCCCTCGTGCTCCTGACCCAGAGCGACGATCGACCCGAGTACTTCGCGGTAGGGGCGAGCACGGCCGACGCGCTCGAAGCGGACTAGCTCTGCGCCGCTCGAACGCGCAGCGCTCGGGCCAGGTGATCGCGCTGCTCGACGACGATCCTGCGCAGCGCCGCAGGGGCCGAGCTGTTGTCCGCAAGCCACGCATCCACGAGATCGAGCGTCGGCGAGGCGGGGAACAATCCCACGACCAGGCGCTGAGCCAGCTCGATGCTCCGCGCGCCCCATGCGTCGCCGATCCTCTCGAAGTACTCCGCGTCGAACCCCGCGATGAGATCACGGCGTCCACCTGCGCGGAAGCCTGCGATCGCTGCATCGAGATGGTCGTTGCTCAGTGATCCGTCGTTCCAGGCCGCGTCCCACGCTGCAGCTCGCACCGCGGAATCAGGTTGCGAGGCGAGCGCCCTGCGAGCAGCCGTGCGGCCGCTTCCGGTGTCGTCGGACTCCAGTTGGGCGGCGACGTCATCGGCCCCCGCGTGCCCTGTCGTGACGAGAGCCGTGAGCAGCTGCCACCGTAGATCAGGGTCGATGACGAGACCCTCCGGCGCATCGCCGCCCAGCATCGCGCGGACCCCGGCGGCGTGCGCGTCGTCGAACGCCGCAGCCGACGCGAGCGCGCGCGCCCACGAGAGCTGCGCATCGCTGCCGGCATCAGACGCCTGCAGCGCAGTCCACGTGATCTCCAGCCATGCCCGTTGTTCGTCCTGTCTTGCGTGGTCGCTCGCGTAGTGCCGGATGGCGAAGAGAGCGTTGGGGAGAATGCCGACGAGAAGACCGATGTTCGACTCGTGAGGGGCGTGCGCACGCACGATCGAGGTGTATCGCTCCACCGTCAGCTCGCCGTCGCGCGTGGCGTTCCACAGCGACGACCACACGACGGCCCGCGCAAGGGGGTCTTCGATGGATGACAGCGACTCCTGCACCGTCGTCAGCGATGCGTCGTCGAGCCGCACCTTGGCATAGGTGAGGTCGTCATCGTTGAGCAGCACGAGGTCCGCGTCCGGGATCACGACGGGCGTCCGCTCGTCGTGGATGTCGAGCGCGAGCTGGTCGCGCCGGATCACCCGCCCCTCGACACGGTGGTAGAGCCCGATGCGCAGGCGATGCGGGCGAGGATCGCTCTGCACGAGCTCGGCGCGGCCGTCGGCATCCCTCTCGAGCCACAGGGTGGAGACCCCGGTCGTCCGCAACCAGGCCTGTGACCACTCGGTCATGTCCCGACCGGAGGCGGCACTCAGCTGCGTGAGGAAGTCGTCGAGGCTCGTATTTCCGAAGGCATTCGCGGCGAAGTACCTGCGGGCGCCCTCGAAGAACGCCTCATCGCCGACGAAGGCCACGAGCTGCTTCAGAACGGCAGCGCCCTTGGCATAGGTGATGCCGTCGAAGTTCAGCTTCGCGGCCTCGAGGTCGGTGATGTCGGCGACGATCGGGTGGGTCGTCGGCAACTGGTCCTGCTGATAGGCCCACGCCTTGCGGTTGGCGGCGAACTTGACCCAGGCGTCGTGGAAGCGGGTCGCGACCGCCGAGGCGTGCGAGCCCATGTAGTCCGCGAAGGATTCCTTGAGCCACAGATCGTCCCACCACTTCATCGTCACGAGATCGCCGAACCACATGTGCGCCATCTCATGCAGGATCGTGTTCGCGCGGGCGGCGCGCTGGGCCTCGGTGGCGGCGCCCCGGGAGAGGTAGGACTCGGTGAACGTCACGAGTCCTGGGTTCTCCATCGCGCCGAGGTTGTACTCGGGCACGAAGATCTGGTCGTATTTGCCCCAGGGATAGGGGTACGCGAAGGCATCGGTGAAGAAGTCGAGTCCCTGGCGCGTGATCTCGAGGATCTCCTCGGACTCCAGATACTGCGCGAGCGACTGTCGCACGAACAGGCCGAGCGCGATGCGCTGATCATCGCGCACCCATTCGCCGTCGACTCGGGCATACGGCCCCGCCGCGACAGCGGTGATGTAGCTCGAAATCGGGAGTGTGGGGGCGAACTCGACTCGCTGCACCCCGACTCCGATGTCGACCGTCTGCGCGAGCTGGTTCGAGAGCACCTCCCAGTCCGCAGGAGCATCGATCACGAAGGTGTACGGCGCCTTGATGTCGGGCTGCTCGAAGCAGGCCATGACTCGTCGAGAATCGGCCGGCTCATACTGCGTGTAGAGATAGGTCCGGTCGTCGACGGGGTCGTGGAACCGATGGAGCCCCTCGCCGGATCGGCTGTAGCTCCCGATCGCCTCGACCCGCACCACGTTCGTGTCGGCGAGGTCGTGCAGCTGGATGCGCGCACCGTCGTAGGTCACGTCGCGCTCGACGCCGTTCACCACGACCCTCTCGACCCTCTCGCCGATGAAGTCCACCCACGTCGATGGCGCCGTCGTGGTGAACTCCAGCGTGGTGACCGTCGAGAATCCGGTGCGTGCCCGCTCGGGCGCACCCGTGAGGTCGAGTTCGACGCGGATGCTGCGCACGGAGACAGCAGCGGATCGTGCCGCAGTCTCCTCTCGCGAGAGGTTGGCTGTGTCCATGCCTCCATCCTTCCATCTGAGGTCCCCAGCGGCGGACCGCCGTTGTGTTGCATTAGGCAACACAACGGCGTAGAGTTGCGCTATGCAACAGCAAGCGGACACACGCGGACGTCGCAGCGACAGCGCCGCCGTCCTGCGGTCCCTTGTCGCCATAACGCGGCGCGGCCTCGTCGACGCCCGCGCGGAAGAACCGAGGCTGTCGATCACCGATCAGTCCATCGTCATGGCGATCGCCGACGAGCCGGGGATCCGCTCGACGGACATCGCCCGCATGTTCCGTCTCAACCGGTCCACCGTGTCGCGCCAGCTCTCGGCGCTCATCGCGCTCGGCCTCGTGCAGGAGACGCCGTCAGCCTCCGGACGCGGGCGTCCGCTCGAGCTGACCGCCGAGGGCGAAAAGGCCTTCCGCCACACACTGCGCTCCCTGCAGGGCGTGATCGACGTGCATCTCGCGCAGTGGACGGATGCCGAGGTGCAGCGCTTCGCGCATGACCTCCAGCGCTTCGACAGAGGCGACACCTCAGCTTGACCACGGCCCACAAGGCCACCAGAGGAAGAAGAGAAATGAAGAACATCATTGTTCTCGGCACCGGCGTGCTCGGATCGCAGATCGCGTTCCAGACCGCCTTCCACTGTTTCGACGTCGTCGCCTACGACATCGATCAGACTGCGCTCGACCGCGCGGCCGAGCGATTCGAGGGTCTTGCCGCGCGTTATGTCGCCGAGGGTGTCGAGAACGCCGCAGACGGCGGCGCGCAGGCGGCGATCGGCCGCATCCGGCTCACGTCCGACCTCGCGGCGGCCGCAGCCTCGGCCGACCTCATCATCGAGGCCGTGCCGGAGAACCTCGAGCTCAAGCAGGGCATCTACCGCACTCTCGCCGACGCCGCACCGGCCACGACGATCTTCGCGACGAACTCCTCGACCCTGCTCCCCAGTGCGCTCGCTGAGTCGACGGGACGCCCCGACCGCTTCCTCGCCCTGCACTTCGCGAACGAGATCTGGTCGCACAACACCGCAGAGGTCATGGGAACGCCCGCCACCGACGCCGCCGTCTACGAGAAGGTCGTCGAGTTCGCGACGCAGATCGGCATGGTCCCGATCGAGATCAAGAAGGAGAAGGCCGGGTATCTGCTGAACTCGCTGCTCGTGCCTTTCCTCCAGGCCGGAGCCGAGCTGCTCGTCGACGGGATCGCCGAACCCGACGCGATCGATGCCACGTGGCGGATCGGCACCGGCTCCCCAGCCGGCCCGTTCGAGATCTACGACATCGTCGGGCTGACCACGGCATACAACATCTCCCGCATGGGAGGCGAGAAGCAGCAGCGCTTCGCCGAGCTTCTCAAGGAGCAGTACATCGACAAGGGCAAGCTGGGCGTGGCGACGGGCGAGGGCTTCTACACCTACCCCCGAGAGAGCTGAATCACCCTCATCGCCCGAGGAGCTTGCGGATCGCCGTCTCAGGCGACACCGTGAGATCGAGAGTGCGACCGCGGGCATAGAGCCGGAACACACGCGGATCGATGTAGCTCCCTCTGGCCACGGCGAGGGTGTTGCCGAGCGCTGACGCAGTGGCCTGCACGGCGAGGCGCTCGGCACGCCGCCGCTCGTTCTTCGTCTCCAGGCGACCGATCCGCGCGAGTGCGTCAGCCGCGAGGATCGTGCCGTGCAGCGTGCGGAAGTCCTTCGCAGTGAAAGAGGCGCCAGCAACCTGCCGAAGATAGTCGTTGACCTCGTTCGATGTGAGGCGCACTCGGCGGCGCCCCTTGCGGTACGCGAGCAGCGGTGCCCGTGGCGAGCCGACGGCGAACTCCGACAGCGCTTCGGCGAGGGGGGCGTCGGTGATCTCGATCGCGGCGAGCTGCTTGCTCTTCGCGGGAAAGCTCAGGGCCACGTCGCTGCCGTCGATGCGCACGTCCCGTCGCCGGAGAGTGCTCAGCCCCCGACTGCCGTGCTTCACGAGGTAGCGCTCGGAGCCGATGCGCAGCGCGGCGTCATCGAGCAGGCGGAAGGACACCGCGAGTGCCCGCTCGCGCGTCAGGCCCGGTTCGCCGATCGCGCGCGTGACCTTGGCCCTGGCCGCTGGCAGTGCCGCCGCCAGCTTGAGGGCTCGGGCGAACTTGCGCTGATCCCTGCCCGTGCGCCAGAGCGGGTGGTACAGGTATTGGCGCCGCCCCGCGTCGTCGGTGCCGACTGCCTGGATGTGCGCGAGCGGGTCGGCCGCGATCCATACGTCCTTCCAGGCCGGGGGAATCGCGAGATCGCGGATGCGCTCCCTGTCGGCCTCCGCTACCGGGGTGTTGCCGGCGTCGACGTATCTGAATCCGGACCCGGATCGCACGCGTCGGATTCCGGGCGTCTCGCCGGGCACGACTCTCGTGAGCGCCATTCTCGTCCTCCCTGTCACACCACGTCGGGCATGATCGAACACGTTGCCCGATTCGCTGTGAGGCGTGAAGGGCATGGCGCTTCGCAGGCGCGACCTGCTAGGCGACACGGACCCCCTGCCGATGGATCGGATTGTCGGGCACCCGAAGGTCTGTCATCCTCTTCACTATGACCATGTCCTTCGAGGAGTTCCGCACGTCCCTGACCAGTGCAGATCTGCGGACCTCCCTCGGGTTGCAGCTCACCGACCTCGAAGCGCAGCAGGTCGCCGACGATCCGACCTCCGCTCAGAGTTGGTATGCGTACTGGCTCTCGACCCAGCCGACGACTCCCCCGCCACCCGCAGGCCCCGCATACGATGCGCCACCTCCTGCATACGACGCTCAGCCTCCCGCATACGAGGCTCAGCCTCCTGCATACGCCGCGGCTCCTGCATATCTGCCCCAGGACGGAACCGGCGTCGGTTCTCCCGCCTATCCGGGATACGCCCCGGCGCCCGACGAGCGACCCGGGACGAAGAAGCGCGTCGGACTGTGGGTGACCCTGTCGATTCTCGGCGCCCTGCTGCTGATCGCCGCTGTCGTCGTGATCTTCGCCTTCGCCACAGCGCGGCACTGGACCAAGACCGATGTGCCCGAACAGCCGGAGACCTTCCGCAGCGAAGAGTACGAGACCGGTCGCGTCGACGTCACGATGGACGACGTGAACCCGTGCTCGGTGAACCAGGACTGGACCGACTGCACGAACCTCATGGCCGCCACCTACGCCGCCGCCTGCGTCGATGTCGAGCTCACCGAGACCGCGACTCTCCTGTGCACGGAGTACAGCACAGCCATCGACGAGATGAAGGCGCAGGACGGTGACGGCTATTACGTGGCAACGCTCGGCAGCTACGGGAACCTGCATCAGACGCCCGAGATCGACACCCGCCAGGTCTCGAACGACGACTATGAGCCCGCAGTCACCCACGAGGCAGTGTGCTATCTCGAGTTCATCGGAGAGTGCGAGTAGACACTCGACCGGGAACGACAAAACCCCCGCCTGAGCGGGGGTTTTCGTCTTGCTGGGGTACCTGGACTCGAACCAAGAACAACGGAACCAGAAACCGCCGTGTTGCCAATTACACC
>JAESFY010000370.1_pt1 | contig 10442 bp, 10 predicted proteins | sample 9266201 | NCBI WGS metagenome assembly JAESFY01 (sample SAMN14515071, study PRJNA621656) | algae metagenome | isolation source: Nodosilinea sp. WJT8-NPBG4 and co-occurring heterotrophs from soil, lower... | place: USA: Pinto Basin, Colorado Desert, California | collected 2006-05-27 | reverse complement strand
TGCCACTGGCTCACACTGAGGTGCAGGTCGGACAGCGTCGACCCGGGGATGATGTAGCCGCCGTAGAGCTGCGCGACGTGTGAGGCGTCCTCCGTTTCCCACTCGGTGCCGTACAGCAGCGTCGTCTTCGTCGCGGTGTGCAGGTTGTCGGTCGGCGTGTTCAGCACCATCGCGTCGATCCGGTAGGCCGGGGCGTTGAACCACGTGAGGATCCACTTGCCGCCGAGCGGGCGCAGGCACATCTCGCCGAAACCGCCGGGCAGCACCTCGGTGACCGGCTTGCCCCAGCCCCACGATCCGTTCGCGAACCCCCACGGCTGGTAGGCCGAGAGCGTGGTCATGTTGTTCGACGGCACCCGGTAGAGCACGATGCCCTTGTCGCGCTGGAACCCGGTGCCGTAGATGTAGACGTATCCGTCGCTGCCCAGACCCCAGGTGATGCACTGGAACTTGCCGCCGGCCATGTCGGCCGGGAACTGCAGTCCGGTGTGCTGCCACGTGGCACCGTTGTCGTCCGACTTCCAGAGCTCTGTCCATCGCACGGCGCCGAAGTGCGGGCCGTTCACGATCGCATGCAGGTACATCCGCGATCCGATCGTGATCACGTCCGACGGGATGACGGTCGTGAAGTACGCGTCGTGCGGGTAATACCAGAGCTGCGGGGCGACGCCCTGCGTGTTCGCTCCTGCCCCGCCGCATCCGTTGAACGTCACTCCCGCAGCGAGGTTGGTCGTCGACGAGTACAGCGCCACCGGCGAGCGCCAGTTCGCGCCGCCCACGTGGTCGGCCCATGTATCCCCGAACAGGAACAGCATCCGTCCGTCCGGCGTGCGTGCGGGGATGCCGAGGTCGGTCACGCCCACTCCGTACTGCGAGGGGCTCTGGGTGCCCGCGAGCACCTTGATCCTCGACACGGTGAGCCCGGCGGCAGCCGCGGGACTCGGCGCGGCCGTCGAGGCGACGAGCCCCGCCCCCAGTGCCATCGCTCCCTGCAGGACGTTCCTGCGGCTCATCCGGGGTCCGTGCGTGTTGTCGGTCTCCATCGACCTCTCCTCTACTTGAGTCCTGCCATCTTGATGTTGCCGATGATCTGGCGCTGGAAGATCAGGAACAGGATGATCACGGGTGCCGCGGCGAGCACAGAACCGGCCATCAGCAGTCCGAGCTCGGTGCTGCGCTCCGAGCGGAACGTCGCCAGGTACTGCTGCAGCACGAAGCGCTCGGGCGACGTGATCGTCAGGATCGGCCACACGTACGAGTTCCAGTACGCGAGGAACGCGGTGATACCCATGACCACGAACGGCGGCTTCGACAGCGGCAGGAAGATGCGCACGAAGATGCCGAATCGGCCACACCCGTCGAGCATCGCCGCTTCCTCGAGACTCTTCGGGATGTTCAGGTAGAACTGCCGGATGAAGAAGACCATGCCGGCGCTCGCGAGCCCGGGGATCACGAGCACACTGAGTGTGTCGAGCATGGACAGGCGGGTGACGACGATGAAGCTCGTGAGCAGGATCGTCATGCCGGGGATGAACATCGTGGTGATGACGATGCCCCAGATCAGGCCCTTGAACCGGAAGTCCAGACGCGCGAAGGCGTAGGCGGCCAGCGAGTTCACCGCCAGGCTCCCCACCGTGAACAGCACGGCCCCCATGAAGGTCCACATCAGAGTCTGCAGGAACGTGGGATCCGCGAGGATCTGCGCATAGTTCTGCCAGAGCCACACTTCGGGGAAGAACTGGAACGGCGTTTCGACGACCTCGGTCTTCGACTTGAAACCGGCGATCACCATCCAGGCCAGCGGGAACAGCGAGGCGATCACGAACAGCGCGCCAAGCAGCACCTTGCCGAGGACGACGAGCCAGCCACCGGCGGTCCGTGGTGCCTTGCGCTGCGCGCGCGGCTCCTTGCCGGCGAGAACGATGCGGGTGGTCTCCTGCATGACGACCATCTCAGTCCACCAGCCTCTCGGAGTTGACGAACTTGAACACGAGGGCCGAGATGGTCCCCAGCACCACGAACAGCAGCAGCGCGGCCGCGATCGAATAGCCGACGTTCACGTCGTTGCGGAAGTGATTGAAGATGAACAGGTTCGGCAGGGTCGTCGAGTCGAGCGGACCACCCTGCGTCATCACGAGCGGGAGCTCGAACTGCTGGATCGCGGCGACGAATCCCGTGATGAGCAGATACAGCATCACGTTCTTCATCTGCGGGATCGTGATGTACGCCGTCTTCTGGCCCCAGTTCGCCCCCTCCATCGCGGCCGCCTCGTAGTACTCGGTCGGGATGTCGACCATCGCAGCGACCATGATCAGCGAGGTGAGCCCCATCCCCAGCCAGATGGCGGGGACGGCGACCGCGAGCAGCGCCCACTTGGGATCGCCGATCCACGCGATCGGGTCGACCCCGAAGGTGCCGAGGAAGGCGTTCAGCAGACCGCCGGAGTAGTTGTAGATCAGCACGAAGATGATCGACGTGATCACGGCCGAGATGATGGTCGGGATGTAGATGCTCACCTTCAGCACGCTCGCGGCACGGCGCGACACCGCCACCACGAGGCTGGCGAAGAGGAAGGCCAGCAGGAGCATCGGCGGCACCGTCATCAGCACGAACAGGAAGCCGCGCCCGATCGTGGCGATGAACAGCGGATCCTTCAGCACGTTGGCGTAGTTTCGGATGCCGACGAATTCCGGCTCCTTGTAGAAGCTCCAGTCCTGGAAGGACAGGTACCCCGCGTAGATCGCCGGCCAGATCACGAAGATCCCGAGCAGCACCACCAGCGGGACCAGGAACCAGTAGGCGGTCCTGTTGTCGCGGTACTTGTACCGGTTCTGTCTCTGCCGGGTGTCCCGGCGTTCCTGCACAGCCTGACTGGCCATATCCACCTCGTCGCGATCTCAGGGTGCATCACCGTTCGGGAGCCGGGAACCCGGCCCCCGAACGAGTGAGCCGTGTCAGTTCTTCGGTGCCTTTTCCGGCAGCCCGTCGCGGTCGATGACCGTCTGGATCGCGGCGTTCGCCGTGTTGATCGCGTCGTCGATGGAAGCGGAGCCCTTCATCACGGACTCCATCGCGGTGCCGACGGCGAGGTTCACATCCCACGGGTAGGTGGAACCCGGGATCGCGTCGGGGGCGATCTCCTCGACGATGATGCTCGACCACGGGGCGTCCGCGGCCTCCTGGCTCCCGGCGACGGCATCCTGCACCGACTGGCGCACGGGCACCTTGGTGAACTGCGTGTCGACGAAGAACGGGACCAGGTTCTCCGGATCGCCCGCGATCGACCACTCGAGGAACTTCCCTGCGGCTTCCGCGTTCTTGCTCTTGGCGTCGACCACCCAGGTGAAGTTGCCCATGGTGGTCGCCGTGCGCCCGTCGGCACCCGGCGCACTGGGGAACGCGCCGACGCCGGTCTTCGTGAGCAGGTCGGCGTAGTCGGAGCCGATCTCGGACATCATCCACGAACCGGAGACCTTGAAGGCGACCTTCTGCTGACCGAAGTCCTCGCCTCCGACGTAGGCCGCGAGAGGCTGCTTGGGCATGTAGCCCTCGTCCCACAGCACCTTGTACTGCTCCAGGAGCGCGCGGTAGCCGTCGTTGTCGATGTCGGGCGCGGACCAGTCCTCGGTCAGCGCGAGGTGACCGGCGAAGTTGTACTGCTGGCCGACGGTCGACCACGCCATGGTCACGGCATCCTGTGCCGGCGAGATGCAGTACTGGCCGTCGGAGAGCGTCGGCTGGATCTTCGCGCAGGCGTCGAGCAGCTCGTCCCAGCTCGCCGGTGCCGCGGAGGAGTCCACGCCCGCGGCATCGAGCATGTCGGTGTTCCAGAACAGCACGGTCTGGGGTTCTAGCAGCAGCGGGTAGGCGTAGTGGGTGCCGTCGACCTCGGAGATCGAGGTCGCGGTGTCCATGATCTCGCCCAGCGCCTCTTCCGAGACGATCGAGTCGAGTTCGTGCACGGAACCGGCGTTCACCAGGTCATGCAGGTTGGCAGAGCTCGTGTAGACGTCGGGGGCCTTGCCCGCGGCCTGCGCGGCCTTCATCTTCTGATCCCACGCGTCGGCCGGCACCTCAGTGCCGACGACCTTGATCTCGTCCTGCGACTTGTTGAAGTCCTTGACGATGTTCGCGTACCACTCGTTCTCGACCGGGGTGAAGCTGCGGTGCCAGAACTGCACGGTGGTGACGCCGTCTTCGCCGCCGTCGCCTCCCGCGGTTCCGCCGGGGGTGCCGGCGCCGCAGGCGGCGAGCAGAGTGCCGACCGTCAGAGCGCCGAGAGCGGCGATGGCTGTCCGGCGGGTGCGGGGGGTGATTTTCATGGTTCCTCCTCAGGGAACTGACTCCTCGTCGAGTCGCTGCTGTGCAGGCCGATCGATCCTCGGTGACCGGGTAGCGCCAGGTTAGGCGAAATCGATTTCATGCGCAAGGGAGAACAAGCCACCGATATTTCACTCGGCGCGTTCCAGGACGGCCGAGAACCAGTACACGTTGTACGGATCCCAGAGCGAGAGAGTGAAGTGGATGCGCCGTCCGTCCTCCGTGACGTAGCGCGGATTCAGGTAGGGCGAATAGAGCCCGGGATACTCCGATCCGGGCACGAGTTCGATCGCGTCACCCCACGGGCCCCAGGGGGTGATCCCCTCGCGGATGTACGCGCTGCCGGCATCCGAATACGTCATGATCCAGCGGTCGAGGTAGGTCGACCACATCACCGAGAGCTCGCCGATCGTGCCCTCGACGACGGTCTCGGCATCCGCCATGTCGTCGCTCCATCGCGGCTCATCACCGTCGACACCGGCGAAGTACGAGTACGCGGACCGGTCCTCCACCGCCTCCTCCGTGGCGGGCACCCTCATCAGCTGCACGCTGCCGAAGCGGCCGGACGGGATCGACCAGAAGTAGATCCAGTCCTCTCCGCCCTCGGTGACCTGCGCGGTCGCGAACTGAATGAAGTTCGAGTCGCCCGGCCACTCCACGCCCTCCACCGGGTCCCAACTCTCGCCGCCGTCACGCGAGACGATCAGCGCGGAACGGTTCGCATCCCAGGCGCCGGGCTCGCCCCAGAACTTCACCGACATGTACGAGACGTAGATCGTCTCGCCGATCGCGAAGCCGTACGTCGGGATCTTCGTGACCTCGCCGCCTGCCCCGTTCGCATCATGATCGCCCTCGATCAGCGCTGCCGCGAGGCCGATGTCGTCTTCCACCCAGCCCTCGAAGTCGATGCCGTCGGTGGGGTCGTCGTCCGTGGTCCAGGCGGCGACGTTCGACCGCCAGAAGCCGCCCTGTCCGCCGATCGACTCGGGGTCGCGCTCGCCGAACGTGTCGCCGAAGAGGAAGAACGTCTTCTCCCCCACGTTCACCATCGACCCGAGATCAGTTCCGGCGACGGAGACGGATGCCGTGTCGTTCATCGCGCCCGGACCGGTGAGCTGAGCGATCTCGGTGAGGTCGGTGACACCCTCCAGCACGAACGGCTTGTCGGGGTTCGGATCCACACCCGGCGTACCGCTGCCGGCGCAGCCGGCGAGTCCCAGTGTGACGATGACGGATGCCGCGAGCGCGGCGCGACGGAACGATCGTGTGCGACGGTGCATGCACCCCAACCTAGCGAAATCGATTTCATAGCACTAGGGTCTTGGGCATGTTCCTCTCTCCCGAACCCGGGTGGCTCCGGCCATCCGGCATGCTCGATGCCGAGCCCCGGTGGGGACACGTCGACGGCATCCAGATCGGCATCCCACCGATCCCCGGTCCGCGCGGCCTGCTGCGCGTGTTCACGCCCTACCTCGATCATTCCCGCGAGCGGCTGGTCAACTTCCTCGCCGTCGAACCGATCCCTGAGGGCGCGACCCAGCGCGGATTCTCCGAGTTGGAGCCGAGCTCGCTCGATCCGGGCGAGCGCGGCAAGCGGTTCTGGTCGGCGGATGACCCGGACGCTGCCGAGCAGGGCGCCTCTGCCGCGCCGGGGCGGGGCACGGTCGACGTCGTCGACGGGAGCGAGACGCTAACCGTGTGGATTGGTGTCGAGCGCTTCGAGAACGGAGCGGACGTACGCGTGCGGGTGCGGTTCTTCGCCGACCGCCCGCACGAGGTCGAGGTCGCGGGGTTCGCGAACGCGGCATCCGTCCCCCTGGCGCACCTGATCCTCACAGCGACGATGGGCAACTGGGCGCGGTTGCGCCGACTGCACCTCGCCGATCGGGTCGTCACCGCCGCCGAACTCTGGCCGGACTTCTCGGGCACTGCGTTCGCCGAGCACGCACGGTTTCCGCTCGCCGAGCTCTCACGCGACGGCGCCGCGGTGATGGTGAGCGCCACCGGCGACGAAGAGGACCCGTGGTCGGTCGAGTATGCCGCCGACACCGCAGACCATTGGCGCTTCCTCGGACGTCGGAACGTGCAGACCTGGCGCGTCGACGATCCGCATCCCGAACTCGAGGCCGTGGTCAACGCTCGCTGGTCGTACTGGGCGAGCGCCTCCCCGATCCCCGGCGGCGCCGCCTACGAGAACTTCGAGATCATCGAGCCGTTCCGTCAGGGCGCGGCCTTCAGGTTCTCGGTCGAGGAGGCATGAAGGGGGCCGGGGTTACTGCTGGGTCCGAGCGCGCGCGCCAGGGCCGAAGACCTCGTGGCACGAGAGACTCACTGCTGCTCCTTCTTCGAGTTCGCTCTCACCGACGCTGAGGACCACCTGCGTATGACGGTCCGCGTCCCGGAGCCGTACGCCGAAGTGCTCACTGCCCTCGTGGACTCGGCCGAGCGTGCCGCCGGCCTGACACCCTCATGACGACGATCCGAGCCGGAGAGCTGGCCTCACGCGCGGGGGTGAACACGGAAACGATTCGCTACTACGAGCGACGAGGGCTGCTCGGTGAGCCGGACCGAACGCTCGGAGGACATCGCACCTACGACGAGGACGCCGTCACGCTGCTGCGCGTCATCAAGGCGGCTCAGGCTCTCGACTGCCCGATCCCCTTCGCTGGCATCACCAGAGTGACCAGAAGGGAGGCGAGCGCCTGACCGGCCCCGCTGTCACCGATTCGACCCTCGACGCACTCGATTCGCAGGCAGTGTGAGCACCGCCCACCGGACGGCCGCCACCGCACCGGCGGCGACCAGGGCCCAGGGGCCGACCACGATGATCGGGTCGAGCCATGCGTGCCTCAGGTCGAGTCGGCCGCGCCCGAAGCGCGAGGCCACCGGACGGTGACGTCCTTCGGCGAGCACGCCGGTCAGGGTCACCGGGTCGTCCGGCCGCCGGCTCAACAGCGAACGGGCATGGGCACCCACGGACTCGACCCTGTCGCCGAGCACCAGAAGCAGCCAGCGCGTGTTCTTCGTCTCGCTCAGGTTGTCGTAGGCGAATCGCCGGATGCGACCCGAGAGTCCGTGCAACGGCTGAGCGGTCCCATAGACGGGCGGCAGCATGGCGTGCTCGATGGAGCGCTCGCGTCGCGGATCGTCGGGTTGACGCTCGGGGAACGACCAGTGCGCACCGGTGGGCTCGATGTCATCCCGCTGCTGCCAGGTGCGCCGATGCTCGGGTGCAGTGTCGGCTCCCCAACCCGGAATCCGCGCTCGCAGTTCTTCCGCCGACGGCGACAGGTCGGGCTTCGCTGCTTCGTACGGCATGATCACTCCTCTCCCACGATCACGACGGGTTTGATGCAGTCGTCCAGCTTGGCGGAGAACACGTGATAGGCCTCCGCGATGTGCTCGAGCGGGAATCGGTGCGTGAGCAGCTCGCTCGGTCGCACATGACCCGCGCGGATGTGCTCGAGCAGCCGCGGCCACTGCCGCTTGACCGGGGCCTGGTTCGCGCGGACCGTGAGTCCCTTGTTGACGATGTCACCCAGCCGCACCGATGAGACGAGGGGGCCGTAGGCGCCGATGAGAGAGACCGTTCCTCCCTTTCGGACCGAGTCGACGGCCCAGTTCACGGCGACCGGCGAGCCTCCCTGGAGCTTCAGCTTCGCGCCGGTGACGTGCTGGAGCACGCTGCCGTCGGCTTCTGCACCCACCGCGTCGATGACGACATCCACTCCGAGGTGCCCCGTCGCCTTCTTCAGCGCGAGGACGATGTCGTCGACTTCGGCAAGGTGGATGGTCTCCGCGAATGCGAAGCTCTTCGCCTTCTCGAGGCGGTAGTCGATGTGATCGACGACGATGACTCGGCCGGCACCGAGGAACCAGGCGGATCGCGCTGCCGCGAGGCCCACCGGCCCCGCTCCGAAGACCACCACCGTGTCCCGCTCGGCGATGTCGCCGAGCTGAGCGCCGAAGTAGCCGGTGGAGAAGGCATCCGTCAGCATGAGGGCGTCCTCGGAGCTCAACCAGTCCGGGATCACCGACGGTCCGACGTCGGCGAACGGCACCCGCACGTATTCGGCCTGACCGCCGTCGTATCCGCCGGTCGTGTGCGAGTACCCGTAGATGCCGCCGACCGCTGTGGCGTTGGGGTTCACGTTGTGGCAATTGGAGAACAGACCGCGGCTGCAGAAATAGCAGCTGCCGCAGGAGATGTTGAAGGGGACCATCACACGATCTCCGCGCGTCAGGTTCTGCACCGACGAGCCGACCTCCTCGACGATCCCGACGATCTCGTGACCGAAGGTGTGCCCGATGCGCGTATCCGGCATCATGCCGTGGAACAGGTGCAGATCGGATCCGCAGATCGCCGCCCGCGTCACCCGCACGATGGCGTCGTTCGGATGCTGGATCTTCGGCTCCGGCTTCTCTTCGACGCGGATCTTGTACGGTCCGCGGTATGCCATCGCTTTCATCGCGTCACGCTCGATGTGGGTTCTGCGGCAGTGCTCATGGGATGCTCCTTGACTGCGACGTGGCTCATGGCCGTGACTGATGGACAAGGACGTTAGTGACGCGCAGCATCCGGCGAAGAGGCTATTGACGGATGCGCGTGCCCGGTCGTATCTTTCGCGCGAGCCGCATGGCGGTGGCCACCGTCGTCGTCGCTACGGCGAGGATGCCGACCCTGCGGAGCCTCGGCCGAACAGCGAGGGCGGTGGACACGCTCCAGGTCCGACCGCGGCGGGGCAAGCCGCCGGGTTCCATGACCGCGCTCGGCGCGGCGAGGTTCCCTGGGCGCGGACGCGAGGGCTCGGCGGTGTGCATCATCCGAACGCCCCACCGGCCGAACACCGCATCGAGCAGGCGGGGAGCTGTGCGCTGCAGGGCCGAGATCCATCGACCGCTGCCGCCGGCGAAGAGCTCGTCGACCGGATGCTCGGCGGCGTAGAGGACGCATGCTGCGACAACCGAAGGGGCGTAATACGGCGGCGGGGCCGAGGGGCGGAAGGCGAGATGCGACCGAGTGGCGTTGTAGCCGGGAGTGTCGATCACTCCCGGCCTGATGATCGTCACGGAGATCGGGTCGCGCTGATCGCGCAACTCGCGCCGTAGGCCCATCATCGCGCCTTCGACCGCCCGCTTCGAAGCGGCATACGCGCTGTGCAGCGGCAGCGTGGTCACGGCCTCGACCGATGAGATCGAGATCAGCGCTCCGCCGCCGGCACGGCGGAGTGCAGGAAGCGCCGCCTGAGCACCATGGACCTGGCCGAGGAAGTCGATCTCCATCATGCGCAGGAACTCGGCCGGCGTGGTGTCCTCGAAGCGTGCATAGACCAGCACGCCCGCGTTGTTCACCCAGGTGTCGATCCGTCCGTACCAGCGCTCGACCGTCTCGGCAGCCGCGAACACCGCGTCGGCGTCCTTCACGTCGCATACGAGGTGGCGGGCTCGACCGCCCTCGGCCGCGATCTCCGCGACCGTCTGGGCCAGCCGCCCCTCATGCCGACCGAGCACCACGACGGTCGCGCCGGCGCGCGCCATCCGCAGCGCGGTCTCCCGCCCGATCCCGCTCGACCCGCCCGTGATGACCACGATCTGGGTCGCGAGCGGTCGATGCCACCTCCTTCTCGAAGGCGTACGAAGCCGGTCGTCTTGGACTGCGTGCTCGGTCATCCTGCTCCTTCTCGCGGACGTTCCTCCCAGAGAAATCGTCGGCGAACGGTTGCGACACGGTCTTGCCGCGGCACTGGTGAAGGAGTAGAACCCGCGCCTGGGAGGGGCGGCGGTCGACCATCCGCACGCGAACCGCGACGAGCCCCTTACACCGTAAGCACCCAGGAAGCAAGATACTGCACGAGGTCGGCGGAAGGGTTCTAGAACGGAGAACCCGATCGATCGGATCGGTCCGTGAAAGGAGCACCGATGTCAGACAACTATGAGACGACGAGCCCCGGTGGCTCGAACGTGCAGTCCTCGGATTCCTCGGGGAAGGTGGACACTGCCAAGCAGGAAGCCGCTGACCTGAAGGACACCACCACGACGCAGGCAAAGGATGTCCTCGGCACTGCCAAAGAGGAAGCCGCAGCCGTCGCCGGAGAGGCCAAGACGCAGGTCAAGGATCTCTA
>JAESFY010000369.1_pt1 | contig 10448 bp, 6 predicted proteins | sample 9266201 | NCBI WGS metagenome assembly JAESFY01 (sample SAMN14515071, study PRJNA621656) | algae metagenome | isolation source: Nodosilinea sp. WJT8-NPBG4 and co-occurring heterotrophs from soil, lower... | place: USA: Pinto Basin, Colorado Desert, California | collected 2006-05-27 | reverse complement strand
AGGGCGAGGAAGGGAAAGTGCCGGGCGTCGCGGTGATCACCGCCTTCCTATTGGTGGTCGTCAGCATCGCCGTGCTCGTCATGTATGTCCACCACCTCGGCCAGGCACTGCGAGTGTCGGCCCTCGTCGAACTTGTCGGACATGACACCCGCAAGCTCCTCGACGAAACCTTCGTCGACAAAGGCGACGGTCTGACCCCCGACCATGGCCCGCTCCCCACGATCACCTCCGCGAAATCCGGAGTCATCACGACGATCGGCTACCGGCACCTGGTCGATGAAGCACGCAAGGCGGGCTGCGCGGTGGAGCTGACCTCCGGGCTGGGAGATTTCGTGCCGGCGGGCGCACCGCTGATGATCGTGCACGGAGACCCCACGCAGCTCGATGAGAAGCGCGTCAGAGAAGCGATCGTGTTGAAATTCGAGCCGACTCTCGATCAGGACGTCGCGTATGGTCTGCGGCTGCTCGTCGACATGGCGGAACGCTCGCTGTCCGACTCGCCGTTCCAGGACCCGACGACAGCCGTCCAAGCGATCGACCGGCTGCACGACCTGCTCCGACAGCTCGCCCGGCGCCCGTTCCCAGACGGACGTCACCGAGACGACGACGGGGAAGTGCGACTGATCGTGCCGGTGGTGGACTGGGATGACTACGTGCATCTCGCCTTCGACGAGATCCGCATGGCAGGCGCAGCGTCACCGCAGGTCGCGCGTCGGCTCAACAGCGCGCTCCTCGATCTGAAGAAGATCGCGCTGCCCGAACGCGTTGCTGTCCTCGATGAACAGCTGAGCCAGCTGACGGACGCGATCATCGCGGCGATGAGGGACGAACGCGACGCGCGCGCCGCACTGCGCGAGCCCGCTCGCGATGGTGTGACGTCATGAGCACGCGGAGCTTTCTCCTCGCCGGTCAGCCCCCGACGACCGTGTTCACGGAGCCGTAGCGATCGACATCGTTCGCCGACGCATCGGGCCGGATCAACCGACGGATGCCGCGCGCATCGAGCGCCGCCGGATCAAGTGCCGTCTGCGAGGTGACGAGAGCCGGATCGAGGCCCGCGGCACAGGCATCCACCCACGCCTGGAACACCGCTCCCCCGGGGCTCAGTGCCGCACGGCTCACGGGAACCTCGCGCTCGTCGACCTCGACCACGATCGCGGTCTCGCGGGCGGGCGGCGCCTGACGCGCACGGAGCTCCGGGATGAGTTCGGCGAGCCGGCGACCGAGGGGCTTGGCCGCGCCATCCTGACCGACCAACCCGAGCGAGTACTCCAGCTCGGGGAAGTCCCCGAGCTCCCGGCTCACGTCGTGCGAGCACCACCAGGTGATGCCCCAGAGGTTCTCCGTGCGCGCGGCCGATCGCACGGTGGCCTCGAGGAAACCGGGCATCTCCTCTTCGGCGAGGCAGTTCGAGGGAGCGCCGACCTCCTGCAGCCAGACCACCCGGTCCGGGTCGGTCGCGAAGGCGCGAGACAGTTCGATCAGGTACTCGGCGTGCCGGTCGGACGCGACCGAGCGGCCGCCGTACCGCTGCGCGGTGCCGTTGAAGATCCAGGAGTGGATGGTGGTCATCGCCCCGAGACGGGAAGCGTGTGCGGGCGTGAACCCGTGGCCGTCCATGTACCAGACCGCGTCGTACTCGCTGTGCACGTGCGCATGGCCGGGCGCCGCGGCATCCGCCGCCGCCAGCAGCGACGACATCCACTCCCCGGCCTCGTCCTGCGTGACCGGCCACGGCGACGGGTGGGTGTGTGCCGAGAACTGGTTGGTCTCGTTGCCGAGCGTCAACCCGAGGAAGTTCGGCGCCTCCCGCAGCGCCTGTCCGAGCCGGTCGACGAGCGCGACCTGCCCCTCCAGCGCCTTCGGATCGGTGAACATGTTCGTGTCGTGCCAGGTGTACAGCCACGACGGCACGAAGTCGAAGCTCGAGAGGTGCCCCTGGATCACGTCGACGCTGGCATCCATCCCGAACTCGCCGGCGATGTCGACGACGGCGCGGACGTCATCGACGGCCTTCGCGCGGATGAGCGTGCGGTTCGGCTGGAGCACGGTCCAGAGCGGAAAGAGCCGCACATGGTCGAGCCCCAACTCGGCGAGCGCGGCGAAGTCGCGACGCACGTCGTCAGGCGTGAAGTCGAGCCAGGAGTGCATCCAGTTCTTCGACGGCGTGTAGTTCGCCCCGAATCTCAGGGGAGCATCGAGAGCGCCACGCTGCGTCATGTGTCCGGACCTTTCGCACGGTGCCCTCCAGCAAGGGCATGTCGGATCACTATAACGCTTGAGCTACGAACATCCCACCACTCCCCTGCAATCCGCGCAAAGCCCGCCGACAGCACCTTGACAGGCGCGGCATCCGATGGTTTCATCTGCTAAAGCGTTGCAGTCCACTCTCGCGTGGACGATCACGCGGAATCGCCCGCCTCGAGGAAGAAGCACGATGAAAACTCCGACACGCATTGCCGCTCTGGCAGCATTCAGCATCGGCGTCCTGGCGCTGACGAGTTGCACGGGAGGCGGGGGAGGCTCGGCCGGCGACTCGGGCCCGATCGACACGTCCGGCGAGCTGAGCGGATCAATCCAGTTCCAGACCTGGTCGCTCAAGAACGAGAAGTTCACGCCGTATTTCGAGGATGTGATCGACGCGTTCGAGAAGGAGAACCCCGACGTCACGGTCGAGTGGCTCGACCAGCCGGGCGACGGCTATCAGGAGAAGATCCTCAGCCAGGCGAACGCCGACACCCTCCCGGACGTCCTGAACCTGCCGCCCGACATCGCCTATCCCCTCGTCGCCGCGGGCAAGCTGGTCGACCTGGAGACCGCGGACCCGGATCTGAAGTCGGCCTACAACGCCGGCGCGTGGGACTCCTACAGCCAGTACCCCGGCATGGACGGCACCTACGGGCTCCCCTGGTACCTCTCCAGCGACGCCTCGTGGTGGAACCTGGCGCAGCTCGCCCCCTACGGCGTCACCGAGGAGAACCTGCCGACGACCGTCGACGAGCTCCTCACCCTCGCGAAGGAGGTCGCGACCGAGTCCGGCGGCAAGGTGCAGCTGCTCTCGTCGATCCCCGCACTCGACACCTTCACGGCCGCCGGCATGGAGGTCATCAACGACGAGGGCGAGTTCGACTTCAACACCGACGAGGCCGCCGCGATCATCGAGGCCTACGCCGACGCCTACGCGGCCGGTGCGATGCCGGCCGAGGCGCTGACCGGCGACTACGGCGGAAACGCCGAGGCCTACATCCAGGAGAAGGTCGCGTTCACGACCGGCGGCACGGGTTTCACGACCGACCTCCAGAAGGACGCTCCTGCCCTGCTTGAGAACACCGTCGCGACGCAGCGCCTCGGCGTTCCGCCGCTCTACGTGCAGGGACTCAACGTCTCGGCAGACTCCGACAACAAGGAGGCCGCCCTCGCCTTCGCCGAGTTCGTGACCAACGAAGAGAACCAGGTCGCCTTCTCGTCGCTCGCCGTGGGCACCGCGCCGGGAACAACCGCGGGAGGCGACCAGGTCGTCGAGAACATCTCCTCGTCGATCACCGATGAGAAGCAGCTCACCGCGATCGACACCGTGTTCACTGCGATGGAAGACGCCAAGGCCCTGCCGTTCCAGTGGACCTCCGACATGGCCACCTACATGACCCAGCAGATCGCCCTCGCGATCAACGGCGAAGCGGATGCCAAGACGCAGCTCGACAAGATCGTCGAGTACGCCAACGCGAACCGCGTGGACCAGTGAGCATGAGCGCGGACACCGGCATCCGGAGCAGAGTGAGATCGATGAGATCCCACAAGTGGTTCACGCCCTGGCTGCTCCTCGGCCCCGCCGTGATCTGGGTGCTGGTGTTCGCGCTCTGGCCGTTCCTCAACACGGTCTTCCTCAGCTTCACCGACGCCCGCCCGCTGCGGACGCCCGAGTTCGTCGGCGCGGCGAACTACGACCGCATGTTCGGCGACGAGATGTTCTGGAACGCGCTGACGACGTGCCTCATCTACGTCGTCGTGTGCGTGCCGCTGCTGACCGTGCTCCCGCTGCTGCTGGCGCTGCTCGTGCAGAAGAAGCTGCCGGGCATCTCGTTCTTCCGCACCACGTTCTACTTCCCGGTGATCGCCTCGGTGGTCGTCGTCGCCCTCATCTGGACCTGGCTGTTCGACAGCCGCGGCATCATCAACCAGACGCTCGAGTTCCTCGGAGTGGTCGACAAGCCGATGGCGTTCCTCGTCGACCGCTGGCTGCTGCTCGGCTGCGCGATCCTGCTCACGGTGTGGAAGGGTCTCGGCTACTACATGGTCGTGTACCTCGCCGCCCTCGGCAACGTCGGCAAGGAGCTGCACGAGGCGGCGATGCTCGACGGTGCCGGAGCCTTCCGCCGCTTCCTCTCGGTCACGATCCCGTCGGTGCGCGGCGCGATGCTGCTCATCGCGGTGCTGATCGCCGTCTCCGCGATGAGGGTGTTCGCCGAGCTCGACGTGCTCTCGAAGAGCACCGGCGGACCCGGCGGCTACGACATGTCGCTGGTGATGCTCATCCGCCAGGTCGGGTCGGGTCTGAACGGCAACATCGGCTACGCATCGGCGATCAGCGTCGCCCTCTTCCTCCTGACCCTCATCCCGCTCGCCGCGATCGCCTTCATGAATCGCGAGAAGAAGGCGAAGGCCCCTGCATGAGCATCCTCACCCCTCCCCGCGCCGACGACGACCGCCGCGAGGACGAGCCCACGAAGCCCGCAAAACCGGCGGGCGAGCGCGTCTTCCGCCGCCGCGGTTCCGGCGACTTCAGTAAGCCGACGCTCGGCGGGCTCATCGGCCGCTACGCCCTGCTGCTGTTCGTTCTCGTGCTCGTCATCGGCCCCTTCCTCTGGCAGCTGTCGACGTCTTTCAAGGGGCCGCAGGAGAACATCTACTCCTTCCCGCCCAACCTCATCCCGCGCGAACCGACGCTGGGGAACTACTCGACCGTCGCCGATATCGTGCCCGTGTACCTCTACGCCTGGCACTCGCTGCTCGTGTCCGTCGGCACGGTCATCAGCAACGTGGTGCTGGCCACCTTCGCGGGATACGCGCTGGGCTGCATGAGGTTCCGCGGCAAGTGGATCGTCATGGCGATCCTCCTCTCGACTCTGCTGTTCCCCGGCGAGGTCACCGTGACCAGCAACTTCCTCACGATCCGCGCGCTGGGACTCGCCGACACCCTCTGGGGCGTCTTCCTGCCCGGTGCCATCAGCGCGATGAACGTGCTGCTGATCGCCACGGCCTGCCGCATGATCCCGAAGGACGTGCTGGATGCCGCGACCGTCGACGGCGCGACGACCTGGCAGCGCATCCGCCACATCGTCTGGCCGAACATCCGCGGCATGGTGTCGGTGGTCGCGATCTTCGCGTTCATCGGCGCCTGGGACGACTACCTGTGGCCGCTCATCGTGCTCTCCGACCCCTCGAAGTACACCCTCACGGTCGGCATGGCCTACCTCAACAGCAGCTTCTCGGTCGACCCGCGGCTGATCGCGGCGGGGACCATGATCGCGCTCGTGCCGATCGTCATCATGTTCTCGTTCACGCAGCGGTTCTTCTTCAAGGGCGTGCAGGAGGGCGCGATCAAGGGGTGAGCACCGTGCGCCTCTTCCTCTCGGACGGCCCCGCCGATCCCCCGTCATCCCGCCCGCCCGCCGGCGTGCTGGCCGGACCGGTGTTCGCCTTCGCATTCGATCCCTCCGCGGGCGAGCAGCGGATCGACGCTCCGGTGTTCGCCGACGTCGCTCTCTCCCCGGATGCCGTGCTGCACTGGGCGTTCTACGCGGACGGGCCGGACGCGACCCTCACTCCCCATGCGGCACTCGCGGTGACGATCGACGTGCGGTTCCCCGACGGCACCCGACTGAGCGACATCGCCGCGGTCCGCGACCGCTACGACTTCCCGATCACCGCCGAGGATCAGTTCGGTGCCCGCTGGAGCTTCCCGGAGCAGTGGAACGCCGACACGGTCTCGCTCGCTCCGGTCTCGCACCAGACCGGAACTGTCGAGATCGTGCTCGGAACGGACTCACTGGGCGGCGCGCCGGATCTGCCTCGGGAGGTCTCGGGCTTCGTGCAGGTCATGATCGAGGAGCGCGTCGCGCCCACCGCCCTCACACCGGTCGAACGCGTCGACACGCGCCGCGGCTCGCACTCGGGTCCGCAGTTCTCCCGCGGGAACACGATCCCCGCGGTGGCCGTGCCGCACGGCTTCACTTTCGTCACCCCGGCGACGGATGCCGCCGACTCCCGCTGGCCGTACCGCCCCTTCGTGCACGACGACCCGCAAGGGCGTCGGCTGGAGGCTCTCCAGTTCTCGCATCAGCCCAGCCCCTGGATCGGCGATCGCTCCGTGCTGCAGGTGATGCCCTTCCTCGACGAGCCGACGTCGCGGCGCGCGGAGCGCCGGCGCTGGATCGTTCCCGGCACCGAGCGCGCGCGTCCGCACGAGTATTCGGCCGACCTCGGCGACGGCCTGCACGTCGAGATGACGGCGACCTCGCATGCGGCGGCTTTCCGTGTGCAGAGCACGGATCCGAATGCGCGCGTGGGCTTCGTGATCGACCAGCTCACCGTCGGCGGTCGCCTGGAAGGGACGGATGCCGGAGGCTTCGAGGGCTGGATCCCGGAGGGTCCCGAGGACTGGGGCAACGCCCCGCGCTGCTACTTCGCCGGCACGGTGCTGCCGGAACGCGGGGGGACGGTGGACCACGGCCATCTCGACGACGACGGTCGGGGCGGAGTGGCCGGGTTCGTGAGCGGCTGCGGAGCTCTCGAGGTGCGGATCGCGGTCTCCTTCCTCTCGGTCGAGCAGGCCCGCCACAGCCTCGCGCTCGAAGCCCCCGCGAGGACTTCCTATGAGCAGCTCCGCGACACCGCCGCGGCATCCTGGAATCGTCTGCTCGGTCGCGTCACAATTCCGGCGCTGCCCGCGGAGGAGACTCCGTACCGCTCGCTGGCCGATGAGGAGAATCGATCGCGTATCGCGGCATCCCTCCACCGCATGCACCTGTATCCGAACAGCGCAGCCGAGAACACCGGAACCGCGGACGCCCCCGTCTGGCGTTTCGCGGATGTGTTCGCCGACGCGGCGGGCCATCAGCCGCCGGTCACCGACGGCGAACTCGTCGTCAACAACGGCTACTGGGACACGTATCGCACCGAGTGGCCGGCGCTCGCTCTGCTCGACCCCGCCCTCGCGGGTCGACTGCTCGACGGCCAGCTCGAGCAATACCGCCGCGGCGGATGGATGGCGCGGTGGAGCGCCCCGGGGTACGTCGACAGCATGGTGGGCACGTCGAGCGACCAGATCTTCGCGGATGCCGCGCGGTGGGAAGTGCCGTTCGACCGGGCCGCCGCCTTCGAGAGCGGATGGCGGAACGCCTGCGAGCCCGGCCCCGACGCCCGCCGCGGCCGCAAAGGCATCGCGCGGGGCCGCTTCACCGGCCACATCTCCTCAGACGTGCCGGAGGGCATGAGCTGGAGCATCGAGAACGCCGTGAGCGATGCCGCGCTCGCGAGGTTCGCGGCGCAGCTGACCGCCGCCGACGAGACGGATGCTGGGTCGGCGTCGGATGCCGCGCGCTACCGGTCCTTCGCCCGCTACTTCGCGAACCGGGCACGGTCGTACCGCACCCTCTTCGACGACGAGTCGGGTTTTCTCCGCGGCCGGGACGACCGGGCCTCATTCGCCGCCGACGGGTTCGATCCGCGCTCCTGGGGCGGCGACAACGTCGAGACGAACGCCTGGGGCATGTCGGTCGGTGCGGTGCACGACGGCACCGGCCTGGCCGACCTCTACGGCGGACCCGCGGGCCTCGGCCGCCACCTCGACGCACTGTTCGCCGAGCCGGAGACCGCTGACGAGCGGTTCGGCGGCGCCTACGGCACCGTCATCCACGAGCAGCGCGAGGCACGGGCACTGCGCTCCGGCATGTGCGCGATCTCGAACCAGCCGGCGCACCACATCCCCTTCATGTACGCGTTCAGCGACCGGCCGTGGCGGACGGCCGCCATCGTGAACGACCTCGCCGGACGCCTGTTCGCCGGCGCGCACATCGGCCAGGGATTTCCCGGCGACGAGGACAACGGCGAGATGAGCGCGTGGTGGCTGTGGGCCGCGCTCGGGCTGTATCCGTTGGAGCTCGCCTCGGGAGTGCTGCGGATCGGGTCGCCGCTGTTCGACGACATCCGTGTCGATCGTGGCGACGGTTCCTCGCTGCGTGTCGTGTCTCGGCGCAGCGACCCCGCGGCTCGCGTGCTGCAGGAGGCGCGGCTCGATGGGGTACCGCTGTCCACCGCGGATCTGCCGATCGATCGGCTCGTCGGCGATGCCGTGCTCGAGCTGGTGTTCGGGGCCGATTCGGCTTCGTCGCTCGAGACGGACTCCCGTTCATCCGGCTACGGCGTCGAGGAATGGCGCACGGACCTGACCTCCGGCGACGGCCACGTCGTGTCCTCCCCCGGGCTGCCGCACGCGGATCGGGTGTTCGACGACGGCGCAGCCTCGGGTGATGACGGCATCCGGCTGCATCCCGGGGAGTGGGTGGGATGGCGGTTCCCCGAGCCCCGTAGCATCACCGATCTCACCGTGACGATGGCCGGTCCGGCATCCGCTTCCGCTCTCCGCTGGGAAGTCCTGGTCGCCGAAGAACGCTGGGTCCCGGTGGCGATGACGCACCAGGCCGCCCTGCTGCCCGACCGCACGACCCCGTTCGCCCTCACGTCGCGGACGGTGACCTCGGCACTCCGCGTTCGCGCGGAGGCCGAGGTCACCATCCGTCAGATCGAACTCTTCGACCTGGACTGATCAGCCAGCAAGAAAGAACGGCACCGTGGTGCGGTTGCCCGCGACGTCGAGCACCTCGAGCGTGTTCGCTCCGGCGACGGCGCCGAAGACGCCCGGCTTCACGTAGTTGAGATCGCTCCACGTGTTGTCGGTGAGGTCCTTCAGCACGCCGTTGACGTACAGCCGATCGATCAGACCTTCGTCGTACAGCTTGAAGCTGACCTTCGAGTACGCGTCGGCGGAGCCGGTCGTGAACCCCTTGCCCTTCTTCACCGTCACGGTGGGAGGCGTGACATCCTTCGGCGCCGCTCGGTACTCGGTCGCCTGACCCTTGAGCGCCTGCGTGATGCCGGACAGGTAGGCCGACTGGTCGGTCGCGGTGAGGTTGTACGCCACGTAGACGCCGTAGCCATCGGTGACCGTGCGGTTGGCGAAGTCCGCAGCCGTCGCCGCGCTGGTGTTCGCGAGGTCGATCGCTGCGGCGCCGATGCGCGTGCGGTCTTCGAGTCCGGGCACCGTCGGGGCGTCGTAGGTCGGGTAGTAGGGGTTCCAGGCGTAGTCGAGCACGCCCTCCGCATCGAACAGCGTGAAGTCGGTCGTCGTGTACGACGGGCCGATCGCGTACAGGGTGATGATCTTGTCGTCGCCGAGGCGTTCGCGGAGAGCCGTGGCCAACCAGCCGAACGACTCGGCGTTGGGCTGCGGCGTGCCGTTCGCGCCGTAGTTCGTCCACTCGTCGTCGAAGTCGATGCCGTCGAGACCGTAGGTGGTCACCGCGTCGGCGAGCTGCGCGGCGAACGCGTCGGCCTGCTCGTAGGACGTGAAGTTCGCGAACCCGGCGCCCTGATGGTTGCCGAGCACCGAGAGCAACACCTTGGTGCCCTGCTCCTGCACGGGTCGGATCTGGTTCTCGGCATCTTCGAGCGTCTCGGTGACGCGCTCGTTGAAGTGCAGGTAGGCCTTCTCGCCGTCGTAGTTGATGTTGGCGGCGAAGATCATCGCCATGTCGATGGCCGCTTCCCCCGAATCGGCGAGCGTGTAGTCGGCGACGTTCGCTAAATCGTTCGAGTTCACCTCGACGTACACGGCGAGCTGGGGGTCGTATTCGGAGGCTTCGGTCGCTGCAGCCGGGGTGGCGGCGACAGCGCCGACGCCGGCTACCGCGAGTCCGGCAGCGGCGGCGAGCACCTTTCGAAAGCGGGAATTCCTGAGGCGTGACCGGCTCATGACAGATCGTCTCCTTCGACATCGATAGCGAGATCAGGCCGCTTCGGCGCGACCTGCCGCCGACTATATCGCTTAAGTCGATCGCCGTGAAGGGTCGACGTAGGACGGTGGATCAGAAATGCCGCCCCCGACCACGCGGGAGCGGCATTTCTGATCCAGACCGGTGTGGGGGTCAGACCGCGACGTCTCCCACGAGGTTGACCTTGATGCCCATGCCGGCGAACATCGCGGCCTTGGCGATCAGCGCCTTGTCGGCGGTCTCGGCATCCGGGGCATAGACGGTCTGCGCGTGGTTCGCCTTGTGCCGGGCCATGAACTGGTCGCGCGAGATGCCGTGCAGCACCACGTGCGCGATCGGCCACTCCGGGTTCGTGGCGTCCTTGCGGCGCTTCGTCTCCTCTTCCGGAAGCTCGACCAC
>JAESFY010000368.1_pt1 | contig 10484 bp, 8 predicted proteins | sample 9266201 | NCBI WGS metagenome assembly JAESFY01 (sample SAMN14515071, study PRJNA621656) | algae metagenome | isolation source: Nodosilinea sp. WJT8-NPBG4 and co-occurring heterotrophs from soil, lower... | place: USA: Pinto Basin, Colorado Desert, California | collected 2006-05-27 | reverse complement strand
GCCCCTGGACATCAGGGACGGGGTCTCCGTCTGTCAGATGACAGCAGAGCGGGGCATCTCGGCCCCGGCTGCGGTGTCCCCGGTCATGACGTCCTCCCACGCGAGCCGGAGTCGATCCATCGCTTCGGCGGTGCGCTCCGGTGGCAGGGTGATCGGAATCCGCAGGCGCCTCTCGAGCACGCCACCGGTGGAGAACCGTGGTCCGGGCGGAAGGATCAGCCCGTGGTCGCGTGCGGCCAGCGACAGGGCGGTCGACACGGGGGCACCGAGGTCCAGCCACGCGGACAGCCCGCCGCTCGTCTGCGGCATCGGTATGGTGTCGAATGTCTCTAGTCCTGCCGCCACGGCTTCGCGACCCGCATGCAGCCGCGTCGCGACATGCGCGGTGAGCGCCGGCATCTCCTGCAGGAGCTCCACGGCGATGCACTGTTCGAGCAGCGCGGTGCCGAGCTCGAACGAGGGACGGGTGGCGAGCAGGCGGGCCATCACCGAGCGGTCGGCCCGTATCCAGCCGATTCGCATGCCTCCCCAGGCGATCTTCGACATCGAGCCCACGGTGATGACGTGCGGGCTGAACGCCGAGAGGGGGAGCGGGGTCCAGCCGCGATCGATGTCGAGCTCTGTGGTCGTCTCATCGACGATCAGGTGCGTGCCGACGCTCCGAGCCGTCGCTGCGATGCGTGAGCGTTCGGCGTCGGAGAGCGTGGCCCCCGTGGGATTGTGGAAGTCGGGGATGAGGTACGCGAGATGGGGACGGCCGCGCAGCAGAGTGTCGGTGAGATGGCGCTCATCCCATCCCGTGACATCGACCGGAGTCGGCAGCAGACGGTAGCCGTGGCGGTGGAGCGCCTCGAGCGCATGCGGGAAGGTGGGCTGCTCGACGAGCGCTCGCTCGCCCCGTCGGCCGATCGTGGCGAGCACCAGGTTGAATGCGTTGAGCGCGCCCGACGTGATCATGATCTCGTCGGCGTCTGTCTGGACGCCCCGCTCCGTGAATCGCAGCGCGACCGCTTCACGGAGCTCGGGAAGGCCACGCAGCGAATAGCCGCTGGTACCGCGCATCGCTGCGAGCCGGGGGAGTGATCGCACCGTGGCGTCGTACAGGCCCGGAGTCGAATCCATCGAAGCGATCGACAGGTCGATCGCCGACTCGTCTGCGGCTCCGCCCACCGGGGCGGCGGTGTGCGGCAGGGTGACGCGGGTGCTGCCCCCGTGCAGGCGCGAGACGTAGCCGTCGCCCTCGAGAAGGTCGTAGACGCGGGTCGTCGTCGAGCGTGAGCGACGCAGTTCGAGCGCGAGCGCTCGCTCGCTCGGAAGCCGCTCGCCCACGGTGAGTCGACCGTCGAGGATCAAGGCGCGGATGTGCTCTGCGAGGGCCTTCGCCGTCGCACCGGCGACGTTCTGGGCGCCGAGCTGCTGAACGAGCCGTGATGTCATCCTTCCAGCATGCCGCAAAAGTGGACTGCTAATAGCAGGCCACTTTTCACCGACTGGCCTCGGCGTCATGCTCCCGAGCAGGGCCACGATGGAGGGATGCACCTTCGTTCCGTCTTCCTCCCGATCAGCGCCACCAGTCGACGCGACGTCGTCGAGCGCATCGTGCAGCTGATCGTCGGGTTGTTCCTCTACGGCGTCGCCCTCGGTCTGATGGTGCGCGGCGGCATCGGCGTCGCGCCATGGGACGTGCTCGCCCTCGGCGTCTCCGGGCAGACGGGGATCGGATACGGCGTCGTCACCGTGCTCGTCTCGGTGCTCGTGCTGCTGCTGTGGATCCCGCTCCGGCAGCGTGTCGGGCTGGGGACCCTGCTCAACGCACTGCTCGTCGGCCCGAGCGCCGACCTGGCTCTTGCGATCCTTCCTGCACCGCCGTCGATCTGGATCGGCGCACCGATGTTCATCGCCGGTCTGCTGCTGCTCGCGTTCGCGACGGGCCTCTACATCGCAGCGGACTTCGGGCCCGGTCCTCGTGACGGCCTCATGACGGGGCTCGTCGGACGCACCGGTTGGCCCGTATGGCTCGTTCGGACGCTCATCGAGGGCGGCGTCCTGTTGATCGGCTTCCTGCTCGGGGGGCCGGTCGGTGTCGGCACGGTGCTCTTCGCGTTCGGCGTGGGGCCGCTCATCGGCTGGTTCCTGCCCTGGACGAGTCGCGTCCGCGCGGCGAGATCCCGGCAGCTCGCGCGGGCGACCGCGCACTAGGCCTGCAGAGACGAGAGCGGCCCCCGGGATACTCCGGGGGCCGCTCTTCGTCGTCGTCGCGCAGGTCAGTCGGCGCTCGCGAAGACGGCGACGGCGTTGTGGCCGCCGAAGCCGAACGAGTTGCTGATCGCGATCTGCGGACCGTCGCCGAGCGGAGTGGGCTCGCCGGAGAGGCGGAACGGCACAGCCGGGTCGGGCTCAGTCATGTTGATCGTCGGCGGGGCTACGCGGTCGCGCAGCGCCAGAAGCGAGAAGATCGCCTCGAGCGCACCAGTGCCGCCGAGCAGGTGTCCTGTCGACGCCTTGGTGGCCGAGACGGGGATCTCATCGATCCGGTCGCCGAAGACCTTCTTGAGCGCGACGTACTCGTTGGGGTCGCCCACGGGGGTCGACGTCGCATGCGCGTTGATGTGGGTGACCTGGTCGGCGGTGATGCCGGCCTCGTCGAGCGCCTGGGTGACGGCGCGTGCGGCGCCGTTGCCCTCGGGGTCGTTGCCCGTGATGTGGTACGCGTCAGCGGTGACGCCACCGCCGAGCACGTAACCGTAGATCTTGGCGCCGCGTGCTTTGGCGTGCTCCTCGGTCTCGAGGATGAGTGCGGCTGCGCCCTCACCCATCACGAAGCCGTCGCGGTCGATCGCGCCGGGACGCGAGGCTGTGGCCGGGTCGTCGTTGCGGCGGGACAGAGCCTGAGCCGAGGCGAACGACGCCATCGTGATCGGGTGGATGGCCGATTCGGTGCCGCCGGCGATCACGACGTCGGCGAGACCGTCCTGCAGGTGGTGGAAGGCGTGGATGACCGACTCGGTGCTGGACGCGCACGCGCTCACGACCGTCTGCGCGTAGGCGCGGGCCTGGAACTGCAGCGACAGGTTGCCCGCTGCGGCGTTCGGCATCAGCATCGGGACGGTCAGGGGCATCACCCGGCGGGGCCCCTTCTCGCGCAGGGTGTCCCATGCGTCGAGCAGAGTCCAGAGGCCGCCGATACCGGTGGCGAAGTCGACTCCGAGACGCTCGGGAGCGACCTCGGGGGATCCGGCATCCGCCCAGGCCTCTCGCGCTGCGATGAGCGCGAACTGCGACGACGGGTCGAGCCGCTTCGCCTCGTGGCGGGGCAGGACCTCTTCGGGGCGGACGATCGCCTCCGCAGCGAAGGTGACGGGGAGTTCGTACTGCTTCACCCAGTCGTGCTCGAGGGTGCGTGTGCCGGACTTCCCTGCGAGCAGGTTCGTCCAGTTCTCGGGAGCTGTCCCGCCGATGGCGGACGTGGCGCCGATGCCGGTGACGACGATGCGCTTGGTCATGTGTGGTTCCTTGTCAGGCGGGTCGAGCAGAGGGGCGGGCAGAGCGGAGGATGCCACGCCCCGCTGATGCGGGGGTGGCATCCTGCGTGGATTACTCCTGGCCTGCGACGATGAAGTTGACGGCGTCGCCGACGGTCTTGAGGTTCTTGACCTCGTCGTCGGGGATGGTGACGCCGAACTTCTCCTCGGCGTTGACGACGATCGTCATCATCGAGATGGAGTCGATGTCGAGGTCGTCGGTGAACGACTTCTCGGGGGCGACCTCGGAGGCGTTGATGCCGGTCTCGTCGGTGATCAGCTCTGCGAGGCCAGCGAGGACCTCATCGTTGGTGAAAGCCATGTGGTCTTCCTCTTTCTTACGGGTTGTATTCGGAACCGTGGAACAGTCTAGGGAACGTCGGCGTGTTGTCAGGGGAGGACGACGACCTGAGCGGCGAACACGAGACCCGCGCCGAAGCCGATCTGCAGTGCGAGACCGCCCGAGAGCTCGGGATGCTCGGCCATCAGCCGGTGGCTCGCGAGCGGGATCGATGCCGCCGAGGTGTTGCCGGTGGTCTCGATGTCGCGAGCGATCACGGTCGTCTCGGGCAGCTTGAGCTGTTTCGCGAACTCGTCGATGATGCGCATGTTCGCCTGGTGCGGGATGAACGCGGCGATGTCAGTCGGCTCGACGCCGGCCTTGTCTAGTGCCTCGCGCGCGACCTTCGCCATCTCCCACACGGCCCAGCGGAAGACCGTCTGGCCCTCCTGGCGCAGGGTCGGCCACGGCACCTCGCCGTCGCGGAACTCGGTGAGCGTCGCGTTCATGCCCACGGCGTCGGCCTTCGAGCCGTCCGATCCCCAGACCGCAGGGGCGATGCCCGGCGTGTCGCTCGGACCGATGAGTGCGGCCCCTGCGCCATCGCCCAGCAGGAACGAGATGCTCCGGTCGGCCGGGTCGACGACGTCTGACAGCTTCTCGGTGCCGATCACGAGGGCATAGCGAGCCGCACCCGACTTGATCAGCGCGTCTGCCTGGGTGATCGCGTAGGCGTAGCCGGCGCAGGCCGCGTTGACGTCGTAGGCGGCAGCGGGGTTCGCGCCCACACGGTCGGCGACGATCGCCGAGACCGAGGGCGACTGCTTCGGGTTGCTGATGGTGGCGACGATCACGAGGTCGATCTGGTCGGCCGGGATGCCGGATTTCTCGATCGCCTCTGCGCCGGCGATGGTGGCGAGGTCGATCGCATCCGTGCCCTTGTCGGCCCGCACGCGGGTCACGATGCCGGTGCGCTGACGGATCCACTCGTCGCTCGAGTCGATCGGTCCGATCAGATCGTCGTTCGGCACGGCGTTCTCGCCGCGGGCAGCACCGAAGGAGTAGATCCGCGTGTAGGCGGGACCGGTGACCTGGTTCAGGATGGGGCTCATGCGGCTTCTCCGTTCAGCAGCGCGACGGCCGCATCGAGATCTTCGGGGGTCTTCACAGCCACGGATGGGACTCCGCGCAGGCCGCGCTTGGCGAGACCGGTGAGCGCACTGGCGGGCGCGAGCTCTATCAGACCGGTGATGCCGTGGTCGGCGAACGAGGCCATGCAGAGGTCCCAGCGCACCGGCGACGAGACCTGGTCGACGAGGTAGCTCAGGGCCTGCGCTCCGTCGGTGAGGACGGATCCGTCGCGGTTGGACCACAGCGTGATCGTGGGATCGGCCGGGGCGACCGTCGCCACCGCGTCGCGCAAGGCGGCGACGGCTGAGGCCATGTATGAGGTGTGGAACGCGCCGGCCACCTGCAGCGGGATGACGCGGGTGCCCCTGACGGGTTCGGTGGCGAGAGCGTCGAGCCCGGCGAGCTCGCCCGCGACGACGATCTGGCCGCCGCCGTTGTAGTTCGCGGGGGAGAGCCCGAGCTCCGTGAGACGCGTGAGGACGGTCTCCTCATCGCCTCCCAGCACGGCACTCATGCCGGTCGGGGTCTGCGCGGCCGCGTCGGCCATGGAGCGACCACGGATTCCCACCAGGCGCATGCCGGTCTCGGCATCGAGCACGCCGCTCCCGACCAGTGCGGCGATCTCGCCCACCGAGTGGCCCGCGATGCCATCGGCGCGACGGCCGGCACGAGCGGTCAGGGCGTTCGAGGCGATGAGCGACGCGGCGACGATGAGGGGCTGCGCGATGCGCGTGTCTCGGATCGTGTCGGCGTCCGACACCGTGCCGTGCTGCTGGAGGTCGACCTCTGCCGCCTCGGAGTAGGCGGAGAGACTCTCGGCCACGCCGTCCAGCTCGAGCCAGGGGGAGAGGAAACCGGGGGTCTGCGAGCCCTGTCCAGGGCATACGACGACAATCACATCCCCAGTCTGCCAACGATCTGCCGGAAGTGGTGGATGATCCATCACAAGATTCCGAAGAACCCTTGTGTGTGGCGTACAGCTGAAGGGTGCCGCGTGGTTGGATCAGCGCGGTGGACGGCGCAGGGGAGCCCGACGACGGATCTGCTCTGCGGCGCCGATCGAGCCGAGGATGAGCGCGGTCTGCAGGATCAGGGCCTCGCGAGGGCCTGTGGCGTCCCAGCCGATCACCTCGCTGACACGCTTCAGGCGATAGCGCACGGTGTTCGGGTGCACGAAGAGCTCGCGGGCGGTCGCCTCGAGCGACCTGCCGTTGTCGAGGTAGCTCCAGAGGGTCGTCACGAGATCGGTGGAGTGCGCCTGAAGCGGCCGGTAGATGCGTTCGATCAGCGTCTGCTTGGCGAGCGGATCGCCCGCGAGCGCCCGTTCGGGAAGGAGGTCGTCTGCGTCGACAGGCCGAGGCGCGCTTCGCCAGGCCCGGGCCACGGCGAACCCTGCGAGGGCTGCCCGTGCACTCTGGCTCGCGTCGACGAGTGCGGCGACCGCGGGGCCGAGCACGACGTAGCCGGGGCCGAAGGAGGGCTCGAGACGCGAGGCGATCTCTTCGAAGCCGAGTTCTTCCTCTTCGCCTTCGGCCGGCTCCTGTCCCGCGATCCGAGCGCGGCCGATCACGAGCACGAGTCGGGATCCCTGGACTCCGATGAGGACGTCGACGGCGAGCTTCCGTGCCGTGCGGCGCACCAGATCGACATCGAACTGCGGGGGAGTGGTGCCGACCAGCACCGCGACCTCGCCATGACCGTGCCAGCCCAACGCGGCGATCCGACTCGGCAGCTCTTCGTCTGCTTCACCGGTGAGGATGGAGTCGACGACGAGCGCCTCCAGCCTGGCATCCCACAGACCGCGAGCCTCAGCGGCTCGTGCGTAGACGTCGGCTGCCGCGAAGGCCACGTCGCGCGAGTACAGCAGGATCGCCTCTCGAAGATCCGCCCCTCTTCCGGCGACACGCTCTTCCGTCACCTCGACGGTGACTCGGATGAGCTGCAGAGTCTGCTGCAGGCTGACGCTGCGCAGCAGCTCTCGGGGTGCCGCCGCGAAGATGTCAGCGGCGATCCACGGCGTCGACGTCGGATCCTCGTACCACTGGATGAACGATGTGATGCCCGCCTGAGCCACCAGCCCGACCGCGGAGCGGCGGGCTGGTGGCATGTCGGCGTACCACGGCAGGGTGTCCTCGAGGCGCTTGATGGTCACCGAGGCGATGTCGCCGGAGATCCGGCGCAGCCAGGTGAGCGTGGCGGACTTGTCCATGCCGCGCGAAGAGGAACCCGTCACCGACGGCTCAGCTTTCGCCGCCCGCGTTGCCGCTGGTGCCGGCGTTCACGTCATGCAGGCTGTACTTCTGGATGGCCTGCGCAGCGAGAGAACGGTCGACGACCCCGTCTTCGGCGAGCGACTGCAGCGTGCGGACGACGATCGACGGGCCGTCGATCTTGAAGAAGCGACGCGCGGCCGCACGGGTGTCCGAGAAGCCGAAGCCATCGGCGCCCAGCGTCGCGAAACGCTGGGGAACCCATGGCCGGATCTGGTCCTGCACGGCGTGCATGAAGTCGCTCACGGCGACGACGGGACCTTCGGCGCCCTGGAGCTTCTGCGTGAGGTACGCGGTGCGGGGCTCTTCCTCCGGGTGCAGGAAGTTGTGCTCGTCGGCGGCGAGGCCGTCGCGGCGCAGCTCGGTCCACGAGGTGACCGACCAGACATCGGCGATCACGCCCCAGTCGTTCTTCAACAGCTCCTGCGCCTCGAGGGCCCAGGGGAGTCCGACACCCGATGCGAACAGCTGGGCGCGGGGCCCGTCGCCCTCGCCGACCGAGACGCGGTGGATGCCGCGCACGATGCCATCGACGTCGACGTTCTCCGGCTCGGCGGGCATGACCATCGGCTCGTTGTAGAGCGTGATGTAGTACATCACGTTCGGGTCTTCGTGGTTGCCGCCGTACATGCGCTCGAGACCCGAGCGCACGATGTGCGCGATCTCGTAGCCGTAGGCGGGGTCGTACGAGACCGTCGCGGGGTTGGTGGCGGCGAGCAGGTGCGAGTGACCGTCGGCGTGCTGCAGGCCCTCACCCGTGAGGGTGGTGCGGCCCGCGGTCGCGCCCATGATGAACCCTCGGGCCATCTGGTCGCCGGCGGCCCACTGAGCGTCGCCGGTGCGCTGGAATCCGAACATCGAGTAGAAGAGGTATATCGGGATCAGCGGCTCGCCGTGCGTGGCGTACGACGTGCCCGCCGCGGTGAACGCCGCGAGAGCGCCTGCCTCATTGATGCCGACGTGCACGATCTGGCCCTGCGGGCTCTCCTTGTAGGCGAGGAGAAGCTCACGGTCGACCGAGGTGTAGTGCTGGCCGTTCGGGTTGTAGATCTTCGCCGACGGGAAGTACGCGTCCATGCCGAAGGTACGGGCTTCGTCGGGGATGATCGGCACGATGCGGTGCCCGAAGTCCTTCGAGCGCAGCAGATCCTTCAGCAGACGGACGAACGCCATGGTCGTGGCGATCTCCTGCGTGCCCGAACCCTTCTTGGGCAGGGCATAGGCCGCGTCGTCCGGGAGGGCCAGACCGACATGCGTCGAACGGCGCTCGGGCAGGAAGCCACCGAGAGCCTTGCGGCGCTCGAGCATGTACTGGATCGTCTCGTCCTGGGGGCCCGGGTTGTAGTACGGAGGCAGGTACGGGTTCTCCTCGAGCTGCGCATCCGTGATCGGGATGTGCATCGCGTCGCGGAACGTCTTGAGGTTGTCCAGCGTCATCTTCTTCATCTGGTGGGTCGCGTTGCGGCCCTCGAAGTGCGGACCGAGGCCGTAGCCCTTGACGGTCTTGGCGAGGATGACGGTGGGCTTGCCCTTGTGCTCGGTCGCGGCCTTGAACGCGGCGTAGACCTTGCGGTAGTCGTGGCCACCGCGCTTGAGGTTCCAGATGTCGTCGTCGGAGTAGTCCTTGACGAGGGCTGCGGTGCGCTCGTCGCGACCGAAGAAGTGCTCGCGGATGTATGCGCCGGATTCTGCCTTGTACGTCTGGTAGTCGCCGTCGGGGGTGACGTTCATCAGGTTGAGCAGAGCGCCTTCGGTGTCGCGGGCGAGCAGATCGTCCCACTCGCGGCCCCAGACGACCTTGATGACGTTCCAGCCGGCACCGCGGAAGAACGACTCGAGCTCCTGGACGATCTTGCCGTTGCCGCGCACCGGGCCGTCGAGACGCTGCAGGTTGCAGTTGACGATGAACGTCAGGTTGTCGAGGCCTTCGTTGGCTGCGACCTGCAGCTGTCCGCGGCTCTCGACCTCGTCCATCTCGCCGTCGCCGAGGAAAGCCCAGACGTGGGACTCGGAGGTGTCCTTGATGCCGCGGTTCTCGAGGTACTTGTTCGACATCGCCTGATAGATGGCGTTGATCGGACCGAGACCCATCGAGACGGTCGGGAACTGCCAGTACTCCGGCATCAGACGCGGATGCGGGTACGAGGGGATGCCGTACGGCGCGTGGGACTTCTCCTGACGGAATCCGTCGAGCTGGTCTTCGCTCAGGCGGCCTTCGAGGAAGGAGCGCGCGTAGGTGCCGGGGGAGGCGTGACCCTGGACGAAGATCTGGTCTCCGCCGCCGGGGTTGTCGAGGCCCTTGAAGAAGTGGTTGAAGCCCACCTCGTAGAGGGCGGCCGACGACGCGTAGGTCGAGATGTGACCGCCGACGCCGATGCCGGGGCGCTGTGCGCGGTGCACCGTGATGGCCGCGTTCCAGCGGATCCACGCGCGGTAGCGACGCTCGACCTCTTCGTCACCCGGGAACTCGGGCTCGTTCTCGGGAGCGATCGTGTTGATGTAGTCCGTGGTCGGGACCATCGGCACGCCCAGATGCAGCTCCTTCGAGCGCTTGAGCAGGCTGAGCATGATCTCGCGGCCTCGACCGTGGCCCTTGGCGTCGACGAGTTCGTCGAGCGACTGCTGCCACTCGCCCGTCTCATCCGGGTCGCTGTCGAGGGGGCCCTGGGAATACGGATCCTGGTCGTGCACAGTCACGGGGAGCCTTTCGTCAAGCTGGCAGGTCATGCCAATGAAACGGGAAGCGACGCGGGCAGCCTTGTCGGCTGTGCACAACGCGTGCCGCCCTCAGCCTATCCCTCTTCCACGACATCAGCGCGCACCGGGGCATCTGTAGACTGGACGCACCAGGGCCTTTAGCTCAGCTGGTAGAGCGCCACGTTTACACCGTGGATGTCGTCGGTTCGATCCCGGCAGGGCCCACCATCACGCATTCGGCGGCCGCGGGTTCGATGTCCCGTGGCGCTCGTCTGCGCTCCTCACCTCGCGTCGACGGGCTGACGTTGTTCAGTGTGCGGCTCGTCGTCGGGCTCGTGGACGAGATACAACCCCGAAGGCGCATTCGCGGTGAATGCGAGCGCGTCGATCCAGCGCCGATTGAGGTCCGGCACCTTGCCGACCGAGTACTTGAACACGAGGGTGCAGCCCGGATGCAGCCACACCGAGGTGCGACCGCCGCCGATGCTGGCATCCTCCCTCCAGGTGAAGAGGAAGGGTTCGCCCCGCCGCAGCTTCGTCGTCATGACGACGTGCAGGTGGTGGAGCGCGCGGTCATCGATCTCG
>JAESFY010000367.1_pt1 | contig 10596 bp, 9 predicted proteins | sample 9266201 | NCBI WGS metagenome assembly JAESFY01 (sample SAMN14515071, study PRJNA621656) | algae metagenome | isolation source: Nodosilinea sp. WJT8-NPBG4 and co-occurring heterotrophs from soil, lower... | place: USA: Pinto Basin, Colorado Desert, California | collected 2006-05-27 | reverse complement strand
ATTCACCTCATTCTTGCGTCAGTTTCTTTCGCGCTCCTCCTCCTCATCGGCGACACGGATCTGCGCGCGCTGCTCACTCTCTATGGTCTCGCCTGCCTGGTCGCCGTCGGGGCGAACCTCCTCCCGTTCATCAAGCTCGACGGGTATCTGACGCTGGTCGCGATCACTGACACTCCGTACCTCCGGCGAGTCGCGACGACGGCGGCACGCCGCACGCTCGCACGTGCTCTTTTTGGCGTGGAGCTGCGCCATGACGCGCCGCGAGACCCGGCGCGACTCGTCACCTTCGGCGCGCTCTGCACTCTCTTCCCACTCCTGCTGTTCGTGTGGGCGGCCGGCCGTCTGCAGTCGACGTTCCTGGAACTCGGACCCTGGAGCGCGTTGACGTATCTGGCGCTCGTCGTGACCTTCATCATCGGCACGCTCTGGCGAATCGGCCGCTTCGCCAGAGCGTGCTTCCGCCTCAGGCCGCGGGCCGGACGCACCGGTGTAGCGTTCGGGATGGCCACGGTCGCGGCCTCGCTCCTCCTGCTGCTGCCGGTGACGGCGTCGGCCCACGCCGGGTTCGTCGTGCGCGACGATGAGGTGCTTCTCGTCTCGAGCAGCGCATCGACGCTCGAATCTGTCGCGCCGGGAACGTCGGTACATCTTCGGTCGAACGGGGTCGTCCTCAGGCCGGAGATCGGCACCGCGGTCCTCCCCAAGGAGCCGGGCAACGCCATGAAGGTGACAGCACCGCTCTCTGCGTCGGCACCGATTTCGGCTCCCGAAGCAGCAGTGACCGCGTGGGGCATCCGCCTGGGGAGGGTCGAGTCGCTCGCTCCGCTGCCGGCGGCTGGCATCGCCGACATCGAAATCTCCGGATCACGACCCCTCGGAGCGTTCGTTTTCGGACTGCTCGTGAGCGAACCGCTGGGCGCCCTCTTCGAGGGGGTGCGACCGTGACGACGAGCGCGACGATCATCCCAGGGGATCCCCCTCAGCACCTGATGGCGGCGCTCGCGCGGGCGGCGCGTCACTGGGATCGGCAGATCGTCGACCAGCTGACTGTCGGTTGGCACGGCCGAACCGCCGGAGTCGCCGTCCAGGATTATAGGGGCACCCGCGAGTGGCTTCGGGTGGTCGTCGCGCAGACGGAGCTCGCGCGCGGAGACTGGTGGAACGGGAACACGGATGCCGTCGCCCTTGCGGGCGTGCGCCGCCCGACCATTCTCGCGTGGCACGAATGGTCTGAAGGGGCGGTGCGTACCCGCGCGGAGCTGATGGAACTCCTCCCGGGACATGTCTGCTCGACCACTCCCGAGCTGCGCCGAGAGCTTAATCTCGACAGTCGATGGTGGTCCACCCTCAAGCAGAGCCTCGACCTGCTCGCAGGCCACCGCACGAGCAGGGAGAGTACGACAACACAGTCGATCTCCCATCGCAGCCATGTGCTGTTCGGGCGACGCGTCGAATTCACCGGCGTCGGCTGGAGCACCGCGCATGGTGACCTGCACTGGGCCAATCTCTTCGCGCCCGAGTTCGCGCTGCTCGACTGGGAGGCCTGGGGGAGAGCCCCCGATGGAAGCGACATCGCGGGGCTCTACCTGCATTCGCTGCTCGTCCCGGAGGTCGCCGCGACGATCCTCGCGCGCTTTCCGGACGTCTTCGCTTCTACATCCGGTCGAGTCGGCCTCGTCTTCCACGCCTCGCGAATGCTCGCGCGCGCCATGGCTGGCGACTACCCCGATCTGATCGATCCCATCCACCAAGCGGTTCGTCGATTCGCGCCGCCCGCATAGAAAAGGAGACTGCTCGTGAGTACAGACGCTGTCGCATTCCACGGGTTCACGAGGGTGTTCGGGGGGCGCAAGGTCGTCGACGACCTCACCCTCTCCTGCGAGCGGGGCAGGATCCTTGGCCTGCTCGGACCGAACGGGGCGGGCAAGAGTACCGCGATGCGCGGCCTCGTCGGTCTGCTGCGGCCCACGAGCGGCACGGCGACCGTATTCGGCCGGCGCTTCGCCGACCTCCGCGATCCTGCGCGGACCGTCGGGGTACATATGGACGGCTTGGGGTTCGAGACCGGCATCAGCGGGCGCAGACACCTGCAGATCCTGTCGATCGCCGCGGGAATGCCGAAGAACCGCCCAGACCAGTTGCTCGAACTCGTCGGCCTCGAGCACGAAGGACGAAAACGAGTGAAGCACTACTCGACCGGGATGCGGCAGCGGCTGGGACTCGCTGCGGCGCTCGTCGGCGACCCCGAACTGCTGGTCCTCGACGAACCGGCCAACGGTCTCGATCCGGAAGGCATCCACTGGCTTCGTCGGTTCCTGCGACGCGAAGGCGATTCCGGACGGACGATCCTTGTATCCAGCCATCAACTCGGTGAACTGCAGCAGATCGTCGACGACATCGCCGTGATGAAACGGTCCCTCCTGTACTTCGGGTCTCTCGACGGTCTGACCGGTTCGGGTGCGCACACACTGGAAGACCGTTACCTGGAACTCGTCGTTGACACGGTGCGGGGGAAGCGGTGAGCGCCCGGCTGCGTCAGCAGATCCGTTCTGATCTGCTGAAGGCTCTCTCCGGGCCCACCCTGTTGACGCTGTCCTCACTGGTGATCGTCACTCCGCTGCTGATCGTCTTCATGATGGGACTCATCGATGGTCTGGGCTCTGTCACATCGGCCGAGGCGACGCGCATCCTTCTTCCGATCGGGGTCGCAGGCTCACTCGGTTGTGCGTTCTACGGCAGCTATCTCGTCACCAGGGACGACTACTACCGGGGGATGGAGCGCGGCTTCCTGATGGCTTCGCCACGGGTCGTCTTCGCTTCGCGGATCGTCGTGGCCGCGCTCATCGGAGTGGTGTTCTCCGCGGCGGGATTCCTGCTCTGGACCGGGGTGATGGCTGCGGTGCTCGGATTCCACGATCGAGAATTGACGATCGGATCGGACATCTTCCGGTTCGTGATCGGCAGCCTCCTCGCCGGCGCGTTCTCGGCGGCGATCGGCTGCAGCGTCGGGTGGGTGGTCCGCAACTATTACGTCGCCGTCGTCGTCCTGCTGATCCTTCCGTCAGTCATCGCCGTGCCTATGCTCGGCCGTCTCCGAGACATCGAGAGGTTCCTGCCGGTAGGAGCTATCGCGGGTCTCGGCGGCGTGCGGATGGACGGCCTCCTCGGGCAGGCCCCCGCCGGCCTGATTCTCACGGGATGGGCCATGCTGGACATCCTGGCGGGATGGTTCTCTCTCCGCCGTCGGATTCAGGTGTGATGGTGTGGCGGGCTGCGCGGGTCGAGGCGCTGCGACTGTTCACAGAGCCGGGTCTGGCAGCGTGTCTCGGACTCTCGCTTCTTCCGGCGATCGCCATCGTGGCGGGTCTGACGGACGGCGTCCCCCCGTCGGCCGAAGCACTGGATGGTCCTCTGCGCGTCTTGCTGTTCGCGAACATCGCTCTGCTATCGGCGGGCTTCGGTGCCGTCCGGACCGCCGCCGCGTTCAGGGCAGGGATCGTTGGGCGGGACGCCCTCGTTCTTCGATCGGGCGCCGGGTTCTGGATGCGTGTGGGGTCGTCTGCGTCCGGGGGCAGCGTCGTCGCCACGGGGGCTTGGTCGTTCGCATGCATCGGTACCCGGATCTTCGGCCATCTCGATGTGTTCGATGCGCCCTCGCTCGGCGCGGCGCTCCTGCTCGGCGCCGGTGGCGGCATCTGGGGGGCGGCCATCGGAGCACTGGTACGTGCTCCGTTGGCGGTGCTCCCCATCGTCATCGTCTCGCTGAGTCCTGCGATGCTCCTGTCTTCCCTTCTTCCAGATGCGGTGATCGCGCTTCCACTCGGCAGCGCACTCCTGGCCCTCGATGTTCCGATCGTCGAGGCGGCCGTCGAACAATGGGGGAGCGCAGGGACCACGTTCCTGTGGGTCATCGGAGCACTGTGCTTGTCTTTCACGATGTACCGCGTACGGCCGATTCTGTCCTGACCGACGTAAAATCGCCATGTGGCAACCCCGAAGATCGTCCTGTTCTACGCCTTCACGCCGCTCGCCGACCCTGATGCGATCCGGCTCTGGCAGCGTGACCTCGGTGAGGCGCTGGGCCTTCGAGGGCGCGTGCTGATCTCGCGGGACGGTATCAACGGCACGCTCGGGGGCGATGTCCGCGCAGTGAAGAAGTGGGCCCGCTCCTTCCGCTCATACGCCCCGTTCAAAGACGTGGACATCAAGTGGAGTGACGGGACAGGACTGGATGCCGATGGCCGAAGCTTCGACTTCCCCAAGCTGAGCGTGAAGGTGCGCGACGAGGTCGTCTCGTTCGGCGCCCCTGGAGAGCTCCAGGTCGACCGGAACGGGGTGGTCGGGGGCGGCACGCGGCTCACGCCCGAGGCTCTGCACGAACTCATGGGCGAGCGCGGAGACGAGGTCGTGTTCTTCGACGGACGCAACGCGCTCGAAGCGCAGATCGGTCGGTTCCGCGGTGCGGTCGTGCCCGACACAGAGACCACCAGGGACTTCGTCCGGCTTCTCGACTCCGGGGAGTACGACGACCTCAAGGGCAAGCCGGTCGTGACCTACTGCACCGGCGGCATCCGTTGCGAGGTGCTATCGAGCCTGATGACCGCGCGCGGATTCGGTGAGGTGTATCAACTCGAGGGCGGGATCGTCCGCTACGGAGAGAAGTACGGCGACGACGGACTCTGGGAAGGGTCGCTCTACGTCTTCGACGGACGGGGCTCGGTCGACTTCTCAGATCACGCGCAGGTCGTCGGCGAATGCGTCGGATGCGGAGCGGCGACGAAGCGCACCGCGAACTGCCCCGACCCGTCGTGCCGCCGCCAGTTCGTCGTGTGCGAGAACTGCGACGCCGTTCCGTGCGCCGCGCACACGAACTGAATCGCCCCGACCCGCAGCCGAGCTCCTAGACCTCATCGCCCCCAGGTTGAGCGTCGATGTCTGCCTCGGCGGCCGTTGAAGCTCGTCGCCGGTCGACCAGGTAGCGAGCGATCCAGAACAACGCCCCGCCGTAGGCAATGGCGACCGAGACGTAGTCGTACCATTCCGGCCCGACTCCGTCGCTGACGACGACTGCTCCGAAGCTCAGGCACAAACCTGCACTGAGCAGCGACCATCCTTCATCATTCCCCATGAGGGCCAGCCTACGAACCGCCCGGCAGTATGCCGGTATGTGTTGTGGCAGCGCTCAGGAGCGACCCCCTCAGCCCGTCGTGACGATCCCTGCGCTCCGGGTCGCGAACAGCGAGCGGGGAATGAGGAAGGCGCGCAGCCGGGTCGGGCGATCGACGCTGCGATGCAATCGCCTCAGCACCGCACGCAACGGCGGAGAGAGGTCGGCCGGCTCCGCGTCCGAGCGCGCATAGTTCGCCCGCTCGACGGCATCCGTCAACTCGCTCATGGTGGCGGCGTCCACATCGCTCGACGCGACCAACTCGGCAGCCCGCATCCTCGGTGTGTCGGCATCCGACATCGGCAGCCGCAGGTCGAGGAGGGTGTCTCGAAGCTCCGCCCACACGGCCGCCGAATCGCCGGCACGCGCTCGCCGCAGGCGCATCCACCGCTCCGCGCGACGGATCAACGCCGGGAGCAGCAGCACGAAGATCGCGCCCGCAACGGAGAGAACCACCGGCATCGGGTCGAGTCGGCGCAGCTCACCGGAGGCCTCCGAACCCTCTCCGGCATCACCGCGTTCGATCTCGGGGGCCGCCGTCTCCTCGGTCTGCGGCCCCGTGGTCGGCGCCGGAGCCGACGGACCGCCGGCCCCCGCGCCGTCGGTGGCACCGGGGCTGAAGGCGGTCGGAACGCCGAGGGAGGCGGTGGGCTCGAAGTGGATCCAGCCGACGCCCGGGAACAGCACCTCCGGCCAGGAGTGCAGTTGGTCGCTGGACACCGAGAACACCGACTCCTCGCCGCGCTTCTCGTCGGTGAGCACGCCGGGGAGGTAGCCGACGACTATGCGCGTCTGCATTCCGAGGGTCTCCGCCATCAGGGCGAACGCTCCGGCGAAATGCACGCAATATCCGGACCGCTCGTCGAGGAACCTCGCGACCGCTTCGGCTCCGGTGCCGTCGAAGTCCTCCTCGACCGGAGTCTCGAGCGAGTAGATGAACTCGGAGCGGAACCAGGTCTGCAAGGCGATGAGCCGGTCGTAGTCGTTGCCGGCCTCGGACGTCACATCCTGAGCGAGTGTCGCGATGATCTCCGGCAGCTCCACCGCCTCCTCATCGGGATCCACGACCGGCGAGGCGGCGTCGAGAGCGCGGACCTGCTCGAGGGTGGGGGCGACGAGCGCGGAGGCGACCGTGTAGTCGTTGCCCGCAGCATCCGCGCTCCGCGAGACGAGCGTGCGGTTGTCGACTGCCACCCGCCAGGCGCCCGTGAGACCCTGCACATCGGTCGCCGGGTAGGGCACGGGCAGCCACGAACTCGACATCCGCAGGATGCGGATCGACGTGGACTGCTCCTCGGTCGCGATTCCGGCACCCCACTCGGGCTCGCCGAAGCCTGCGCGCTGGGACTGCACGTCACCGCGGTCGGGCTGCCATACGCGGCCGTCGAACCGCGAGAGCGTGGTCAGCCGCAGATAGGGTGCGACGTCTCCCTCGGCCGCGACGGTCAGCACTTCGACCGGATTCGGCTGGCGCAGATCGTCGCCGAGGCGCAGGGAGGCGTCGACCGAGACCCCGACACCCGTCCCGGCGAGATTCGCTGCCACCGGAAGGGCAGGGGCGATCGCGATCGTCGCCGCGAGGGCGGCCGCTCCGACGGCGACGGCCAGCGAGGTGGAGGACCGGCGGGGAGAGAGCGGATGCCGTCTCGCGGTGAATCGGAAGAGGAGAAGCACCATCGCTCCGAGCATCACGAACCACGCGATATTGGGCTCGCCGAGCGTGACGATCATCGGAATCGCGCCGACGACCCCGGTGAGCAGCGCCGCGATGACCGCGGAGCGGTGGGCGACCAGGTGATCGAGCAGGATCGCGACCACGGCGAAGCCCGCGCCCATGACGGCCGCCAGCCCGGGTGAGGAGTCGAGAGGAGCGGAGCCGAAGACGATCTGCTCCCCGGCGGCCGCGACGAGCGCCGCGAAGACCGACACTGTCGCAGAGGTGGGAAACATCCCGAGGAAGGCGGTGTCGCCGGCGACCAGTTGCGTCACCACGGCAACGGCCACGACGATCTGCACGAGCAGCGTGCCGATGTCGCGCACCCACAGTCGCTGCCGCCGCAGCGCGAGCCGGGCCAGCATGCCGCTGGCCGCGGTCATGAGGACGACGATGACCACGGTTATCGACCAGGCACCCGGACCGATGACCGAAGTGAACGGCCACAGCGCCACCAGGGATGCCGCGGCGGCCAGCGCGCCCGGCGCCACGATGCCGGCGGGGTCTTCGCGGTCCCGGTGCCACGGCGCCGGCGTCTGCTGCACGGCGCTCGCCGGTGCCGGCTGACGCTCAGCGCGGAACATCGCCGACGCCGATCCGCGCGGAGACCGCGTCTTCCCACGCCGCGGCGATGTCGGCACCCAGCGGAGCCACCGTCCAGCCGTGCTGGGTGGCTGCTTCCTCGGCGCCGGGGAGGAGCTCGGTGCTGAAGAGCATGGGCGCGGTCGCGCCGGATGGTCGGAGCAGAGCCGCATCCTCTTCGTCCAGACTTCCCGTGATGTACACCAGAGGTCCGGGCGGGGTGCCACCGATCAGTGCCGCGAGATCCCGGCCGTCTCCGCGCGGCGAGACCATCGCGAGCGCGACGAGCAAACCGTCCCGGTCGTCCTCGTGCCCACGCAGAGAGCCCAGCAGGGTGCCCGCGCTGTCGATCACGTCGACGCTGTACCCCTCCGAAGCGAGATGGACGGCAGAGGAGGCGCACAGCGAGACCGCCGCCTCGAAGGCCGGATCGGCGTGGGCGCCCGGAGTCTTCCAGTGCCGGCTGCTGCGGTCGATCACGACCACCGCGTCGGGACTCGATTCCTCTTCCTCCTGCCGCACCATCAGCTGCCCGCGGTGCGCCGTCGCACGCCAGTGGATGCGGCGCATCGAGTCACCGGGGATGTACCCGCGCGGGGAAAGATTGTCGCTGCCCTGGCCGAGCCTGCTGGACGAGGTGTGCGCGGTGCCGCCCGCTGCGCCCACGCGCACGGCAAGAGGGGCGAGCGTGAAGATCTCGGGCACGACGGTGATGCTCCGAGTGTCTCCGAACGACTGCTCGCGCTGCGCCAGGCCGAAAGGATCGACGGTCCGCAGTATGAGCGGCCCGAGGGGCCAGATGCCGCGGCGCACCCCGGTGATGGGGTAGCTGAGCTGTCCGGACTCCGGCGGATATTCGCCGCCGGAGTCGCCCGACACGGCGTCGGGCAGCACATCGTGCCAGAGGCCGTGCGGCACGCGGAGAGCGCGGAGCGTGAACTGCACGGTCACTCGCGAAGTCTCGGCCACGGTGAGCAGATCGGTGGAGATGCGCCGTGTGACCGTGCCCGAGCGCCGGGGCACGCGGACGACGATGACCGAGAAGAGGGTCAGCAGCGCCAGCAGCAGGCCGATGTAGAGGAGGATGCGGGTGCCGACGAGGTTCGCGGCGATCATGCATCCGAGCGCTGCGACGAGCGCGCCGGTGCCGCGGGGGGTGAGGGTTCGGCGTCGGCGCATGGGCGGGACCGTGTCAGGAGCGAGTCGCGACGGGGACGCGCACCCGTTCCGCGATCTGGGTGAGGGCAGTCTCGACAGGCTGAGCGCCGGCCCGATGCGCACCGCGCGCCGGGAGCAGCCGGTGCGCGAGGACAGGGATCAGCAGGGCGGTGATGTCGTCCGGGATCACGAAGTCGCGGCCATCGAGCGCCGCCCATACCTTCGCCGAGCGGATGAGCTGGAGGGTGGCGCGCGGGCTCGCGCCGAGATGGAGGTTCGGGTCGGTGCGGGTGGCCTGCGCGAGCGCGACCGCGTACTCCTCGAGCGCCGGTGCGACGTGGACGGCGCGGGCCCAGGCGATGAGATGCGAGATGGATGCCGCATTCGCCACGGGTGAGACCGCGGCCAGAGGGTTCACGACATCGCGCTGGCGGAGCATGAGGGCCTCCGCCGCGGCATCCGGATATCCCATCGAGATGCGCATCATGAATCGGTCGCGCTGAGCCTCGGGCAGCGCGTAGGTGCCCTCCATCTCCAGCGGGTTCTGCGTCGCGACGACGAGGAACGGCTTCGGCAGCAGGTGCGTGGCGCCGTCGACCGTGACCTGCCCCTCTTCCATCGCCTCGAGCAGGGCGGACTGCGTCTTGGGCGAGGAGCGGTTGATCTCGTCGGCGATCACGATGTGGGCGAAGATCGCCCCGCGCTTGAACTCGAACTCACGATCGACGGGGTTGTACACCGATACGCCGGTCACATCGCCGGGAAGCAGATCCGGCGTGAACTGGATGCGGCGCACCGTCGCGTCGACGCTGGCCGCGAGCGCCCGCGCCAGCATGGTCTTGCCGACTCCGGGGACATCCTCGATGAGCAGGTGGCCCTCCGCCAGCAGGCAGACGAGGGCGCTGCGCACGGCATCCGGTTTCCCGTCGATCACCTGTCCGATCGAGGACAGGATCGCCGAGGTCTGCGCGGCGAACTGGTCAGCATCGATCATCACCGGGATCCGGGGGGAGTTGTCTGGCATGCGTTCCCTCTCGCGTCGGCGCTGCGATGCGCGTTACTCGATCGTAACCCTGTGCGAGGCGTGCCGCTCTGGCAGGTTTCCCTGAGGATGCGGATGCCAGGTCGCCGCCGATTCGAGTCGGCGCACGCGTCGGGCTAGGATGGATCTCGGCTCTCCGCGTGGCGGCATCCAGGCCAATTCCCCCAGGGCGGAAACGCAGCAAGGGTAACCGGGCTCTGCTGGGTGCGCGGAGGGTCATTTTCTTTGCCCTCAGGCGACTCCGGGCTCTCTCGCGAGGGCTACAGAGCGGCGACTTCGCGCGGTCGTCGGGTGGCAGGTCTGCGCGGCACGCGTCGGTCGCTTCCGGTCGTTGAGCGAGCGGAGCGAGACGAAACGTGTTCTCGGTCGCCCTGGTCGTTGAGCGACGCTTCGACTTGCTTTCGTTCGCTCAGCGCAGGTCTCCGCGAGACGACATGTACCCGTGACCGTGTCCGTGCCGAGTGTATGCCGGTATATCGGAAACATACTCCTGATCTGGTGGTTTTCGGGGTCGGAATGTCGGTGGTCCCGGGTTGACTTGGGGGTATGAACAGTCCTCGGGAGCGTTTGGATCGGGTCGTCACCGACCTCGATGCGGTGCTGTCCGGTGATGTGCTCGCAGACTTGCCGGATGCGGAGCGGATGCAGGTGCTGCGGGTCGCGGGGGACGCGTTCCGGCGCATCGAGGCCGTGGTCGTCGAGGGTGTCGCGTGCGCGGGCCCCGACTTCTCGCACTCGTTCGGGTGTCGGGGGCAGAGCGAGTTGTTGCAGCGGGTGCTGCTGACGGATGTCGCGGGTGCGACCCGGATCGGGAAGGCCACGGACGCCGTGCGCCGCCAGATCAGCATCAGCTCGGGCGACCGGTTGGAAGCCCGGTATCCGGCGCTGCGGGAAGCGATGCTCGAAGGTGTGATCGGTGTCGCCGGGTTGCTG
>JAESFY010000366.1_pt1 | contig 10622 bp, 9 predicted proteins | sample 9266201 | NCBI WGS metagenome assembly JAESFY01 (sample SAMN14515071, study PRJNA621656) | algae metagenome | isolation source: Nodosilinea sp. WJT8-NPBG4 and co-occurring heterotrophs from soil, lower... | place: USA: Pinto Basin, Colorado Desert, California | collected 2006-05-27 | reverse complement strand
TCTCCGGGCGAGCCCGCGGGCGACAGTGCGCTGAGTGCGTCCTGCAGCGCCGATACTGCCGCAGCGACAGCGGGCCCCTGCGGAGCGGTCCGAGCTGCGATGAGGTCGTTCCGGGAATCCGCGACGACCTCGGCGAGGGTCGACTCCGCACGCAGTGCTTCGATCTCGAAATCCTCCACGGCGTCGAGCAGCGCGGATGCGCGGCGCGTCGCCTCGGTGGCGGTCTCGAGGGCGAGGTTCGCCTCCTCGTTCTGCTTCGCGGCGCGACGACGCTCCGAGACGGCGGCGCCGTGAGTGGCGAACGCGATCAGCTGCTCGGCTTCAGCTGCGCTGGCCGTGATCTGGTGCATCGCCGAGTCGGAGTAACGCGCGGAGAGACGGGCGACGGTCTCGTTGGTGTGCGGGATCCGCGCGCTCAGCGCTTCGGCATCGGCTCGCACCTGGGCGATGACCTCGGGTGCCCGACGCACCTTCGAGATCGATGCCGCTAGGTCCGATGTCTTCTCGTCGAGCAGATCCTGCGCCCAATCGCACAGCTGCACGATCCGCGCGTTGCGGGTGCGGAGCTCTTCGGGAGTGTCGGGGATCTCATCGTGATTGAGCTGGTGGAGCTGAAAAGCCTCGCGCAGGTGAGTGCGCACCGCGCTCAGGGCCTTCTTCAAGTCCCGAGTCAGCTGATCGCCGAGTTCGGCCTCCGCGAATGCCAGTTCGTCGGAGGTGCTCCTGATGCGCTCGTCAGCAGCGACGAGAGCTTGCTCTGCGCGGCGAGCCAGGTCAGCGTCGTGTGCGGCCAGCTCTTCCTGCTCGCGCTTGCGTCTGCCCCATATTCCAGCCATAGGACTGATCCTAGTTTCTCGGGCCACACCACTGGCTGTGCATACGCTTCAGGCGAACTCCGTTCAGATGAGGGCCGCCACCTCTGCCCTCGCCGGCCGGCCGCGCTTCGGACGCTCGGTCGTCAACTGCAGGGCGAGCGCGTGCTGAGGATGCTGCGCGAGCCGTGTCTGCACATGGTCGAGCCAGCGGAGCTCGGCCTCCGCGGTGAAGATCATCGAGTCGACGACGAGCGACCACGCGAGCCCCTGGGGGCTGTCGTCCTCGCGTGACTCCCTCGTCCTGGCGAGTTCTGCCAGATGCTCTTCCGATGCGGCGCGCTGGGTCGCGATCACGCGGGCCGCGTCTGCGCCCGGAAGGGTCGCGGCGACCGCCAGCTTGATCGCGAGCTCGTCGCGCGTGGCCCGGCTCCGAGCAACGGGGGACGCCAGCCAGACGTCGACCTCGAACGCCCCGGCGTCGGTGATCTCCCAGTACACGTGGCCCTGGAGATCGGCGGCTCCGCGAGCGACGAGCCCGTCGCGCTCGAGGCGTTCGAGCGTGTTGTATATCTGGCCGACGTTGAGCGGCCAGATGGATCCCGTGCGGCGGTCGAACTCGTGCCGCAGCTGGTAGCCGTAGCAGGGGCCCTGCGCGAGGATCGCGAGCAGACTCTGTCGGACCGACATGTGGACCTCCCGGTGTCGTGGATCAATATATACATACTCGGAAACGCGATGGCGGCGCGCCATGCAGACGACGTGCAGGTCACGGACCGGTAACATGACAAGGTATGCCTGGCACGCGCCCGACAAGTGGCGCCGCCGGAACCATCGACAGGGAGATGACATCTGTGGCCAATCCTCTTGAGAAGCTGCTGCGCGCTGGAGAAGGGCGGGTCATCCGTCGCCTGAACCAGGTGGTCAAGGCCGTGAACGCGCTGGAAGAGGACATCTCCAAGCTCACGGACGATGAACTTCGCAACGAGACCGCCGAACTGCGCGAGCGGTTCGCGAAGGGCGAGTCGCTCGACCAGCTCATGCCCGAGGCGTTCGCAGCGGTCCGTGAAGCGGCGAAGCGCACGCTCGGCATGCGTGCATACGACGTGCAGATCATGGGTGGGGCCGCACTCCACCTCGGCAACATCGCCGAGATGAAGACCGGTGAGGGCAAGACTCTGGTCGCCACATTCCCGGCATACCTCAATGCGATCGCGGGCGAGGGCGTCCATGTGATCACCGTCAACGACTTCCTCGCGAGCTACCAGGCCGAGCTCATGGGCCGCGTTTATCGGGCTCTCGGGATGTCGACGGGAATCATCGTCTCCGGTCAGACGCCGGCTGTGCGACGCGAGCAGTATGCGGCTGACATCACCTACGGCACGAACAACGAGTTCGGATTCGACTACCTTCGCGACAACATGGCGTGGCGCAAGGAAGACCTCGTCCAGCGCGACCACTACTTCGCGATCGTCGACGAGGTCGACTCGATCCTCATCGATGAGGCGCGAACCCCGCTGATCATCTCCGGTCCGTCGTCGGGTGAGGCCAACCGCTGGTTCGCCGAGTTCGCGAAGATCGCCCGCACCCTCGAGGCAGGCGTGGACTACGAGGTCGACGAGAAGAAGCGCACCGTCGGCGTGCTCGAACCCGGCATCGAGAAGGTCGAGGATTATCTCGGCATCGACAACCTGTACGAGTCCGCGAACACCCCGCTGATCTCGTTCCTCAACAACTCGATCAAGGCTCTCGCTCTGTTCAAGAAGGACACCGACTACGTCGTCATGAACGACGAGGTCATGATCGTCGACGAGCACACCGGCCGCATCCTGGTCGGTCGTCGCTACAACGAAGGCATCCACCAGGCCATCGAGGCCAAGGAGGCCGTGCCGGTCAAGGCCGAGAACCAGACTCTCGCCACGGTCACGCTGCAGAACTACTTCCGTCTCTACGACAAGCTCGCAGGCATGACCGGTACCGCCGAGACCGAGGCGGCCGAGTTCATGTCGACCTACAAACTCGGGGTCATTCCGATCCCGACGAACCGGCCCATGGTCCGCAAAGACCAGTCCGACCTGGTCTACAAGAACGAGACCGCGAAGTTCGCCCAGGTCGTCGAGGACATCGCCGAACGCCACGGGAACGGTCAGCCGGTGCTCGTGGGCACGGTGAGCGTCGAGAAGAGCGAGTACCTCTCGCGCCTGCTCGCCAAGAAGGGCGTCAAGCACGAGGTCCTGAACGCGAAGAACCACGCGCGCGAGGCCGAGATCGTGGCACGAGCCGGACGCCTCGGCGCCGTCACTGTAGCCACCAACATGGCGGGCCGTGGAACCGACATCATGCTCGGCGGCAACGCCGAGTTCCTCGCCGTGCAGGAGCTCAAGGGCAAGGGTCTCGACCCGGTGGAGACGCCCGAGGAGTACGAGATCGCGTGGGACGAGACCTACGAAGCGATGAAGGCTGTCGTCGCGGAGGAGGCCGAGAAGGTCATCGAGGCCGGTGGGCTCTACGTGCTTGGCACCGAGCGCCACGAATCCCGCCGCATCGACAACCAGCTGCGCGGTCGTTCGGGTCGTCAGGGCGACCCGGGCGAGAGCCGCTTCTACCTGAGCCTCACCGATGACCTGATGCGTCTGTTCCAGTCAGGGGCCGCCGAGGCGATCCTGTCTCGCACCAACTTCCCCGACGACGTCCCGATCGAGTCGGGTCTCGTGTCGCGCGCCATCCGCAGCGCTCAGTCTCAGGTCGAGTCCCGCAATGCCGAGATGCGCAAGAACGTCCTCAAGTACGACGACGTTCTGAACCGTCAGCGTGAGGCGATCTACGCCGACCGTCGTCACATCCTTCAGGGCGATGACATCGCCGACCGCGTCCAGCACTTCATCGAGGACGCGATCAGCGGGGTGGTGCGGGATCACACCGGCGAGGGACACAACGAGAGCTGGGACTTCGACGCGCTCTGGACAGAGCTCAAGACGCTGTATCCGGTCAGCGTGACCATCGACGAGGTCGTGTCCGAGGCCGCCGGCCGCAAGGGCGGGATCACTGCCGACGGTCTGACCCGCGAGCTGCTGTCGGACGCGAAGATCGCCTACGAGACCCGCGAAGAGTCGCTCGGAGAAGCGGCCACGCGTGAGCTCGAGCGCCGCGTGGTGCTCCAGGTGCTCGATCGTCGCTGGCGCGATCACCTCTACGAGATGGACTACCTCAAGGACGGCATCGGTCTTCGTGCGATGGCGCAGCGCGACCCGCTCATCGAGTATCAGCGTGAGGGCTACGCGATGTTCCAGTCGATGATGGGGCAGATCAAGGAAGAGTCCGTCGGGTACCTCTACAACCTCGAGGTCGAGGTCCGGCGGGCAGGCGATTCGCAGACTGCCGAGGTCGAGGCCAAGGGCCTTGCCGAAGGCGGCGGAGACCAGCGCCTCGAGTACTCGGCCGCGAACGACGCCGGCGAGGTCGAGGTGCGCGACGATCGCGGACAGGTTCAGCAGGCAGCGACCGAGAAGCTCCGCCAAGCGGCCGCCGCGCGTCAGGCGCCGGCTGAGCAGGCAGAGCCCGCGGAAGAGGCTCCACGCGGCGCGTTCGGGCAGCGTACGGAGGCCCCGGCAGCACCTGCGGGGAACCGCGAGCAGCGACGGGCGCAGAGCAAGAAGAAGAAGTAGCAGGACACACGACGAGGGGCCGGTCCGGATGGATCGGCCCTTCTTCGCGTCATTGTAGGCTTGCGCAATGACACCAACGCGCCACTTCGACCAGTCGTCGAAGCTCAAGAACGTCCTGTACGAGATCCGTGGAAACACGCTCGTCGAGGCGGCGCGGCTCGAGGCCGAGGGACATCGGATCCTCAAGCTCAACACGGGCAACCCCGCCGTCTTCGGCTTCGAGGCACCCCACCAGATCGTGCACGACATGCTCGCTGCGCTTCCGACCGCTCACGGGTACAGCGACAGCAAGGGGATCATCTCGGCACGCCGCGCCGTCGTGAGCCGGTACGAGGAGATCCCCGGGTTCCCGCGGTTCGATCCCGAGGACGTCTTCCTCGGCAACGGCGTGTCCGAGCTCATCACGATGACGATGCAGGCGCTCCTCGATGAGGGTGACGAGGTGCTCATCCCGGCCCCCGATTATCCGCTGTGGACGGCGATGACGAGTCTCGCCGGCGGCACCCCCGTGCATTACCTCTGCGATGAGGACAACGGCTGGCAGCCCGACCTCGAGGACATCAGGGCGAAGATCACCCCTCGGACCAAAGCCATCGTGATCATCAACCCCAACAACCCGACCGGCGTCGTCTACTCTCGCGAGGTCCTCGAGGGGATGGTGCAGATCGCGAGGGAGAACCAGCTGCTGCTGCTGTCCGACGAGATATACGACCGCATCCTGTTCGACGATGCGGTGCACATCCCGACGGCCACATTGGCACCGGATCTGCTCTGCCTGACGTTCAATGGACTCTCGAAGACGTATCGAGTCGCCGGATATCGGTCCGGGTGGCTCGTGATCACAGGTCCGCAGGATCACGCGAAGGGGTTCCTCGAGGGGATCAACCTGCTCGCCTCGACGCGCCTCTGCCCGAATGTGCCTGCGCAGTATGCGGTGCAGGCTGCTCTCGGGGGAGTGCAGTCGATCGATTCCCTGATCGCTCCGACCGGACGCCTTCACGAGCAGCGTGACATCGCGTGGGAAGGACTCGAATCGATCCCCGGTGTCTCCTGCGTCAAGCCGATGGGTGCCCTGTACGCCTTCCCGCGTCTCGACCCCGATGTCCACGAGATCAGAGACGATGCGAAGCTGGTCTACGATCTGCTCGTCTCGGAGCACATCCTGCTGGTCCAGGGGACCGGCTTCAACTGGCCGACCCCCGACCACCTCAGGCTGGTCACGCTCCCCGAGCCCCGCGTGCTCGCAGAAGCCGTCGAGCGCCTCGGGAACTTCCTCTCGAGCTACCGCCAGTAGACGGCTGCGAGGCGACGGAGCCGCGCGTCTCTGCGATGCGGCGTACTCCGGCGACCAGAGGCGAACGCGGCGTGACCTCTGCCATCGGCCGTGCGTGCAGCAGAGCGGAGTCCGCGGCGCGCTGATCGAACGGCAGGAACGCGACGTCGGTGATGCCCGCGAATCTCTCGAGAGTGCGCCGGATCTGACCTCGCGCGTCGATCCCCAGGGGACCGGGTCTGACACGGTTCACCACGACGCTGATGGGAGTGGGGGTCGTGAGCCGTCTGAGCTCGGAATGCTCCCTGATGAAGCGGCTTATTCCGAGAGGGTCGGCCGACGCGACCGCGATGATGGCATCCGCCTCCTGCAGGGCGGCGACCGTGGCCTCGTGGCGACGCGGGCCGGTGAGGTCGTAGGTGGCTTCGTCGTCGGCATCGACGGCACTCGCCACGTCGACGACGGTCTCCTCCGCCCAGCTGCGGCAGGCGCGCAGAGTCGCCTGCAGGCGGCGCGCTCCGAGCTCCGGCCAGCGCCCAGGTCGATTGATGCCGCCGAGGACGTCTATCTCTCCTGCGCTCGTCTCGAGGATCGTCGACAGCCGGGTGAGTTCGGCCGAGTCGAGTGCGCCGAGTTCTGCGCGTCGGCATGCCGCGGCGATGCCGGGCGCATCGTCGCTGAGTCCCAGAAGCAGTGCGAGCGACGGGGCGACGGTATCGGCATCCACCAGTGCGGTGTGCCGACCCGTCCTGGAGAGTTCGACGGCGAGCTGGATCGCGATGGTCGATCTTCCCGGGGCGCCGGATGGGCCCCACACGACCGTGATGCGACGCGGAGGCGAGGTAGCACTTTCCACGGCGTTCGGGATATCAGCGGTCAGCGCTGCCGCGACTTCCCAGCCGCTCGCATCCGCCGGGAGCGCGGTCGCGAGTCCGTAGCGTCCGAGCAGTCTGCTGTCGCTGTCGCCGAGTGGCACGATCCGCACGCCGGCCCTGTCGCATTCAGCGACGAGCTCGGGTGTCAGAACGGCACGAGCGGCGGCGACGATGGCGGCATCGACTCCTTCGGGCAACGGAAGGATTCTGCTCGGCGGCACGACGGAGACCACAGTGATGCCCTCGAGCTCGAGCTCGTCGGCCAGGCCGCGCGCACGGGATTCGGGAACGGCGATCATGACCGAGGTCACGGGGTCGAACCGATCGGCACGATCGATAGTACGGAGCCGCCGGTGATCGCCGCCAGCACGTCGGCGACGTCCGCTCGGTCGATCACGACCTCTGCGGTGGTGCCCCCGGCAGCGAGCATCCCCTCGGTCTTCGTCACCGATGTGACGACCGCATCGGCCACGAGGATGCGAGGAGGACCCTGGCTGCTGCCGTCGTCGAGCGGAGGCGAGTGCCACAGCTCGATGACGCTCCCGGCGACGACATCGGCCGGGATTCCGGTGCTGCTCTCCACCACGATGGTCGTCGTCCTGTTCGCGTCGGCATCCTCAGCGGCCGTGGCCGCCATCAGCTCTCCTTCGAAGACCGTGCGGGACGCGACCTGCCCGGGCCGGAGCTGCTGCGGGGACAGATAGCGATCCGTGACCGCGCCGAGCCCCACTTCGACCACCTGGAAGTCGCCGGAGACGAGCGCTTCGCCGAGCGCGATCGTGCGCGTCGCCTGAAGCACCGGGGTCGTGGTCCCGGAGGAGGAGACGACGGCCCAGACGCCGCCGATCGACAGTGCGACGACGGCGATGCCGATCAGGAAGCGCGCGTCGCCCCAGACGGCGCGGCGGGAACGGGCGAACTTGCTCATGGCGACATGGTCACAGAAATCGATGTCGCTGCTCGAGACTTATCCACAGCCTCGGATCGGCGGTGGCGCACCGGCACGGCAGGGGGAGAATGGGAGCATGCCTCACTCCTCCCAGACCGAGCAGCGCTTTCTCGCGCCGGCGCAGGTGGCGGAGCTGCTGAGCATCGAGGTCGACGAGGTCATCGAACTCATCTACGAGGGGCGCCTGCGCGGATCCAAGCTCGGCGCACCGGCCAAATGGCGCATCGAAGATTCGAGCCTTTCGGAGTATCTCGCCGAGCAGTCGGAAGAAGCTCGTCGCATGGCGCTGTGGCGCCAGGCGAATGAGGCGAGTTTTCCGGAGGTCTGGGGAACGTCCCGCCGTCACGGCATCTGATCTCCGACGGTCTGCACTGAGGTCACGGCCGCGAACGGGATGATCCGAAAGCTGTGCACTGCCGAGGCGGTCCGCGCCTCGCCCGGATCATGCAGAGCGAGATCCAGATGATCCGCTCCCGCCCTATCGATCGTTCCATGCAGGTCGGAGTCGTCGACGCTGACGACTCTGACCGGAACCCGCCGCCGAGCGAGATCACGCAGAACGAACCCGAGTGACATGCGCTCGCGGAGCACGGGTGCGGCGTCGTCAGCCTCGTCCAGGCTGGAGAGCAGCAGGCCATGATCGATCGTCAGCCCGCGCACCGCGTGCAACGGAACGATCAGGCTCGAGCGCCTGCTCGTCGATTCTTCGGCCTGCGCGATCGTCGCCGCGATCCAGTCGGAGCCGAGCGCGTTCAACCGCGCCCGAACACGCTTTCCGCCCGGCAGATCGAGGGTCGCCGGTGCTGCTGAAACGCAGAGCACCCTGAGGCGGCTCCGCAGCTCGAGCCTCGAGATGCGCAGTCGCTCGGATTCGGCATCCAGCGCTGCGCGCTCGCTTTCCCACTCCGAGGCCAACTGGCCTTCCAGGTCTTCGAACAGTCGGTCCCAGTGCACGCGCCCCACCGTAAATGAAGTCCAGGAAGGCATGTACGAGTTATCCACATACATCGCGAACACGGCCCGAACGGCGACTGGTCGCATGCTCTACTGGGCGCAGTCTTCCCGATGGAGAGTGCCTCAGATGATGCTTCATGAGTACTTCGCACCACAGCCGACGCCCCGTGCCGAGCTGCCGGATCCGCATCCGCTGCTGCGGAGCCTCACGCAGGGTGTGCTCGAGGTGCTCGCGGGAGTCAGAGAAGTCGATCAGCTCGCCCGCTGGTTCAATGAAGATGCGTACCGGAGTCTGGTGACGCGGGCGAACCTCTCGGCGAGGGCGCGCAGCGCGAGGGGGGTCTCGCCTGCGCGCCCGACTTTCGAGATCATGTCGATCCGCGTGACAGAACCCGTGGACGGCAAGGTCGAAGCCGTCGTCGTCGTCGCGGGGCCGGGCCGCACCCGAGCGGTGGCGATCCGTCTCGAAGGACTCGACCGTCGCTGGCGGGCGACGTCGCTGGCAGTACTCTGAGCCGACGCGCTCTAGGCTGGTGGGGTGTCAACGCTCAGCGACCTCGCCAATGCCCAGGGCCGTCTTGCCGACAACGATGTCGAGTGGCTGCACCGACTCGCCGGTGACGGTCAGCTTCTCGCGGACCTCGCTTCGGCGGACATCGTGGTCTGGATCGAGACCGACGACGGATCCTTCGTCGCCGTCGCGCACGCCCGTCCCAGTGGAGCAGCGACCCTGTTCTACCGGGACATAGTCGGTGAGCGGGTGCGCCCTCAGTGGCGCACGCAGGTGCAAGGGGCATTCGAATCGGCGGAGATCGTCGACTCGTCTTCGCCGGACTGGTTCGAAGAGACCCCGACACGTGTCAGAGCTGTGCCGATCGTCAACGAACGCCGCGGCGGCGAGCAGCAGGCGACGGTCATCGGCGTCGTCACCCGGCACACGAACCTCGGAGAGGCTCGGACGCCGTCTCGGCAGCAGATCACGTTCGACGAGTGCGCCAACGACATCTTCCGCATGATCGCCGATGGCAGCTTTCCCGATCCGGCAGCTCCGACGTCTCCTCGCCGCGGCGCCCCACGCGCATCTGACGGCCTGATCCGCATCGACGTCGACGGGATCACGACGTTCGCCAGCCCGAACGCGCTCTCGGCGTTCAATCGCATGGGGTTCGATGACGAGCTCGAGGGCGAATCCCTCGCCGAGGTCACCACCAGGCTCGTGCCCCCGTCTCGACAGGTCGACGAGTCACTCCCCGTCGTCGTGACCGGACGCGCACCATGGCGGACCGACATCGAAGCGCGCGGCGTCACGGTGTCGTTGCGGGCGATTCCGCTCAAGGACCACGGAACGCGCATCGGCGCGATCGTCCTGTGTCGGGATGTGTCAGAGCTGCGTCATCAGGAGCAGGAGCTCATCACCAAGGACGCGACGATCCGCGAGATCCACCACCGAGTCAAGAACAACCTGCAGACGGTCGCGTCGCTGCTCCGCATCCAGGCACGACGCACGCACTCCGACGAGGCACGCGATGCGCTGACGCAGGCGATGAGACGCGTGGACTCGATCGCCGTCGTACACGACACCCTGGCCCAGGGGCTGACTCAGAAGGTCGACTTCGACGAGGTGTTCCATCGCGTTCTCAAGCTCGTGGCCGAGGTCGCATCGGCGCCGAACACCCGTGCGCGCACACGGTCGACGGGGCGCTTCGGCGTACTGCCGAGCGAGTACGCGACACCGCTGGCGCTCGCTCTCACCGAGGTCGTCACGAACGCCGTGGAGCACGGTCTCGCGGGGCAGGAGGGCATGGTCACGATCGATGCCGCGCGCACCGAGGAGAACCTGCGCGTCACGGTGCACGACACCGGGAAGGGCCTGCCGGAGGGGAGGATCGGTCAGGGGCTGGGAACTCAGATCATCCGAACCCTCATCCAGGGTGAGCTGAGCGGATCGATCGAGTGGCGGGGGAGCGAGGGCGAGGGCACCGAGGTCGTCATCGACATCCCGCTTCGGTGGCTGACGAAATAGACGCGGAATCCGCCGCGGTGGCGAGCGGAGACACAGAAGCGGGGCGGGGCCGAGGGGGGGGCCGCGGGGCG
>JAESFY010000365.1_pt1 | contig 10641 bp, 7 predicted proteins | sample 9266201 | NCBI WGS metagenome assembly JAESFY01 (sample SAMN14515071, study PRJNA621656) | algae metagenome | isolation source: Nodosilinea sp. WJT8-NPBG4 and co-occurring heterotrophs from soil, lower... | place: USA: Pinto Basin, Colorado Desert, California | collected 2006-05-27 | reverse complement strand
CGAGGGCGACGGCGCCGCCTTCTTCGCGCACCTTGACGAGCTGTTTGCCGACCTGGCTGATGGTCGTGTCGGGAAGGTCGATGATCATGGGCGTCTCCAGACTCGTCCGTCGCGGGCAAGGAGGTCGTCGGCGGATGCCGGACCCCATGAACCGGGTGCGTACTGGTCGACCGGGCCGCCCTCTGCTGCCCAGTACTTCTCCACGGGGTCGAGGATCTTCCAGGAGAGCTCGACCTCTTCGTGCCGCGGGAACAGCGGCGGGTCGCCCAGGAGGACGTCGAGGATCAGTCGTTCGTAGGCCTCGGGGCTCGCTTCGGTGAACGCGTGGCCATAGCCGAAGTCCATGGTCACGTCGCGCACGTTGGTTCCGTTGCCGGGCACCTTCGAGCCGAAGCGGATCGTGACGCCCTCATCGGGCTGGACGCGGATCACGAGCGCGTTCTGTCCGAGCTCCGACGTGTTCGAGCGGCCGAACAGGTGCTCCGGCGCCTTCTTGAACACGACGGCGACCTCGGTCACGCGTCGGCCGAGTCGCTTGCCCGTGCGGAGGTAGAACGGGACTCCGGCCCACCGGCGGGTGTCGATCTCGAGCTTGATCGCGGCATACGTCTCGGTCGCGGACTCCGGGTTCATGCCGTCCTCGTCGAGGAAGCCGGTGACCTGCTCGCCACCCTGCCAGCCGCCCGCGTACTGCCCGCGGGCCGTGGCGAGCGAGAGGTCCTCGGGAACGTGCACCGCGGCGAGCACCTTCTCCTTCTCAGCACGGAGATGCTCGGCGGACAGGCTGATCGGCTCTTCCATGGCGGTGAGTGCGAGCAGCTGCAGGAGGTGGTTCTGGATGACATCGCGCGCGGCGCCGACACCGTCGTAGTAGCCGGCACGGCCACCGACGCCGATGTCCTCGGCCATCGTGATCTGCACGTGGTCGACGTAGTTGCGGTTCCAGATCGGCTCGTACAGCTCGTTCGCGAAGCGCAGCGCCAGGATGTTCTGGACCGTCTCCTTGCCGAGGTAGTGGTCGATGCGGAAGATCGAGTCGGCCGAGAACGCCACCTCGAGGGCGGCGTTGAGCTCGCGTGCCGACTCGAGGTCGTGGCCGAACGGCTTCTCGATCACGACACGACGCCAGCGCTCGTCGTCATCGTCGTCCGCTCCGACGAGGCCCGAGTCCTTGAGCTGCTTCGCGACGAGCGGGAAGTCCTTCGGCGGGATCGACAGGTAGAACGCGTGGTTGCCCATCGTGCCGCGCTCGACGTCGAGATGATCGACCGTGTCGCGCAGCTTGCGGAACGACTCGGGGTTGTCGAACTCGCCCGAGACGAATCGGATGCCCTGGAGCAGCTGCGCCCAGGTCTCCTCGCGGAAGGGGGTACGCGCGTGCTGCTTCACAGCGTCGTACACGACCTGCGCGAAGTCCTGGTCTTCCCAGTCTCGACGGGCGAAGCCCACGAGTGCGAATCCGGGAGGCAGGAGTCCGCGGTTGGCGAGGTCGTAGACGGCGGGCATGAGCTTCTTGCGTGACAGGTCTCCGGTCACACCGAAGATCACGAGAGCGCTGGGCCCCGCGATCCGGTTGAGACGGCGATCATCAGGGTCACGCAGCGGGTTGTGCCCGCGCGAGATGGGAACAGACATCGGTGGGGGATTCTCCTGGCTGTTACTTCTGTGCGGCTTCGAAGAGGGTGAGGACGTCGGCCGACGAATCGGTGATCGTCAGGGAGACGACCGGACGGCCGTGCTCGGCCAGGACGCCGGCATCGCCGGCTGCCTGTGCCTCGATGAGCTGCCCGAACGTGAAGGGCCGCTCGGGGATCTCGAGATCGACGTCGGTGCGCTCCAGGATCTGCAGGAACACGCCCTGTGCGGGCCCGCCCTTGTGATACTGACCGGTGGAGTGCAGGAACCGGGGTCCCCAGCCGAAGGTCGTCGGCCGACCCGAGTCGGCGGCGACGAGCTCACGGAGCCCCTGCAGCTGCGGGACATCGAGCCGGTTGACGTAGGCCTGGATCGACACGTAGCCATCCGCTGGCAGCGCCGCCCACAGGGCGTCGAGCACGCCCTCGACGGTTCCCGACGTCGCGAGCTCGGGGTCGGACACGCGAACCTCGACGCCGTTCTCGACGAACGCGGGAGCGGTCGGCGCCGGACGGGCGTCGAGCAGACCACGAGCCGCGACCTTCGCCGACTCGACGTCGGGCTGATCGAACGGGTTGATTCCGAGCAGATAGCCGGCGATCGCAGTCGCGTACTCCCAGACGATGAACTGTGCGCCCAGCGAACCGCTGACGAGGATCTCGCCTTCGTGTCGCTCGCGCAGGTGGAACTCGTTCGCATCGTCGACGAGCCGCACGATCTGCAGATCGGCCGGCTGGGAGTCGAGCTCGGGCGACACGGGCAGCAGCACGACGGGCAGGATGCCGGTGCCGTCCTTGCCCGTGGACTCGGCGATGAGCTGCTCGATCCAGTCGGGCAGGCCGTTGATGTGCGTGCCGTCGGTGATCAGGCCGAGCTTGTCGCGACGCGGGGCCGTGGCGGAGATCGCGGCGGCCAGGCGCAGTGCAGGATTGTCGGCCGAATCGATCGCTACCTCGAGAAGCGAGGCCTCGGCCTCGTTCAGGAGCTCGTCGATGTCGGCTCCCGCGAGTCCGGACGGCACGAGGCCGAAAGCGGTGAGCGCCGAGTAGCGGCCTCCGACGTTCGGGTCGGCGTTGAACACGCGGTATCCCGCTTCGCGGGCGGAGACATCGAGCGGCGAGCCCGGGTCGGTGACCACGATGATGCGCTCGAGGGGGTCGATGCCCACGTCGCGGAATGCGGCTTCGAACGTGCGGCGCTGCGAGTCGGTCTCGACGGTCGATCCCGACTTCGACGACACCACGAGGGCGGTGCTCTGCAGGTCCTCGTCGAGCGCTGCGAGCACCTGGCTGGGAGCGGTCGAGTCGAGGATCGTCAGCGGCACACCGGCGGTCTGGGCGATCACCTCGGGGGCGAGCGATGAGCCACCCATGCCGGCGAGCACGACACGCGTCACACCCTTAGCGTGCAGATCGGCGCGCAGGGCGACGATCTCGGCGACCAGAGGGCGTGAGATGGATACCGCCTCGACCCAGCCCAGGCGGATCGACGCCTCGGACTCGGCTGCCGGGCCCCAGAGGGCCGCGTCGCCTCCGGTCACACGCGAGGCGACGAGGTCGTGGACGAGGGCGGGAACCGTCTCGTCGATCGCGACCCGAGCCGCGCCCGAGGCGTGGATCGCAAAGGTCATCGCTGCGCCTCTAGGCCTGCCGCCACCTGCGTCAGCAGGTCGTGCCAGGAATCGATGAACTTGGCGACGCCCTCGTCCTCGAGCACCTGGGTGACATCGGTGAAGTCGATGCCGAGGTCGGCGAGGCCGGCGAACACTGCACGAGCTTCCTCATAGCCGCCGGTGATGGTGTCTCCCGTGACGACGCCGTGGTCGAAGGTCGCCTCGAGCGTCTTCTCGGGCATCGTGTTGACGACGTCCTTCGCGACGAGCTCGGTGACATACAGAGTGTCGGGCAGTGCCGGGTCCTTGACGCCGGTGGATGCCCACAGGGGACGCTGGGCGTTGGCGCCGAGCTTGATGAGGTCCTGAGCACGCTTCTCGGCGAACTTCTGCTCGAAGAGCTCGTAGGCGAGACGGGCGTTCGCGAGTCCGGCCTTGCTCTTGAGGGCTTCGGCTTCGTCGGTGCCGATCGCTGAGAGTCGCTTGTCGGTCTCGGTGTCGACGCGCGAGACGAAGAACGAGGCGACCGAGTGGATGCTCGACAGGTCGAAGTCCGCGCTGTGCGCCCGCTCGAGTCCGGTCAGGTACGCGTCGATGACCTCGGCGTAGCGCTCCAGGCTGAAGATCAGGGTGACATTGACGCTGATGCCCGATGCGATCGCCTCGGTGATGGCGGGCAGACCCGCCTTCGTCGCGGGGATCTTCACCAGCAGGTTCGGGCGGTCGACCTTTGCCCAGAGCTGCTTGGCCTGTGCGACGGTGCCCTCGGTGTCGTGCGCGAGGTCGGGGGAGACCTCGATCGAGACGCGGCCGTCGACGTGACCCGACTTCTCCCACACGGGGCGGAAGACGTCGAGAGCTGCGGCGACATCCTGCGTGGTCGCGGCGAACACGGCTTCTTCCGCCGTGGCGCCCGACGCGGCGAGCTCGGTGACCTGAGCGTCATACGACGTGTTGTTCTTGTCGGTGATCGCGTTCGCGAAGATGGTCGGGTTGGTGGTGACTCCGACCACGTTGCGCGACTCGATCAGCTCGGCGAGGTTGCCGGACGAGATGCGGGTGCGCGAAAGGTCGTCGAGCCAGATGCTGACACCGGCTGCTGCGAGGTCTGCGGTGGGGGTGCTCATGCGTTCTCCTTGATGGTCTCGCGTGCGGCCGCGATGACGGCCTCTGTGGTGATGCCGAACTTCTGGAACAGGGTCTTGTAATCGGCGGAGGCGCCGAAGTGGTCGATGCCGACCGAGCGACCGCGGTCGCCGACGATCCCGCGCCAGCTGAGGACCGAGCCCGCCTCGACGGAGACGCGGGCCGTCACGGCCTTCGGAAGGACCGACTCGCGGTATGCCTCATCCTGCTCGTCGAACCACTCCAGCGACGGAGCGGAGACGACGCGCACGTTGACGCCCTCTTCGGCAAGCGCCGCACGGGCGTCGACCGCGAGCTGGACTTCGGAACCGGTCGCGATGATGATCACGTCGGGTGTGCCGTTCGGAGCCTCGGCGAGCACATAGGCGCCCTTCGCGACGCCGTCGGTCGAGGCGAAGACATCGCCCTCGGCTGAACCCTGACCGCGCTCGAACACCGGGATGTTCTGACGGGTCAGCGCGATGCCTGCCGGACCCTCGTGGCGACGGAGTATCTCGAGCCACGCGGCCGAGGTCTCGTTGGCGTCGGCGGGGCGCACGAGCGTGAAGTTCGGGATGGCACGCAGCGTCGCGATCTGCTCGATCGGCTGGTGCGTCGGCCCGTCTTCGCCGAGGGCGACGGAGTCATGCGTCCAGACGAAGATGCTGGGGATGTTCATCAGCGCGGCCAGACGCACCGGCGGGCGCATGTAGTCGCTGAAGATGAGGAAGGTGCCGCCGAAGGCGCGGGTCGGGCCGTGCAGCACGATGCCGTTGACGATGGCGCCCATGGCGTGCTCGCGGATGCCGAAGTGCAGCACGCGGCCGTACGGGTTGCCCGACCATTCGTGCGTCGACCACTCGGCGGGGATGAAGGACTTCGAATCCTTGATCGTGGTGAGGTTCGACTCGGCGAGATCGGCTGAGCCGCCCCAGAGCTCAGGGAGCTCGGCGGCGAGAGCGTTGATGACCTGGCCGGATGCCGCGCGAGTCGACACGTCCTTGCCGCTCTCGAACACCGGGAGAGCCGCGGTGATGTCGGCCGGGAGTTCTTTGGCTTCGAGTCGGTCGAGGAGGGCCTTGCGCTCGGGGTTGGCGGCAGCCCAGGCGTCGAAGGACTGCTGCCAGGCGGCGCGGCTCTCGGCAGCACGGTCGGCGAGTGCGCGGGTGTGCGCCAGAACGTCGTCGGCGATCGCGAAGTGCTCCTCGGCATCGAAGCCGAGGACCTTCTTGGTGGCGGCGAGCTCGTCGCCGCCCAGAGCGGATCCGTGGATCTTGCCGGAGTTCTGCTTGCCCGGCGACGGCCAGCCGATGATCGTCTTCAGGATGATGAGCGACGGCTTCGAGGTCTCGCCCTTCGCGGCCTCGATCGCCGCGTTGAGCTCGGCGACGTCTTCGACGTACTCGCCCGACTTCTTCCAGTCGACGATCTGGACCTGCCAGCCGTAGGCCTCGTAGCGCTTCGCGACATCCTCGGTGAAGGCGACGTTCGTGTCGTCCTCGATCGAGATCTGGTTGGAGTCGTAGATCGCGATGAGGTTGCCGAGCTCCTGGTGTCCGGCGAGCGAGGAGGCCTCGCTGGTGACGCCCTCCTGGAGGTCGCCGTCACCGGCGATGACGTAGACGAAGTGGTCGAACGGGCTGGTGCCCGCCTCGGCCTCGGGGTCGAAGAGGCCGCGCTCGTAGCGCGCGGCGTAGGCGAAGCCCACTGCGGAGGCGAGTCCCTGGCCGAGCGGGCCGGTGGTGATCTCGACGCCCTTGGTGTGGCCGTATTCGGGGTGGCCCGGGGTGAGCGAGCCCCAGGTGCGCAGCGCCTTGAGGTCGTCGAGCTCGAGGCCGAAGCCGCCCAGGTAGAGCTGCACATACTGGGTGAGGGAAGAGTGTCCGACCGAGAGGATGAAGCGGTCGCGGCCGAGCCAGTCGGTGTCGGTCGGGTCGTGACGAAGCACCCGCTGGTAGAGGAGATACGCGGCCGGAGCCAAGCTCATCGCGGTGCCGGGATGGCCGTTGCCGACCTTCTCCACGGCATCCGCAGCCAGCAGACGCGCGGTGTCCACCGCGCGTCGGTCGATCTCATCCCACTGCAATTCCGACACTGTGAAGCCCTTCTGCAACTGTTCGAGAGCGCCCGGATTGCACGATCGCAGTCCGCAACGCTACGGAAGGGTTTGTGATGTGCGCTGGGCGCGCGAGTCATTTCAGCATAGCGCCGAGGTTCGACGCGTTACCCCCCTTTACAACGCTCCGCTCCACCACTAATTCCATGGGTCCATCGCGACCCCTTCGACACGGAGGAACTGCGGATCATCCTCGCTGAGACGCGATTCCACCGTGCCAGCGCGGGCGCGGTGCGAAGGCCGCTCACGGGGTCGCCACCGGCGGCGGGTGAGCCCCTCGTCTCGCGTGCCCTAGACTGGGAAACGCTGTCGTGACGCGTGTGGAGGAGGCGATCGAGATCTCGACGATGTCTGATCAGACCGTTGTGAAGAAGTCCATCGGTCGCACCGTGAAGGCGTACATCGCCCTCACCAAACCGCGCGTCCTCGAACTGCTGCTGGTGTCGACCGTCCCGGTGATGTTCCTCGCCCAGGGCGGTCTGCCCGACATGTGGCTGGTCCTGGCCACCGTGATCGGCGGATCGTTGAGCGCCGGGTCCGCCGCGGCGTTCAACATGTATCTCGACCGCGACATCGACGCTCATATGCATCGCACCGAGAACCGTCCGCTCGTCACCGGCGAGATCACCCCGAGGGGCGCTCTGATCTTCTCGTGGACCCTGGCCGTGGTCTCGACCGTGTGGCTGTGGTTCACGACGAACTGGCTGGCGGCGACGCTGTCGGCATCCGCCATCTTCTTCTACGTCGTGATCTACACGATGATCCTCAAGCGCCGCACCGAGCAGAACATCATCTGGGGCGGCATCGCCGGATGCTTCCCGGTGCTCATCGGCTGGGCGGCCGTCACCGGCTCGCTCGACTGGCCGGCGTTCATCCTCTTCACGCTCATCTTCCTCTGGACGCCGCCGCACTACTGGCCGCTCTCGATGAAGTACAAGGACGACTACGAAGACGTCGACGTGCCCATGCTCGGCGTCACCCGCAACGCCTCGCAGGTCGGGCTCCAGGTCATCCTGTATGCGTGGGCGACCGTGGCCTGCTCGCTGCTGCTGATCCCGATCGCGGACATGGGGCTCGTCTACGGCGTCTCCGCCGCCGTGTTCGGCGGCTGGTTCATCTACGAGTCGCACCGCCTGTACAACCAGGCGGTGCGGGGCATCGAGGCGCGGCCGATGCGAGTCTTCCACGCCTCGATCACCTACTTGACGCTGATCTTCGTGGCCGTCGCGGTCGACCCGCTGCTTCCGTTCTGAGCCTGATCCTTCTCGACGATCTGCTCGGCATCCACGTCGGTCGCGTCGCTCTCGACCGTCGCGGTCTCGTTGTCGTTGGCGGCGTCTGATTCGGCCGTCCAGTCGATCGGCTCGACGACCACGGGTGCGGGCGACGGCAGCAGCGCCTGCACGGCGCTCAGTGCGACGGCGATCAGGATGCCGATGACGCCTGCGCCCAGAAGCGCGGCTCCGACGACGACGAGCGACTGCCCGACATAGACCTCGATGCCGGTGGCCGTGCCGTCGAGCAGGGTGCTCGTCATGGTGCCCAGCTGACCGGCGATGAGCCAGCCGCCCACGCCCGCCGAGGCGAGCGAGAGCACGAGGAGGAGCCAGAAGCCGATGCTGCGTGTGAGTGACTTGTTCATGCCGGCCACGTTGCACGACGAACTGATGAGCCACTGATGTCGCAGCTATGCATCCACTGTGCCGGTCGCGATCGTCACCGGCACCGGCGTCACTCCTGAGCGGAGACCGGCTTCTTCAGATTCAGCACCACGACGGTGTATGCCGCCGCCGATAGCGAAGCCAGCACCATGTGGATCCCCACGAGCACAGGGGGCAGGCCCTCCCGTGCCTGCCACACGCCGACGCCGACCTGCACCAGGATCGCGACCACGAGAACGAGCAGCCACTTGCGGGGGCGGAGACGCAGAACCCATGCCCCGATCGTCAGCGCGGCGACGAGCCCGGCGAGGATGTACCCGGGCCAGGAATGCACGTGAGCGAGCACCGTGGCGTCGAATCCCTGACGCTCGACGGCGGCGTCGCCCGAGTGCGGCCCGGACCCGGTCGTCAGCACTCCGAAGAGGATCGTGACGGCCAGAGCGAGACCGGTGACGTGGCTCAGCGCCGCGAACCACTTCGGCACCGCGCGCTCGCGCGGCCCCGACGCGCCATAGAGCCGCACCAGGAACGCGGCGGTCACGCACACCAGGAGCAGGGACGACACGTAGTGGAACCCGACGATGAAGGGGTTCAGCCCCGTGAGAACCGTGATGCCGCCGACGAGAGCCTGCGCGACCACGCCGATCAGCACCACCCACGCGAGGATCACCAGATCCCGCCTGTCGGAGGTCAACCGCACCGAGCGAACCGTCGCGGCGATCACCGCCACGAGCAGGGCTGCCATGGCGAAAGGCGTGCCGGGAAGACCGATGAGCGTGGCCACGAGGAAGACGACCCCGGCCGCGATGATTCCGCCGACGGCGAAGCGCAGAGCGGAGAAGACGGTCGCCCTGCCCCCGGTGCGAGCCAGCACGAGCAGCAGGACGGCGAGGGCGATGACGCCGACCACGCCCGTCATGACGCGGTTGCCGAACTCGATGATGCCGTGGATTCCCTGATCGGCATATATCGGGACGAGCGACTCGGGGGTGCAGAGCGGCCACTCCGAGCATCCGAGGCCGGATCCGGTGAGGCGCACCGCACCGCCGGTGCCGATGATGATGGTCTGGGCCAGGAACGACAGCCACGCGAAGACTCGGAGCGCGCGTCCCCTGAGGATCGCATGCGTCGACACTGCCGCGTTCGCGGAGGAGGAGATCGAGGTCTGGGGCATATGTCTTCTCCGAACCGCCTCGGACACGGCGAGCGGCCCTGTCTTCAGGCGGAACCTGTAGAATCGGATTGTTGTGATGAGCGCTGACCGCGCTGGAACATCACTAACAGTTTAGGCGCGACGGATGCGCCGGTGATGAGGGCCCACCAACGGCACCCGCTCCCGCAGACTCGACGGGGATCAGGTGTGTCGGGGCGGATGACACCGTTTTGGGACCTGTGAGGAGAGTGTGTGATGTCGGATGTGCTGATCGACCGCCCGGAGCTTGACGGCCTGGGGGTGTACGAATTCGGATGGCATGACGAAGATGCCGCCGGAGCCATCGCCAAACGTGGAATCTCTGAAGAGGTGGTCCGCGGAATCTCGGCGCTCAAGCACGAGCCCGAATGGATGCTGAAGAACCGGCTCAAGGGCTATCAGCTCTTCGGACGCAAGCCGATGCCGACCTGGGGTGCAGACCTCAGCGAGATCGACTTCGACAACATCAAGTACTTCGTGCGCTCGACGGAGAAGCAGGCGCAGTCCTGGGAGGACCTTCCGGCTGAGATCCGCGAGACGTACGAGCGGCTCGGCATCCCGGAGGCGGAGCGCCAGCGACTGGTCGCGGGCGTCGCGGCACAGTACGAGTCCGAGGTCGTCTACCACCAGATCCGTGAGGACCTGGAGGAGCAGGGCGTCATCTTCATGGACACCGACACTGCCCTCCGTGAGCACCCCGAGTTCTTCGAGGAGTACTTCGGCTCCGTGATCCCGGCCGGCGACAACAAGTTCGCCGCACTGAACACGGCCGTGTGGTCCGGCGGCTCGTTCGTGTACGTCCCCAAGGGCGTGCACGTCGAGATCCCGCTGCAGGCGTACTTCCGCATCAACACCGAGAACATGGGCCAGTTCGAGCGGACCCTGATCATCGCCGACGAAGACAGCTACGTCCACTACATCGAGGGCTGCACGGCTCCGATCTACAAGTCGGATTCCCTGCACTCGGCCGTCGTCGAGATCATCGTGAAGAAGAACGCCCGCGTTCGCTACACGACGATCCAGAACTGGTCGAACAACGTCTACAACCTCGTCACCAAGCGCGCTGTCGCATACGAAGGCGCGACGATGGAGTGGGTCGACGGCAACATCGGCTCGAAGGTGACGATGAAGTACCCGTCCATCTACCTGATGGGGGAGCACGCCAAGGGCGAGACCCTCTCGGTCGCCTTCGCAGGCCCGGGTCAGCACCAGGATGCCGGCGCGAAGATGATCCACATGGCTCCGTACACGCAGTCGTCGATCGTCTCGAAGTCGATCGCCCGCGGCGGAGGCCGCGCGG
>JAESFY010000364.1_pt1 | contig 10747 bp, 10 predicted proteins | sample 9266201 | NCBI WGS metagenome assembly JAESFY01 (sample SAMN14515071, study PRJNA621656) | algae metagenome | isolation source: Nodosilinea sp. WJT8-NPBG4 and co-occurring heterotrophs from soil, lower... | place: USA: Pinto Basin, Colorado Desert, California | collected 2006-05-27 | reverse complement strand
GTCACCGCGTACGCCGGCGCGGGGATCGTGGCGGGCTCGGACCCCGAGTCGGAGCTGCTCGAGACGCGGGTCAAGTTCCGGCCGTTGGTCGACGCGCTCGCCTGACTCTCCACGCTGTCGCGTGCACAATTCAGCATGAATCGCAGACGACGGGCTCCGATCGGCCCCATCAAGCCGACCGCGCGATGATCATGCTGAATTGTGAACGCGACCCGCACCAGTCAACTCGCGGAGAGCCGCTTCTTCTCGGCCTCGACGTCGAAGTCGGCCGCGGGCCACTGCGGATCGATCTGCTGCAGCGCGTCGAGCAGCAGCTCCTGCACGGCGAGGCGCGCGAACCACTTTCGGTCGGCAGGGATCACATGCCACGGCGCCACCGCAGTCGAGGTGCGCTCGAACGCGGTCTGATAGGCCGCCATGTAGTCGTCCCACAGCAACCGCTCGTCGACATCGCCGGGGTTGTACTTCCAGTGCTTGTCGGCCCGCTCGAGCCGCTCCATCAGCCGGGCCTTCTGCTCGTCGGGCGAGATGTGCAGCATGACCTTGATGATGCGGGTGCCGGATGCCGCGACCTCGGCCTCGAACTCGTTGATGGCGTCGTACCGACGCTCGATCTCGTCGGCCGAAGCCAGCGACCGCACCCGGCCGATCAGCACGTCCTCATAGTGCGAGCGATCGAAGACGCCGATGAATCCCGGCTCCGGAAGCCGCTTGGCCACGCGCCAGAGGAAGTCGTGCTCGAGCTCTTCGTCGGTCGGCGCCTTGAAAGCCGTGAGCGCGGTGCCCTGCGGGTCGACCCCGCCGACGACGTGCCGCACGATGCCTCCCTTGCCCGCGGAGTCCATGGCCTGCAGGATCAGCAGCACCGAGTCCTTCGTGACGCCGACCCGGCTCTCGGCGAAGAGCCGCTCCTGCAGCTGGTTGAGCTCGTCGAGGCCGGTCTGGAGGTCGCGTTTGCCGTCGGCCTTCGCGCCGCTGTAACCGGGAGTGCTCCGCGTATCGACGTCGGAGAGACGGAACCCGTCGCCGATCTGGAGGGTCTTGGCCCACTCATGCGCTGTCATGCGTTCATCCTGCCACTGCGCCTGCGCAGGCGGGAAGGACGGTCATCGAGACAGCGGCACCTCGATCAGCTGACGACCACCGGCCGGAGTGGTGAGGGCCTGATCGAGCGCGGTGCGTGTCGTGACCCGCTGGTACTCCCAGCCGTAGGCGAGCGCCAGTTGCTCGAGGCGCACGGTGTGCGGGGTGTAGAACGCACGGTCGAGGTCGGCCCGGGTCGCAGTGCCCGCGACCTCCAGATCGTCGAAGATGGTGCCGCCGCCGTCGTTGCCCACGATGACCTGGATGCGAGGCTCACGCTCATCCGGCGGCAGCAGCAGCGCCCCGACGTCATGCAGGAAGGCGAGGTCACCGAGCAGCACGCGGGTGACGCCCGGGGCTCCCCCGGCCTGACTCGCGAGAGCGATGCCGGTGGCTGTGGCGATCGTGCCGTCGATCCCGGCGAGGCCGCGGTTGGCGTGCACCGGGACCTTCTTGCCGCCGAGCACCGAGTCGGCCACCCTGACGAGCCGCGAAGACCCGAAGACGAGCCGGTCGTGCGGCCAGGTCGCCCTCCAGACGGCGTCGGCGAGCAGCTCGCGGTCGAGCGGCCGCCGCACGGCCGCCAGCTCGGCCTTCACGGCATCGCGTCGGGCAGAGGGATCGGCGGAGGTGAGACCATCCTGGTCGGGAGCGCGTTCGCTGAGGTCGACGGCGCGAGCGGCTGACGCGGTGAGCCACGCCCCGAGCCACTCGCGGTCGGCCGCACCGGAGGCGACCCTGACGGAAGCCGCAGGTGTCGTGCGGCCGTTGAGGTCGAGTTCCTCGCCGCCGCGCCGGACGGCGATCACGTCGATGTCGGTGCGCGACACAAGCAGGGCGGCCTCGCGGCTGAGCGTCGGATGCCCGAGCACGACGACACGTTCGATGCGCCCGCCCAGATCGTCATCGTTCAGCAGCGCACGGTAGCCGTGCACGATCTGACGTCCGAAGCGGGCACCGCTGACGATCTCGGCGATGAGGGGCCATGATCCGGCGTGCGCGATCTCTTCGGCATCCGGACCCGCGTCAGCGCCGGCGATCACGATGGTGCGCGGCCCACGCTCGAGAACGAGGGCGTCTGCGGCGACCTGTACGGGAGCCTCGCCCGGTGTGATGGCGACTGCAGGGATGTCGCCCGACAGCGGCTCGCGTGACGGCAGATTCAGGTGCACCGGGCCAGCGACCCCGGGGTGGCCGTGCGTGGCGTCCGCCCCCATCGCGACCTCGACAGCGCGCACCGCGAGACCCGACCAGTCACCGTCTCCCGGCACGGGGGCGTCGATCTGCTCGCGCACCCAGGAGGCGAACATGCCCGGTTGGATCGTCGCCTGGTTGGCTCCGACTCCGCGGAGCTCCGGCGGGCGGTCGGCCGTCAGAAGCAGCAGCGGCACTCCTGAGTGGAAGGCCTCCATCGCCGCGGGGAGGAGGTTCGCGGCGGCGGTTCCGGAGGTGCAGAGCACGGCCGCGGGAACGCCTGTCTCACGCGAGAGACCGAGCGCCGTGAACCCGGCGACGCGCTCGTCGATGCGCACATGCAGGCGCAGGTGCCCCTCGTTCGCGGCGTGCACAGCGGCGAGCGCGAGGGCCTGCGAGCGCGACCCCGGGGAGAGCACGATATCGCGCACGCCGTGACCGATGAGGTCGGCGATCAGGGATGCCGCGGCATCCGTCGCCGGCGATGCCGTCACGGACGCGCGTCCGGCGCCGTGCCATCCGGTGCGGCGCCGTCGTCGGTCTCGTCCTCGAGACGGGCGAGCTCCTCTTCGAGGCGGCGGATGCGGGCATCCTGCTCGCTCTTGCTGATGCTGCGGAGGAACTGCGGGTCGTCGTCAGGCGCGAGGATCGTGATCGCTCCGCCGTTGTCGTTGGCGCGGCGGCGGCCGATCGTGAACCAGAGGATTCCGCCGATGACCGGGATGAAGACGACGATGGCGATCCAGGCGGCCTTGGGCACGCCCCGGTGCCGCGTCGGCGGCTGCACTGCGCAGTCGACGATGCTGTACACCCAGAAGATGGCGGCCAGGAAGCCGCCCACGATCAACAGTCTCGCCACCCCTCCAGTGTAGGCGGGTCTGTGAGACGTGGACCTGCGGGGGTACCAGCGGGCAGGCGCCGATGCCCGATCGTTAGACTGCGCGGACCATGCCTGTCCCCTCGACGCGACAGCGACAGCAGGGCGCTGAGGAGAAAGCCATGAAGACCCCGTCGAGGCAGCCGTCCGGATGGTCTAGCCGTTCCGGGGTCATCCGGGGTCGGCGATGATCTCCTCGACGACGCTGACCCCCCACGACGGTTCGTCCGTCATCAGGCCCGCGGCCGTGATGAGGCCCTTCCACAGGGTCCACGCGCGCCCCCGCGCCCACATACCCTCATCCGCGCCCAGCCCGAGCCGGAACGCGCGCCGCGCCTCGGACGAGAGAAAGGTCCACCCGATGTAACAGTCGCATGCCGGGTCGCCGACGCCGCTCGTCCCGAAGTCGATGACGCCCGAGAGCTTGCCGGCGTTCACCAGCAGGTTGCCCGACGAGACGTCGCCGTGGAACCACACGGGATCGCCTCGCCAGGTGGCCCCGAGAGCCTCCTCCCACAGCGCGAGAGCCCGTGCGCCGTCGATCCGGTTGCCCAGAGCCGCGATCGCGCGTCGCGTCTCCTCGTCGTAGTGCTCGAGACCGGCACCGCGCCAGAAGCTGTGCTCGCCGGCCGGCGGGGCTCCCCGGGTCGGTACCGTCTGCAATGCACGCAGGAAGCCCGACAGGTCCTCGGCGAACCCGACCAGGTCGCCCACCCTCCCCGCCCCGGCGGTCTCCCCCGGCATCCATCGGTTCACCGACCACGCGAACGGGTATCCGCGCCCAGGGGCGCCGATCGCGACCGGGGCGGGCACAGGCAGCGGCGTGTGCTGCGCGATGACCGGGAGCCATCGCTGCTCCTTCTCGATGCCGGCCGCGTAACCGGGGGCGCTCGGCAGGCGCGCCGCAAGATGGTCGCCGAGGCGGAAGGTGCGGTTGTCGTTGCCACCAGGCACCACTGCCCTGACCGACAACGCGGCCCACTCCGGGAACTGGTCGGCGACCAGTCCCGCCACCAGTCGTTCGTCGATCGTGACTCTGTGCATCGCATCCAGCCTTTCACACCGGACTGCCGCGACCCTCGCCGAGATACGGGAGATACGCCCCAGTCGGTCAAGCAGCTCAGCTCGCTCCTCGAGTCGGAGCGGGCGATTCGTGCTGCGTCAGCATGTTCGCGAGACGCTGACGAGCAGCCTGGTACCGCCCCCGCGCGGTGGATGCGGGAATGCCGATGATCTGAGCGGCTTCCACCAGCGAGAACCCCTCCCAATGCACGAGCCCGACGAGGTCACGATGCTCGGCAGGAAGGCGGCGCACAGCATCCCTCACGTCGATCGCCTCCGCTTCGTCACTTGTGGAGGGATATGCGAGAAGGTGTCCGCGCAATCGGTCGGCGAGCTTCCACCGCCGCAACGATGAACGCTGTGCGTTCGCCAATGTCAGCCGCGCGATCCCGAACAGCCACATCCGCGCTTCTGTGTGGTCGGTCGGCACTGCATCGCTTCTGCGCCACGCAGTGAACATCGTCTCGGACAGCAGGTCGGCGGCATCGCCGTCATCCGCTCGTCGTTCGAAGTAGGCCAGGAGATCCGAGGAGTTGTCGGTGATGATCTTCGCGGCATCCGAGCCTCCGGGCTCTCGCCCCCGTCTCATTTCTCGCCCTCGCCGCAGATCCATTGGCCGCGTATCGATGTCATGTTCTCCGGGGCTTCAGGATCGAAGCCTCTCTCGTGCAGCTCCGCATCGACCACTTCCATCACCGCTTGGGAGACAGCTCCCTGAGCGATCATGTCCTCTACCGTGTGGAGGTCGGAGGTGCCTTCGTCCACCCACTGCTGAGCGACGTCGACGTATGCCGGATCCCTCTCCAAGCGCTGCCGCCACTTGTCGACGTCTGCTGCTGCGACGACATCCATCCCCGCGAAGATCTCGTGCACGGCGGCTCGCACTCGGGGGTTCTCTGCCGTGATGTCTCCGACACGCTCTTCGCATTGGATCCCGCTGGGAAGGACATACGTGAACACTCCGTCGGGGGTGGTGGCCCAGGGCGCCCAGAGTCCGCTCGCCGCCGCAGCCGTGCCCCCGAGAAGCACCAGTCCCAGTGCTCCTGCCGCGGCGAGCCTCACCGGTCTGCGGGCGACACCCCGAGCGGCTTTCGACTCGGTCGCGACAGCGAGGCCGGTCAATTCCTCCTCCAGCACCGCTGTCCGCGGCGTCAGCGACGTTCCCGCCGCTTGCAAGACCCGGTCAAGTTCGTCGTCTGTGATCTCAGGCATCGTCTCCCCCGATTCGCTTCATGCCTATACATGTGCGGCACGACCCCAAACGTCCACAATCACCCCGGATTCATGGCGGAGTCCTCGCAGTCACACGAGCCCGCGTGCGACGAGTGCATCCTGATAGCCCCTGGCCTTGTCGCTGATCACCTGTCGACATGCGAGCAGCGTCTCGATCTGCGCATCGAGCGAGCGCTCGTGGGCACGCAGCAGAGCGAGCCGCTCGGCCTCGTTGCCGCTGCCTGCTCGCACGAGGGCGGCGTACTCGCGCAGGAGCGCGATCGGCGCGCCCGACTCGCGGAGGCGCCCCAACAAGGCGAGCCAGGCGAGCGAGTCGTGGGCGTACACGCGCCGCCCGCCGGGGGTGCGAGGAACATCGCGAGGGAAGAGGCCCTCGGCCTCGTACCAGCGCAGCGTGTGCACGCTCACGCCGGCCAGACGCGCGAGCTCGCCGATGCTGAAAGTGCGCGTCGTGTCGATCACATCATCCACGAGGATTCCTCCTTGACTTCGAGTGCACTCTAGATCGTACGGTCGAATCATGACAGCTCCTCTCGACATGATCGCCCGCCAGCAGCCGCTCTCGTCAGAGTTCGGCTACCGCTCCACCGCGGTCGAGGTGATCGCCGGCACGGACCTCGCCGGCCGGACCGCGATCGTCACCGGCGGCTATTCCGGCCTCGGGCTCGAGACGGTGCGCGCACTCTCGGATGCCGGTGTGCACGTGATCGTCCCGGCGCGGCGACCGGATGCGGCGCGGAAGGCTCTCGACGGCATCGCCGAGGTCGAGGTGCGCGACGCCGACCTCGGCGACCTCGACTCGGTGGCGGCATTCACCGAGTCCGTACGGCGCGACGCCCGTCCGATCGACCTCGTGCTGAACGTCGCCGGCATCATGGCCACCCCCTTCGGCCACACGGCGCAGGGCTCCGAGTCGCAGTTCGGCACCAACCACCTGGGTCACTTCGCGCTGGTCGGCGGGGTGGCAGACCTCCTGTCGGACCGCGCCCGCGTCATCTCCTACTCATCCGGAGGTCACTTCCGCTCCCCCGTGCGGTTCGACGACATCGACTTCGCGACCACGCCCTACGACCCGTGGGTCGCATACGGGCAGTCGAAGACGGCGAACGCGCTCTTCGCGGTCGGGCTCGCACGACGTGGCGCCGAGCGCGGCATCCTCGCCTTCTCGGTGCACCCTGGAGGGATCATGACGGAGCTGCAGCGGCATGTTCCCCGTGAGGAGCTGCTCTCCCGCGGCTGGATCGATGAAGACGGCACCCCGAACCCGCGCTTCAAGACCCCGGCCCAGGGAGCGTCGACGGGGCTCTGGGCCGCGACGGCGACCGAGCTGGTCGAGCGCAGCGGCGCATACTGCGAGGACTGCTCGATCAAGGGCATCGTTCCGTCCGAGCACGCCGACATGGCCACTGGCGGTGTGAAGGAGTGGGCGATCGATCCCGAGGCCGCCGAGCGGCTGTGGGCGCTTTCGGTCACGGCGACAGGAGTCGACGCCTTCGCGTAACCGGTGGCTTCAGTCAGTCGCGGCCGAGACGCAGGATGCGGTCGTCGCCGTCCGAGGGGTTGCCGCGGCCGTCGGTGTTGTTCGTGAGGATCCAGAGCATGCCGTCCGGTCCGACCACGACGTCACGCAGGCGGCCGAGCTCGCCCGTGAGCCGCTCGGTGCTGGCCGTCAGATCATCGAGCGGCACCGTGCGCAGGCGCTCACCCCGGAGGTTCGCGATCACGATGTCCGAGCCCGTCACGGCGATGCCGCTCGGGCTCGCGGCATCCGGCCGCCACTGCTGCACGGGGTCGATGTAGTCGCTGTCATCGGCGATTCCCTCGACCTCGGGCCAGCCGTAGTTGCCGCCGGGCTCGATGACGTTGAGTTCGTCCCAGGTGTCCTGCCCGAACTCGCTCGCGTACATCGCGCCCTCGGCATCCCAGGCGATGCCCTGCGGATTGCGGTGCCCGTAGCTGTAGACCGGCGACTCGGCGAAGGGGTTGTCGGCGGGAACCTCTCCCTCGGGTGTGAGTCGCAGGATCTTGCCCGACAGCGCGTCGAGGTCCTGAGCGCTGGCACGATCGCCCGCGTCGCCCGTCGTGACGTACAGCATCCCATCCGGGCCGAACGCGATGCGTCCGCCGTTGTGATTGCCGGCGGCCGGGATGCCGTCGATCACGGCGGTCGCGGACCCGAGCGACAGCGCGCCGGCGTCGCCTCGGATCTCGCGCCGCTCGACACGGTTCTCGCCCTGCGCCGTGAAGTACGTGAAGAGCTCGCCGTCACTGACCGCGAGCCCGAGCAATCCGCCCTCGCCACCGGGCTCGACTCCGTCGATGACCCCGACCTCGCGCACCTCGCCGTCTTCGGAGACCTCGAGCACGCGGGCACTGTCGCGCTCACTGACCAGAGCGGCATCGCCATGGAAGGCGATCGACCAGGGTGCATCGAGGTCGTCGACGAAGGACTCGGGTGCCGACACGGATGCAGAGTTCGGTTCGGAGGAGCACGACGACAGCAGGAGAATGGCGACGACGGATGCCGCGGCGGCGAGCGCGCCCCCGGCGCGGCGCCGGCTGATCCAGGGCCGGGCGGTCGTCTTCGTGGTCATGGGTCCATCCAACGCGGTATCGGCGCAGAGCGACAGTCAGGATCTGCGGTCGGGGAGAGACAGCGCGTCAGCGCGCTCCCCGGCGAGATATCGGTCTCGCTACGCTGAGCGCATGACCGAGGCGCGAACCCCCACATCGCATCCTGTTGTCGCCGTGCTGCGTCGCATGCCGGCCACCCTCACGATGGTTGCGGTGATCCTCGCCGTCGGCGTGGTCTGGCAGGGACTGTGGAGCCCGTTCGAGAAGACGGACCTGTTCGGCACCGTCGCGTATGGCCTGCCCAACCTCGCGCAGGGCATGTGGTGGACGCCGTTCACCGGCACATTCTTCGTCAACGCACCCTGGGTGTACGTGTTCACGATCTCGGGATTCTGGGGCATGGCCTACCTCGAATACCGCCGTGGTTCCAGGGTCGCGCTCGCCTACTACTGGGTCGGGCAGCTCTTCGCGATCCTGGCCACCGCACTCGTGCTCTTCTTCGCCTCGCAGCTGCCGTGGGCCTGGGCGCAGGAGCAGGCCCAGGCGCTCGACGTCGGCGCCTCCGGTGGCACCATGGCCTGCATCGCCGCCGCGATCGGATTGTTCCGTCCACCATGGCGGGTGCGAGGCTGGCTCGTGCTGCTCGGATTCGTGTTCATCGCGATGCTGTTCTGGGGTGCGGTCGCGGATCTCGAGCATCTGCTCGCCGTGCTGCTGATCCTGGTCGTCGACCGCACCCTGCGCGTGCAGCGGACCACGGTGCGCGAACAGCGCCTGATCGCTGTGATCTCCCTGCTGGTGCTCGGAGCGGTCGAGATCATCACGACCCTGGTGGCGACCGACGGCCCGTTCGGTCCGACGGAGCCCGTGTCAGGCGGATTCATCGACCTGGCGATCGATCTCGTGGTCATAGCCGTACTCGTGAACGGACTGCTGCGAGGCCGCCGCTGGTCGTGGGTGCTCGTGATCCTGCTCGGACTCTTCAACATCCTGATCGCGGGCCTCGTCCTCACCCTCATCACGGTCTTCTCGCAGGCCCAGGTCGACCTCCGCTGGGACGGCGAGACCGAGCTCGCCCTCGCCAACGGCTTCCTCTGGGTGATCCTGCTCGTCTATCTGGTCGCCGTGCGTCGGGCGTTCCGAGCGAAACGGAAGTCGCTCCTCGGCATCCAACCCGCTCCGACCGTCGACGATGTGAAGAACGAGTTGCGCGCGCACGGCGGGGGCACTCTGTCGTGGATGACGACGTGGGAGGGCAACAGCTACGCCCGCAGCGCCGCGGGGATCGTCGCCTACCAGCGGCGGGCCGGTGTCGCCCTCGCGCTCGCAGACCCGATCGGGCCGTCGGCGTCGCGTGCGGACGCCGTCGCGGAGTTCATCCACGCCGCAGAGAACGCGGGGCTCGTGCCGTGCTTCTTCAGTTCTGACGACGCGACCCGGGATGCCGTGCCCGCGAGCTGGCGCACCCTGGTCATCGCGGACGACACCGTCGTCGACCTGCCGGGGCTGGAGTTCACGGGCAAGCGGTGGAACTCGGTGCGCAGCTCGCTCAATCGAGCGGGGCGGGAGGACATGACCTTCCGCATGACCCGTCTGGCCGATGAATCCTGGGGCGTGCGTCAGCAGCTGCGGGCGATCTCCGAGGCGTGGGTCGGCGACAAGGATCTTCCTGAGATGCGGTTCACGCTCGGCACCCTGGAGGAGGCGGAGGATCCCGAGGTCAGACTCGCCCTGGCGCTCGCCCCGAACGGCGATGTCGACGGCTTCCTCTCGTGGCTGCCGGTCTATGGCGAGGGTGGCACCGTGCGCGGATGGACGCTCGACCTCATGCGTCGCCGCGACGGCGGCTTCGCGCCCGTCATGGAGTACCTGATCGGGTCGTCCGCGAAGCAGTTCTCCGAAGAGGGCGCCGCGATCATGTCGCTCTCGGGAGCTCCGCTCGCCCACGACTATCCGCCGGATGCCGGCATGATCGCCGTGCTCAGCGACCGCCTCGCCGACGCACTCGAGCCTGTCTACGGCTTCGGATCGCTGCACCGGTTCAAGCAGAAGTTCCACCCTCGTTACGAGACGATGTATCTGCTCTTCCGCGACGAGAGCGACCTCGCGGCCATCGGCACGGCCCTCACCCGAGCCTTCCTGCCGGATGCCACGCTGCGGCAGTTCGCCGGCGCCGGTCTCGAACTGGTGCGCGGCAGCAAGGACTGAGATGCTGCCGCCTCAGCCGTCACGAGGCGGCTTGCGCAGTTTCTTGACGTCAGTACGCTGCTTCTTCGCGGTCAGCCGCCGCTCTTTCGACCCCCTGCTCGGTTTGGTCGCGCGGCGGGCAGGCGCGGGCGGCCGCAGCGCCTCGCCGACGAGCGCGACCAGCCGATCACGCGCGGCGTCGCGGTTGCGCAGCTGGGCGCGATGCTCGGACGCGGCGATCGTCAGCACACCGTTCACCAGTCGGCCGCTGAGCCTGTCGAGGATGCGGTCGCGCTGGTGCGGAGTGAGCGCGGTGCTGGCTGCAGCATCCCAGAGGAGTTCCACCCGCGAGTCCGCGGTGTTCACGCCCTGACCGCCGGGGCCGGACGACCGCGAGAAACGCCATGACAGCTCGGTCTCGGGGATCGTGAGACCCGGCGAGACCCGCAGACCGGGGCGATGAGGGGTGGGCATGACATCCATCATCCCCCGGTCGGGGCTACAGATCAGCGGCGTGCGTCGGCGGCCTCGAACGGG
>JAESFY010000363.1_pt1 | contig 10752 bp, 9 predicted proteins | sample 9266201 | NCBI WGS metagenome assembly JAESFY01 (sample SAMN14515071, study PRJNA621656) | algae metagenome | isolation source: Nodosilinea sp. WJT8-NPBG4 and co-occurring heterotrophs from soil, lower... | place: USA: Pinto Basin, Colorado Desert, California | collected 2006-05-27 | reverse complement strand
CGCTCAGTAGGAAGCGTGGACGGTGCGCGTCGAACCGTCGAGCACCATCGTCCCGCCATAGGGAACGATCCACTGCGGCCGCGTGTGGCCGAACGGCACCCCTACGCAGACGACCGCGTCGGGGTTGTACCGCGAAACCGTCTCGATCACGGCGTCTCGCTGCGCCGCGCGCAGCGCATCGGCCTCGGCCGGCGACGGCAGGAACTCGAAATCGCTCACGGGCGGACGCGCGACGACCACTCCCGCGACGGCGGCGAGGATGCCGCGCTCGCCCAGTCCGCGCAGCCAGCGCGCCACCCAGGTCGCCGGCGGTCGCTCTTCACTGGTCTCCAGCAGCAGTATGCCGCCGCGCAGGTCGTATGCCGTGGGCAGCCGGTCCGCGAGCGCCAGCGCGTCGATGCTCTCGAGGCAGCCGCCCCAGGTGCGACCTTCGACACGCGATGCCGGTCCTGACCAGGTCCACTCCTCCGTCGGAGTGCGGTCGCCGTACTCGCTGAGCGCCCGCAGGTCGGCCCAGCGCTTTCCCACGTCCTCTGACTCCCCCGGTTCGGTGATCTCGACCGCACCGCCGTCGAGCAGAGCCGCGCGCAGCGAGCGCAGATGCACGTCGTCGACCGCGGGCCCCGGCCCGAGATGCACGGCCGTGGATCCGCCGTAGTAGCCGCGGATGCCGAGCCCCCACAGCCAGTTGAGGATGTTGGTGTTGTCGCTGTAGCCCAGGAACGGCTTGGGGTCGGCCTGCGCAAGCGCGGCGTCGAGGTGCGGCACCACCAGGATCTGGTCGTCGCCGCCGATCGTCGCGAGGATCGCTCGGATGCCGGGATCGGCGAAGGCCGCGTTCACGTCCGCGGCCCTGGCTTCGGGGCTCGCATCGAGCTGCCGCGTGGTCGGATACTCCACCGGGATCAGTCCGGTCAACTGCTCGAGCCGCCGGAGGGCCTGCTCGTGGATCTCCGGGGCGACAGCGGGAGCGGCGAAGGCGGGCGACAGGACGGCGACGCGGTCGCCGGGAACAGGTTTCGATGCAGACAGCATCGGCCCAGTCTCGCATCGTCCGAGCCGCACGTGTGCGTCAACATGGGTTGACATCGCATCCCGCGTCAACAAAGATTGACGCAGGAGGCTCACCATGACCAGCAAGACCGCGATCGCACAGGACGACGGCGGCGAGCCGCTGTCGGAACTCCACCGCCTCGCCGCACTGCGCAGCGAGCTGGCCCGCGCCGAAGAGACCCAGGTGCGACGAGCGCGCAACCTCGGCTACTCGTGGCAGGCCATCGCGAGCTCTCTCGGCGTCTCGAAGCAGGCCGCGCACCGCCGATTCGGCAGAAGCTGAAACGCATACAGCCCATCCACAGAATCCGTCCTCGCACGAAGTACGGTCGAACTACCCCCTTTCAGAACGAGGTTCCGCATGTCCAGCACGGCGACATCACGCCGACGCGGACGCGGCGCGCAGCACGACGGTCCGCGCGCCACCTTCCGCCAGCTCCTCCCCTTCCTCTTCGAGCACAAGCCCACGCTCATCGTCGTCGCAGTGCTCAGCGTCTTCGGAGCCGCCGCATCGCTCGCGCAGCCGCTGCTGGTCGGCCAGCTCATCGAGACCGTGCAGTCCGATCAGGGCCTCGGCATCCTGGTCTGGATCCTCGTCGGTCTCGTGATCGTGTCGTCGATCATCTCCGGCTATCAGCACTACCTGCTGCAGCGCACCGGCACCGCGGTCGTGTACTCCAGCAGACGCAAGCTGATCTCGCGCATCCTGCACCTGCCGATCAGCGAGTTCGACGCCCGCCGCACCGGCGACCTGGTCTCGCGAGTCGGCACCGACACCACACTGCTCTACGCGGTGCTCACTCAGGGACTCGCGGATGCCGTCGGCAGTGCCATCCTCTTCCTCGGCGCCCTCATCGCCATGCTCGTGATCGACCCCGTGCTGCTGCTGCTCATCGTCGTCGTCATCGGCGCCTCGGTCGTCGTGGTCACCGCGCTCAGTGGTCGCATCCGCACCGCATCTACCGCCCAGCAGGAGAAGGTCGGCGAGCTCGCCTCGGGTGTCGAGCGTGCCGTCGGCTCGATCCGCACCGTGCGCGCCGCCGGGGCGACCGAACGCGAGACCGAGACGGTGTCGGCCCTCGCGTCCGAGGCGTACGGCATCGGGGTGCGCATCGCGAAGATCTCGTCGCTCGTGGTTCCGATCGCCGGCGTCGCGTTGCAGGTCTCGCTGCTGGTCGTCCTCGGCGTCGGAGGCCTCAGGGTCGCCGCAGGCACCATCACGATCGCGTCGCTGATCACCTTCATCCTGTTCCTGTTCATGCTCGTGATGCCGCTCGCGACCACGTTCGGGGCGATCACCTCGGTGAACCAGGCGCTCGGTGCCCTCGGTCGCATCCAGGAGGTGCTCAACCTGCCGGTCGAGACCCAGCACGACGCCGAGATCGCCGCGTCCTTCCCCCGCGACGCCGCGGACCCTCTCGCCCCCGCGATCGAGTTCCGTGACGTGCGCTTCCGCTACCCCGAGAACGTGGTCGCCGCACGACTGGCCGCCGCGAAAGAGGCGCAGACGCTTCTGGCCGACGCGCACCTCGACCCGTCCGACGAGTCGTCTGCCTTGGCCGAGCGCGAGGTCCTGCGCGGAGTGTCGTTCTCTGTACCTCGCGGTGCACGCGTCGCGCTCGTGGGCCCCAGCGGTGCAGGCAAGAGCACGATCCTCTCCCTCGTCGAGCGCTTCTACGACCCGACGGGCGGATCGATCCGTCTCTACGGCCACGACTCGCGCACCTATCCGCGCGACGAGCTGCGCGCGCAGTTCGGCTATGTCGAGCAGGATGCCCCCACGCTCGCCGGAACACTCGGCGACAATCTGCGTCTCGCCTCGCCGAACGCCTCGGATGAGGCCTGCGAGCAGGTGCTCCGAGCCGTCAACCTGGGGGACGTGCTCGAGCGCGACCCGCTGGGACTCGGGGCCCCTGTCGGCGAAGACGGCGTGATGCTCTCAGGAGGAGAACGTCAGCGTCTCGCGATCGCCCGCGCACTGCTCACCGACGCGCCGATCCTGCTGCTCGACGAGTCGACGTCATCGCTCGACGGTGTGAACGAGCAGCGCATGCGCGAAGCCATCGACGCGGTGTCGACCGACCGCACGCTCATCGTGATCGCACACCGGCTGTCGACCGTCGTCGACAGCGATCTCATCGTGGTGCTGCAGGACGGCGCGGTGGTCGGTCAGGGCACCCATGCCGAGCTGATCGAGTCGACGCCCCTCTACCGAGATCTGGCGCGGCACCAGCTGCTCGCCTGACCGGCGTCATCGGTCGCAGCCATCAGTCGCAGACATGTGCGCGAAGGCGGGATGTCGGAGACCACTCAGCCATGGGTTCGCCTCAGCCATCCCGCCTTCGCGGTCTGGGGGTAGGGGGATCTGGGGTGTAGAGCGCCGGCTCCCCCGAACCGGCGCCCGGTCTGTCAGGCCTTGTCGAGGCGGTAGCGCAGCGACGCGAGCTCGGCGCGCAGGGCTGCCGGCACCTTGTCGCCGAACGTGTCGTAGAACTCCTCGGTGAGGTCGGCCTCGGTCTTCCATGCTTCGGTGTCGACCGAGAACAGCTCCTCGAGGTCGGCCTCCGGCACGTCGATGCCGTCGAGATTGAGGTCCTCGATCCGAGGCAGGCGACCGATCGGACTGTCGACCGTCGACACCTCGCCGGCGACGCGACGGATGATCCAGTCGACCACGCGCGAGTTGTCGCCGAATCCGGGCCACAGGAATCGTCCGTCCGAGCCGCGACGGAACCAGTTCACCTGGAAGATGCGCGGCGCGCGGTCGAACCGCAGCCCTCGACCGACCTTGAGCCAGTGGCCGAAGTAGTCGGCCATGTTGTAGCCGCAGAACGGGAGCATCGCGAACGGGTCGCGGCGCAGCTCGCCGACCGTGCCCTCGGCGGCGGCCGTGCGCTCGGACGAGATGTTGGATCCGAGGAACACGCCGTGGGTCCAGTCCGTGGCCTCGACCACGAGCGGCACGTTGGTCGCACGGCGTCCGCCGAAGAGGATCACGTCGAGCGGCACCGCCTCTTCCCAGTCCTCCGAGATCTGCGGGCACTGGGCGGCCGAGACCGTGAAGCGCGAGTTGGGGTGCGCGGCGGGGCGACCGGAGTCGGGCGTCCAGTCGTTGCCCTCCCAGTCGGTGAGGTGAGCGGGCGCCTGATCGGTCAGGCCCTCCCACCACACGTCTCCGTCGGGGCGGAGCGCGACGTTCGTGAAGATCGTGTTGCCCCAGAGCGTCTCGACGGCTGTGACATTGGTCGACTCGCCGGTGCCGGGTGCGACGCCGAAGAATCCGGCCTCGGGGTTGATCGCCCAGAGGCGGCCGTCTTCGCCCGGACGGATCCACGCGATGTCGTCGCCGAGGGTCTCGACGCGCCACCCTGGAATGGTCGGGCGCAGCATCGCGAGGTTCGTCTTGCCGCACGCCGACGGGAACGCCGCCGCCACATGGTAGGCCGTGCCCGCCGGATCGATCACGCGGATGAGCAGCATGTGCTCGGCCAGCCAGCCTTCGTCACGGGCGATGACCGAGGCGATGCGCAGCGCGAAGCACTTCTTGGCGAGGATCGCGTTGCCGCCGTATCCGGAGCCGAACGAGTAGACCTCGAGCGTCTCGGGGAAGTGCACGATGTACTTGTCGTCGTTGCAGGGCCACTCGACATCGGGCTCTCCGGCGGCGAGCGGTGCGCCGACCGAGTGCACGGTCTTGACCCACGGCGCGCCCTCGGCGATCTGGCGGGTGACCGCATCGCCGACGCGGGTCATGATGCCGATGGATGCCACTGCGTACGCGCTGTCGGTGACCTGGACGCCGATGTGCGAGAGCGGCCCGCCGATGGGCCCCATCGAGAACGGCACGACGAACATCGTGCGACCGCGCATCGACCCCTCGAAGATCTCGGTCATCTTCTCGCGCATCTGCGCAGGAGGCGCCCAGTTGTTGGTCGGACCGGCATCCTCCTCCTTCTCCGACGAGATGTACGTGCGACCCTCGGTGCGCGCGACGTCGCTGGGGTGCGAGCGAGCGAGGTACGAGCCGGGACGCCATTCGGGGTTGAGCTTGATCAGCTTGCCCTCGGCGACGAGCCCCCGCAGCAGCCAGTCGTTCTCGGCACGCGAGCCGTCGACCCAGTGGATCGACGCCGGCTGCGTGAGAGCGGCGATCTCGTCGACCCAGGCGGCGAGCTCAGCCATCGCAGGGGTGTCATACGTCGGAGCCGTCCCGAAGGTGCGCACGGGTGCGACAGATGATGCTCGGGGGGTGAAGACTTCGGCGATCGCCATGACTACTCCTTTGAAGTGAGGGGCGTTTCCTCCATCTTCTTCCGGTTCGCACCCGACTTTCCGTCATATCATGCGATAAGAATCAAGATTCTTTAGCTAGGATCAAGGAATGGCTCCTTCCGGCATCCACCTTGCGACTCTCGGCCACCGCATCAGGCACCACCGTCTCGAGAAGGGCTTCACGCTCGACGAGCTGGGCGCGCTCGTCGGCGTCGCCGGCTCGCAGCTGAGCCTGATCGAGAACGGCAAGCGCGAACCCAAGCTCTCGCTGCTCCAGGCAATCGCGCTGGCGACGGGCACCGAGGTCACCGATCTCATCTCCGGCGAGCCGCCGAACCGACGTGCCGCTCTCGAGATCGAACTCGAACGCGCACAGGAGAGCCCGGTGTTCCGGCAGCTCGGCATCGCCCCGGTGCGCGTCACGAAGGGGATGAGCGACGAGACCATCGAGTCGCTGCTCGGCCTGCACCGCGAACTGCAGCGCCGGGAGCGAGAGGCGATCGCGACCCCCGAAGAGGCGAGGCGGGCGAACACGGAGCTGCGCCTGCGGATGCGCGAGCAGAACAATTACCTCGCCGACATCGAGAAGCTCGCCGAGAAGCAACTGCGGTCGGCGGGGCACGTGCAGGGAGCGCTCACACACCGCACAGTGAGCATCATGGCCGAGAAGCTCGGATTCGAGCTGATCTACGTCAACGACCTGCCGCACTCGACCCGCTCGGTCACCGACCTCGAGAACGGACGGATCTACCTGCCGCCGGCGTCGATCCCCGGAGGCCACGGTCTGCGATCCATGGCGCTGCAGGCCATGGCGCACCGCCTGCTCGGCCACACACCACCGACCGACTACGCCGACTTCCTGCAGCAGCGGCTCGAGATCAACTACTTCGCCGCCTCGTGCCTGATGCCCGAGACGGCCTCGGTCGCCTTCCTGCAGCAGGCCAAGAAGGATCGCAACCTCGCCGTCGAGGACTTCCGTGATGCGTTCGGCGTGACCCATGAAGCGGCCGGGATGCGCATGACGAACCTGCTCACCCAGCACCTGGGGATGTCGCTGCACTTCCTCCGCGTCGATGCCACCGGTGCGATCACGCGGGTCTACGAGAATGACGGCCTGCCCCTGCCGATGGATGTCACGGGGGCCGTCGAGGGCCAGCGGGTGTGTCGCAAGTTCCAGGCGCGAGCGGCCTTCACACAGCAGAACCGCACCAACGAACACCACCAGTACACCGATACGCCCTCTGGCACCTTCTGGTGCTCCACACAGACCGGCGCCTCGACCGACGGCGAGTTCTCGATCACGGTGGGCGTGCCCTTCGACGACGCCCGCTGGTGGCGGGGACGCGAGACCTCCGACCGAGCGGTCTCGACCTGCCCCGATGAGGCATGCTGCCGGCGCCCCTCGGCCGACCTCACCGACCGGTGGAACGGAAAGGCCTGGCCGAGCGCCCGCGTGCACACGCACATGTTCTCGCCGCTGCCCCGCGGCGCGTTCCCCGGTGTCGACGACAACGAGGTGTACAACTTCCTCGGCCGTCACGCAAGCGAGTGACCTGACCTCTGTTCGCCGACCTCAGCCCGCGAGGAAGCGGGTGAATCGCTCGAGAGCGCTCCGCACGGCCTGGTCGTCGGCTGCGCGCTCGCCCGTCGCTGTCTCGAAGAGCTCCGGAGGCGAGCCGAGCGACGCGCTGGCGTGCGTCCAGCATCCGATCACTCGCCCGCCGGCGATGATCGTCGCCCGCACCATGCCGTTCTTGCCGGGTCCGACCAGCGCGAGGTGCTCGGGAGCGCACACCGCCGTGCGGTCGGCGTACGAGATGTAGTACTCGTCGAAGGCCCCGAGTGCGAGCACGTCCGCAGCTGAGGACGAGCGACGTGGGCGGGCGGCCGACACGAACACGCCCTCTTCGATCTCGACCACCCTGCCCGCGGCTCGATCCCGGGCCTCCCGTGACTGGCCGAGGGTGAGACCCGACCACCAGGCGAAGTCGGTCACTCCCGCGGGGCCGTGTCCGTCGATGTAGCGGACGAACAGCTCCGCGAGCGGGTCGGGCGGAGCCGCGTGCTCACGGATGTGCTGGTCGACCATCACGAAGCGCTGCTCGCGCGCGATGCCCTGCCGTGCCGCCACGGGCCCCTGACAGATCAGACCGTCGAGGGTGAGTTCGCTCAGCAGATGGATCCCGCGCTGGCCTGCAGGGTCGATGCCGATGCCCGCGAACAGCTCGAACATCTCGGCACGCGTGAGTCCGCCGTCACGCAGACGGGGCACGACCGCTCGCACGGCGGCCGCGACCATCGGCGCGTCGATCCCGAGGTCCCGGCGCCTGCCTGCAGCCTGCTGGCGCTGCCGGTCGCCTGTCACCGACAGCACCCAGCGCAGATCGCGCGCGGGAACGATGTGAAGCGTGCCGCGCATGGTCCACGCGCGCACCAGGTCTGCCCGCTCGAAGGCACGATCGACCAGGCGCAGCGTCGGCTCGTTGCGTGTGCGGGCAGCGAGAGCCCAGCGTCCGGCGGTGAAGTCCTGGCTCTGCACCGCGAGCATGTGCGCCGCGGCGTCGGTCACCGTGGGCGCAGGAGCGCTGAGTCGATGCGAGCGCAGACGCTCGGACAGCAGGGATGCGGACTTCATGCCCTCATCATGCCCGGTGCGGCCGACACCGGGCACTCACCCGTGCAGCGTCACCTCACGGCGCTCCGGGAGCACGATGGGGTGCGAACCGGCCATGACCTCCAGCACGCGGATCACCTGGCACGAGTATCCGTACTCGTTGTCGTACCAGACGTAGAGCACGACATCCCTGTCGTTCGCGATGGTCGCGAGGCCGTCGACGATGCCCGCGCGATGCGAGCCGACGAAGTCGGTGGAGACGACCTCCGGGCTCTCGACGTAGTCGATCTGCTGGCGCAGCTTCGAGTGCAGAGAGACGCGACGAAGGTAGTCGTTGAGCTCGTCCTTGACTGCAGGGCGCTCCAGGCTCAGGTGCAGCACGGCGAGTGAGACGTCCGGGGTAGGCACGCGGATGGCCGAGCCGGTGAGCTTGCCCTCGAGCTCAGGCAGCGCCCGCGCGACGGCCTTCGCCGCGCCGGTCTCGGTGATGACCATGTTCAGCACGGCGGAGCGACCCCGGCGATCGCCGCTGTGGAAGTTGTCGATCAGGTTCTGATCGTTGGTGAACGAGTGCACCGTCTCCACATGTCCCCGGACGATTCCGTACGCCTCGTCGATCGCCTTCAGCACCGGAGTGATGGCGTTGGTGGTGCACGAGGCCGCAGTGATGATGCGGTCGTCGGGCTCGATCGTGCCGTCGTTGATGCCGTGCACGATGTTCTTCAGCGCACCCTTGCCCGGGGCGGTGAGCAGCACGCGTGCGACGCCCGTGGATTCGAGGTGGCGGCTGAGACCGGCCTCGTCTCGCCAGCGCCCGGTGTTGTCGACGACGATCGCGTCGTGGATGTCGTACGCCGTGTAGTCGATCGTCGCGGGGTCGTCGGAGTAGATCACCTGGATGCGGGTGCCGTTCGCGATGATCTGATCCGCGTCGTCGTCGACAGTGACGGAACCGGCGAAGCGCCCGTGCACCGAGTCGCGCAGCAGCAGCGATGCGCGCTTGACGAGGTCGTTCTCAGAGCCTCGGCGCACGACGATGGCCCGCAGCCGCAGACCGCTGCCACCGCCGTTGTGCGCGATGAGGATGCGGGCGAGCAGCCTCCCGATGCGCCCGAAGCCGTAGAGCACGACATCGGTGGGCGCTGCGGCGACCGCACCCACCGCGGGTGCGAGGACCTCGGCCAGATAGGCGTCGAGGGGCAGATCGCTGTCGGTATGGCCCGCCGCGAGGCGCGCGAGGTCGAGCGACGATGCACCGGGGGCGAGTTCGTGGACTCCCTCGAGCACCGCGAGGGTCTCATCCACCGCGAGCCTTTCGTGCCCGAGCTGCGCCACCCTGTCGTGCACCTCGACGATGCCGGTGGCAGACAGCCCCAGAAGTCGGTGGCCGTGAAGGGACGTGACCACGTCGCGTTCGCGCTTGAGCGCGCCGATGAGCGGGATCATCCGCTCGGCCAGCTCTTCTCTCGCCGTCCAGTCGTCGTGGGGTGCGGCGGTTACGTTCATCTGCGTCCTTGCATGTGTGAGCGCGCCGAGGTCGCCGGCGCGCGAGATTGCCGGGTGAGCTTCGGGGGATGCATCCAGGGTACGCGCCGCGCGGCGGGGTTCCGAAATCGCGGCTACTGATCGAGTTCGGCGGAGCGCGCTGACGCTTCCCGCCTGCGACGCTGCGCGTCGAGACGATGGTCGATGATCATGTGCCACACCATGAAAACCGCAATGATCCCCAGAAAGGCGCCCAGTGCGACGGCCATCATCAGACCGCTCGCGCTGCCGTCGGCGGGAATCGCGAGGACTTCGGCGGCCGCGGGGAGGGATGCGTACATGGTGCGAGGCTAATGGCACTGCGTCGACATCAGAACCCCACGCACATCACGGTGACTCCCGCAGCCATCGCCCACGACTCGACCGAGAGCAGGCGTGCGGCGCGCCCCTTCTGCGAGGGCACGAGCACCCATTCGGAGACGACTGTCCAGAGCACCACGCCGATGCCCCCGACGATCACGAGCACCGAGAGGAGTCCGTCGAGCCCGTGACCCCCATGGCCGCCGGGCTCGACCACCACCCCCGCCGTCCCCCGCCCGTCCGCGGTCGACAGGCTCTCGAACGAGCAGATCGCCATGACGAGGGAGACCAGTGCGCGGTGACAGCAGGTGGCGGCCGCGAGCGTTCCTCGCACGCCTGCGGTGCCGAGCATCGCGGAGAGGAGGAGAACGAGTCCGGTCGCCAATCCGATCAGCGGATCGTCGCCGCTCACTGCGATCACGACCATCGCCGTCGCCATGATCACTGCACTCTGCCTCCCCTGCCACGGCACCGCACGTCGGGCGGCCACACAGGCGATCGCCGAGACGACGGCGGCGAGCGCCATCAGCCACGATGCTGCGGGGAGGACATGATCCACCTCGGCATTATATTGATCACTCGCTCAAAATAGCCAGACCCCGGTGTGATGCGACAGGATGGGCATGTGCCCCGCGTCGTAGACCACGATGAGCGCCGCCGGCAGATCGCCGAGGCGCTGCTCGCCGTCGCTGCCCGCGACGGTCACGAGGCCGTGTCGTCTCGCGCGGTGGCGAAAGAGCTCGGCGTCGCGACCGGCTCGCTCTGGCACTACTTCGACGGGTTCGACGACGTGATCCGCGCCGCAGCGGCCATCGTGACCCACCGCACGGATGAGCGGATCGCCGAAGCCACCGGTGGGCTCCGTGGACTCGCGCGCCTCGACGCACTCATGCACGAGGTGCTCCCTATCGACGATCGCACACGCACCGAGGCCTACGTCGTCGTGGGGTTCTGGGGACGGATCGCGA
>JAESFY010000362.1_pt1 | contig 10760 bp, 12 predicted proteins | sample 9266201 | NCBI WGS metagenome assembly JAESFY01 (sample SAMN14515071, study PRJNA621656) | algae metagenome | isolation source: Nodosilinea sp. WJT8-NPBG4 and co-occurring heterotrophs from soil, lower... | place: USA: Pinto Basin, Colorado Desert, California | collected 2006-05-27 | reverse complement strand
GGATCCCCCGTTGCGACGCCACCTCACTCCAGGCGTCGGCGCGTCTGGCTGCGAGCGTGGTCAGGTCGACGGCCGAGATCGTGGTGTCGGCGCGTCCGCCTCGCGCGAGTCCGAGGAGCGTCTCGAGGATCCGAGCCATGCGTCGCCCCTCCTCCCTCGTCTCCTCGACGTCATCCCGCCAGTCGGCGTCGAGGCCGGTCGAGAGATGCTCGACGCGCAGCAGCAGAGCATTGAGCGGATTGCGGAGCTCGTGCGATGCGTTCAGTGCGAACTCCTGCTGACGCGTCATCACGCGCTCGATCTCGTCCGCCATGCCGTTGAACACGCGCGTCATCCGGCGCAGCTCCGGCGGACCCGTGTCCTCGGCGACCCTGGCATCCATCTCGCCCCGCTCTATCGCGATCATCGCCTCGTCGAGACGCCGGACCGGGGAGAGCACCCATCTGGCGAGCTGGAAGACGAGCAGCACGCCCAGCCCGATCGACACCAACGACACGACCGTCAACACGAGGATCTGCTGCAGGATCTCCGTCCTCGGCGCCTCGACATCCGCGGAGAGCATGACCGCGCCGATGACATCCCCGTCGTCGAACACCGGCTCGACGAGCGACGACTCCGCCGCGATCCACGGGAACACCGGCTCAGGTGCTTCAGCCCGCCGCCCCGAGAGCGCCAGGCCCACCCTTTCGGCGTCGTCGTCGGGCAGGACCTCGGTTCCGCCCTCTCCCGATGCCCACACGCCGCCGGAGAGGTCGAACACGACGACGTCAATTCCGTACACCTCCTGGAAGCGCCTGACCTCGGCATCGATCACGGTCGCACTCCCCGACCGCAACGCCTGACGCGCACTGGTCACGAAGTAGCCGAGGTCGCCGAGCTGCTCGGTGTAGAACGCCTGCTGGATGCTGCGGGTCGCACTCCACGCCGTCGCGCCGCCCAGTGACAGGAGGATCGCGACCAGGGGTACGAGGAACACGACGACGAGACGTCTGCGCATCGACCGCTACCCGGCCAGCCGGTAGCCGACACCGCGCACGGTCTCGATCAGGTGACGCCGGCCGACCTTCTTGCGGATCGCGCCGACATGCACCTCGAGAGAATGCCCGAACCCGCGCCAGTCGGTGTTCCAGACCTCGCGGATGAGTCTGTCCTTCGGCACGGCCACGCCCGGGTATCGCGCCAACACCGCCACGATGTCGAACTCCTTGCGAGTGAGCTCGATCGGCGCCCGGTCGATGAGGACCTGCCGCGCGACCAGGTCGATCTCCACATCGCCGTCCTGAAGCCGTACACGCGCCTCGGACTCCGGTCGCACCGGTCGTGAACGTCGGGTGACGGCTTCGATGCGGGCGAGGAGCTCATGCACGTCGTACGGCTTGACGACGAAGTCGTCTGCCCCGGCCCGCAACCCTCTGATGCGCTCAGTGACCTGGTTGCGCGCCGTCACGATGACGATCGGCACTTCGGAGCGGCCGCGGATCCGGCGGCAGAGATCGATGCCGTCGACATCGGGGAGGCCGAGATCCAGGAGCACCACCTCGGTGTCCGCGCCCAGCATCTGCAGTGCGGAAGCACCGTCAGCCGCTCGAGCGGTCGCGTACCCCGATCGCGCGAGGAATGCCTCGAGTGCGGCGGCGACGCGGTCGTCGTCCTCCACGATCAGAATCTGCATCGACCCTGGGTCCCCTTCTCCGCTCGAGCAGGGATAAACCTATCAGCAGGGCGAGAGCCAGCCTGGCCCGCTGCGTCAGGCCGAGGATGCCGCTCGCTGCGCGAATGCGCTCTCGTAGAGGCAGACGCTCGCGGCCGTGGCCAGGTTCAACGACTCGGCACGACCGAAGATCGGGAGCCTCAGCACCTGATCGGCCTGCGCGAGCGCCTCGTCCTCGAGCCCACGCGCCTCGTTGCCGAACAGCCAGGCCGTCGGCTCGGCGAGGACTCCGTCCGCGCGTGCGCGGAGGAGATCGTCGCCCTTCACGTCCGCAGCGAGGATCTGGAGACCGGCAGCGTGCGCCTTCTCGACCACATCCGCGAGCTCGGCGCCCACAGACACGGGCAAGTGGAACAGGGACCCTGTCGTGGCGCGCACGACCTTCGGGTTGTACGGGTCGACCGTCCGTCCGGTGAGCACCACGGCATCCGCTCCCGCCGCGTCGGCGGCCCTGATGATCGTGCCGAGGTTTCCCGGGTCCCTGATCTCCTCGCAGATCGCCACGAGACGCGGGGAGGCCGCGAATATGTCACGCACCGAGGTGGGTGCCTGCCGGACGACAGCCACCAATCCCTGCGGAGTGACGGTGTCGGCCATGGCGTTGAGCACGTACTCCGTCACGTACTCGACGTCGATGTCGGCATCGGATGCCGTCGCGCGGATGTCCGGATGCTTCTCCCAGCCGGTCGGGGTCGCGAACAACTCCACGATCGCCTCGGGGCTGTAGGTCAGCGCCTCTCGAACCGCCTGAGGTCCTTCGAGGAGGTACAACCCTGTCTCGGCCCGCGCGCTGCGCTTGGTCAGCTTGGCGACGGCACGGACTCGGGGCGAACGGGGGTTCTCCAGCACCTTCACAGTCTAGAGAACGGCAGAGGTGTTCCTGCGCAAACACCGGGCGAACGACAGAGGACGCCCTCCCGAAGGAGAGCGTCCTCTGTGGTGAAGAGCTGCTTATGCAGCCGACTTCGGAGCGTTGACGTCAGAGGGCAGAGCCTTCTTCGCCGTCTCGACCAGCGTCGTGAAGGTCGCTGCGTCGTTGACCGCGAGGTCGGCGAGCATACGACGGTCGACAGTGACACCCGCGAGACCGAGGCCCTGGATGAAGCGGTTGTAGGTGATGCCGTTCTGGCGTGCAGCAGCGTTGATGCGCTGGATCCAGAGACGACGGAAGTCGCCCTTGCGCTTGCGACGGTCACGGTACGAGTAGACCAGCGAGTGGATGACCTGCTCTTTGGCCTTGCGGTACAGGCGCGAACGCTGACCGCGGTAGCCCTTTGCGCGCTCGAGGATGACCCGACGCTTCTTGTGGGCGTTTACCGCCCGCTTGACTCTTGCCATTTTCCTGTGTTCCTATCGTGCGTTCGGGCGCGTCAGCGACCGAGAAGCTTCTTCGCGACCTTGGTGTCAGCCTTCGACAGCACCTGGTCCTGGTTGAGGCGGCGGGTGCGACGGCTCGACTTGTGCTCGAGGTTGTGGCGCATACCGGCCTGCTGCTTCTTCAGCTTGCCGCTGCCGGTGATCTTGAAGCGCTTCTTAGCACCCGAGTGGGTCTTCTGCTTCGGCATCTTCTCTTCCTTCGTATGGCGCCTTCTCAGGCGACGGTGTCAACCCGCGGTGCGGGAGTCTGGGGGCGGGAGTTACTCCGCTGCGGCCTCGGCCGGTGCGTCGGTGTCGCTCTTGGCTTCGCGGGCAGCCTGCTTGTTCGCTGCGCGCTGGGCGTCGCGAACCGCGTTCTGCTCCTGCTTGGCCTCGGACTTGCTCTTGAGCGGAGCCACGATCATGACCATGTTGCGACCGTCGATGGTCGGGTTCGACTCGACGGTTCCGAGCTCGGCGACGTCCTCGGCGAACTTGCGGAGGAGGCGGACGCCCTGCTCGGGTCGCGACTGCTCGCGTCCGCGGAACAGGATCATGGCCTTGACCTTGTCGCCTGCCTTGAGGAAGCCCTCGGCGCGCTTGAGCTTGGTCGTGTAGTCGTGCGCCTCGATCTTCAGTCGGAAGCGGACCTCCTTGAGGATGGTGTTCGCCTGGTTGCGGCGAGCTTCCTTCTCCTTCTGGGCGGCTTCGTACTTGAACTTGCCGTAGTCCATGATCTTGACCACGGGCGGCTTCGAGTTCGGTGCGACCTCGACGAGGTCGAGATCTGCTTCCTGCGCAAGGCGCAGCGCCGCCTCGATGCGGACGACGCCGATCTGCTCACCCGCGGGGCCGACGAGGCGGACCTCGGGGACGCGGATGCGCTCATTGGTGCGGGGATCGCTGATGCGTAACTCCTTAGACGATGGGATTCAGCCACCAGGACGCAGTCAGCATCCCGGGCGAAATCAGAATCGTCCCCCACCCACCGGCATTCAGACGCCGGCTCCGCACCCTGCCTGCCGCATCGGTCTGACGACGCGATCCGGTGGAGTGCAAGACCCGGTAGCCTGGAACGGCAAGCGCGGGTGGGAAGTGAATCCTCTTTCGTACCGGAGCATGACGCTCCGGAGCCCGACAAAGTCTAACAGAAGGCAAGGCGAAGTGACGAACCAGGCATCGGATGAGGCTGCACGCGAGCGCGAAGAGCGCTGGGCACGGCAGGAGGAGGCGGCGTCCTCAGCCACCCGGGACATCGCCGATGTACCCGCGGTCGAGGTCATCACGACCGCAGCCGTGCACCTCATGAGCGCCGCGGCGGTCAAGCTCGGCCTCGCCGACGACCCGCACGCGTCGGAGCATCTCGATCTCGACGAGGCCCGCAAGCTCATCAACGCTCTGGCGGGTCTCATCACCACCGGTGCACCGGAGATCAGTGACATGCACGCCCGCTCGCTGCGAGACGGGCTGCGCTCCCTGCAGCTCGCGTTCCGCGAGGCATCGACCATCCCGGATCCGATCGGCAAGGGCCCGGGCGAGAAGTGGACCGGGCCGGTCAACTAGGGAGTCCTCGTCGGTCGGGCTGGACGGCCGGCGACATCGCCGAGCCGGTCAGGCCGAGCGGCGCAGCTTCACGGTGAGGGAATCGGCGAGCACTGCGATGCGGTCGTCCGCTGCCCACCGTTGCGCCAGGCGCGCGAGCACGGCGTCGAGCACCCCCCGTTCGAGACCGTCGACCAGCTCGAGCACGACGATCAGCTCCGGGCCGCGCAGACGCGCGTCCGGGTCGCCGGCGGCGACAGCCACGTCGATCACGGCGAGCTCGTGCGCGACGCTCTCCTGGAGGGCGCCGAACACCTCGGGAGAGAGGAAGCTCGGCTCCCAGGCATGCCCCTGCGCGATCGCCCACACTGCCGGACGACGGAAGACGAACTCGGTGTCGGAGGTCGGATCGAGCACGATGAGGTCCGTGTCCTCCGCGGACGCCGCGAGGGCGGCGCGCGTCGCTTCGACCGGAATCGGACGGGCGGTGGCATCCCAGCGCTGCATCGCCTCGACCGAGGAGAACACCGGCTGCACCCGACGACCATCCGGCGCAGCCACCGTCACGATGGAGAGCTCCTGCGTCTTGTCGACCGCGAGCCCGCTGGGCGCCACACCCTCCTCGCCCTTCTCGGCGACGAGAGGGATCAGCACCCGCGCCGTGCGGAAGGCATCCACGACCTCGGTCTGGGCGCCCTCCCCCCCGCGGAAGCGCAGAAGAGCATCGAGAAGCGCCGGGTCGGCCGAGCCATCATCGGCCGCATGCGGATTCGACTCGAAGCTGCGCCCCTCCCAGGGCACCCCTGCGGAGTCGCCGTGGTTCGGCGAGTCGTGGCCCTGCGAGCCGTGGCCGCGGGCGTCGTCAGTCCCCTGCGACATCCAGGGCCTCAGCCAGCGTGAAGGCGCCGGCATAGAGTGCCTTTCCGACGATGGCGCCTTCGACGCCCAGGGGCACCAGCTCGCGGAGCGCGGCGATGTCGTCGAGGCTCGAGATGCCTCCGGATGCCACCACGGGCTTCGGAGTGCGTGCCGTGACCTCGCGGAGCAGCTCGAGGTTCGGGCCCTTGAGGGTTCCGTCCTTCGTGACATCGGTCACGACATAGCGGCTGCAGCCGGCATCCTCGAGGCGCTCGAGAACCTCCCAGAGGTCGCCGCCCTCTTTCGTCCAGCCGCGGGCGGCCAGCGTCGTGCCGCGGACGTCGAGCCCGACCGCGATCGCTTCGCCGAAACGGCCGATCACGTCTGCGGCCCATTCGGGGTTCTCCAGCGCGGCCGTGCCGAGGTTGATCCGGCTCGCGCCGCTCTCGAGAGCGGCTTCGAGCGTCGCATCATCGCGGATGCCTCCCGACAGCTCGACGTTGACGTGCTTGAACTGCTTGATGACCTTGCGCAGGATCGGTGCGTTGCTTCCGCGACCGAAGGCCGCATCGAGATCGACGAGGTGAATCCACGTCGCGCCCTGCGCGACCCACTCCCCTGCGGCGTCGAGCGGGTCGCCGTAGCTGGTCTCGGTTCCGGCTTCACCCTGGGTGAGACGGACCGCCTTGCCCCCGGCGACATCGACGGCGGGGAGCAGAGTGAGAGAGGGAGACTGCGCGAAGTCGTTCATGACGTCCTCAGGTGAGATGGATAGCCGATTCACCGGCACGAGAATCGACACTAGCCCGCGCATCCGCCCGCTCCAAAACGATGACGGCTGAGAACATCGCGTGCCAGGCGGTAGCCTCGATGACGCCCCTGTTCGGTCGGTGAGGAGATGTTCCATGGTGCGCGATGCGGAAGCGCGAGGAGGTGGACCCCTGCGACGCGGGAATGCGGTGCCTTCCGAGACTCCCGATGACAGCGCGCAGCTGCCGGTCGCACCCGACGAGGCCCCCGTCGATGCACGCACGCGACCGCTGACCACAGATGCCCCGTCGAGCCCGCCTGCACCGGGAACGCGCGCAGCGGCTGCCGCCGCGTGGGCGGCAGCATCCGCCGCCACCCCGCCGGCCGACAGTCCACGACCCGCACCTCCCGCGAGCCCGGTCTCTGGACCGCCGACGGTCCCGCCCGCCCCGGCAGCGCCGTCCCCGGCGGCGCCCTCGATTCCGAGCCCCTCCTCAGCCGTTTGGTCGGAGCAGCAGAGACATGTGACCCAGGACTCCGGTGTTCATCCCGCCGCGAGAACCGCGGCCCCGGACGCGCCGACCGCGAACATCCCTCCGGCGCCCGCGAACGCCGTGCCCGCACCCGCACCCGCATCCACACCCGCACCCACACCCGCACCCGCACCCGCACCCGCACCCGCACCCGCGAACACCGTGCCGCAGAAACAGATCCCCGGCGCACCGCCTGCCCCGCCGCTGCCACCGTCGACCAGCGCAGCTCCGTCGGCTCCGAACGCCGCCGCCGCGGAGTCGGCGTCCTCGGCGTCATCGAGGCGTCAGCAGCGCGAACAAGGCGTGGGACGCCGTTCATTCCTGCAGGAGGAGCGCCGAGAAGAGCCCGCACGTCAGGGCGGGCGCGGGCTGCTCAATCGCGTCGGATTCTCCCTCGGACCCAATGCTCGTGAACGAGCAGTGCGGGACGACGAACACGAGGTGAGCCGTCACTGGCCGGGCCCCCGCACGGTCGCTGTCGTCAACGGCAAGGGCGGCGCCGGCAAGACACCGGCCACCGTGCTGCTGTCAGCGGTCTTCGCCCAGTACGGCGGTGCCGGAGTGCTGGCGTGGGACAACAACCAGACCCGCGGCACCCTCGGCTGGCGCACCGAGACCGGGTCGCACGACCGCACGCTGCTCGAGCTGCTTCCGCAGACGCAGCGCCTGTTGGGAGCCCAGGGTCAATCGGCGGACCTCGCGCACTTCGTGCATCACCAGCCGCAGGAGAAGTATGACGTCCTGCGCTCGAAGCCGATCCGGCTCGCGCACGAGAACCGTCTCCACCCCGCCGACGTCGACTCCATCCACGCGATCGCGGCCAAGTTCTACCGTCTGATCATCATCGACTCCGGCAACGACGAATCCGATCCGATGTGGCTGCGGATGATCGACCTCGCCGACCAGATCGTCGTGGCGACGACGACACGCGATGACCACGCCGAGGCCGGGGCGCTGCTGCTGGAGGCACTCGAGGACCGCGATGAGCGATCGGCACGGCTCGCGCGCGAATCGGTGGTCGTCGTCAGCCAGGCTGACCCGAAGGCATCACCCGCGGACGTGACAGACGTCATCGCGGGTTACCAGCCCCTCGCGCGCGAAGTCGTCGGCATTCCCTTCGACCGCGAGATGGTCGACGGTCACCTTCGTCTCCGTGCGCTCGCGGCACCGACGCAGCGGTCCTGGCTCTCCGCCGCAGCCGCAGTCGCGCGGGGTTTCTGAACCGTCCGCATGGGTGGTCCCCATCACGCACCGCCGTCCGGGCACGCTCGATCCTGAGCGCGCGGACACGCACGTCAGGCGCGCAGGCTGTCGACCCAGTTACGGAGCAGCTGGATTCCGGCCTCCCCCGACTTCTCGGGGTGGAACTGGGTGGCGGAGAGCGGTCCGTTCTCGACCGCAGCGAGGAACGGATCCCCGTAGGTCGACCACGTGAGCACCGGCTGCGGGAACGGGGGGATGACATCGAGCTCCCACGACTGCGCGGCGTAGGAGTGCACGAAGTAGAAGCGCTCGTTCTCGATGCCTTTGAACAGCACCGAATCGGCGCCCGGCTCGACCGTGTTCCACCCCATGTGCGGCAGCACGGGCGCGTTCAGCTCGGTGACCGCTCCCGGCCACTCGCCGAGGCCTTCGGAGTCATGCCCGCGCTCGACACCGTGTGCGAAGAGCACCTGCATGCCGACGCAGATGCCGAGAACGGGCCGTCCGCCGGCAAGGCGACGGTCGATGATCTCGTCGCCGCCGTGCGCGTAGAGCGCGTCTCGGACGGCCTGGAACGCACCGACACCGGGCACCACGAGCCCGGAGGCCTCGAGCGCCTCCTTGCGATCGCGCGTCAGAATCGCGTCAGCACCCGCCGCGACGAGGGCCTTCACCGCCGAGTGGACGTTGCCGGATTCGTAGTCGAAGACGGCGACCCTGGGTGCCGAGCTCACAGAGCACCCTTCGTCGACGGGATGCCGTCGACCAGGGGGTCGAGGGCCTTGGCCTGACGGAACGCCCGAGCGAAAGCCTTGTACTCGGCTTCGGCGATGTGGTGGGGGTCGCGGCCGCCGAGTACGCGCACATGCACCGTCAGCGCCGCGTTGAAGGTGATCGCCTCGAACGAGTGGCGCACCAGAGACCCGGTGAAGTGACCACCGATGAGGTGGTGCTCGAAACCGGCGGGCTCTCCCGTGTGCACGAGGTACGGCCGACCCGAGATGTCGACGACCGCCTGGGCGAGCGCCTCGTCGAGCGGCACGAGCGCGTCGCCGTAGCGCGAGATCCCGGACTTGTCGCCGAGCGCCTCGCGGATGGCCTGGCCGAGAACGATCGAGACGTCCTCGACCGTGTGGTGCGCGTCGATCTGGGTATCGCCGGAGGCGCGCACGGTGAGATCCGTGAGCGAGTGCTTCGCGAAGGCGGTCAGCATGTGATCGAAGAACGGCACGGACGTGTCGATACGGCTTGCACCGGTGCCGTCGAGGTTCAGTTCGAGCTCGACGGTGGACTCCGACGTGCTGCGCACACGCGTGGCGGTGCGCGAGGTCTGGGCGGGGGTGCTCATGAAGCCGATCCTATCGAGGCGAGCGCGTCGAGGAACGCCGTGGTCTCCGCCTCAGTGCCCGCCGTGACACGCAGGTGGCCGGGGATCCCGACGTCGCGGATGAGGACTCCCTGCTCGTAGAGCTGCTGCCAGACTCTCTCCGGCTCTGAGACTCCGCCGAACAGCACGAAGTTCGACCATGACTCGTGCGGTGTGTAGCCGAGGGCCTCGAGAGTCGCGGAGATGCGATCCCGCTGCTCGACGATCTCCTCGACCATGCCCAGCATCACGTCGGCGTTCCGCAGCGCAGCCACCGCAGCCGCCTGTGTGAGAGCGCTGAGGTGGTACGGCAGACGCACGAGCCGCAGAGCATCGATGAAGGCCGGATCCGCGGCGAGATACCCCACGCGCGCACCCGCGAACGCGAACGCCTTGCTCATGGTGCGCGACACGGCCAGCCGCGGGCGACCGTCGAGCAGGGTGAGAGCGGATGCCGCCTCGTGCGGCGCGAACTCCTGGTAGGCCTCGTCCACGACGACGACTCCCGTCGATGCCTCGTACACGGCCTCGACGACGTCGAGACCGAGCGGCGTGCCCGTCGGATTGTTCGGGGAGCACAGGAGGATCACGTCGGGGTCGACATCTCTGACCTGCGCCGCCGCCTCTTCGGGCGTGATCGTGTAGTCGGGCTGCCGGGTGCCCGCGACCCAGCGTGCTCCCGTGCCCTTCGAGATCAGCGGATACATCGAGTACGTCGGGGCGAAGCTGAAAGCCGTACGCCCTGGCCCCCCGAAAGCCTGGAGGATGTGCTGAAGGACCTCGTTCGATCCGTTGCCTGCCCAGATCTGGGCAGCTTCGAGACCGTGGCCGAGGTAGTCCGCGAAGCCCTCACGAAGGGTGGTGAACTCGCGATCCGGGTAGCGGTTGACATCACGGAGCGCCACCGCGATGTCATCGAGGATGTCGCTGGCGACAGCATCCGGAACCGGATGCGTGTTCTCGTTGACATTCAGTGCGATCGGGAGGGGCGCTTGGGGCGCTCCGTACGGCGTGAGCCCTCGGAGGTCGTCGCGAAGGGGAAGGTCGGCGAGTGATGCAGTCACCCTTCCCATGGTAGGCCGCCTTCGCTGCACGGATGCCCGTAGAGGCCGAGCATGACGGCCTAGCCGACGCGGGCTTCACTCGACCGGCCGACGGCCAATGGGCTCACTCCGAGTACTCGGCCGGAATCGCCAGCTCCTGGCCGATCTGCAGTTCCCCGCCGCGCAGCAGGTTCAGACGCGTGATGTCGCCGATCACGTCGCGCGGGTCTGCTTCGGGGGCGAGGCCCTCGGCGATCGACCAGAGCGTGTCGCCGGGCATCACGGTCATAGTCGCGAACGACGCCGTCGTGGTCTGCTCTCCCGAAGCCATCGCGCTGCCGCCGCTGAGCGCTGCGAATGCGATTCCGACCGCGAGGGGCACCGCGGCCACGGCGAGC
>JAESFY010000361.1_pt1 | contig 10763 bp, 11 predicted proteins | sample 9266201 | NCBI WGS metagenome assembly JAESFY01 (sample SAMN14515071, study PRJNA621656) | algae metagenome | isolation source: Nodosilinea sp. WJT8-NPBG4 and co-occurring heterotrophs from soil, lower... | place: USA: Pinto Basin, Colorado Desert, California | collected 2006-05-27 | reverse complement strand
CGGAGCCGTGGGCGGCGCAGTCGGAGGCGTCGACGGCGCAGACGGCGGAACGCCGGGAGCCGCGGGGGACGACGGCGCCGCGGGCGGAGCATAGCCCGGCTGTGCAGGCTGAGTCGGCGGAGCGTAGCCGGGCTGCGCGGGCGGAGCGTATCCCTGAGGCGCGGGAGGTGCATAGCCCTGCTGAGGGGCGCCATAGCCCTGAGGGGCGCCGTAACCGGGGCCCGCTACCGGGCGCGGCTGCACGGGAACACCGTCCCAGACAGTGGAGTCTGCGAGGAAGCCGTTCGATGCCCACGGAGCGGGGACGATGTTCGGGTTCCAGCGGGACTTGTCGAACGCGTTGATGCCGTACCAGACGATCGAGAGCAGAACGAACAGGACGACCCAGACGGCGTCCTTCTGCAGCTTGAGCCCGACCCGCCATGCAGCGAGGGCGAGAACCACCGCGAGGGCGATGCCCGTCAGGAAGTTGAGATACGGGATGAAAGAGAGCCCGATGCCGATCAGGACGACCCACGGCGAGATGTCTCCGAGCTTCGCGAAGATCATCGTGTTGTAGACGGGCACCCACGCGCGCCATTTGCCCTGGACACCAGCCTTTTCGAAGATCTTCATCAGGAAGATCGACGAGATCACATAGAACGCCAGCGCGAAGAGCAGACTGATCAAGAAGACGACGAAGAGGCTGGCGATAGCCGCCCCGTTGTCGTAATAGTCGTTGTACATGATCCCCTCCGGATCGATGGAGCTGACGCTGTGCGCGCCGCGAGACCCACCATATCGGTGTGCAGAGATGCGGGGCAACGACACACGCGGGTGGAACTCTCCGGGCGTCATGCGCGGTCACTCCGCGACGACGAGCTCCTCGACACCGGGTTCGTCCGTGCGGCGGAGAACCAGACCTCTGCTGTCAGCCCAGGTCCGCAGCGTGCGAAGCGATCGGACCCGGGGACGGTCCTCCGCCAGAGCCCGCACGAACAACCCCTTGGACTTCTTGTTGAAGTGGTTGAGAGCGCGACCGTGCTCCGTGACGACACGCACGTAGGAGGAGGGCACGGTGTCCGGCACGGGACCGAGCGCCACATAGGCCTCGCTCCGCAGGTCGAGAACGAAGTCGGGGTCCTCCGCCGCTATCGCCGCGGTGGTGGCGGCGGCCCAGTGCCGGCGCAGCGCAGGCAGTCCCGGCAACGTGGTCCCCGCGGCCAGCCGGTACGGCGGAAGAGGATCGAGCGCGGCGATTGGCCCCAGCGGCGCCGAGTGTATCCAGACGTGCGAGCCGAGCCACCGACGGGATGCGGGGGCGAGACTGCCGGCATCGAGCGCGTCGTACAGGACACCCGTGTAGCGATCCACTGCCGGCATGGTCGCGGTCGAGCGCAGCATCCGATTATGAGCGATCTCGCCGATCTGCTTTGGGCTGAGCTTCAGCGCCCTCCGGGCTTGCTCCTCGTCGCGTGCCAGATCGATGAGAGCATCGATCACCGCGTGGCGCTCGGAGCTCAGACCGGGAAGCGCCAGTGCGCTCACGTCGAGAGGCGCGCCGATGCCTCCGGGTCGCTTCGTCTCTGACGGGGGCAGCAGAATCTTCATGGAACCTCGGTGATACAGACGCGTCCGCCCCGGCCCACAGGGAGCCGAGGCGGACGCGATGAACTGACTGCTCAGGCGATGAGAGCCGCGTTGCCTGCCACGATCGTCAGGACATCGCTCTCCATCGAGAGGAATCCGTCCTGTGCGTTGGCGAGCACCTTGGTGCCATCCGTCTGCGTGATCCGGACCTCGCCCTGGGCGAGGATCGCCAGGACCGGCTCGTGGCCGGTCATGAACCCGATCTCGCCCTCGACGGTCTTGGCGACCACGAGGCTCGCCTCTCCCGTCCAGACCTCCGCATCTGCGGAGACGAGGCTGACATGCAATGCCATGATCAGCCGTTCTCCTTCTGGATCTTCGCCCACTGCTCTTCGACGTCGGAGATGCCACCGACGTTGAAGAAGGCCTGCTCGGCGACGTGGTCAAAGTCACCGCGAGCGATCGCATCGAAGGACTCGATGGTCTCCTTGAGCGGGACGGTGGAACCCTCGACACCGGTGAACTTCTTGGCCATGTAGGTGTTCTGCGAGAGGAACTGCTGGATGCGGCGTGCACGCGACACGACGATCTTGTCCTCTTCGGAGAGCTCGTCGACACCGAGGATGGCGATGATCTCCTGCAGTTCCTTGTTCTTCTGGAGGATCTGCTTGACCGTGGTGGCGACGCGGTAGTGGTCCTCGCCCAAGTAGCGGGGGTCCATGATGCGCGACGTCGAGGTCAGCGGGTCGATGGCCGGGTACAGACCCTTCGACGCGATCTCACGCGAGAGCTCCGTGGTGGCATCGAGGTGGGCGAACGTGGTCGCCGGGGCCGGGTCGGTGTAGTCATCGGCCGGCACGTAGATCGCCTGCAGCGAGGTGATCGAGTGTCCACGGGTCGACGTGATGCGCTCCTGGAGCACACCCATCTCGTCTGCGAGGTTCGGCTGGTAACCCACGGCGGAGGGCATGCGGCCGAGCAGCGTGGAGACCTCGGAACCGGCCTGCGTGAAGCGGAAGATGTTGTCGATGAAGAGCAGCACGTCCTGCTTCTGCACGTCGCGGAAGTACTCCGCCATCGTCAGAGCCGAGAGGGCGACGCGCAGACGCGTTCCCGGCGGCTCGTCCATCTGGCCGAAGACGAGGGCCGTCTTGTCGAAGACACCCGCCTCTTCCATCTCGTGGATCAGGTCGTTGCCCTCACGGGTACGCTCGCCGACACCGGCGAACACCGAGACTCCACCGTGGTCCTGCGCGACGCGCTGGATCATCTCCTGGATCAGCACGGTCTTGCCGACACCGGCACCACCGAAGAGGCCGATCTTTCCACCCAGCACGTACGGGGTGAGGAGGTCGATCGACTTGATGCCCGTCTCGAACATCGTCGTCTTCGACTCGAGCTGGTCGAAGTTCGGAGCCTTGCGGTGGATCGGCCAGCGCTCGGTGACCTCGATGGTCTCGCCGGGCTCGAGGTTGAGGACCTCGCCGATCACGTTGAAGACCTTGCCCTTGGTGACGTCACCGACGGGGACCGAGATGGCCTCGCCCGTGTCGCGCACTTCCTGGCCGCGGACGATGCCGTCGGTCGGCTTCAGAGCGATGGCGCGAACGAGGTCGTCGCCGAGGTGCTGAGCGACCTCGAGGGTGATCTCGACCGAAGAGTCGCCGATCACGATCGTGGTCTTGAGTGCGTTGTAGATGTCGGGGATCGAGTCGTGCGGGAACTCGATGTCGACAACCGGACCGTTGACGCGTGCGACGCGCCCGACGACCGCGGTCGCCGGCTGGTCAGCCGTAGCGGTGGGGGTCATTTTCGTCTCTCTCCTGATGGTCTATTTGCTCGACGAGAGTGCGTCGGCGCCGCCGACGATCTCTGCGATCTGCTGCGTGATCTCCGCCTGACGCGCGTTGTTGCGCAGACGGGTGTAGTCGGTGATGAGCTTGTCGGCGTTGTCGCTGGCCGACTTCATCGCCTTCTGCGTCGCGGCCTGCTTGGCGGCAGACGACTGCAGGAGAGCGTTGAAGACACGGCTCTGGATGTACACCGGCAGGATCGCGTCGAGGACTGTCTCGGCATCCGGCTCGAACTCGTACAGCGGGTACACGGCGTTGCCCGCTTCCGAGTCATCGGCTTCCGCGATCTCCAGCGGAAGCAGGCGCACGGACTCCGGCGACTGCGTCATCATGCTGACGAAGCGGTTGTAGACGAGGTGGATCTCGTCGACGCCGCCGTCGTCTGCACCGCGCCCGAAGTCCTCGAGCAGCTTCGCCGAGATCTCCTCTGCGGTGTGGAACGACGGGGTGTCGGTGTCGCCGGTCCACTCCGCGGCCGCCGCGATGCGACGGAACTGGAAGTACCCGACTGCCTTGCGTCCGACGAGGTAGAACACCGGCTCCTTGCCCTGCCCACGCAGGAGCTCAGCCACCTCGAGACCCTCACGGAGGATCTGCGAGTTGAAGGCTCCGGCGAGACCGCGGTCCGAGGAGAAGATCACGACCGCGGAGCGGCGGATCGTCTCGGGCTCGCGGGTGAGCGGGTGGTCGACGTTCGAGTGCGTCGCGACGGCTGACACGGCCCTCGTCACGGCCCGCGCGAAGGGGCTGGACGCTTTGACGCGTGCCATCGCCTTCTGGATGCGCGAAGCCGCGATGAGTTCCATCGCCTTCGTGATCTTCTTGGTCGTCTGAGCAGAGCTGATCTTCTGCTTGTAGACCCTGAGTTGAGCGCCCATGAAATCAGTTCCTCACGCGGTTACGCGCGACGACCCTTGACGATCTTCTCCTGGTTGACGTCCTCAGCCTCGGCTGCAGCGTGCTCCTCGTGGCCGGGAGCGCCGATCGCCTGCCCCTTGCCACCCTGGAACTCCAGAAGGAAAGCGTCGGTGTGCTTGTCGAGCTCCGCGACGGTGTCGTCATCGAGGACGTTGGTGTCGCGAAGGGTCTCGAGAACCTTGGTGTTGCGACGCAGGTAGTCGAGCAGCTCGCGCTCGAAGCGCAGAACATCGGAGACCTCGAGGGTGTCGAGCTTGCCCTTCGTGCCGGCCCAGATCGAGACGACCTGCTCCTCGACGGGGTACGGCGAGTACTGGGGCTGCTTGAGCAGCTCGGTCAGACGCGCACCGCGGGAGAGCTGACGACGCGAAGCCGCATCGAGGTCGGATGCGAACATCGCGAACGCCTCGAGCGAGCGGTACTGCGCAAGCTCCAGCTTCAACGTTCCGGAGACCTTCTTGATCGACTTGACCTGAGCGTCACCACCGACTCGCGACACCGAGATGCCCACGTCGACCGCGGGACGCTGGTTGGCGTTGAAGAGGTCGGACTGCAGGAAGATCTGGCCGTCGGTGATCGAGATCACGTTGGTCGGGATGTACGCCGAGACGTCGTTCGCCTTGGTCTCGATGATCGGAAGTCCGGTCATCGAACCTGCGCCGAGCTCGTCGGACAGCTTCGCGCAACGCTCGAGCAGACGCGAGTGCAGGTAGAAGACGTCACCAGGGTAGGCCTCGCGGCCCGGCGGACGACGCAGGAGGAGCGATACGGCACGGTAGGCCTCAGCCTGCTTCGACAGGTCGTCGAAGATGATGAGGACGTGCTTGCCGCCGTACATCCAGTGCTGGCCGATGGCCGAACCGGTGTAGGGGGCGAGGTACTTGAAGCCGGCGGGGTCGGATGCCGGAGCGGCCACGATGGTCGTGTACTCCAGGGCGCCGGCCTCTTCGAGCGCGCCCTTCACCGAAGCGATGGTCGAGCCCTTCTGACCGATGGCGACGTAGATGCAGCGAACCTGCTTGTTGACGTCGCCCGACTCCCAGTTGGCCTTCTGGTTGATGATCGTGTCGATCGCGATGGCCGTCTTACCGGTCTGGCGGTCGCCGATGATCAGCTGACGCTGACCGCGGCCGACGGGGATCATCGCGTCGATGGCCTTGATGCCGGTCTGCATCGGCTCGTGGACCGACTTGCGCTGCATCACGCCTGGTGCCTGGAGCTCGAGCTCACGCACGCCATCGGTGGCGATGGAGCCGAGGCCGTCGATCGGGTTGCCCAGCGGGTCGACCACGCGGCCGAGGTAGCCGTCGCCGACGGGAACGGAGAGGACCTCACCCGTGCGGGTGACTTCCTGACCGGCCTCGACGCCCGTGAATTCACCGAGCACGACGACACCGATCTGGTGCTCGTCGAGGTTGAGCGCGAGTCCCTTGGTGCCGTCTTCGAAGGTGACGAGCTCGTTCGCCATCACGCCGGGAAGTCCCTCGACGTGCGCGATGCCGTCTGCCGCGTCGATGACGGTGCCGACCTCGGTCGCCGCGGCCCCAGTGGGCTCGTATGCTGCGGCGAAGTCCTTCAGCGCGTCACGGATGACGTCGGGGCTGATCGATAGTTCTGCCATTGTCTTCCCTTTGTATCTGGGTGCGCGGTTCCCCGCGCGAAGTCGTGTTAGCCGGCGAGCTTCTGGCGAAGGTCGGCGAGACGGGCGGAGATGCTGCCGTCGATGACGTCATCGGCGATCTGCACGCGCAGGCCTCCGACGACGGCGGGGTCAGAGACCTCGTTGAGCGAGATCTTGCCGTCGTAACGACGCGAGAGTGCGTCGCTGAGACGAGTGCGCTGTGCGTCGGTGAGCGGCTTGGCGCTGTGCACCGTGGCCACCACGCGGTCGCCCTGATCTGCGACGACCCGCGTTGCCCGGTTGAGCATCTGCCGGACGCGGCGATCACGAGGCTGGCGCACCAGCGACGACACGATCACCGCGGTGGCGTCGCTGACGCCACCTGCGAGCAGCTTGTCGACGAGTGCGCCCTTGGCGTCTTCTCCCCCGAGGCGGCTGCCGAGCGCGAGCTCGAGTTCCGCGTTCCCGGCGATCACGCGGGTGAAGCCGAACAGCTCTCCCCCGATGTCCGCCTGGGGAGCGGCGATCGCCGCAGCCCGGATGGCGAGCTCCTCGATGCCGTCCACGAGCTGCGAGGCCGAAGACCAGCGCTCGGCGACGACGGTCTTCAAGACGCTCTGCGCGTCCTGAGAGAAGCCGCCGAACACCGCTGCGACGACGTTCTGTCGCGCCACGACCGGAGCCGAGGCGTCGGCGAGCGCGCCGCTCAAATGAGACGACTCCGTCACGGCACGCGCGGCTGCGAACAGCTCCCGTGCCGTGTCGAGAGTGACGTCCTTCGCTGCGGCAAGCGCCTGAGTGGATGCCGCGAGTGCCTGAGTGGTCGCGCTGCCCATTACTGAGCCGCCTTCTCGGATGCTTCGAGGTCTGCGAGGAAGCGGTCGACCACTGCGGTCGCACGTGCGTCGTCGGAGAGCGTCTCGCCGACCACGCCACCGGCGAGGTCGATGGCGAGCGAGCCCACCTCGCTGCGCAGCGAGACGAGAGCGGTCTGACGCTCGGCCTCGATCTGCGTGTGCGCGGTCGCGGTGATGCGAGCAGCCTCGCTCGACGCGGCGTCCTTGGCTTCGGCGACGATCTTCTTGCCGTCCTCACGGGCGGCCTCACGGATCTCGCCGGCCTCGGTGCGCGCCTCGGCGAGCTGCCGGGTGTACTCCTCGAGCGCGGCCTCAGCCTGCTTCTGTGCTTCGTCAGCCTTGGCGATGTTGCCCTCGATGGCGGCGGACCGCTTGTCGAGCATCGCCGTGAACTTCGGAAGAGCGACCTTCCACACGACGACGAGGATGACGAGGAACCACAGACCCGACCAGATGATGTCGTACCACGCGGGGATCAGCGGGTTAGGCGTTTCTCCCTCAGCCGCGAGGTTCGTGACAAGAGCGTTCAGCATCCTGTCTCCTTCAGAAGTCGGTAGAGATTACGGGAAGGGGATGAATCCGACGGCGATGCCGACGAATGCAAGCGCCTCGGTGAAGGCGATACCGATCCACATGAGGACCTGAAGGCGGCCGGCCAGCTCGGGCTGACGGGCGACACCCTCGATGGTCTTGCCGACGACGATGCCCACGCCGATGGCCGGTCCGATCGCTGCGAGGCCGTAGCCGACCGACGCGAGGTGACCGTTGATGTCTGCGAGAACCGTAGTAGCGTCCACGGGTTTTTCCTTTCGTTGGGTGGGAAGGCAGTTGCCGACCCGCTCAGTGCTCTTCTGCGACCGCGAGCTGGATGTAGACCGCGGTGAGGACGGTGAAGACGTATGCCTGGAGGACGGCGACCAGGATCTCGAAGAGAGTGAAGGCGCCGCCGAAGGCGAGGGTTCCGACACCGAGAGCGGCCCAGCCGCCACCTGCGGTGAAGAAGAAGAACTGGGTGGCCGCGAAGCACAGCACCAGGAGCATGTGGCCGACGACCATGTTCATCAGAAGTCGGAGCATCAGCGTGACGGGCCGGATGATGAAGGTCGAGAGGAACTCGATCGGCGTCACGATGATGTAGACCGGCCAGGGGACGCCCGCCGGGAACAGCGCGTTCTTGAAGAAGCCGAGCGGGCTCTTCTTGATGCCCGCGTAGATGAAGGTGATGTAGCTCACCAGCGCCAGCGTCAGCGGCACGGCCGCGATGCTCGTGCCGGCGATGTTCAGGAACGGGATGATTCCCGTGATGTTCATGAACAGCACCATGAAGAAGATGGTGGTGAGGATCGGCAGGAATCGATTGCCGTCCTTGCGCCCGAGCAGATCGTGCGCGATGTTAGTGCGGACGAAGTCCAGACCCATCTCGACGACACTCTGGAAGCGTCCGGGGACGATCTTCATGCGACGGGTTCCGAGAACCAGGAGCAGCACCACCACCACGACGGCGAGCAGCTGCACGAGGTGGATCCGGTGAACGGGGATGACCCCGAACGCGTTGAAGAGGATCTCCGGGAAGAACTCGTCGATCGAAGGTCCGTGGAACTCGCCGTCAGAGGCGAGTTTGGGCATCAGGGTCGCAGCAAGATTGAACAGCGCGGGCTCCAGCTTCGGGGCACCGGTCAGAACCGGGGCGACGATGGTCGGTGTGCTTCAAGCGCAAGCGCTCGCGAACGAGCGGCGGGCACGTGTCAACACTATCAGAATCTGAGGGTGTCCTAAGACCGCGGGGCGTCTTCGTTCGGCCCTTCCTGATCGCGGGACTCGGGGATCAGGTCGTGCCGTCCCGGGGCGCGATCCTCCGGCACGACGGTGGGCAGCTGCACGCCGGGGGCATGGTCGGTCGGGGCCTCGGTCGGCAGAGACGCGTCGCTCACATTGGGGAGTCGCATACGCGTGAGCACGATCACGTCGATCCCCAGCGACATGATCACGCCGGCGACGATCGAAAGGAAGAAGACCATGGGGTTCAGCCACGGCTGACCGGCCAGAAGGATCATCACGAGCAGGAAGACGCCGAGCTTCAACAGCCATCCGCCGAGCACGATCGCGAAGAACAGCTGCACGTAGAGCGGGTCGCCGAACCAGCGGTTGGCGATGAGGATGCTGAGGGCCGTGATGCCGAGGAACAGCATGGCCAGCACGACGCCGAGCAGACCGCTCACCAGGCCCTCTCCCCCGCCGACGAGAAGACCGATCACCCCGGCGACGATCGCGAGGACCACCATCGCGAGGGCGGACCAGAGCAGCGTCCTCCGCAGGATCGGGTTGCTGGAAACAGGGCTCGGGCTCACGGGGACTCCACGGGTGTCGGGTCGGGCTCAGCAGACGCCGCGGGCTTCCGTCGGCGCAGAGGATTCAGGGTGATGACGAGGCACGCGGCGATCCCCACGAGGCCGAACACGACTCCGGGGAGGTACTGACCCGGCCAGTCCTCGCGCGCACCCACGTACATCAGAAGGACGGCGAGGGAGATGACCGCGGTCCAGGCGTAGAAGATCAGGACGGCGTCGCGGTCGCGATGACCGAGGTCGAGCATGCGGTGGTGGAGGTGCTTCCGGTCGGGAGAGAACGGCGACTTTCCCGCGTTCATGCGGCGCAGCACGGCCAGCCCGAAGTCGAGGAGCGGCAGCAGCACCACGAGCAGCGGGAGCAGGATCGGGATGAACGCGCCGAGGAGCTGCGATCGTCCGAGCCGCTCCGGATCGAGGGCGGAGGGCTCGAGCTGCCCCGTCACGGCGATCGCGGACGTCGCCATCAGCAGGCCGATGACCAGCGCTCCCGAGTCGCCCATGAAGAGCTTCGCCGGACTCCAGTTGAAGGGCAGGAAGCCGAGGCAGGCGCCGATCAGCACCGCCGCGAGGAACGATGCGAGGTTGAAGTAGCTGGATGCGCCGGTGTCACGCGTCAGGATGTAGGAGTAGGCGAAGAAGACACCGTTGGCGATCAGGCAGACACCGGCGACGAGACCGTCGAGACCGTCGATGAAGTTGACCGCGTTCATCACGATGACGATCGCGAACATCGTGATGGTGATGCTCAGCCAGCTCGAGAACACGATCAGATCGCCGAACGGCAGGGAGAGGATCTGCAGCCCGCCGCCCACGGTGATGATCCCGGCGGCGAGGAACTGCGCGCCGAGTTTGATCATCCAGTCGAGATCCCACAGGTCGTCCACGACGCCGATGACCGCGATCAGCAGAGACGCGGCGAGGATCGACCACATGGTCTGCGGCGGCATCCACATCGTGGCGAAGAACGGATTGGCGGCCGAGACCCCGATCGCTGCGGCGATCCCGAGGAAGATCGCGACGCCGCCGAGACGCGGGGTGGGAGTGGTGTGCACATCGCGCTCACGGATGCCCGGGTACAGCTTGAACCGCAGGCTCAGCCGCCAGACCGCCCAGGTCAACGCGAATGTGATCGCGGCGGTCAGGATGATCGTGAAGAGGTACTGCTTCACGAATCCCCGTCCGATTCCGATGCCGGCGCCTCGGGCTCGAGCAGATCGCCGAGAACCTCTTCCAGCCTCTCGCGGCTGACCGCGCCGACTCGGAGGATGCGCACGCCGCCCGTAGTGGGCTCAGCGCCGCGGGGCACCAGCGAGGTCGCGTCGACGATCGTCGATGCTATTCCGTCGCGGCTGACGCCGTCTGCGAGGTAGACCGAGACGCTGTCTCCGAGCATCCGCTCTGCGTCGAGCGCCGAGATCGCCGACTCACGACCGGTGAGGTTGGCGCTGGACACCGCCAGCGGCCCCGTCTCGGCGAGCAGCTCCAGCGCGACCCGTCCCTCGGGCATTCTGACGGCGACAGTGCCCTCCGTATCGCCCAGATCCCAGACGAGGGAAGGCTGGGCGGGAAGGACGATGGTCAGACCGCCGGGCCAGAA
>JAESFY010000360.1_pt1 | contig 10773 bp, 10 predicted proteins | sample 9266201 | NCBI WGS metagenome assembly JAESFY01 (sample SAMN14515071, study PRJNA621656) | algae metagenome | isolation source: Nodosilinea sp. WJT8-NPBG4 and co-occurring heterotrophs from soil, lower... | place: USA: Pinto Basin, Colorado Desert, California | collected 2006-05-27 | reverse complement strand
CGTCGCCGCGAGCGACCCGAATCGCGGGTTCGGCGCCGTCCACTCGCCTGTGCCGAGACTCCAGCCGTCGTCGATCTGCACGACGTCGACGTCGAGTCCGCGGTCGTCGATCGCGCGGAGGTTCTCGATCACATCCGACGCCCGCACGTCCTCGAAGTACTGGTACCAGGTGCACCACACCCGAGGGGTCCTGGCGGTCGTCCGCGCACCGGCGGCCGCTCCGAATCGCCCACCGAACGCGGCGAGCGCCGACATCCCAGGGTCACCCGCCTCGGCATCCGGCGTCCACGACGAGACCTGGGCGGCATCGCCGACAGCGTCCACGATGATCCGGTCGCCGTGGAAGCTGGCGCGCAGAGTCGGCACCTCATGCCGCGCGTCGAGCGTGGCGAAGACGCGGGCGGGAGAGCCGTCACCGGAATCGACGACGAGGAGTCCCTCGCCCTGAACGGCATCCGTCGCCACCTCGACTCCCGGACGGAAGCGCATCGCGTGCTGCCATGCCTCCTCGGGCCGGCGGATCGGGTCGCCCTGCGCCTGCCACGTGGTCGGGCTCCAGCTCTGCCAGCCCTCCGCGTACACCCGGGCGCGGGGTCCGACGGGGATCTCATCGAGGACGGTCACGCTGCTCCACTCCGCCCGGCGAGGGCTGTCGTCAGTTCAAGGTCTTTCGGGTGCACGGGTGCGCCGCCGAGTCCGGCGGATTCGACGGCGGCGAACGTGATCCGGACCGTCGCCACGACGTGGTCGGCCGAGTTCTCGGGCTCACGCCCCTCGTCGATCGCGCACTGCAGCTCGCCCATCGCACCGGCGAAGCCGTCGGTGAACCACTGGCCTTCGAGCGCGAACTCGGTGCTCTCGCCGTCACGCTCGAGCACCAGCCGGTCGGAACCGAGCAGGATGCTGCCGCGGAGGGTTCCCTGCGTGCCGTGGATCCAGAACGGGCATCCGCCGGTCTGGGTGCGGGCACTGCCGACGATGCGGATCGAGGCGCTCGCGCCTGTCGACATCTGCATCCGCAGGTCCGCTCCCCACGGGTTCCTGGCGGCCGACGGCTGATCGGGCACACGGTGATCTCGCGCCGCCACCTCTACGACGCGGGCACCCTCGAGCCAGCATCGGGTGATGTCGACCCAGTGCACGAGGTAGTCGTTCAGAAGCATGTGCGGCACGTCGTCGAACGGCGTGCCCATCAGCGGCGGGAGAGGCTTGTCGTGCAGATGCGTGACCCCGACCACGTCTCCGATCCGGCCCTCGCGGATCAGCAGAGAGGCGAGGCGCCATGCCGGAGCCCACCGCGCGTTCTGGTTCACCGCCACGCGGATCCCGCGTGCACGCGCGTCTTCGAGCACCTCGAGCAGGCGAGGCAGATCGGCGGGGTCGCTGACGAGCGGCTTCTGGGCGAGCACGTGCTTGCCTGCCGCCACCGCGGCGGCGATCAGCTCGACGCGGCCAGACGGCCCGGTCGCGAGATCGACCACCTCGACGTGCGGATCCGCGAGCAGTGCGTCGACCGTGTCGTGCACGGTGCCGATCCCGAAGTCTGCCGCGAGCGCCTCCGCATCGGCGCGCGTCCGCGAAGCCACGGCCACGACCGGAAGGCCCCAGTCGCGGTATGCCGGAAGGTGCGCGCTGCGGGCGATGGCGCCTGCACCGACGATGCCGACCGCTCGAGGCCGACGCGGGAAGCGCGGGCGATGGTCGGGGATGCCGTTCACCGGACTCTCTCGGGCGCCGCGTCGAATCGGAGCACGGCCTGCATGATCTCGGGGTCGCCCGCGTCGAGCCTGTCGAAGACGGCTGCCACGTCGGTCGCCTCCACGACGTCGGAGACGAGGGCCCCCGCATCCACCGATCCGTCGAAGATGAGCGACATGACCGTGCGCACGAGTCGAGCCTGATCCCACCGGCCTCCGAGCGAGACGGGCACTCCGGAGATCTGGCTGGCGACGATCCGCACGCGGTTGTGATGGAACTCCTCTCCCAGACTCAGGTTGGCGGCGCCGCCCTGATAGAAGCCGGAGGCGGCGACGAGCCCCTCTGTCACCACTGATCGGATCGCCTCGTGCAGGGCGCGGTCGGTGCCCGACAGCTCGATGGCACTGTCGGCGCCGCCGTCCGTGAGCTCGCGGATCAGTTCGCCCGCTCCCCCGGGCCGCAGTGCGTCGACAGTGTGGCGCGCGCCGAACGCCTCGGCCACGGCCAGGCGGGTCGCGAGCGTGTCGACGGCGGTGACTCGCCCGCCGGCGAGGGTGGCGAGGCGAGTCGCGAGAAGGCCGATCACGCCCTGGCCGAACACGGCGACCTGCTCTCCGAGTCGCACGTCGGCGGCGAGCACGGCATTGAGGGCGATCGCTCCGACCCGCGCGAACGTCCCGAGCACCGGATCCGCGCCGTTGGGAACGAGGCGCCCCGCGACCGCGGATGCCGGGACGACGGCATCACTGCGATGCCCCCAGATGCCGTGCACGACGTCTCCGACCCGCACTCCGCTCACATCTTCAGCGACCTCGATGACCTCGCCGACCTCGGAGTATCCCCAGCCCGAGACGGGGTAGCCGAAGCTGGGCTCGCCCGGCACGAAGAGCCGCCGATCGGCGTCCCAGGTCGACGTGAGATACGGGTTGGTCCCTCGGTAGGCGGTGAGCTCGGTGCCGGCCGAGATCCCCGAGTACCAGGTGGCGATCCGCACGCTCCCTGGTGTGAGCGGCTGCGTCTCGATCTCGACCAGCTCGACCTCGCGGACGGCGGAGAACTGTACGACGTGGGGCACGGGGGGCCTTCCTTGAAGCGGTGGGGAACTCAGCCCTTCTCCGCACCGGCGGTGAGGCCTCCGACGAGGAGCCGCTCGGAGGCGAAGAAGAGAAGGATGATGGGCAGGGTGAGGATCACGGATCCGGCCATGAGCACCGTGGTGGGAACCTCGATGCTGCCGGACAGCTGCGAGAGTCCGAGCGAGACGGTCCACGAGTCGCGCTTCTCGACGAGGAACAGCAGCGCGAAGAGGAACTCGTTCCACGCGATCATGAAGATGAACAGGCCGTTCGAGACGATCGCGGGCATGGCGAGCGGGATGCTGACCTTGCGCATGATCTGGAACCGGGTGCAGCCGTCGAGCGCCGCCGCCTCCTCGAGCGAGACCGGGATCGTCGCGAAGTAGTTGCGCAGCGTGTAGATCGACACCGCCGCGACCTGCGACACGTAGACGATGAGCAGCCCGACGAGTGAACCGCGCAGGCCGATCTGCGTGAAGAACACGAACAGTGGCACCGCCAGCAGGATCGCCGGGAAGAAGTACACCGCCAGGAACAGCCCGGAGACCTGTCGGCGTCCGAAGAACGCCAGTCGGCTGACGGCGTAGGAGCCGGGGATCGACACCAGGAGCGTCAGCACGACGGTGGCGAGTGCGACCAGGAGCGAGTTGCGCATGAAGACGATGAAGCCCTGCCCACCGGCATCCACGGGCGCGAGGACGTCGAGGTAGGTCGAGAAGTCGAGCTCGTCGATCGTGATCCACAGCGCGCCGGGGTTCTGCAGCAGCGAGTCGAGCGACCGGAAGCTCAGGAGCACCATGTAGTAGAACGGCACCACGGCGGCGAGCACCAGCAGCACGATCACGATGGGGCGCAGAATGCGGAACAGCCCGTTCTCGAAGCCGTCGCGGTCGAATCCGCGTCGGGCGGGCCGCGCCTCGGTGGCGGCGTCGGTCGTCGCGCTCATGCCTGCTCCTCCTGTCGGCCGAAGATCTTGAGGTAGACGCCGACGAGCACGGCCAGAATGGCCGCGAGCACCAGGGCCTGAGCCGCGGCGGCGCCGATGTCGCCGCGGGCGGTGAGCAGGTCGAACACCCGCACCGAGACGACCTCGGTGCCGGCTCCGCCACCTGTCAGCAGGTAGATGTCGTCGAAGTTGTTGAACGTCCAGATGAAACGCAGCACGCAGAGCACGGCGATCGTCGGCAGCAGCTGCGGAAGGAGGATGTGCCGGAAGCGCTGCGTGGGCGTCGCGCCGTCGACCCTGGCCGCCTCGTCGAGCACGCCGGGCACGGCCTCGAGGCGCGCCGTGAGGAACAGGAACGCGAACGGGAAGGAACGCCAGGCCTCGAACAGGATGACCGTGATCAGCGCCATGGGCAGCTCCACCTGCCAGCCGAAGATGCTCACGGGCAGGGCGCGATCCGAGAGGAACGCGATCGGCTCCTCCCATCCGAGCACTGTGGTGCCGAACCAGTTCACGATGCCGAACTGGGGGTTGAGCATCGTCGACCACACGAACGTGGCGGCGACGACCGGGGCGACGTAGGGCAGCAGAAGCGACGCACGCACGAGCCCGCGTCCGCGGAACGGCGTGCGCAGGGCGAGGGCGGCGGCGAGACCGATGCCGATCGCGAGCGCGGTGCCGCACACGGCGTAGACGATCGTGGTCCACAGCGCGCTGAAGAAGCCGGGAGACGTCAGCACGTCGATGAAGTTGTCGAGGGTGTAGTCGCCGATGATGCCGGTGCCGCGGATGTTGATCAGGCGCACGTCCTGGAACGCGAGCGAGATCGCCCAGATGATCGGAAGGACGACGGCGACCAGGATGATGATGAACGTCGGCGAGATGAGCAGCAGCCCCGCCCGGTTCTCCTCCCGGCTGTGCCTCGAGCCGCGCCGCAGCTTGGCGGCTCCGCTCGAGCTCTGCGGGGTGGTGCCGGGCTCGGGGCGCTGCGCCCCGAGCCCGGATCCCTCGACGACTCTGCTCACTTCAGCGACTCTGCGATCGAGCGCACGGTCTCTGCGGCGGTCGTGGCGGCGTCCGCCGGGTCGCCGCCCTGCGCGACGTCGCTCACCGCCGTCGCGACGGGAAGCTCGCCCTGCAGTGCTCCGAGCAGCGAGCCCTGGCCCTGGGTGATGCCCCACCGAGCGAGATCCTGAGGTCCGGCGGCGACGGCCTCGAGAACCTCGGGCGCGTAGAAGTCCGACAGCGGTGCCTTGGTATCGACTCCGGCAGGCAGTGTGGCCCACAAGTCGGAGAAGCGCGTCGGCTCCTCAGGTGTGCCCGCGCGGACGGGGACCTTGCCCTCGGGAGCGATGGCGATCCAGGGCTCGTAGCCGTCGCTCATCATGTACTCGACGAACGACTGCGAGGCGTCGGCGTTCGCTCCCTCCGTGATGGTCCAAGAGGTGATCTCGCCGAACTGAGCAGCGCCGTCGGCATCGGGTCCCGCGATCGAGGTGACCACGCCCGTGTTGGCTGCGAGGAAGGCCGGGTCGGCGAGGCACTCAGGGCACGACGGCTTCGCATCTTCACGCAGGCCAGCCAGCTCGTCGAGCACGAAGCTCGACCAGATGAACATGGCCGCGTCGCCGGCGAAGTACGTGGCGCGGGTCGTGTCGACGTCCTGTGCACCCGGCACCGAGTAGCCTCCGGTCAGCTCGCCGTAGAACTCGAACGCGCCGACGCAGGCGTCGGAGTCGAGCTCGACATCCCCGTCTTCGTTCACGAGCTCGCATCCGTTGCCGAGCGCGATCTGCTCGAAGGTCTGCTCGGTGAAGGCGTCTCCTGGGGCGGTGGCACCGACGAAGCCCGCGACCTCAGGCGAGTCGAGCGTCTTGGCGGCTTCGAGGATCGACTCGTACGAGTCGGGGGCGTCCAGGCCCGCGGCCTCGAAGAGGTCGGTGCGATAGAAGAGCATCTGGGTCCACGACTCGCTGGGGATCGCCAGGCTCGTGTCGCCGTCGGAGGTCAGCGCGAGCGCGTTCTCTGAGAACGTCGACGGATCGAGCGCGTCGATGGTCGCAGCCACCGCATCCGTGTCGACGAACTCGTTGGCAGACAGCGTGCGCACCTGAGGCAGCGAGATGCCGCCGATCACGTCCGGCAGGTCACCGGCCGCGGCAGACGAGGTGATGAGCTGGGCGAACTGGTCTTCTGCGACCGAGACGACCTCGACCTCGATGCCGGTCTCCTCGGTGAACGCGTCGACGATCTCCTGCGTGGCCGCCACGCGATCGGGCAGGTCTTCCTGCAGCCAGAAGGTGATGCCGGCATCGCCGCCGTCATCGTCGCCGGAGCTCGTGCATCCGGTGAGGGCGAGCGCCGTCACGCACACCGCGGCCATTGCTGCTGCTGTCGCACGGGTATTCACTATGCGCCTCCTTGCGCTGGAAATGCAGGACGGAGCCGTCGGGCCGACTCTCATTAAGACTAAAAGCTAGACATAAGTCGCCTAGCTGTCAAGCATTAAGCTGAAGTCGTCGTCAGGAGGTTCGATGTCCGGTCCAGGTGAAGTCCTCGATCTCATCAGAGAGCGCCGTGCCTTCACGCGCGGCGACGTGCTCGACATCACCGGGATGTCGAGGATGACCGTCGCCACGAGAATCGACGCGCTGCTCGACGCCGGGCTCATCGTCGAGTCGGGAACCGAGAAGGTCACTTCGGGTCGCCCGTCGCGACGGCTCGAGTTCAACACCGCGCACGCACACGTCATCGCGGCCAACGTCGACACCACGCACACCACCGTCGCCCTCACTGATCTCGCCGGTCGGGTGACCGCCGAGGAGCGCATCGAGGTGGCCGTCGCAGACGGACCCGACGTGACCCTCAACGCGATCGCCGAGCACGCGAAGCGCCTCCTGTCACGTGCCGGCATCAGGCGGGAGCACGTCGCGGCGATCGCCCTGAGCATCCCCGGTCCGGTCGACCCCGACACCGAGCGCCCTTCCCAGCCCCCGATCATGCCCGGTTGGGACGCCTATCCGATCCCCGACCACCTGCGCGATGCCCTCGGCGTCCCGGTGCTCGTCTCGAACGACGCCGATGCGGCCGCCCTCGGCGAACAGCGCGCTGCGCATCCCGATTCGCGGTCGCTGTGCTTCATCAAGGTGTCCTCCGGCATCGGCACCGGCATCGTGCTGGGCGGCAGGGCCTATCGCGGCACCGACGGAGGGGCCGGCGACATCGGTCATGTGAAGATCGCCGGACACGACGACCTCGTGTGCCAGTGCGGAGCGCACGGATGCCTCGCGGCCGCAGCATCCGGCCGGGCCGTGGCCCGGGCGCTCACCGAACTCGGCAAGCCCGCGGCATCGGCTTCGGACGTCGGCACCTACCTCGCCGACGGCGACCCCGATGCAGCACGCCTCACACAGGCAGCAGGTCGAGTGATCGGCGAGGTCGTCGCGACGGTCGTCTCACTCCTCAACCCGTCCGAGGTCGTGCTCGGAGGGATGCTGGCATCGCCGCCGTTGCTGGCCGGCGTGCGCGAGACCCTCTACCCCCGTTCGCTCCCCCGCGCCACGCGGCACCTGAGCATCAGCCAGTCGACACTGGGCGAGAAGGCGACGGCCGTCGGGCTGGCTGCGATGGTCGTCGAGCGCGAGTACTCGGCATCCGCGGTGAACGCGGCGCTCGCTCGCGGCTGAGCGGCTGCGGATAGCATCGGAGTCATGACGAATTCCGGACCGATCGACGATGTCTCCATCGGCGGCGAGATGATCCGCCTCGGCCAGTTCCTGAAGTACTCGGGACTGCTCGACTCGGGCGGCGACGCCAAGGAGGTCGTGATCGACGGTTTCGTGAAGGTCAACGGCGAGGTGGATCGGCGGCGAGGCCGTCAGCTGCGCGACGGCGACCTGGTCACCTTCGAGGGCCGCACCGTTCGCGTGCGCCCCTGACTGCGGTCCTTTCCCGTCACCGCCGCGTCGCGTAACGGAGGAACATCACCCCGCTGTCGAAGCGTCTGTCTTCGAGCAGCTCCAGGTCGACGTGCACCCCGTCGGGGAAGAACGGCTTGCCGCCGCCCACGATCGCCGGTCCGATGAACAGGCCGAACTCATCGACCAGTCCGGCACGGATCGCTGCGGCGGCGAGAGTCGGGCCGTCGACCGAGAGGTCGCTGTCGGATTCGGCTTTCCACCGTTCGACCGTCTCGGGATCGAATGTGCGCTCGAGCCGCGTGCGCGCGCTCGACACCTCGGCGAGCGTCTTCGAGAAGACGACCTTGTCGGCCGCCTGCCACACCCGCGCGTAGTCGATGCCGACCTGCGGCTGATCGGGCTCGAGGTGCGCGGTCTCCCAATAGACCATCGTCTCGTACATGCGTCGCCCGTAGAGATACGTGCCGACATCGGCGAACTGGCGGTTGATGAAGTCGTGCAGATCCTCGTCGAGCGCCCAGTCGAAGCCCCCGTCCGGCCCGCTGACGTATCCGTCGAGAGAGGTGATCATGGAGTAGATGAGTCGGGCCATGCGGCGAGGCTACTCCGGGTCCCGAGGCGGGGCGACCCCCTCTCCTCGCCAACGGTCGGGCGCAGTACAGTGTGAGACATGTCGAGTCCCGAGTCAGACAGGTCAGGGGTTGCCGGTCACACCGCCAGCCCCGCGAACCGCTAGCGAGAACGCCCACGATCTGTGTGGGCGAATGTCTGGCACGCCCCTGGGCGCTGGCCGTGGTGACAGGAAGAACCCCCTTCTTGATCTCTCACCTCGGAGTACTCGATGCCTTTCTCTCTCTACATGCTTGCCCTGGCGGTCTTCGTCATGGGCACTTCGGAATTCATGCTCGCGGGATTGCTCCCCGCGATCGCGATCGATCTTGATGTCTCGGTCGGCTCTGCGGGCCTGCTGACCTCCGCATTCGCAGTCGGCATGGTCATCGGCGCGCCGGTGATGGCAGCATCTGCTCGCCGTTGGCCGCCGCGGCTCACCTTGACCGTCTGCCTTCTCGTGTTCGCGGGAAGCCACGTCATCGGAGCGCTGACACCTGAATTCTCGCTCCTCCTCATCACCCGGGTACTCAGCGCTCTCGCGAACGCCGGATTCCTCGCCGTAGCGCTGAGCACGGCGACCAGCCTCGTGCAGGCGAACCTGAAGGGGCGTGCACTGTCGATCCTGCTCTCCGGCACGACGATCGCAACCGTCGCGGGCGTCCCCGCAGGGGCACTGCTCGGCACCGCACTGGGATGGCGAACGACGTTCTGGGCGATCGCCATCCTCTGTGTACCCGCAGTCGTCGGGGTCGTTCGCGGCATCGCCGACAACGCCGGCATGACCGCGACCAGCACGACCTCGCCGAGGCTCCGTGCCGAGCTCAGCCAATTGGCGACGCCGCGGCTCATCCTAGCCATGGCACTCGGAGCTCTGATCAACGGCGCAACCTTCGCGGCATTCACCTTCCTTGCACCCGTGGTGACCGAGACTGCGGGGCTGGCCGAAGGGTGGGTGTCCGTCGCGCTGGTGATGTTCGGCATCGGATCGTTCCTCGGCGTCACCATTGCAGGACGATTGTCAGATCACCGACCTGGTGTCGTGCTCGCAGTCGGTGGACCGCTGCTGCTGACAGGCTGGATCCTGCTGGCCGTGGTGGCGTCGCATCCCGTTGCGCTTCTCGCCCTCGTCCTCGTTCAGGGCTTCCTGTCGTTCGGCGTCGGCAGCACCGTGGTCACGCGTGTGCTGTATGCGGCGTCGGGTGCGCCGACGATGGGTGGCTCGTACGCCACCGCAGCATTGAACGCCGGAGCTGCGGCGGGGCCGGTGCTCGGTGCGCTCGGGCTCGCGACCGGGCTGGGGGTGCTCGCGCCGATGTGGGTCGCCTCGGCGCTGACGACGATCGCTCTCGTCGTCATGCTTCTATCCCGACGCGCTCTCACGGAGACCGTTCCGGAGGCCGATCGATGACTCATCCGCATGCGCTCGTCACTCTGCGTGCCTTCGACGGCTCCAGCACCTCCCCGGGACTGCCCTAGCGACCTGAGTCCTGAGGCGCAAGGCGCTGGCCGACTTTCCGACCTCGACGCAGGCTGGAGCCCTACCCCCAAGACCAGCGACCGAGAGGACACACCATGTCTCGCGACCAGTACACCTTCGTCAACCCGGCCGAGCTCTACTCCGACATCGAGCCCGAGAAGCAGCACATGCCCGAGCCGGGGCTCGATGCGGATCTCTCCCCCAAGGCCGACCTCGGCGAGGAGAGCTACCGCGGCACCGGGCGCCTGACCGGTCGCAAGGCTCTCATCACCGGCGGCGACTCGGGCATCGGAGCGGCGACCGCGATCGCCTTCGCCCGTGAGGGCGCCGACGTCGCGCTCTCGTACCTGCCGGAAGAGGAGGAGGACGCGGCGCGCATCGCGGGCATCCTCCGTGAAGCGGGTGCGACGGTCGCGCAGATCCCCGGCGATCTGCGCGACCCCGAGTACTGCCGCACACTCGTCTCAGAAGCGGTCGGCGCTCTCGGTGGCCTCGACATCCTCGTCAACAACGGTGGGAAGCAGATCTACAAGGAGTCCCTCACCGACATCACCGACGAGCAGTTCGACGACACCTTCAAGACCAACGTCTACGCGATGTTCTGGATCACGAAGGCGGCGCTGCCCCACCTGCCGGCCGGTTCGACGATCATCAACACCACGTCGATCCAGGCGTACTCGCCGTCGGACATCCTCGTCGACTACGCGTCGACGAAGGCGACCATCAACGCCTTCACGAAGGGCCTCGCCCAGCAGCTCGCACCGAAGGGCATCCGTGTGAACGCCGTGGCACCCGGACCGATCTGGACGCCTCTGCAGCCCAGCGACGGGCAGCCGCAGGAGAAGATCGACCAGTTCGGAGAGGACACCCCGCTCGGCCGCATGGGACAGCCCGCCGAGCTGGCACCCGCCTACGTGTTCCTCGCCTCAGCCGAGTCGAGCTACGTCGCGGGCGAGACGCTCAACGTCAACGGCGGCATGCCGACTCCGTGAGTCGCTGACCGCTGCAGCCGGGGGCGCGGGGGACCAAGCCCCCCGGGGTGGC
>JAESFY010000359.1_pt1 | contig 10775 bp, 9 predicted proteins | sample 9266201 | NCBI WGS metagenome assembly JAESFY01 (sample SAMN14515071, study PRJNA621656) | algae metagenome | isolation source: Nodosilinea sp. WJT8-NPBG4 and co-occurring heterotrophs from soil, lower... | place: USA: Pinto Basin, Colorado Desert, California | collected 2006-05-27 | reverse complement strand
GGCGAAGACGGGGAGCTCGACGGCGTTGCCGTCCTTGTCGGTGTGCGCGACCGTGGTGCCGGCCTTGCGGGCATTGACGCCGCCGACGACCTGGGTGCCGGCCTTCAGCATGAGTGCCGTGTGCTTGGTGCCCTCGCCGCCGGTGATGCCCTGGACGATGACCTTGGAGTCCTTGTTGAGGTAGATCGACATATCTTCAGTCCTTCTGATCAGAGCGCTTGCGCTGAGCTTGTCGAAGCGTTGGCGAGCTCGGCGGCCTTGTCGGCGCCCTCGTCCATGGTGGCGGCCAGGGTGACGAGCGGGTGCGCGTACTCCGCGAGGATCGCGCGGCCCTCTTCGACGCGGTTGCCGTCGAGGCGGACGACGAGCGGCTTGGAGGCCGTGGAGCCGAGGGTCTCGAGAGCGCCCTTGATGCCGTTGGCGACGGCGTCGCACGCCGTGATGCCGCCGAAGACGTTGACGAACACGCTCTTGACCTGCGGGTCGCCGAGGATGACGTCGAGGCCGTTGGCCATGACCTCTGCCGAGGCGCCGCCGCCGATGTCGAGGAAGTTGGCGGGCTTCACGCCGCCGTGCGCCTCACCGGCGTACGCGACGACGTCGAGCGTCGACATGACGAGTCCTGCGCCGTTACCGATGATGCCGACCTGACCGTCGAGCTTGACGTAGTTCAGGCCGCTCTCCTTGGCCTTCGCCTCGAGCGGGTCGGCGGCGTCCTTGTCCTCGAGCGCTTCGTGCTCCGGGTGACGGATCTCGGAGGCGTTCTCGTCGAGTGTGACCTTGCCGTCGAGGGCGATGATGTCGCCGTCTTCGGTGCGGACGAGCGGGTTGACCTCGACCAGCGTCGCGTCCTCACCCTTGTAGACGTCGTAGAGCTTCACGAAGACGTCGGCGACCTTCTCGACGAGGTCTTCGGGGAAGTTGGCGGCCCGAGCGATCTCGACGGCCTTCTCCTTGTCGATGCCCGTCAGAGGGTTGACCTCGATGCGGGCGAGAGCTTCGGGGCGTTCGACCGCGAGCTCTTCGATCTCCATGCCGCCCTCGACGGAGCAGAGGGAGAGGTAGGAGCGGTTGGCGCGGTCGAGCAGCACGGAGAAGTAGAACTCCTCGGCGATGCGGGCGCCCTGCGCGACCATGACGCGCTTGACGACGTGGCCCTTGATGTCGAGGCCGAGGATGGCCTTGGCCGCCTCGTAGGCCTCATCGGGGGTCTTGGCGACCTTGACGCCGCCCGCCTTTCCACGGCCGCCGGTCTTCACCTGAGCCTTGACGACGACCACGCCGCCGATCTTCTCGGCTGCCGCCCTCACCTCTTCAGGGGTGTCCGCGACAATGCCGGCGAGGACCGGCACTCCGTACTTCTCGAAAACGTCTCGTGCCTGGTACTCGTACAGATCCACTGTGGTTCCTTCACTGGGCTGCTGTCTGGTAATTCTCTCGATGTCGAGACATCGACCAGTCCCCCAGCCTACTACGCCGGCCTGGACCGACCCTCCGGCCACCTCACCGGCATATCGCACGTTCCCGCCCGATGGCGCCCCCGATTGCGCTCGCGCGCGGACGATCTAGGCTTTCGCTATGCGAGACTTCCCCGAACCGCGCGCCGCCGTCGTCGCCGCAGCCCTCGAGCTCTTCCAGGCGCAGGGTTTCGATCAGACCTCGGTCGAGCAGATCGCCAAGGCCGCCGGCGTCTCGCGATCCACCTTCTTCCGCCAGTTCGGCGGCAAGGAGGACGTGGTCTTCGCCGACCACGAGGTGCTGCTCGAGCAGCTGAGGGATTTCCTCGCCGAGGGACACGAGGATCCGTGGGTCGCCGTGTGTGCGGCATCCGAATCGGTCTTCGCGCATTTCGCGAACGACCCGGAGCTGGCCCGCCGTCGCTATCAGATCGTGCGCCAGGTACCGGTGCTGCGCGAGCGAGAGATCATCACGGTCTTCCGCTACGAGCGCCTGTTCGATGAGTATCTGCGTGGCGCACTCCCCGGCGTCGATCCCCTCGATGCCGTCGGCTTCGCGGCCCTCGTCACGGCGGTGCACAACCACGTCCTGCGGCAGCTGCTCCGCGGCAAGAAGAAGGTGCCGCTGTCGACGTTGCAGACGGCGCTGGCCGACGTCCGTCGGCGCTACGGCGTCGGAGCGGATGCCGCGGCAGAGGCCCCCGACGACGTCGTGGTCGCGGTGTTCCCGCGTTCGATGCCGATCGCCGAAGTGACACGACGGCTGCGCTCCGAACTGGACTAGCACGGTGGCTCGTGGGACCGAGTGTCGAGGAGTACGATACTTGGTGCCACGAAGGAGTCACCATGAGCACCGAAGCCACCCCCTTCCCCGGCGAGCGCGTCTCGTCGTACGACATCACCGGCCGTCAGGACAGCGACTACTACGCCGTCTTCGCCGACATCCCCGCCGCCGACCGCGAAGCCTGGGATCGCGCGAAGGCGTACGTCGACGAGGTCGCGCCGCAGATGGCGGATGCCTGGGATCGGGCGGAGTATCCACTCGACGCGGCCCGCCGCATGGGCGAGATGGACCTCGTCGTGGACGGTATCGACCACCCCGCGCTGACCAGCCTCTCCCCGCTGGCAGCAGGTCTGGTGAACATGGAGATCTCGCGCGGCGACGGATCGCTCGGGACCATCCTCGCGGTGCAGGGCGGCCTCGCCCTGCGCACACTGGCTCTCTTCGGCTCCCCCGCCCAGCAGGAGAGGTGGCTCACCGCCCTCGCCGACGGATCGGTGCTGGGCTCGTTCGCACTGACCGAGCCGGATCACGGCTCGGACTCGGTCTCGCTCGAGACCGTGGCGCGGCGCGACGGAGACGGCTGGGTCCTCCGCGGCGCCAAGAAGTGGATCGGCAACGGCGCCTCCGGCGGCGTCACCTTCGTCTGGGCCCGCGTCGACGACGAATCGGCCGATGAGCACGGCGCCGTGCGCTGCTTCCTCGTCGAGCAGGACACCCCGGGCTACACCGGCACCGTCATCCGCGGTAAGGCTTCGCTGCGCGCGATCCATCAGGCGCACATCCAGCTCGACGACGTCCGCGTGCCGCTCGACGCGGTCCTCCCGGGAGCCAAGAGCTTCCGCGACGCCTCGACCGTGCTCTACGCGACCCGGTCGGGTGTCGCCTGGTCGGCGCTCGGCCACGCGACCGCCTGCTACGAGGCGTCGCTCGCCTACGCGAAGGAGCGGATCCAGTTCGGCAAGCCGCTCGCGAAGTTCCAGATGGTGCAGGAGCGCCTGACCCACATGCTCGAAGCCCTCACCGCCATGCAGCTGTACTGCCGGCGCATGGCCGACCTCGAGACGGCGGGCGAGCTGCGTCCCACCCAGGCGTCGTTGGCGAAGTTCCACAACACCCGCGCAGCGCGACGCGTCGCCGCCATCGCCCGCGATCTGCTCGGGGGCAACGGCATCCTGCTGGAGAACGGCGTGATGCAGCACATGGCCGACATCGAGGCCATCCACACCTACGAGGGCACGGAGAGCGTGCAGGCGCTGCTGCTCGGGCGCGACATCACCGGGATGAGCGCCTTCGCCTGATCAGTCGCAGCTGCAGGCGCCGGCGGCCGTGCGCACCATGAAGCACACGTCGCAGGTGCCGTAGTCGCGCTCGGCGACGGGCGTCGGCGGGCGTTCGCCTCGAGGCGCGGTCACCCGCGGAGCGATGCGTTTCGCCGCCTTGGGCGCCGCGATCGGCATGAACTCCGTCGGGTGCGTGACGTAGAAGTACGGCGGACGCCCTTCGCTCGGCTGCAGCCGCAGGGCTGTCGCGCCGACGACGAGACGCTCGTCCTCGGTGAAGCCGTTGGTGTATGTGCGACCGATGTGCAGCGCGGCACCCTCACCGCGGCGGATCGCCTCGATGTAGCGACCGCGGTCGATGAACGAGCTGATGCCGACGGCGTCGACGAGCGCCGTGATGAACGCGTAGTTGGAGATGTCGACACGATGCGCGCGCAGCGCTTCGTTGAGCGAACGATATGGACGGGAGGTGCCTGCGGGGGTCGGCCCCTGTGCTTCTTTCATCTTCTCCAGGATCGCACGTCTGGGAGCGCTCTTCGACCGCTTCCTGTGCGAACGCGTGCAAGACTGGCGTCATGGCACGGGCGACGATCATCGGCTCGGGTCCCAACGGGCTCGCTGCGGCCGTCGCGCTCGCCCGCGCCGGCTACGAGGTACGGGTGCTCGAATCGGCTGAGACGCTCGGCGGCGGCATGCGCACGCAGGCGTCCACGATTCCCGGCTTCCTGCACGATGTGTGCTCGGCCGTGCACCCCGCGGCCGTCGCGTCGCCGTTCTTCCGTGCGTTCAAGCTCGCCGAGCGGATCGAGTGGATCGACCCGGATATCTCCTACGCGCATCCGCTCGACGGCGGGCGCGCCGCAGTCGCCTGGCGCGACATCGAACGCACGGCGGCCGACCTCGGCGTCGATGGACAGGCATGGCTCGCCCGCATCCGTCCGCTGAGCTCGCACATCGAGGGCCTGGTCGATTTCACCGGCAATCAACTCCTCCGGATGCCGCGCGACCCCGTCACAGCGATGCGCTACGCGATTCGGATGCTGGATCAGGGCACGCCCCTGGCGGAGCGTGCCTTCCTCGGCGATGCCGCCCCAGCCCTGATGTCGGGCGTCGTCGCTCACGCGAACTCGCCGCAGCCGACTCTCGCGGGCGCCGCGGCGGGGCTCCTCCTCGCAGCACTCGGGCACGCCGGGGGCTGGCCGTACCCCCGGGGCGGAACGCAGCGGATCGCCGACGCGATGATCGCAGACGTCGAGTCGTTCGGCGGCACCTTCGAGACCGGCATCCGTGTCTCGGACCTGCGTACGCTCGACTGGGGCGACCCGGTTCGCGGTGACCTGCTGCTGCTCAACACCTCCCCGCGTCTCTCCCTCACCCATCCCGACGTGCCGAGCGGCTATGCGCGGTCGATCAGGCACTACCGGTACGGTGCTGCGGCGGCGAAGGTCGACTTCGCTCTCGACGGCCCGATTCCCTGGACGAATCACGCCGTGCGACGCGCCCCGACCGTGCACCTCGGTGGCACCCGCGCCGAGGTCTGGGCCAGCGAGAATGCGGTCGCCGCCGGTCGCGTGAGCGAACGACCCTACGTGCTGGCCGTGCAGCCGTCGGTCTTCGATGACTCGCGCGCACCCGAGGGCAAGGCCGTGCTCTGGGCGTACATCCACGTACCGAACGGCTCGGACCTCGACCCGACCGAACTCATCACGGCGCAGGTCGAGCGCTTCGCCCCAGGGTTCCGCGACCTGATCCTCGCGCACCACGCCGTGCCGGCATCCTCCCGCGAGGCGATCAACCCCACTGAGATCGGCGGTGACATCTCGGGCGGGGTGTTCGACATCCGTCAGGCGCTGCGACGACCGGTGCTGTCGCCGGCACCGTGGCGCACACCGATGCGCGGGGTGTACCTCGCGTCGGCATCCACTCCGCCCGGCCCCGCGGTGAACGGCATGGCCGGCTGGCATGCGGCGCACACCGCCCTGCGCGACGCGGGTGCTCCTGCGGAACTCGGCGACCTCTTCGCCTGATCCGCACCCTCTGCGGCTGAGCTCGCCCCGCCCCACCCGTGCACAATTCAGCAAGAATTTCGTCGCGCCCGGCCTGGGCCGGCGCGATTCCGCAGCTCAGCCCTCCCACCTCGCGCGTTCTTGCGGAGTTGTGCACCGGCACCTGTCCTTCCGCTGAGCCGTAGCGGCGGCCAGGATGGGAGCATGCGCTACGACATCCCGGCTCCGATGCTCGCGAAGGCCGCCGCCACCGTGCCCGACCCGGCGAAGACGCCCGGCGGCCTGCTCTTCGAGCCCAAGTGGGACGGCTTCCGCGGCCTGATCGCGTGGGACGGCGAGACGGTCGAGATCGGCTCTCGGGGTGCGAAGCCGCTGACTCGCTACTTCCCCGAGCTCGTCGAGGCGATTCCGGGTCTGCTGCCGGGACCGTGCCTGCTCGACGGTGAGATCGTGGTCGCCACGGGACCTGCGGGCGCGCAGCGCCTGGACTGGGAGGCGCTGAGTCAGCGCATCCATCCGGCGGCATCCCGGGTCGCGAAGCTCGCCGCCGAGACCCCGGCGATGTTCATCGCCTTCGACCTGCTCGCCTACGGGGACGACGATCTGCTCGGACAGTCCTTCGAGACGCGGCGCGCGCGGCTCGAGAGCGTGATGGAGTCCGTCGAGCATCCGCTGCACATCACGCGCACCACCCGCGACCGCGAGGCGGCCGTGCGCTGGCTCGCCGAGTTCGAAGGCGCGGGCCTCGACGGGGTCGTCGCCAAGCCACTCGACCAGCCCTACGCTCCGGGCAAGCGGACGCTGATCAAGATCAAGCACGCCCGCACGGCCGATGTGGTCGCGCTCGGGTACCGGATCCACAAGTCCGGGTCGGGCGTCGGTTCGCTGCTCGTGGGACTGTACGACAGCGACGGCACCCTGCGGCAGGTCGGCGGCGTCGCGGCGTGGAGCGATGCGCGTCGCCAGGCGCTCGTCGAAGAGCTCGCCCCGCTCGTCGAGCGTGACGAGAGCGGTGGCGCCGTCACCGGTGAAAGCGAACGCTCACGCTTCAGCGGCTCCAAGGACGTCTCGTTCGTGCGGCTGCGCCCGGAGCGGGTGCTCGAGGTGCGATACGACCAGCTCGAAGGCGATCGGTTCCGGCACACCGTGCAGTTCGACCGCTGGCGCCCTGACCGCGAAGCCCGCTCCTGCACCTATGACCAGCTCGACACCGTCGCGGGCTACGACCTGGCCGACGTCCTGCACTGAGAGCCGTCAGTCATGGGAGCAGATCGAGCATCTGCGGCCTCGCCGGCATCGCATGAATCACGAGCTCTACTCGTGTGCCTTCACGCAGCTGACGCCGTGAGCGCGTCTCGGATCACTTCGGATCGAGTTTTTCCTTCACGCTCCGCGCGCGCATCGAGAGTTGCGATCTCCTCCAGAGTGAGACGCAGCGCGACCACCTGCGACGGCTCTGACCCCCGGCCGGGGCGACCACGTCCGCGCCGCTTCAGCACCTCGACGTCGTAGCCGGATTCAGCCTCAGCCGCCCAGGAAGCAATCTGCTCCTCGGTGACGGGCTGTCCATTGATCGTCTCCTGTGATGCCATGATATTAACGTATAACGAAAGTTCTGGAAGAGCAATGATCAGTCGTCGACCGGATTTCCGTCGGCATCCCAGTTCCCGGCGACCTTCTTGCTCGGCTGCACACGCGGCGGCTCGCCGGGCATCTTGGGGAACTCGGGCGGGAACGGCAACTCGCCGAGCCCGTTCTCCTTGTCCCGCTCCCACCACTCCAGCAGGGTGTCTATGCGGCCGGGCGACTTCTGCATGTCCGCCCAGGGGTCACCGATGTCGGCCAGGCGTTGCGGGATGCTTCGCACCGTGAACGCCGTCGGATCGAGACCGTCGAGCTCGTCCCAGACGACTGGGGTCGAAACGGTCGCACCGGGAAGGGCCCGTGGGCTGTAGGCACCGGCCATCGTCCGGTCGCGGTTCGCCTGGTTGAAGTCGACGAAGAGGCGCTCCCCTCGCTCCTCCTTCCACCAGTTCGTCGTGACCTGCTCCGGCATCCGACGCTCCAGCTCGCGCCCCGCGGCGATCACGGCATGACGCACATCGAGGAACTCATGCGTGGGCTCGATCGGCGCGAAGATGTGCAGGCCGCGGTTGCCGCTCGTCTTCGCGAACGCCTCCAGCCCCGCTTCCCTCAGTACGTCGCGCAGGGTGTGCGCGGCGGTCACAGCGTTCGCGAAACCCGTTCCCGGCTGCGGGTCGAGGTCGATCCGCAGCTCGACCGGGTTGTCGGCATCCGTCGCGAGCGACGCCCACGGGTGAAAGACGATCGTGTTGATCTGCACGGCCCAGACGATCGCACTGGTGCGGTTGAGGACGATCTGCGGATGCTGTCGCCCGCTGTTGTACGTCATCATCTCGGCATCGACGAAATCCGGAGTGCCCTTCGGCGGATTCTTCGAGAAGAACCCCTCCTTGCGCGGCTCTCCCGCCGCCTCGATGCCGTCGCGGAAGCGCTCGAGGGACACCGCCCTGTTGCCGTTCGCGGAGAGGAAGGGCGTCGAGACGAGCTGCACGTATTCGGCCAGCTCCGCCTTGGTGATGCCGAGGTCGGGCCACACCACTCGGTTCGGGCTGGAGAGCGCGACCTCGCGTTCTCCATCGGTGTCGGCGACGGTCAGGGTCACGCGTTCTGAGGCCATGCTCCGACCCTAGAGCGCCGACGGATCGTGCGGAAGACTGCGCCCTCAGTCGGTCACATCGACCGCGAGCACCAGCACCGGGGCAAGCGCGTCGCGCTCGACCACGAGCGAAGGCCCTGCGGAGTCCACGATCACGCCCGCCATCTCGGAGTGGCTCGAGAGCACCTTCGCCAGCTGCGCGGGCTCGAACGGAAGCGGTCGATCGCCGCGACCGAGCGCGATGACTTCGAGCGGGTGCGAGAACAGCTGCAGGAAGCGCCGACCGTCCGCGGTCTGCGCCTCTGCGATGCCGACCTGGCCCGTGCCGGCGCCGTCGTTCACGGCGACCCACATGCGCTTCGTCGCCAGTGCCTCCCCGACCTTGACGGCCGAATCCTGCTCGCGGGGACGGGCGAGGAGCGACTTGACCGTCATGTCGACGTCGGCTTGATCGAGCGTCTTCTGCAGCAGTTCGGTGGGGAAGACGACGCGATTCGGCGCGGAGGCGTTGTCGACGATGAGGCCGGCGAAGTCACCCGACACGACCTGCTGAAACACCGAGGTGACCGGCTGCGCGACCGCCGAGCTCGTGGAGGGATCGTCTTCGAGCTGCACCGAGTCGCGCACGGCTGCGGCGGAGCTGAACGCGAGCATGAACTGGCGCTCGGAGTCGCGCACGACAGCGACCGCGAGCGGCTTGCCCTCACTGATCTGCGCGCGCGCATCGCCGATCACGCGGATGTAGAGGTGCCCCTGCAGTGCCTGGCGCAGCACGCCGAGGAGCTGCTCGTTCGACGCACCGGCCTCGACCTCTTTGAGCGCCTCGCGCAGCAGGATGTTGTCCTTCATGCCGGCGACGGTCTCGGTCTGCTCGGGCGGCAGCAGCGGGGCGAGCGGGAGCCGGCGATCCTTCGCGATCGCCTCTTCCGGGACTGCAGCCGGAGGCGTCGGCAGGCCCGACGGCGTGACGCGACCAGGCGCGGATGCCGTGGCCTCGGAGGTCCCTTCCGGCGCGGGCGGAGCGACAGCGGGTCCCGCTTCTGCACCGACACCGCGGAAAGCCTGCACGGAGATACCGATGGCCGGAGCCGGAGCGACCTCTTCGGCGGTCACCGTCTCTGCGTCAGCTGCGGCGGGACTGCTCGACTCGAGGTCGGAAGCGTCTGCGGCGAGGGTGCCGGCATCGTCGCTGGACTTCTTGCGGCGGGAGAAGAGGGCCATATGAGTCAGCCTAACCCGCCCGCACCGCCTAGATCTTCTCGATCGGCGCGACCTTTATCAGGAGCTTCTTCTGTCCTGCGCTGTCGAAACGCACGTGCGCGATGCGCTTCGCGCCCTCGCCGGTCACGGCATCCACCCGCCCCTCGCCGAAGTCGACATGACGGATGCGGTCGCCGGCGGTGAGCTCGAGATCACCGTTGTCGCGCATCTTGGCGGTGACACGGTTGGGGAACTTGTCCATCGCGGTCGACAGCGGCTTGAGCGAATCCCTGCCCGGCAGCGCCTTGACGGCGAATCGGTCTCCCGAGCCGGAGCCGGATCCACCGAAGCCGCCGCCTCTGCGGGCATTCAGCGCCCGCGACTGCATGCCGCCACGCGAATTCACGTCGCCGGGCGACTGGCGCCAGTCGATCAATGCGCCGGGGATCTCCTGCAGGAACCGGCTGGGCATCGCGACGGTGACCTCGCCGAACTGCGCCCTGGTCATCGCGAGCGACAGGTGCAGCCGCTTGCGGGCACGAGTGATGCCGACGTAGAAGAGTCGCCGCTCCTCTTGCGGGCCGCCGGGCTCGCCCGCCGAGATGCGGTGCGGGATGAGGTCTTCCTCGACGCCGGTGACGAAGACGGCGTCGTACTCGAGTCCCTTGGCGGTGTGCATCGTCATCAACGAGACCGTTCCGGACTCGTCGTCGAGGTCATCGGCATCCGACACCAGCGCGACCTCGGTGAGGAAGTCGACGATCGTGCCCTCGGGGTTGTTGCGCGCGAAGTCGCGCGCGACGGCGACGAACTCGTCGAGGTTCTCGACGCGCGCCTCGTCCTGCGGATCGCGGCTGGCGCGCAGCGCGTCGAGATAGCCGCTCTTGGAGAGGAGAAGGCTCAGACCGTCGGCCACCGTGGTCGGCGCCGGAAGCTCACCGGATGCCGGGAGCATGATCGCTGTGGCCTCTGCCAGCACTGCATCGAGGTGCGCAATGGCTGACTGGATCTTCGGCCCGAACCCGAGCTGCGCCGAGTTCGCCAGCGCATCGCGGAAGCTGATCTCGTGTTCTTCCGCGAACCGGGCGATGGCGGTCTCTGTGACATCGCCGATGCCTCGACGAGGCTTGTTGAGGATGCGGCGCACCGACATCTCGTCGGCCGGGTTCGCGACGGCGACGAGGTACGCCAGAGCGTCTTTGATCTCGGCGCGCTCGTAGAACTTCGTGCCGCCCATGATCTTGTACGGCACGGCGGAGCGGATGAAGATCTCCTCCAGCGCACGGGACTGCGAGTTCGTGCGATAGAACACGGCCATCTCGGAGTACGGCATGCCCGCACGGCGCAGGACCTCGATCTCATCGGCCA
>JAESFY010000358.1_pt1 | contig 10846 bp, 8 predicted proteins | sample 9266201 | NCBI WGS metagenome assembly JAESFY01 (sample SAMN14515071, study PRJNA621656) | algae metagenome | isolation source: Nodosilinea sp. WJT8-NPBG4 and co-occurring heterotrophs from soil, lower... | place: USA: Pinto Basin, Colorado Desert, California | collected 2006-05-27 | reverse complement strand
TGGGCTGCCGGAGTGAGCGAGGGATCGTCCACCACCTGCGCGATCTGGGAAAGCGTCGAGGAAAGGCTGTCTTCCGACTCCTGCTTCTGATCGACCACTGCCCGGAGCGCGTCGCGGAAGGCCGCGGTGTCCACAGCGAGTTCGGCGATCATGGTCTCCAGCGCTGCCGCGTACTGCGCAGCGGAGTCGAGGTATGTCGCCGTCGTGTTGGTCCGCAGCCCATCGATCTCCGTACCGCGCGACCCCACTCCGGCCGCCTCGATGCTCTTGACGAGCGTGTGGATGTTCTCGAGCATCTGCTCGAAGTCAGCACCGATCTGCGCTGCCATGATCTTCCCCTCCGTCAGGGACGCCAGCGCGCCCCACCCTCCGGCGACCAATGATAGTCGACGCCCTCGACAGCGCGAATGACGCGTCGCCGGACGACGAAGTCGCTCACTGCATCCGGATACCACCATCGATTCCCCTAAATGGACACCGACCGCCGTAGAGGCCGCGCCCGTTGGGGCCGAGGTCTAGGCTCGTCCCATGCACGAATCCGCAGAACTGCGCACCGGCGTCGTGGCCGCTGCGCTCGAGCTCTTCGCATCACAGGGCTTCGACCAGACCTCCGTCGAGCAGATCGCGAAGGCCGCAGGGGTCTCACGCTCGACGTTCTTCCGCCAGTTCGGCGGCAAGGAGGATGTCGTCTTCGCGGACCACGAGGTTCTGCTCGAGCAGCTGCGGACCTTCCTCGCCGAGGGACACGAAGATCCCTGGGGTGCGGTGTGCGCGGCATCCGAGTCGGTCTTCGCCCACTTCGCGCACGACCCGGAGCTCGCGCGTCGGCGATATCAGATCGTCCGCCAGGTGCCGGTGCTCCGTGAGCGCGAGATCATCACGGTGTTCCGCTACGAACGGCTGTTCGACGACTACCTGCGCAGCTCGCTTCCCGGCATCGATCCTCTGGACGCCGTCGGATTCTCGGCCCTCGTGACCGCAGTGCACAACCATGTGCTCCGGCAGCTTCTGCGCGGCAAGAAGAAGGTGCCGCTCTCAACGCTGCAGACGGCTCTCGCCGACGTGCGCCGCCGTTACGGCGTGCCCTCGGAGGCGGTCACCGAGGCGCCGGACGACGTCGTCGTCGCGGTGTTCCCCCGTTCGATGCCGATCGCCGAGGTCACCCGGCGTCTGCGCACGCAGCTCGACTGACCGCGCCTGACTCCCCGAGCGGAGTCGTGGAACCCAGTATCGAAGAGTACGATACTTGGTGTCACGAAGGAGTCACCATGAGCACCGCAGCCTCCCCCCTGCCCGGCGAGCGCGTCTCGTCGTACGACATCACCGGTCGACAGGACAGCGACTACTACGCCGTCTTCGCCGACATCCCCGAAGTCGATCGCTCGGCCTGGGATCGCGCCAAGGCGTACATCGATGAGGTCGGACCGCAGATGGCGGAGGCGTGGGACCGCGCCGAGTACCCGCTCGACGCCGCCCGCCGCATGGGTGAGATGGACCTCGTCGTCGACGGCATCGAGCATCCTTCGCTCACTCGCCTCTCCCCTCTTGCGGCGGGGCTCGTCAACATGGAGATCTCCCGCGGTGACGGGTCGCTCGGCACCGTGCTCGCCGTGCAGGGCGGGCTCGCGCTGCGCACCCTCGCGCTCTTCGGTTCGCCCGAGCAGCAGGAGAAGTGGCTGACGGCGCTCGCGGACGGATCGGTCTTCGGCTCCTTCGCCCTCACCGAGCCCGACCACGGGTCGGACTCGGTCTCGCTCGAGACCGTCGCCCGCCGCGATGGTGACGAATGGGTCATCCGCGGTGCGAAGAAGTGGATCGGCAACGGAGCCTCGGGCGGCATCACGTTCGTATGGGCCCGCGTCGATGACGAGACGGCCGCCGAGCACGGTGCCGTGCGGTGCTTCCTCGTCGAACAGGATGCCCCTGGATACACCGGGACGCCGATCCGCGGCAAGGCATCGCTCCGAGCCATCCACCAGGCGCACATCGTGCTCGACGACGTGCGCGTGCCGCTGGACGCCGTGCTGCCCGGGACGAAGAGCTTCAAGGATGCCTCGATCGTGCTCTACGCGACGCGTTCGGGTGTCGCCTGGTCAGCGCTCGGTCACGCGACCGCCTGCTACGAGGCCGCGCTCGCCTACTCGACGCAGCGCATCCAGTTCGGCAAGCCGCTGGCCAAGTTCCAGATGGTGCAGGAGCGCCTCACCCACATGCTCGAGGACCTCACCGCGATGCAGCTCTACTGCCGCCGCCTCGCAGACCTCGAGACCGCGGGCGAGCTGCGCCCCACGCAGGCGTCTCTGGCGAAGTTCCACAACACGCGCGCAGCACGGCGGGTGGCGTCCATCGCCCGCGATCTGCTCGGCGGCAACGGCATCCTGCTCGAGAACGGCGTGATGCAGCACATGGCCGACATCGAGGCGATCCACACCTACGAGGGCACCGAGAGCGTGCAGGCGCTGCTGCTCGGACGCGACATCACCGGGATGAGCGCCTTCGCCTGACTCCGAGGTCACTCCTGCGGCGACATCGTGTCGCCGCAGGAGCAGGGGTCAGTCGCAGCCGCAGCCACCGGCCGGCGTCTTGACCATGAAGCAGACGTCGCACACGCCGTAGTCGCGCTCGCTCGTCTTCGTCGCACGCTCGGCCCTCGGAGCCGCCGCGACTCGAGGAGTCGTCGTGCGCTTCGCCTTGACCGGAGCGATGGGCCGGAACTCGCTCGGGTGCGTCACGAAGAAGTACGGAGCACGGCCTTCGCTCGGCCGCAGACGCAGGGGCGTCGAGCCGACGACGACGAGCTCGTCTTCGGCGAAGCCGTTGGTGTAGGTCTTGCCGATGTGCAGCGAGGCACCCTCGCCGCGGCGGATCGCCTCGATGTAGCGACCTCGGTCGATGTAGGACGAGATGCCGACGGCATCGGTGATCGCCGCGATGAACTCGTGGTTCTCTTCGGCGATGCGGTGCGCCCGGAGCGCTTCCGCGAGGGTTCGGTACGGACGGGAGTTGCCTGTGGGGGTCGGGCCCTGAACTTCATTCATTTCCTCAAGGATCTCACGCCGAGGCATGGAAGACTGGACGAATGGCACGCGCGACGATCATCGGCTCCGGACCGAACGGCCTGGCGGCAGCCGTGACTCTCGCCCGCGCCGGTTACGAGGTGCGCGTCCTCGAGGCGGCCGACACCATCGGCGGCGGGGTCCGCACGGCAGAATCGACCCTCTCCGGCTTCCGCCACGATGTCTGCGCCGCAGTGCATCCGGCTGCGCTCTCGTCGACGTTCTTCCAGGCATTCGGCCTCGCCGAGCGGGTCGACTGGATTCGGCCGGACATCTCCTACGCGCACCCCCTCGACGGTGGCAGGGCCGGCATCGCCTGGCGTGACATCGAGCGCACCGCGGCGGGGCTCGGCGCCGACGAGCGCGCCTGGCTGTCACTTCTGCGCCCGCTCAGCACCCATGTCGAGGGTGTCGTCGACTTCACGGGCAATCAGATGCTCCGGATTCCCCGCGAGCCGATCACGGCTCTCCGGTTCGCGCTGCGGATGCTCGACCAGGGCACGCCACTCGCCCGCCGCGCCTTCCGCACCGAGGAAGCCGCCGGCCTGATGGCGGGCGTCCTGGCGCACGCGAACACTCCGCTCCCCTCCCTCGCCGGCGCCGCCGCGGGACTGCTGCTGGCCGCGCAGGCGCACGCCGGGGGATGGATGTATCCGCGAGGCGGCGCCCAGAGCATCGCCGAGAGCATGGTCGCCGACATCGAGGCCCATGGCGGATCCGTCGAATCGGGCGCCCACATCACCGACCTGGCGTCGCTCGACTGGGGTGACCCGGCCCGAGGCGATCTGCTGGTGCTGAACACGTCGCCCCGGCTCACCCTCACCCATCCCGACATCCCTGCGTCGTATGCGCGGGCGATCCGCAGCTATCGCTACGGCCCGGCTGCCGCGAAGGTCGACTTCGCTCTCGACGGCCCGATCCCGTGGACGAATCCCGACGTCGCGCAGTCGCCCACCGTGCATATCGGCGGATCGGCGGCCGAGATCTGGGAGAGTGAGAACGACGTCGCCCGCGGTCGGATCAGCGACAGGCCCTACGTCCTGAGCGTGCAGCCATCGGTCTTCGATCCGAGCCGAGCGCCCGAGGGCAAGGCGGTGCTGTGGGCGTACATCCATGTGCCGCAGGACTCCGACCTCGACGCCACCGAACTCATCACCCGTCAGGTCGAACGGTTCGCGCCCGGATTCCGAGACCTCATCCTCGCCCACCACTCGGTGCCCGCGTCGTCGCGCGAGGCCGTCAATCCGTCGGAGATCGGCGGCGACATCCTCGGCGGCGCCTTCACGATCCCCCAGGCGCTGCGCAGACCCGTGTTCGGCACAGCACCCTGGCGCACGCCGATGCACGGCGTGTATCTCGCTTCGGCATCGACCCCGCCTGGCCCCGGGGTCAACGGCATGGCCGGGTGGCACGCCGCCCGAACCGCGCTGAAGGATGCGGGCACCCGCGTCTCGCTCGGCGACCTGTTCGGCTGACGGCCCCGAAGTCACCCTTCTGCCGCGGCGCCACCGACGCCAGGATGGACCCATGCGCTACGAGATCCCCTCCCCGATGCTGGCGAAGGCGGCAGCATCCGTCCCGGACCCCGCGAAGACCACCGGCGGGCTGCTGTTCGAGCCCAAGTGGGACGGATTCCGAGGGCTGATCGCGTGGGACGGCGAGACCGTCGAGATCGGCTCCCGCGGCGCGAAGCCGCTGACCAGATACTTTCCCGAGCTCGTCGAAGCGATCCCCCGACTCCTGCCTGGCCCGTGCCTGCTCGACGGCGAGATCGTCGTCGCCACGGGGCCTGCCGGGTCGCAGCGGCTGGACTGGGAAGCCCTGAGCCAGCGCATCCACCCTGCTGCTTCGCGGGTGGCCAGGCTGGCAGCGGAGACACCGGCGATGTTCATCGCCTTCGACCTGCTGGCAGTCGGTGACGAAGACCTCTTGAACGCCCCGTTCGCAGAGCGGCGGGAGCGCCTGGAGCAGCTGATGGCCGACGTCGAGCATCCCCTGCACATCACACGCACTACCCGCGATCGCGGAGCGGCCGTACGCTGGCTCGCCGAGTTCGAGGGCGCAGGGCTCGACGGAGTGGTCGCCAAGCCGCTCGATCAGCCGTACGCACCGGGCAAGCGCACACTGGTCAAGATCAAGCACGCTCGCACGGCCGACGTGGTCGCGCTCGGATACGGAGTGCACAAATCCGGATCGGGGGTCGGGTCGCTGCTCGTCGGCCTCTACGATTCCGACGGCACGCTGCGGCAGGTCGGCGGCGTGGCCGCATGGAGCGACGCGCGCCGCAGAGCACTGGTCGAAGAACTCGCTCCGCTGGTGGAGCGCGACGATGCGGGCGAGGCCGTCACGGGCGAGGGCGAGCGTTCGCGCTTCAGCGGATCCAAGGATGTGTCGTTCGTGCGCCTGCGACCCGAGCTCGTGCTCGAGGTGCGCTACGACCAGCTCGAGGGTTCGCGGTTCCGCCACACCGTGCAGTTCGAGCGCTGGCGTCCGGACCGCGATGCCCGCTCGTGCACGTACGACCAGCTCGACACCGTGGCCGGATACGACCTGGCCGAGGTCATCGGCTGAGCCTCACTCGTCGATCGGGTCGCCGTTCGCGTCCCAGTTCGCCTCGACCTTCTTGCTGGGCTGCACTCGCGGCGGCTCTCCCGGCATCTTGGGGAACTCGGGAGGGAACGACAGCTCGCCCAGGCCCGCCTCCTTGTCGCGCTCCCACCACTCCAGCAGCGTGTCGATGCGCCCGGGGCTGTCCTGCTTGCCCGCCCAGGGATCACCGACCTCGTCGAGTCGCTTCGGGATGCTGCGCACGGTGAACGCGGCAGGATCGAGTCCGTCGAGCTCCTCCCAGTGCACCGGGGTCGAGACGGTGGCTCCGGGAAGCGCACGGGGGCTGTAGGCGCCGGCCATCGTGCGGTCTCGGTTCGCCTGGTTGAAGTCGATGAAGACGCGCTCCCCTCGCTCCTCCTTCCACCAGCTCATCGTGACCTGCTCCGGCATCCGACGCTCCAACTCTCGGCCGGCCGCGATCACAGCGTGCCGCACGTCGAGGAACTCGTGCGTCGGTTCGATGGGTGCGAACACGTGCAGCCCGCGATTGCCGCTGGTCTTCACGAACGCGTCGAGGCCGACCTCGCGGAGCACCTCCCGCAGCGCATGCGCGGCGGGGATGGCATCGGCGAACCCCGTCCCGGGCTGTGGATCGAGGTCGATTCGCAGCTCGATGGGGTTGTCCGGGTCGGAGGCGAGCGACGCCCACGGGTGGAACACGATCGTGTTCATCTGCGCCGCCCAGACGATCGCGCTCGGTCGGTTGAGCACGATCTGCGGATGCCGTCGCCCGCTGTTGTAGGTCACCGTGACGGCGTCGACATAGTCGGGCGTGCCCTTGGGCGGGTTCTTCGAGAAGAAGCCGTCGCTGCCCAGTCCGTCGCGGAAGCGCTCGAGCGAGACGGGACGGTTGCCGTTCGCCTCGAGGAACGGAGCGCTGACGAGCTGGAAGTACTCCGCGAGCTCGGCCTTCGTGATGCCGTCTTTCGGCCACACCACCCGGTTCGGGCTGGACAGCACGACCTCGCGCTCTCCGTCAGGATCGACGACGGTCAGGGGCACGCGTTCTGAGGCCATGCTCCGACCCTAGGGGGCTGGTGCGGCGCACGGAAGTCCGTCAGTCGTCGATGTCGATCGCCAGGATCAGCACGGAGGTCAGCGCGTCGCGCTCGACCACGATGCTGGGCCCAGCCGGGTCGATGATGACACCGGCCATATCGATGTGGCTGGACAGGATCTTCGCCAGCTGCAGCGGCTCGAACGGCAGCGGTCGGTCGCCGCGACCGAGCGCGAGCACCTCGAGCGGGTGCGAGAACAGCTGGAGGAACCGCTTGCCGTCGGGCGTCTGCGCCTCGGCGATGCCGACCTGTCCGCCGGGATTGCCCTCGTTGACAGCGACCCACATGCGCTTCGTCGCGAGCGCCTCGCCGACCTTGGAGGCGGAGTCCTGCTCGCGCGGCGCGGCGATGAGCGACTTGACGGTCATGTCGACATCAGCCTGCTCGAGGGCCTTCTGCAGCAGCTCTGTCGGGAACACCACCCGGTGCGGGGCAGAGGCGTTGTCGACGATGAGGCCGGCGAAATCCCCGGAGACGACCTGCTGCAGCACCGAGGTGACGGGTTGGGCGACGGCCGATGTCGCCGTCGGGTCCTTCTCGAGCTGCACGGAGTCTCGCACCGCGCCGGCCGAGCTGAACGCCAGCATGAACTGGCGATCGCCATCGCGCACCACCGCGACCGCGAGGGGCTTGCCCTCACTGATCTGTGCACGCGCATCGCCGTTCACCCGGATGTACATGTGGCCCTGCAGCGCCTGGCGGAGGACTCCGAGAAGCTGCTCGTTCGTCGCGCCCTGCTCGACCTCTTTGAGCGATTCGCGCAGCAGGACGTTGTCCTTCATGCCCGCGACGGTCTCGGTCTGCTCGGGCGGGAGCGCCGGGGCCAGTGGCAGCTTGCGCTCGGGCTCGGCCACGGGCGCGGGCGCTGCGGGAGCAGGCGCGGCGGCGGGCTGTGCGGCTGCCGCGGGAGCCGCGTCGGGATCGGGCAGCTCGACCTCGGGTCCGGCCTGTGCGCCGACGCCCCGGAACGCCTGCACGGAGATCCCGATGGTGGGCGCGACCTCGATGGCTTCGGAGGGTGCCTCCGCGACCTCCGGAACGTCGACGGCAGACTCCTCGGTCTGGTCGGCGACGACGTCGTCAGCGGACTTCTTGCGGCGGGAGAACAGGGCCATATCAGCCAGCCTAACCCGCTAGAGGGCTAGATCTTCTCGATCGGCGCGACCTTGATCAACAGCTTCTTCTGGCCGGCGGAATCGAAACGCACATGCGCGATGCGCTTCGCCCCTTCGCCCGTCACCGCGTCGACTCGTCCCTCGCCGAAGTCCGAATGGCGGATGCGGTCACCGGCGGCGAGCTCGAGATCGCCGTTGTCGCGCATCTTCGCCGTCACCCGGTTGGGGAACTTGTCCATCGCGGTCGACAGCGGCTTGAGCGAGTCGCGCCCCGGCAGCTGCTTCACGGCGAAGCGGTCACCCGAACCGGAGCCGCCGAATCCGCCCGCCCGGCGCGCGTTGAGCGCGCGGGACTGCATGCCGCCGCGGGAGTTGACATCGCCCGGGGACTGGCGCCAGTCGATGAGCCCGGCGGGGATCTCCTGAAGGAAACGGCTGGGCATCGCGACCGAGACCTCTCCGAACTGGGCCCTGGTCATCGCCAGCGACAGGTGCAGACGCTTGCGTGCGCGGGTGATGCCGACGTAGAACAGCCGACGTTCCTCCTGCGGGCCGCCCGGCTCGCCGGCCGAGATGCGGTGCGGGATGAGATCCTCTTCGACGCCGGTCACGAACACCGCGTCGTACTCGAGCCCCTTCGCGGTGTGCATCGTCATCAGGGACACCGAGCCCGACTCGTCATCGAGGTCATCGGCATCGGAGACGAGAGCCACCTCCGTGAGGAAGTCCACGATCGTCCCGTCGGGATTGTTGCGGGCGAAGTCCCGTGCGACGGCGACGAACTCGTCGAGGTTCTCGACACGGGCCTCGTCCTGAGGATCGCGGCTCGCACGCAGCGCATCGAGGTAGCCGCTCTTCGACAGCAGCACGCTGAGCCCATCGGCGACGGTGGTGGGCGCGGGGACCTCGCCGGAGGCGGGGAGCATGATCTCGGTCGCCTCAGCCAGCACGGCATCGAGCTGGGCGATGCCGGCCTGGATCTTCGGGCCGAAGCCCAGCTGCTCCGGCACCGACAGCGCCTGGCGGAAGGTGATGTCGTGCTCCTCGGCGAAGCGGGCGATGGCCGTCTCGGTGACATCGCCGATGCCGCGGCGCGGCTTGTTGAGGATGCGTCGCACCGCCATCTCGTCGGCCGGGTTCGCGACTGCGACCAGATACGCGAGCGCGTCTTTGATCTCAGCGCGCTCGTAGAACTTCGTGCCGCCCATGATCTTGTAGGGCACGGCCGAGCGGATGAAGATCTCTTCGAGTGCGCGCGACTGCGAGTTCGTGCGGTAGAAGACCGCCATCTCGGAGTAGGGCATCCCGGCCCGGTGCAGCGCCTCGACCTCATCGGCCACGAACTGCGCCTCATCGTGCTGCGAGTATCCGGTGAAGCCGACGATCATGTCGCCGTCGCCCTTGTCGCTCCAGAGCTTCTTGTCCTTGCGGTCGAAGTTGTTGCCGATCACGGCGTTCGCCGCGGAGAGGATGTTCTGGGTCGAACGGTAGTTCTGCTCGAGCAGCACGACGCGCGCGCCCGGGAAGTCGCGCTCGAACTCGCTGATGTTGCGGATGTCGGCGCCGCGGAAGGCGTAGATCGACTGGTCCGAGTCGCCCACCACCGTGAGCGAGGCTCCCTCGAGCTCGGGTGTGGTCTCAGGTTCGAAGATCATCATGCCGTTGGAGGCATACGGGTCTGAACTCTCGCCCGTCACGGGCCGCGTCAGCTCGTGGATCAGCGCGTACTGGGCGTGGTTGGTGTCCTGATACTCATCGACGAGGACGTGACGGAAACGACGGCGATAGGTGTCGGCGACCTGCGGGAACGCCCGGAACAGGTAGACGGTCTGCCCGATCAGGTCGTCGAAGTCGAACGCGTTGGCCTTCTGCAGCTGACGCTGGTAGTCGGCGAACAGCTCGACGAAGATCCGCTCGGCCGGGTCGCTCATGTTCGCCTGGCGCGCATAGGCGTCGGCGTCTGACAGCTCGTTCTTGAGCTTCGAGATGCGCGACTGCACGGCTCCGGGGGTGAGCCCGTAGGCGTCGGCCTCGTGCTGCTTGACCAGACGCTTGATCAGCGCGCGCGAGTCGCCCGAGTCGTAGATCGTGAAGGACTTGGTGAACCCGAACTGCTGGGCCTCGCGGCGGAGGATCCGCACGCAGGCGGAGTGGAAGGTGGAGATCCACATGCCCCGAGCGGCGTCGCCGACGATCGCCTCGACGCGCTCGCGCATCTCACCGGCCGCCTTGTTGGTGAAGGTGATGGCGAGGATCTGACTCGGCCATGCCTCGCGCGCTCTCAGCAACGACGCGATGCGGCGGGTGAGCACGCTGGTCTTGCCCGAACCGGCGCCCGCGACGATCAGCAGCGCGGGTCCGCGATAGGTCACCGCCTCGAGCTGCTGCGGGTTGAGGCCGGCGAGGAGGTCGTCCTGTCCCTGGGCTCCGGTGGAGCGGGGACCGACGGATCCGGGGACGATGAGGGGGGCTTCGGTCATGGCTCTACGAGTCTAAGCCGCGCCACCGACACTGCTGGCGGGACGAGCACCGCCAGACGGGCCCCGCCGACGCACGGGCCATGCTGGGGCTCTGACCGCTTCCGTCGAGGACGGCGAGAAGACGGGCGGGTGCAGGAGATCTCGGGCACCCGCCCGTCTTCGTGTCGACACCTCGCGTCAGGCCGTGCGTCGACGTCGGCGGGCGATCAGCGCGCCGGAGACGAAGAGGATCAGCGCCAGCGCGATCAGCGCGACGGGCGCCTCCGAGCCGGTCGCAGCGAGCCCGCTCGCGTCGGTGACGTCGCCGGGGTTCTCTCCGGGGTCCCCTCCCGGGTTAACTCCCGGGAGGGGACCCGGGTTCTCTCCCGGGTTCCCTCCGGGGTTCTCTCCCGGCTCCTCCCCCGTCACGCCCGGGAGGGTTCCGACGCGCAGCGCTTCCGATGCGAAGCCGTCGGCGAACCACCACACCGGGCGCTGACCGTCGGCCGACAGCGAGGCCGGAGCCGTCGCGAATCCCTCGTTGTGGA
>JAESFY010000357.1_pt1 | contig 10860 bp, 11 predicted proteins | sample 9266201 | NCBI WGS metagenome assembly JAESFY01 (sample SAMN14515071, study PRJNA621656) | algae metagenome | isolation source: Nodosilinea sp. WJT8-NPBG4 and co-occurring heterotrophs from soil, lower... | place: USA: Pinto Basin, Colorado Desert, California | collected 2006-05-27 | reverse complement strand
CGAGCTCGATGGCGTCAATGACCTTTTGCCTCAAATCGAGGCTGTAGGGTTTGGGCATAGCACTGGGAGGAAAATGTCTCTGCCTATAACTTACGTCCTAAACCATATGGCTGTAGCTATACCAGCAATACGTTTAATGAAAAGGCTAGCTGGCCAAAAATGGGTTATGTGATTTACGCCCATCAAAATGGATGAAGAGCTTGCAGCTATCCAAAATTCTTTTCAAAATATTTTGACTTTTGTAGAATCTATCATTTTTGAAAACCCATTCAAATTTTCTGGTTAGGTAGTGGCTGTTGCAGTGAGGGAGAAAACTGAACGTGCACAACCTATTGATCGGCAAGACAAGAAAACAGAGGAGATTACTCAACCCAATCTGCTAAGCTGCAAAAAACGCTGAACAAAAACTTTGTTCAGCGTTTTCTGATTCAATAGACAGTCTCTGGCTCTAACATCAGCCCCCAGCTACAGCAGGGACGATACTGACTTCGTCTCCATCATTAAGAGCAGTCTCTTTGCCATCTAGAAAGCGAATGTCTTCGCTGTTGACGTAAAAGTTGACAAAGCGGCGCAGTTCGCCAGAATCGTCACACAGCCGGGCTTTGATGCCGGGGCAGTTGCTCTCCAAATCATTGAGCAGATCTACGATATTGCCACCACTACATTCAAGGGCAGCTTGGTTGTTGGTAAATTTTTGCAGCGGAGTCGGAATCAGTACTTTAACAGCCATAGTTTGAGTAAATGAATCGGGAGAGCAAATTGAAGTTATTGATAAGGTGTAAGGATTAGGGTGCAAGGTTTAAGCCAAAAAAATCAGCTCTTCGAACCCTTATCTCACACCTTGAACCTTATACCAGCACCTGTTGCCATTCCAGCCGGTCGAGGGTGCGGGAGCGCTCTAGGGCACGCTCGAAGCTGTCAAGCTTAGGCTCAATGGTAAAGGGCTCACCAATGTAACCCTGTACAGCTTCTTGGGTCTTCAGTCCGTTGCCGGTGATGTAGACGACTGTAGACTCATCGGGGTCAATTTTACCGGCTTCTACCAGCTTTTTGAGCACTGCAATGGTCGTGCCGCCAGCAGTCTCGGTGAAAATGCCTTCGGTTTCGGCCAGTAGCTTCATTCCCTCAATAATCTCAGCATCGGTGACTGACTCAATGTTGCCGTTGGTCTTGCGAGCTATATCGAGAGCGTAGATGCCGTCGGCAGGGTTGCCAATGGCAATCGACTTGGCAATTGTATTGGGTTTTACTGGAGTGACAAAGTCGCGGCCTTCTTTAAAGGCTTGGGCAATGGGAGAGCAACCCTCAGCCTGAGCCCCGCTAAAACGAACGGGTTTATCGTCAACGAGGCCAACTTTAACGAATTCCTGGAAGCCTTTGTAAATCTTGGTGAACAGTGACCCGGACGCCAAAGGCGCTACAATATGGTCGGGCAAGCGCCAACCTAGCTGTTCAGCTACCTCATAACCCAGCGTTTTAGATCCTTCAGAGTAGTAGGGGCGCAGGTTGATGTTGACGAAACCCCAACCCTGGGTATTAGCCACTTCAGAGCACAGACGGTTGACCTGGTCGTAGTTGCCCTGCACCGCCATCACTGTGGGGTTGTAGATTAGGGTGCCAAGCACTTTGCCTGCTTCTAAGTCGGCGGGGATGAAGACACAGCAGTCAAGGCCAGCATGGGCGGCGATCGCAGCCGTAGAGTTCGCCAAGTTGCCCGTGCTGGCACAAGACACCGTAGTGAAACCCAGCTCCCGGGCTCTAGTTAACGCTACCGACACCACTCGATCCTTAAAGCTAAGGGTGGGCATGTTGACAGCGTCATTCTTTATATAGAGTTCTTTTAGCCCCAACTGCCGCGCTAGTCGATTGGCACGCACTAGGGGGGTCATGCCAGTGCCCACATCAATGGGGTTGTCGGTGCTGACGGGTAAAAATTCTTTGTAGCGCCAGATGGACAGCGGCCCGGCCTGAATGGTTCTGCGGGTTACCCGCCGCCGAATCTCATCGTAGTCGTAGGCTACCTCTAGCGGGCCAAAGCATACGTCTTCGCATACATGCTTGGCGCCTAGGTCGTAGGTTTCACCACATTCTCGGCATTTCAGTGCCAAAAAGGTAGGCTTGGTGGCGATAGCTTGCTCGATAGACTGCGTCATGGCGTTTTCTCTGAGATTTCCTGAGGAGCGGTTACTGACTTCGCTGAGTTATTCAGAACGTAACACTGGAGACAATACTTGGTCAAATGTACCCGACCAAAAAAGTCGGGTATAAGCAAAGCTTTTTGCAATCAATGTTTTGCGTTAGTAGACGATGGTTCCTGACTAATCGCTCCTAGGCAGTTGTTCTAAGTTTGCTACTGCTCTCAGTCTCATGGGCGGGTGTTAGACTCTCAGCGACCACTTTATAGCCACCTCAAAGGTCCTAAAATCAGCCTTGAGCACAATAAAGTGACTTGCTATACAAACGCTTGCCTTGCAGTTGAGGTTAAGTGATCTAAAGTCATGGAACGTTTGCATTGGTTGGTGTGCCAGACCAGTCAGACTGCTTTATGCTTTATGCCCAAAGGTGGTCTGTGCTGCGGGTTTTGCCGTCACAACGACGGCAAAACAGTAGATTCGGTGCAGATGCTCTCTGTGATGCTCTTAGCAGAACGTTATGGTAGTGACTCAAGATAAGCCCCTTGCCAATGTTTTTCGTCAGCTATCTGGAGGAGCGTTTCCCCCGGTAGTCGAATCCTATGAACGGGGGAAAACAATTTTTTTCCCTGGAGACCCGGCTGAACGGGTTTATTTTCTGCTGAAAGGGGCAGTTAAGCTGTCGCGGGTGTACGAGGCTGGAGAAGAAATCACAGTTGCTCTGCTGCGTGAGAACAGTGTGTTTGGAGTCTTGTCGCTAATTACGGGCAACCGTTCCGATCGCTTTTATCACTCTGTAGCCTTTACCCCAGTAGAGCTACTGTCGGTTCCAATCGAGCAGGTTGAGCAGGCGCTGGAGGACAATCCTGAACTGGCCTTGCTGATGTTGAGAGGGTTGTCCTCTCGCATCTTACAAACCGAGATGATGATTGAAACCTTAGCCCATCGAGATATGGGCTCTCGGCTGGTGAGTTTCTTACTCATTCTCTGCCGCGATTTTGGGGTACCTAGCCAGGATGGCATCACTATTGACCTGAAACTATCTCATCAGGCCATTGCTGAGGCCATTGGCTCCACTCGGGTGACTGTGACTCGTCTGCTAGGAGATTTGCGCCAGGAAGGCATGATCTCTATTTATAAAAAGAAGATTACTGTGCATGATCCGGTCAATCTGAGCCAGCAATTTACTTAGTTTGGGTTTGGCTAGGTGTGGTGGTTCTAGTAGCCAAACCAGCTACCGACAATATTGGGGCGTACGAGGCCTCAACCCATGCAGTAGAGTAGGTGCAAACTCCCCTGTGGCTGGTGCATGGTTTCTGGTTACGTATTGATTTTGGCGGTCTTAATTCTGGGGGGCTTTATTGCTACCCTTGGCGATCGCGTTGGCACGCGGGTGGGCAAAGCACGTCTGAGCTTGTTCAATCTGCGCCCCCGACAAACGGCGACCTTAGTTAGCATTGCCACAGGTAGCGTCATTTCAGCCTCTACACTGGCTCTGCTGTTTGGAGTGAGCAGCCAGCTGCGCACCGGGGTGTTTGAGTTGGGCAAAATTCAGGCTGATCTAGCCAATGCCGAGGCTGATCTAGCTCAGGCTCAATCTACCCAAGAGAGCGTAGAGACCGATCTGGAGTCGGCCACTGACGAACGGCAGCGGGCGCTAGCTCGGCTACAGGAAATTAACCAATCGCTTAATCAGGCGGTGGCTCAGCAGGAAGCGACTGAGGGTCAACTACGCGAAACTTTAGGCCAATTAGATGCGGTATCACAGCAGGCTGCCGCGCTGCGCCAATCGACGGATGCCCTGCGGGTTCAGCGTGATAGTTTGCTGGCGCAGCAGGCCACCATTGGTAAACAGATTGCCGATCGCGATCGGGCAATTGCCAAGTTAGATGAGGAGATTGCTGATCGCGATCGTGCGATCGCCCAGCGAGAACAGCGCCTGACTAGCCTAGAGGCCGAGCAAGACTTTTTAGAGCAGCAGGTAGCCGTTCTGCAAACGCAGTATCAAGGGTTGTTTCGAGGCAACATTGCTCTCAACCGCAACCAGGAGATTCTAGTCGGTCAGGGGCGTGCCGAAAATCGAGAGCAGGCAGAGGAGTTTGTAACGGGCTTTTTACTTGAGGCTAACCGCCTGGTGTCTCGAGCGATCGCCCCTGGGGCTTTGATCGACCAGCAAATTTTATTAATTGGCAATCGCGAGGTCGAGGCGCTGATTGATCGGCTGTCCACGGGCGAAGATTACGTGGTGCGCCTGCTGTCTGCAGCTAACTACATTACGGGCGAGCCCTGCGTGGTGCAGCAGGGTGAACCCTGTGTGCAAGTTTTTATCGATGCCACTCCCAATCAACAGGTCTATGCTCTGGGCGAGCGATTGGCCACGGTTACGCTAGACCCTCCGCCCCTAGGCGATCGCCAGCTAGTTGAGCGGCTCAACCTTCTGCTGGCCGCCGCCCAATTTCGTGCCCGACAGGATGGCGTCGTCAGCGACACACTACAAGTAGCCGATAATCGGCCTGAAACAGTACTCAACTTCTTAGAGACTGTTCAGCAATCGGGGCAGGCTGTCGACCTCCAGGCTATTGCTGCCACTGATATCTTCACGGCAGGGCCGGTTCAAATTCATCTAGCAGCAGTGCGCGACGGGCGCATTCTATTTCAAACAAATGGATCCAGTAACCTCTTGGATGATGGTACTAATTTGCAAAGCGAATAGCCTTGGAGCACTTCATCCTAGAAAAGTTTAAGTGAGAAGGATCCAGGTCAAATTATCCTTGGTGGCGAATATTTAATAATGTCTAAAAAAATTTGCAGATAGTTACCATCTGCCCCTACTTCGATACTGTGGGGATCACCTGTGCTTAGAATTAACCTACAAATCTGTCGGCTGCTAATAGGTTGCTTTTAACTCTGGCTTGTCCTAGGGCAGGCAAACTTTAAATACACCTGGAGCGATCCCATGAAATTTGAGGATATTTATCAGTTCTTCGAGGATCCACCGCCAATTTACCTGAATAAAGAGCTTGCCGTTTGCTACGTGCTGTCGGTATTGCTCCAGCAAGACTCCTACGGCACCGAATTGATCCAGCGGTTAACCCACCAGTATCCCCACTATCGTCTGTCAGACACGGTGCTTTACGGAGCACTTAAGTTTTTGGAGGACGAAAATGCTATTGATGGCTATTGGAAGAAGGTAGAAGGCCGGGGTCGTCCTCGCCGCATGTACCGTCTTAATCCTGACTGGCGGCTTCAAGCCGAGGAACTGGCCGAATTTTGGAAAACCTATATGGGTGACCCAATCCGGCCAGCCTGCGCCCAAAGCCCAGCCTACTCTGCACCGCATCGATAAATCAGGGGTAGCAAGGCCTACCTGAATGATGCAACATTCCGTACCCTAGAGAAGTAGCTTTGCATGGTCCGGCGTGACTGACACTGTTCTCTATTCGACTCTGTTTCTAACCCTGCTAATGATAGTGGGGTTAGTTTTTTTTATTCGGGCTTCCACTAAAGACCGCATCGAAACCCTGACGCTAACGCGTCCTGTTGATTCCATAACGTTACTGCAGGACCTGACCAAGTACTTTGAATCGCGGGCCTATGCCGTCATCGCTGCCGAAGCAGAGTCCCAACGCATTACTCTGCGGGGGAGAGTCCGGCCGAGCCTATTTTTGGCCGGATTCTTAACTCTGCTTGCCGCTGTGGGGGCCCTCTGTTTTGCTTTGGTACTGGCCAATTTATGGCCAGCCCATGGCGCTAGCTTTTTGGGTCTGCTAGCACTGAGCCCGCTTGCAGGCTGGTTCTATTGGCGTGGCGCCGATCGCAATGAGGAGATCTGCTTAGAAGTCCGGCCCGACGCTGGGGATAGCGGCTTGTTGGAGAGTGTGCTCGCTAAGGTTGCTGTTACAGCCCACCGCGATGAACTGATTGCCCTTGAGCAAGGCTTTGACCACTGAAGCAAAAAAAAGCTAGCCCAAGGGCTAGCTTTTTCCATGTAAACGGTGATTCTGACAGTGACATCGGTAAAGCAGATATCTGCTATCAGAAGACTTACCTTAGTGAGTCAAGGTCTCTAGAACTGAGGCATTCTCTTCTTCTTCTTCTTCTTCTTCGCCGAGCAGCACCCGCAGACTGGGGAAGAGAAAATGATTCTCTTCTACATACTGGGCACCAAACAGACCCTTCTCGGCCCAAAAGTACCGGTCGGTGGTGTGCTCGTTCCGCTTAACCAGCAGCAGGGCTGGGGGGGCAATGCCCTCGGAATGAATAAAATTCCGAGCTGCGGTTACGGGTTTTTCGTTGCCGCTCTCAATACTATACTGAGGAACAGCTTCTAAAATGCGACGGCCTTCTAAGCGACGACGACTCTTACGCTTGCGTCTCCTTGCCAAGTTGCCTACCTCCCTCTCAGTGGATATTTGGATGTAGTTTCGGTTACAAAATTTGTTAACCAGGCCAAGTATATAGGCACAAAATAAGAATTTCAACTTCTCTTAAAAATCGGCTCAAAACCTCCGAATGCCAAGAGCTATAAAGGATACAAGGGTGTCTGAGGAGGTCAAAGCTGAACAGAATTGTTAAAAAATTGACAAAACTTTAATTTTTCTTCCGTCAAACTCTTATGTTGCGCCGCCATGATTGGCTCTCCCAGCTCTGAATTCATCACTCTGTGTCAGTCCCAGGTACTCCTGCTGACCCAAGCGTTAGGAGCTGCTTCCACGGTGGTGTACCTAGTCGAAGCCGCTGTGGAGACGATAAATCCCACCCTGATACCGCTGGTGGCTTATCCGGAGACCGCCAACCTATGGCACGACCTGCGGGAGGGACTAGCGGCAGTATTCAATACAGCCGACGAAGTTGACGGCAGCAATCAATCCCCAATTGCCCAATCAGAACAGTGGCTTCAGCAAGCTTCTGATTCAGAGCGAGATTCAGTTGGGCTACCCTCCAAAACCCGTGTTTCTTCAGAGCCTGGTTTTCTCTCGATGCCGTTTGGGATAGAACCGGAAACCCAACTACAGGGTGTAGAGACTGAGCCGACCGCGTATCCCTTGGTGCTGCCGTTGGCCCATGATGGAGTGGTGCTGGGGATGATAGTCAGTACTCGCGAAGCACTGCCATGGACAGCGGACGACTATCGACGGGCTGAGCAGGTTGCCAGCACGTTGGCGATCGCATACGTGCTGGATCAGCGTAGCCAATGGCTTCAGCGTCAGCTGACCCAACGTCAGCTGACCCAAGCTGATCAGTCTGAAACCTTTCACGATCTGCTGCATCAGTTCCGCAATCCGCTTACGGCTTTACAGACCTTTGGCAAATTGATGGTCAAACGGTTACCCCCTGAGGATACCAATCGGCCGATTGCTGAAGGTATTGTGCGTGAGAGCCGACGATTGCAGGATCTGGCGCAGCATTTTGATGCCGCCGTTGCTGAAGGGGATGAAACCTTGGAGCAGGCTACTACTCCACCAGCAGGTAGGTTGCTGCTACCGGGCTCACCCAGCGAATGGAGCGATCGCCCTAGGGTCGTTATCAACGGCGACGCAGGCATTTTGAACAGCAGATTGGCGACGACTCAGGAGCAACCCCTTGAAACCTTGACCTCAGCGCCAGGGCATGGGCTGGGACGATCGCTACGAGTGCAACCCGGCTCGATCGCTGAGATTGCCCTTCCACTGGTGCAGTCCATTGCCCCCCTGGCCCACGAGCGGGGACTGCACCTAGTGCACCATATCCCCACCCCTTTACCCATGGTTTGGCTTGATGCTGCTGCTCTGGGGGAAGTGCTCCACAATCTGCTCGACAACGCTTTAAAGTACGCACCTGTCGGGTCTCTAATCTGGGTTACCGCAGGATTAGTGCAGCGGCTTGGCAGGCAGATGTTCCAGGGAATTGCCGTAGGCGATACCGGTGCAGGCATCCCCCTAGGCGATCAGCCCCAGTTGTTTACCCGTCACTTTCGCGGTGTGCGAGCCCAAGGCGATATTCCGGGTACGGGGCTAGGTCTTGCTATTGTGCAAGATCTAGTGCAGGGCATGGGGGGCTGTATCGATCTAGTTAGCCCTGTTCAGGGCACGCCATGGCTACCGCTAGAGGCCGTTGCTTATCCCCAAAATCCTGGCGTTGTGTTTGTGGTTTGGCTAAAAGCTTTAGACACTGAGGCGTAGATCTGACAAGGCTGGTGGGCTAAAGGGTTACCGTTGTGCTTCACACTACGGAATGCCGCATCCATAGGAGAATGGGTTCAGTCTGTTCATTAGGTTCAGCAATCCATCGTCTTCGGTGTTACCCATGGCAACCACCCTATTCCCCAATCCCTCTGCTCGGCTGGCCCCGCCAGCCTCTCTATCTCCCCTAACGGTACCCGAACGGTTGTTGTTAGGACCGGGGCCAAGCAACGCTGACCCCCGTGTCATTGCCGCTATGAATCAGCAGCCCATTGGCCACCTGGATGCTGCCTATCTAGCGATGATGGATGAGGTTCAAGATCTGCTGCGCTATACCTGGCAGACCACTAACCCCCTCACTTATGCCGTGGCCGGTACTGGGTCTGCAGCGATGGAAGCGACGATCGCAAATGCTGTTGAACCGGGCGATCGCGTCCTAGTTGCCGTCAAAGGCTACTTCGGCCACCGTTTGGTCGATATGGCCCAGCGCTACGGAGCCGACGTTATCACCATTCACCGACCTTGGGGCGAAGCCTTTACGCTAGAGGAACTGACCGCTGCCCTAGATGAGCATCGGCCCGCGGTGCTGGCGATCGTCCACGCCGAGACCTCCACCGGAGTCCGCCAGCCCCTCGAAGGATTAGGATCAGCCTGCGCCGACCACGACTGTTTGTTGCTAGTTGATACCGTCACCAGCCTAGGAGGAGTGCCCATTTTCCTAGACGACTGGCACGTAGACCTAGCTTATAGCTGTAGCCAAAAGGGGCTTAGCTGCGCCCCTGGTATTTCTCCCTTCACCATGAGCCCTCGAGCCGTCGCTAAGTTAGAGCGCCGTCGCCAACCCGTCGCCAATTGGTACCTTGATGCAGCCCTGCTGCGGAAATACTGGGGCCCAGAACGCGTTTATCACCATACCGCGCCGGTCAACCTCACCTATGCCCTGCGCGAAGCTCTGCGTCTGCTGACTGAAGAAGGCCTAGAGACTCGTTGGCAGCGTCATCAGCAAACCGCCACCTACTTTTGGCAAGGGTTAGCAGACCTTGGCCTCACTTGTCACGTCGAAGAGTCCCTTCGGCTACCTACCCTAACAACCGTACGCGTACCCGATGGCGTTGATGCCAAGGCTGTCGGTCGTCAACTCATGACCGACTACAACATTGAAGTCGGCGGTGGGCTTGGAGAACTTGGGGGCAAGGTTTGGCGAATTGGCCTCATGGGCTACAACAGTCAGCCAGAGCATGTCGATACCCTGTTACACGCACTGGGGACGGTGCTGCGTCAATCTGCTTAACGCGTCAAGCCGCTGACTACCATTAGCAAACAAAGAAGGCGTCTCCATTATCGGTGAAGACGCCTTCTTTGTTGTTAAAACAGGTTTCTAAGCCACATGCCGCTGCTCACTTGCCAACAGGGGAAATCCTAGCTTCTCCCGTTGTTCTAGATACAGCTGCGCTACTCGCCTGGCTAATCCTCGTACCTGACGAATGTATCGGGTGCGCTCGGTTACCGAAATTACGCCTCGCGCATCCAGCAGGTTAAACGTGTGTGAGCACTTCAGCACATAGTCATAACTCGGCAGCACTAGCCCTCGATCCATCAGCTGCTCTGCCTCCTGCTGATATAAATCAAACAGCGTGAACAACAGCTCTGGATTTGAGGCCTCAAAGTTGTAGGTCGAATTCTCAACCTCTGCCTGCATATAAATATCGCCATAGGTGAGCTGATCGTTCCATTGAATCTTGACGATCGCATCCACCTCCTGCAAATACATCGTCAACCGCTCTAGCCCATAAGTGAGCTCAATCGACACCGGGCGGCAGTCAATTCCCCCACACTGCTGGAAATAGGTGAACTGGGTAATCTCCATCCCATCCAGCCACACTTCCCAACCCACGCCCCAAGCGCCCACCGCCGCATCTTCCCAGTTATCTTCCACAAATCGAATGTCGTGGTCTTCCGGTTTGATCCCCAACGCCCGCAGCGACTCTATATAAGTCTCCTGGATGTTTTCAGGCGATGGCTTAATCAACACCTGATACTGAAAATAATGCTGATAGCGGTTCGGGTTCTCCCCATAGCGCCCATCTGCTGGTCTCCGACAGGGTTCCGCATAGGCCACTGACCATGGCTCTGGCCCCAACGCCCGCAAAAAAGTGTGTGGGCTCTTCGTCCCTGCCCCCTTCTCCGTGTCGTAGGGCTGCATAATCACACAGCCCTGCTTAGCCCAAAAATCATTCAGCGTTGCAATCACAGACTGAAAGTGCACAACTCCCCCCGGTTACTAACCCAGACCCAAACTCATTGCCTCTAATAGTATTCAACAAACTTGCCCCCACCGTTGAGAGATCCTCTACTTAGCCCTTAGATAGCCATTGTTAGTCTGTCGCCAACTGCCAAGGCAATAACCCAAAGGGAATTGTCTTGGCAGTTGCCTGTATTAAGCCTACAACCCACCCCAACACCTCTCTGACGCCCCTCTAGCGCCTTCAATCTTGCTGCACCGGAGCTTTTACACGCTAGGGGTGCTGTCGTGGTCCCAGTCTTTACCGCCAGATACGGTGTTTTCT
>JAESFY010000356.1_pt1 | contig 10921 bp, 9 predicted proteins | sample 9266201 | NCBI WGS metagenome assembly JAESFY01 (sample SAMN14515071, study PRJNA621656) | algae metagenome | isolation source: Nodosilinea sp. WJT8-NPBG4 and co-occurring heterotrophs from soil, lower... | place: USA: Pinto Basin, Colorado Desert, California | collected 2006-05-27 | reverse complement strand
AGACGGCGGCGCTGGGGCTGGCCGGCGCCGAGGGCAATGTCGCGGTCGGACTCGTCTCGGCAGGGCACCGGGCCGCCTGGGCCTCGCGCCTGGGCGACGACCCGATCGGCATCCGCATCTCCGCCGAACTTGCGCGCCGGGGCGTCGACCTCTGGGTGACGACGGATGCGGATGCTCCGACCGGCGTCATGTTCAAGGATCCGGGCACCGAATCGTCGTCCGTCTACTACTACCGGCGCGGGTCGGCGGCCTCGCTGATGGAGCCCGGCTTCCTCGACCCCGCGCAGCTCGCCGGCGTCCGGATCGTGCACACGACGGGCATCACCCCCGCGCTCTCCCCCTCCTGCCGTGCGATGGTCGATCAGCTGTTCGTCGACGCGCGCGCGGCCGGCGCCCTCGTCTCGTTCGACGTGAACGACCGCCGGGCGCTGTGGACGATGCAGGACGCCGCCCTCGCCCTGACCCACCTCGCGGATGCCGCGGACATCGCCTTCGTCGGGCGCGACGAGGCCGAGCGCATCTGGGGCACCGTGACTCCCGCCGAGATCCGCGCGCACCTTCCGAACTGCGCGCTGCTCATCGTGAAGGACGGCGACGTCGGAGCGACCGCGTTCCACGGCGACGACGAGCCGGTGTTCGTGCCCGCCCCGCGGGTCGAGGTCGTCGAGCCGGTCGGCGCCGGAGACGCCTTCGCGGCCGGGTTCCTCGCCGCGACGCTCGAGGGCGCAGAGCTCGCCGAGCGGCTCTCGGCCGGACACGCGGCCGCCGCGCGCGTGCTGACCACGCACGGCGACCTGCCACCGCTGGCCTGAGCTCCGAACACCTCACCCCCACGACCCGGTCGTAGGCTTGCTGCATGCCCGCTCCGCTCACGCTGCCCCGCATCTCCTGGGGTGATCCGGCCTCCGATCGCCGAGCGCTCCTCGTGCACGGTCTCGGGTCATCCGCGGCTCTCATGTGGCGAGTCGGCACGGCCCTCGCCGATGCAGGTTGGCACGCGACCGCCGTCGATCTGCGCGGTCACGGCGACGCCCCTCGCGCCCTCGACTACTCGGTCGCCGCCTATGCGGCGGATCTCGCCGCGACCGCGCCCGACGGCGGCGGGTCGTGGGATGCCGTCGTCGGCCACTCGCTCGGCGGCGCATCGAGCACGGCTGCCGCAGCATCCGCCCCCGAGTGGACGCGCCGCCTCGTGCTGCTCGACCCGGCGATCCTGGTCGGCGGCCGCGATGCCGTGATCGTGCGCCGGAGCCAGGAGCGCGCCTTCGCCGACAACAGGGTCGAACTGGTGCAGCAGGAGCATCCACAGTGGCATCCGCAGGACTGGGAACTCAAGGTCGACGCCGTGCACCGAGCGAGTGCGTGGGCGGTCGAGCAGACGAGTGCGCAGAACACTCCGTGGGATGTCACGACGGATGCCGCGCGGCTGACCGTTCCCACCCATGTGATCGCGTCGGATCCGGCGGTCTACAGCATCTTCACCGGCGAGGTCGCGGCCGCGGTTCTCGCCTCGAACTCTCTCGTCACGATGTCGGTCGTCGAGGGAGCGGGGCATTCGCTGCACCGCGACAAGCCAGAAGAGACCGTCCGACAGCTGAGAGAGGCCCTCGCGTGAGCACGTTCGACCCGACTGCGTACCTTCCTGACGACCTGCTCGAGCGCATCCGCGAGCGGGCTCCGATCCACGACCGCGAGAACACGTTCCCCGATCAGGATCTCGACGAGCTGCGCGATGCCGGCTACCTGTCGATCCTCGTGCCTGCCGACCGCGGGGGCGCGGGTCTCGGACTCGCCGAGGCCGCGATCCTCCAGCAGCGTCTCGCGACCGCCGCCCCGGCCACGGCGCTCGCGATCAACATGCACCTCGTGTGGACCGGCGTCGCCAAGGTCTTCTCCGACCGCGGCGTGCCCGGCCTCGAGTTCGTGCAGGACGGAGCGGTCGCGGGCGAGGTCTACGCGTTCGGCATCAGCGAGGGCGGCAACGACCTGGTGCTGTTCGGCAGCGACACCGAGGCTGCACCTCTCGCCGACGGCGGTTACGCCTTCACCGGCACGAAGATCTTCACCTCGCTCGCACCCGTGTGGACGAAGCTCGGGCTGCACGGACTCGACACGACGAGCGCCGACGCCCCGAAGCTCGTCTTCGCCTTCGTCGACCGCACCGACGCGGTCGTCACGGGCGACGACTGGGACACTCTCGGCATGCGGGGCACCCAGAGCCGCACGACGCGCCTCGACGGCGCCGCAGCGGATGCCGCGCACGTGGTGCGCCGCATCGATCCGGGCCCGAATCCCGACCCCATCGTCTTCGGCATCTTCTCGGTCTTCGAGATCCTGCTCGCCTCGGTCTACACCGGCATCGCACGCCGTTCGCTCGACCTCGCCGTGCTCACCGCGCAGATGCGCCGCTCGAAGAAGACGGGTGCCGCCTACAGCCAGGATCCGGACATCCGCTGGCGCATCGCCGACATGGGCCTCGCCTACGACGCCCTCCCTCCGCAGATCGCCGCCCTCGCGCGCGATGTCGACGAGAAGGTCGATCACGGCGCCCGATGGTTCACGCTGCTGTCGGGCGTCAAGCACCGGGCGATCACGATGTCGAAGCACGTGGTCGATCAGGCGATGCTGGTCGCCGGCGGCGGCTCGTACTTCTCCTCGAACGAGCTCTCGCGGCTGTACCGCGACGTCCTGGCCGGGGCGTTCCACCCCTCCGACCCCGAGTCGGCGCACTCCACCGCGGCGAGCGCCTGGCTGGGTCCGATCGAGTCCTAAGACCAATATTCTGCGGTTTCACCCCTGAGCGTCTGCGAATTCTGCGAAATCAGTTGAAGAGCGCCCGCTCCGGTGCGAGGATCGCATCATGGCGTCCTCTAAGAAGCACCCCCCGCTGGACGATGTCGCGAAGACGATCATCGAGCTGCTGCAGGAGGACGGCCGGCGCTCGTACTCCGACATCGGGCGAGAGGTCGGCCTGAGCGAGGCTGCCGTGCGCCAGCGCGTGCAGCGTCTCACCGAGTCCGGCGTGATGCAGATCGTCGCGGTCACCGACCCGATGCAGCTCGGCTTCGCACGGCAGGCCATGATCGGCATCCGCGTCTCCGGTGACACACGGGTGGTCGCCGAGTCGATCGCCGAGATCGCCGCCATCGACTACGTCGTGATCACCGTCGGGTCGTTCGACATCCTCGCCGAGGTCGTGTGCGAGGACGACGAAGACCTCCTCGCCCTCATCAACGACCACATCCGCCCGATCGACGGGGTGCTGTCGACCGAGACCTTCATCTACGCCAAGCTGCAGAAGCAGCTCTACAACTGGGGGACCAGATGAGCACGCAACGCACGACGCCGTCCGAGGCCGAACTGCAGGCGATGGCCAAAGACCACCTGTGGATGCACTTCACAAGGCAGTCGACCATGGAGAAGGGCGGCGTCCCGATCATCGTCAAGGGCGACGGGCACCGCATCTGGGACTCGAAGGGCAAGGAGTACTTCGACGGCCTCTCGGGGCTCTTCGTCGTCAACGCCGGGCACGGACGCCGTCGCCTCGCCGAGGCTGCGGCGAGGCAGGCATCCGAGCTGTCGTTCTTCCCGCTGTGGTCGTATGCGCACCCCGCCGCGATCGAGCTCGCCGACCGACTGGCCGATGAGGCACCCGGCGATCTCAACCGCGTGTTCTTCTCGACCGGAGGCGGCGAGGCGGTCGAGACGGCGTTCAAGCTCGCGAAGCACTACTGGAAGCTGATGGGCAAGCCCGCCAAGCACAAGGTCATCTCGCGCTCGGTCGCGTACCACGGCACGCCGCAGGGCGCGCTTGCGATCACCGGCATCCCCGCGATGAAGTCGATGTTCGAACCGGTCACGCCGGGTGGCTTCCGGGTGCCGAACACCAACTTCTACCGTGCGGCCGAGATGGGCGGCCCGAGCGACGACCTCGAAGCCTTCGGGCGCTGGGCCGCCGACCGCATCGAGGAGATGATCCTGTTCGAGGGGGCGGACACGGTCGCCGCCGTGTTCCTCGAACCGGTGCAGAACTCGGGCGGCTGCTTCCCTCCGCCTCCCGGATACTTCGCCAGGGTGCGCGAGATCTGCGACCGCCACGACGTGCTGCTCGTCTCGGACGAGGTCATCTGCGCGTTCGGCCGCCTCGGCCACACCTTCGCCTGCACCGGCCTCGGCTACGTGCCAGACATGATCACCTGCGCCAAGGGCATGACGAGCGGCTACTCGCCCATCGGAGCCACGATCGTGAGCGACCGGATCTACGAACCGTTCTCGAAGGGCGACGTGTCGTTCCCACACGGGTACACGTTCGGCGGCCACCCCGTCTCGGCGGCCGTCGCGCTCGAGAACCTCGCGATCTTCGACGAGGAGGGCCTCAACGAGCGGGTGCGCGAGAACTCGCCCCTGTTCCGCGCCGAGCTCGAGACTCTCCTCGACCTGCCCATCGTGGGCGACGTGCGAGGCGACGGCTACTTCTTCGGCATCGAGCTCGTGAAGGACAAGGGCACGAGGGAGACGTTCGACGACGACGAGTCCGAGCGACTGCTGCGCGGGTTCCTCTCCCCCGCCCTGTTCGAGGCCGGGCTCTACTGCCGCGCCGACGACCGCGGCGACCCCGTGATCCAGCTCGCGCCGCCGCTGACGGTCGGCCCCGCCGAGTTCCGCGAGATCGGACAGATCCTGCGCAGTGTGCTGACCGACGCGCAGTCGGTGCTCTGAACCTCAGGCGGATGCCGCGGTGCGCCGCCTCGCGAGCAGCGCCAGGTGCAGCGCCGCAATCGTCTCGCCGTCATCGAGGTCGGCACCCAGAAGGTCGCTGATCAGCGTGATCCGCTGATAGAACACCGATCGTGACAGGTGGCTCGCTGCCGCGGCGGCCGAGCGATTTCCCGGGTGCGCGACGAGAGCGGTGAGCACATCGAGCAGGTCGCCTCGGCGCTCGCGATCATGACGGATCAGCGGCGCCAGCATCCGCTCGCTGTGCTCGTGCAGTCGATGGTCGTCTCGCAGAGTGGCGACGAGACGCTCGAGCGGGCGGTCATCGACGCGGCGCACCCTCGCCCCGGCCTCGGCCCTGTCGCTGTCGGCGAGGTCGCGTGCGGCGCGAAGCGACGCGAGCAGGGCGGTGACGTGGTCGGCGACCGGCCCCACGAAGACGGCGCGGCCGGGGCCGGCGATGCGCAGCAGCACCTCGTCGGACAGCACCGCGGATGCCGGCAGCGAGAGCAGCGCGACGTCGTCGTCACCGACGCGGGCCGCCACCACCGCGAACCCCGCCTGTCGTGCCCGATACGCGAGTTCGCTGATCGACGCCGAGCCTCGGGCGACGATCCCATGACACTGGCGTTCGGCGAGCGCGAAGCCCCCTGCGCGCAGCCGGGCATCGATGTCGTCCGCCCTGGCGAACCGCGCGCCGAGGAGGTCGTCGATGACGGAGCGCTGCGCGAGCAGCGACCATTCCGCGTCACCGCCGTCGGCGATGCACCCGAATGCGAGCGCGGTCGCCCCCTGTTCGAGAACGGTGGTGCGGCCGGCGGGGTGCGCCGGGCCGGGCAGCGCGAGAAGCGTGCCCCAGCGCACTCCTCTCGCCTGCACGGGAACGTGCTCGGCACCGCCTCGGTCGTCGAGCACCTCGGCGATCGGCATCCCGAGCCCTTCGGCCGCGATCACCTCCCCGGCGAGGTTCTCGAGCACCACCGGGGCGCCGAGGGCACGGGCCGTCTCGGCCACCACGACATCGGCGGGCGCGCCCTGCAGGCTCAGCGCGGTGAACAGCTCATGCAAGTGCTGCCGCTCGTGCAGCGCCTGGGTCTGCGCCGCGATCAGGGCGTGGTGCACCGCCTCGGTCACGGCGACGAACTTGACCTCGCGGGTGAGGGCGACGAGCGCGAGACCCACGGTGGCACAGGCATCGATGATGGGCTGCGGCACCGCCGCGCGGGCCGCACTCAGCTCGAAGACGATTCCGGCGATGCCCGCCCGTTGCAGGCTCGCCGCGAACGCGCGCAGCTCTCCTTCGTCGAACGGCCACCCTGCACCCGTCGTCAGCAGCAGCTCGCCGCCGTCGAGCAGACGCGCGACGCCGACGCTGTCGGAGACGTGCACCCACCGCACCGCAGCATCCAACGCCGCACCCCCGACGAGCACGTCGGGCTCGCCCGCCTGCACTGCCGGCTCGGCCAGCACGTCGGCGACCGTGAGATACACGCCCTGCGTCGGACGGTCTGTCCGGAAAACGCTGATCTCGTTACGTTCTGACACCGGGACAGCCCCTCGCGCTCTGTGAACATGGGAGGAAGCCAGCGTATCGAACCCCGGTCAGAGTGTTCGATGCGGATCACCCACCGCAGGGAGTCCCGTGGACACCGTCCGTCACATCATCAATGGAACAGAGACCGCCGAGGCAGCACGCACGGGTCAGATCTTCGACCCCGCCACCGGACGGGTGTCGAAGCAGGTCGCCTTCGCCTCGACGGCCGAGGTCGATCAGGCGATCGCCGCGGCGGCATCCGCTCTGCCCGCGTGGCGCCAGACGAGCCTCATCAAGCGGGCCGACGTGTTCTTCCGCCTGCGTCAGCTGCTCAAGGAGCGCACGCCCGAGCTAGCGGCGATCGTGACCTCGGAGCACGGCAAGGTGCTCTCGGATGCCGCGGGCGAGATCTCGCGCGGCATCGAGAACGTCGAGTTCGCCGCAGGTCTCGTGCACCTGCTCAAGGGCGAGCGCAGCGAGCAGGTCTCCCGAGGAGTCGACGTGCACTCGATCAAGCAGCCGGTCGGCGTCGTCGCCGCGATCACCCCGTTCAACTTCCCCGTGATGGTGCCCCTGTGGATGGTGGCCTCGGCCATCGCCTGCGGCAACACCGTGGTGCTCAAGCCCAGCGAGAAGGATCCCTCTGCCTCGGTCTGGCTCGCGAAGCTGTTCCAGGAGGCGGGGCTGCCCGACGGCGTGCTCAACGTCGTGCACGGCGACAAGGAGGCTGTCGACGCGCTGCTCGAGTCGCCGCGCGTGAACGCGATCAGCTTCGTCGGCTCGACGCCCATCGCCCGGTCGATCTACCATCGCGCCTCGAATGCGGGCAAGCGCGTCCAGGCGCTCGGCGGCGCGAAAAACCACATGGTCGTGATGCCGGATGCCGACATCGACGCCGCGGCCGACGCCGCCATCTCGGCCGCCTACGGCTCGGCCGGCGAGCGGTGCATGGCCGTCTCGGTGCTGGTCGCGGTCGGAGACATCGCTGACGACCTGGTCGCCGCGATCGCCTCCCGCATCGAGGGCCTCACGATCGGCGCGGGAACGGATGCCGCGAGTGAGATGGGTCCGCTCATCACCCGCGAGCACCGCGACCGCGTCGCCTCGTACGTCACGGGAGCCGCCGCAGAGGGCGCGACCGTCGTGGTCGACGGCACGAGGAAGCAGTTCGACTCGGACGGGTTCTTCATCGGAGTCAGCCTCATCGACCGGGTCGCCCCCGGCATGAAGGTGTACGACGACGAGATCTTCGGTCCGGTGCTCGGCGTCGTGCGAGTCGGGACCTACGCCGAGGCGGTCGAGCTCGTCAACGCGAACGCGTACGGCAACGGCACGGCCATCTTCACCCGAGACGGCGGCACCGCGCGTCAGTACGAGTTCGACATCGAGGTGGGCATGGTCGGCGTCAACGTGCCGATCCCCGTGCCGATCGGCGCCTACTCTTTCGGCGGCTGGAAGGACTCGCTGTTCGGCGACTCGCACATCTACGGTCCGGAGTCGGTGCACTTCTACACTCGGTCGAAGGTGGTCACCACGCGCTGGCCCGACCACACGCCCTCGCAGATCGACCTGGGCTTCCCGAGCAACCACTGAGAGCTCAGAGAGAGACACGAGACATGACGAACTTCACCGACCGCCATGGCGTATCCCACCCGCTGCCTGCTCCCGAGGCCGAGGCGCAGGTGCGCGCGGATGACCGTGGCCACGTCTTCCACTCCTGGAGCGCCCAGGGCCTGATCGATCCGCTCCCCGTCGCGGCGGGCGAGGGCTCGACGTTCTGGGACTACGCCGGCAACGCCTACCTCGACTTCTCGAGCCAGCTGGTGAACCTCAATCTCGGGCACCAGCATCCCGACCTGGTCGCGGCGATCCAGCAGCAGGCCGGGCGGCTCTCGACGATCCAGCCGGCGATGGCCAATGACGTGCGCGGCGAGCTCGCCCGTCTCATCGTGGAGGTCGCTCCCGAGGGGTTCGAGAAGGTGTTCTTCACGAACGGCGGCGCCGAGGCCAACGAGTACGCGGTGCGCATGGCCCGTCAGTCGACCGGTCGCCACAAGGTGCTCTCGATGTACCGCAGCTACCACGGCTCGACGTCGACGGCGATCTCGCTGACGGGCGATCCCCGCCGGTGGGCCAACGGCACCCCCGATTCGGGCGCGGTGCGCTTCTTCGGGCCCTACCTGTACCGCTCGCCGTTCCACGCCGAGACGCCGGAGCAGGAGTCCGAGCGCGCTCTCGCCCACCTCGAGCAGACGATCCAGCTCGAGGGCCCCGCGACCATCGCCGCGATCATCATCGAGACGGTCGTCGGCACGAACGGCGTGCTGGTGCCGCCGCCCGGCTACATGCAGGGCGTGCGCGAGCTGTGCGACCGCTACGGCATCGTCTACATCGCCGACGAGGTCATGGTCGGCTTCGGACGACTCGGCGAGTGGTTCGGCTTCGACGCCTACGAGGGACGCCCCGACCTGATCACCTTCGCCAAGGGCGTGAACTCGGGCTACGTCCCGCTCGGCGGGGTCGTCATCTCGGAGCGCATCGCGCGGGCGTTCGACACCACGCCGTTCGCCGGCGGACTCACGTATTCGGGGCATCCGCTCGCCTGCGCCGCAGGCGTCGCGACCTTCGAGGTGTTCCGCCGAGACGGCATCCTCGAGCGTGTGCGCGACCTCGGTGAGCGCATCGTCGAGCCGACGCTGCGCTCGTGGGTCGACACGCACCCGAGCGTGGGAGAGGTGCGCGGCCGTGGCCTGTTCTGGGCCGTCGAGCTGGTGCGCGACACAGAGACGCGCGAGCCGCTGGTGCCGTTCAACGCCAGCGGAGCGGATGCTGCGCCCGTCGCCGCCTTCGCCGCCGCCGCCAAGAAGGCGGGGGTCTGGCCGTTCACGCACTTCAACCGCGTGCACATCGCACCGCCGCTCGTGATCAGCGAGGAGGAGCTCGTGCGCGGCCTCGCCGTGATCGACGAAGCCCTCGCCGTCGCCGACGAGCACGCCGCGAACTGAGGCGAACACTGTTGCGCGTGCTCAGATCAGGAAGCCGCGCAGCAGCGCCTCGGAGCCGGCCAGGTGATCGCGCATCGCCGCCTCGGCGACATCGGGCCGCCCCGCCAGGATCGCCGTGACGATGTGCTCGTGCTGCTCGCCCGAGTGCTGGATGTTGCGCGGCATCAGCGGGAACGTGTCGAGCCAGGCGTTGACATCGGCCCTGTTCTCGGCGACCAGCGCCACGAGCGACGGGATGCCGGCGGCCTCCGCGATCGCGAGGTGCAGCAGCGTGTCGAGACGGCGGTACTCCTCTGGTCCGGCCGGCAGCGCCGCCTCGTGCCGCGCCCACAGGTCGGCGCGCGTCGCGGCATCCAGCGAGCGGCTCGCGGCTGCGCGCACCGCGCCGGTCTCGAGCACACGGCGAAGGCCCAGCACGTCGTCGATCTCGGCCTCGGTCACCGCTCCGGCATCCGAGGGCTGCGGCAGCGGATCCGCGACGAACGTCCCGCCGTACCGCCCGCGTTTCGGCACCAGATAGCCGGTGTCCGCCAATTCGCGGATCGCCTCGCGCACGGTGTCGCGGCTCACCCCGAAGGATGCCGCGAGCTCGCGCTCGGGCGGCAGCGACTCCCCTGGGGCGACCACGCCGAGGCGGATGGTCTGCACGAGACGAGCGACCGCATCCTCGAGGGCGTTGCCTCGGCGAAGTGGCCGGTAGACCGCCCGGCGCACCTCGACGAGATCGCCGTCGGGAGGGTGCTCGCTCATGCTTCTCAGCCTGTCACAGCGACATGATCCTGCGTCACAGCGGGGTGACGTAGGCGTTGGTGATGCCGCCGTCGACGACGAAGGCACTGGCCGTGATGAACGACGAGTCATCCGAGGCGAGGAACGCCACGGCGGCCGCCAGCTCGGAGGGCTCGGCGAAGCGCCCCATCGGCACGTGCACGAGGCGACGCTGCGCCCGCTCGGGGTCCTTGGCGAACAGCTCCTGCAGCAGAGGAGTGTTCACCGGTCCGGGGCACAGCGCGTTGACGCGCACCCCCTGTCGGGCGAACTGCACGCCGAGCTCGCGTGACATCGCGAGCACGCCGCCCTTCGACGCGGTGTAGCTGATCTGCGACGTCGCCGACCCCAGCAGGGCGACGAACGACGCGGTGTTGATGATCGATCCGCGACCTGCCGGCACCATGTGGCGAAGAGCCGCGCGGCTGCACAGGTACACGCTCTTGAGATTGACGTCCTGCACGCGATCCCAGGCCGGCAGCTCGGTCGTCTCGATCGAGTCGTCGTCGGCGGGCGAGATGCCGGCGTTGTTGAATGCGATGTCGATGCGGCCGAACTCTGCGGCGACGCCGTCGAAGAGCGTGTTCACCTTGGTCTCGTCGGCCACGTCGACGGGGCGGAAGGCGCCGCCCACCTCGGCTGCCGCCTTCTCACCCGTGGCGGGGTCGACATCGGCGATGACGACGAACGCGCCCTCGGCCGCGAAACGCTGCGCGGTGGCGAATCCGATGCCGCTCGCGCCGCCGGTGATGATCGCGACGCGGTCCTTGAGGCGCTGAGTCAGATCGATGGTCATGTGTGCTCTCCGTTGCAGGGTGGGGATGGTCGGGCCGGGTGTCGCTGTCAGGATTCGTCGGTCGCGAAGAAGACGTTCTTGGTCTCGGTGAAGTGCTCGGCG